>LWDU01039102.1_pt1 | contig 82869 bp, 67 predicted proteins | sample 727161 | NCBI WGS metagenome assembly LWDU01 (sample SAMN04566230, study PRJNA314399) | hydrothermal vent metagenome | isolation source: deep sea hydrothermal plume seawater | place: Mexico: Gulf of California, Guaymas Basin | collected 2004-07-11
ACAGCGAAGCCCGAATTTCCGTCGCCAAGGCCTTGGCGGCCGCGGAAATCGGACCCAAGGATCTCGACTTCGTCGAACTCCAGGACAACACCGTCTACTACGAACTCGCCTTTCCCGAGGAGTGGGGAATGTGCGAAGCCGGTGAGTCCGAGAGCCTGCTTCACGCGGGTGAGACCCTGCCCACCGGAAGCATGCCCATCAATCCCAGCGGCGGATTTCTGTGTTTCGGGGAGGCCACCACCGCCCAGGGACTCTTCCAGATTTGCGAGGTGGGTTGGCAACTGCGCGGCGAGGCCGGAGAGCGCCAGGTACCCGGCGCCCGCATCGGCATGGCCCAGAGCATTGGCCTCGGGGCCAATGGGACCGCCGCGGTGCTCAAGCGCTAGCGACGAAAGCCTTTGGGAATATCCCGATCGAGCACCGTCATGCGGCCGTCGGCTCGGGCGTTGCGGATCGCCTCCTCGGCCACTTCGCGCACGATGTCCGAAAGTGGGCCGAGCACCCGCTCGCTGGTCTTGTAGCCCGAGCTGGCACGAACGAATTCCTTGAGTCGGCTCGCCACGATGAGCACTTCCTCGGGCGCGGCGGATTGCGCGGACATGCCCCTCGGAGAAGCCGTGACCGACCTGGCCGCGGGCTTGTCGGCGATGATTCGGCGAGGCTTGCGAGGCGGGGCCTCACCACTCGCCTCGGCGGCCGCCTGACGCGCGGCTTCCGCTCGGCTCGGAGATCGTCTCTCCTCGGCCCAGGACTCCCGGTGCCGGGCCACGGGCAAGTGCACTTCCCAGCAACTCACGTCGCAGAACTGAAGACCGGTCCGCTTCCGGTTGCAGGTGGACACGTTGCAGACGTAGTAGACCACCTGGAAGTCGATCGGCTTCTTGCAAGCGCTGCACTTTTTCCAACCAGCCTGGCCATCGGCTTCCATCGACTCCCCTCTTCCATGAAATACTTCTCAATGGATCCATCGTCTTGGCGAGCATGAAGCTTGAATACGATAGCGGAGAAATACATTTGAACGTCGGGGAGAGCCCTGGCTGATCTTTCAGAAGCCCGTGCAGGAGCCCGTGCAGGAGTCCGTGGCTAAGCCCTTGCAGCCGCCCTTGCAGCCGGCGCTCGGCATCCCCGGCGTTAGCGGCCCTTGTACTTGGGCTTTCGCTTGTCGAGAAAGGATTGGGTTCCCTCCCGGGCATCTTCGGTCATGGCGGACATCACCGCCGCTACCCCCTCGTAGTCGTACATTTCGTCCGGGGTGGAGGTCAGGGACTTGTAGATAAAATGCCGGGCGAGATCGATGGCTACGCTCGGCCCCCGGGCCAGCTTTTTCGCATAAGCAATGGCTGCGTCCAGGGCCTCGCCCTCTTCGACGAGTTCGTCGATGAGACCCTCTCGGTGGCACTCCTCGGCCCCAAGAATGTCGCCGGTGGTAATCATGCGCAGGGCGGTGGGAAGCCGGGTGACTCGGGGCAGGAACCAACTGATGCCGCAATCCGGACCGAAGCCCAGGCGCACCATGGCGGCGCTCATACGCACCGTCTTCGACCCGAAGCGACGGTCGCAGGCAAGCGCGTAAGCCAGGCCCGCTCCCATACAGACGCCCTCCACCGCGGCGATCACCGGCTTGTCCACCTCGATGATCCACTTGGTGAGTTCCGCAAATGCGCCGGCGGGGGTCTTTCGCTGGTAGCGCTCCAGGGGCGTATCCGTGAGCCCGGGAATGGGCCTTCCGGCGTCGTTACCACTCAGAAACTCGGCGTCCCCGCCGGACGAGAAGTTGCCCCCGGCACCGGTCAGAACCAGCACCCGGGCGTCATCGTCGGTGCGAAGCTCACGGAGCTTGGCGGAAATCGCGGCGCACAGATCCCAATTCACCGCGTTCATTCTCTCGGGGCGATTGAGAGTAATGATCCCCACCCCGTCGTCCATGGCATAGCTGAACTGATCTTCGACCCCCATCGCTCTCGTCTCCTTCATCTTTCAAATTGGTTGGCCGGTCTTTTCAAGCCCGGATCTTCTTCAAACGCGCCCGAGGGCCCGCCGGCTATTTGAGCCCGGCAACCGCTTCACTCAGCCAATCATCGTCCCCGCGCAGGCTGGGCGGAAGATCGAGCAGAATCGTGGAATAGAGATCACCACAGCGTTCCTTGACCCGATCCACGAACTCGTCCGCAGTGGCGATAATCGCCCATTCGTCGAGCATGGCATCGGTGATTACCCCCGGCAGCGCCTTCCATTGGCCTTCTCGGGAAAGCCGATGAAGCTCGGCTGCCGCGTCCATCCAGCCGTGGAATTCGAGCACCGAGTGGTAGGTGGGCGTTGAGGCGTAGAAGGCGATGTGTTGTTTGAGGTCGAGTTTGGCGGCCTCCACGCCTTCCTCGTCCCGGGCCAAGGCAAAAAAAGGAGCGCCAATCAGATCCACCGCGTCCGGGCTCCGCCCCGCTTTCTCGGCGCCTTCGGCGATGGCGGGCACGAGCACTTCCCGGGTAAAACGAAAGGTCGCGATAGGATGAAGCCGAAGGCCGTCACAGAGTTCCCCAGCTAGCCGGCCCATGTAGGGGTTCACCGCAGCGATTTGGATCGGCACGTTCGGGTGCTCGATGGGTCCGGGATTGAAAAAGGGCGGACAGAGGGAGAACTGATAGTGCTCCCCTTTGAAATCGGGCTTCGTTCCATTCTGAAAACTGTCGAACATGGCCTTCATGCACAGCACGTACTCGCGCAACCGGGGGCCCGGCGGACCGGTCCAGGGCGTCGCATAGCGGCGCTCGACATGGGGCTTGACCTGGGTACCCAGGCCCACACAAAAACGGCCCCCTGAATAATGTTGCAAGTCCCAAGCGAGTTGAGCCGTCACCATGGGGCTACGCGGAAAGGCGATGGCCACGTTCGTTGCGAGCTTGACGCGCTCGGTGTGCTCCGCCGCAATGGTCAGAGGGAGATAGGGGTCGTGACCCGCTTCCGGCGCGGTAATTCCGTCGAAGCCAATCGCCTCGAGTCGCCGGGCCGCTGCCGCGATCTCCACTAGGCTGGCGCGTTTGATGCCGTCGCCTGCGTACTGCTCGGTGTCGGGCCCGAGCATCACCGTTTCAACTCGCAAGGTCGCTCCTTTTCCTGTTCTTGTTCTCGTTCTTGTTCCTGTTCTTGATTGAGCCGGGTGACCGGCCCGGACGGCTCGCGCCTACTCGGCGGTGGCATCCCGGGCGGCGATATAGCCAAAGGTCGTGGCCGGGCCGAGGGTCGCTCCGGCTCCCGCGTAGGTGCGGCCCATCACCGGGGACGAACAATTCCCGATGGCATAGAGGCCGGAGATCACGTCCCCGGACTCGGTCAACACCCGGGCCCGGGCATCGGTGCGGATACCGCCCTTGGTGCCCAGTTCGCCCGGGTAGGCTTCCATCCCATAAAATGGCGCCTCGGCGAGGGGCGCAAGGCAGGGGTTGGGAGTGACTTTCTCATCTCCATAATATTGATCAAAGACCGTATCCCCCCGGCCGAAATCCAGATCCTTTCCCGTCTTCGCGAATTCGTTGCAGCGCGCGACCGTGGCTTCCAGAGTGGCAACATCGACGTCGAGTTTCTGAGCCAGTTCGCCGATGGTATTCGCTTTCTTGAGGTAACCGTCCCGGAGCAATTTTCCGAGAAACAGATCCGGCTGCTGGGCACCCGGAAGCAAGGGACCCACCGGATAGCTTCGGCGAAAGCGGGCATCGAAGATCAGATAGCAGGGTACGCAGGGCGACTCCTCGGAATCGTTCGCGTATTGGGCATTCACGACATCGATGTAGGGAGCGGCCTCATTGACGAAGCGCTCGCCCCGCTTGTTGACCATCAAGCTGCCCGGCAGGGATTTTTCGATCACCAGCATTCGGGCGTTTTCTTCCCCGGGCACCACGGTGACCGGGCCCCACCAGCCCTCGTCCATGAATTCGATACCGGCCCCCAAGTCCCGGGCCAACTCGATCAAGTCGCCGGTATTGCTCTTGTTCGCGCAACTCCACTCCACCCGGGTCGGCCCAGGCAGGTATTTATCGCGCATGGCCTGGTTGCCCTCGAAGCCTCCGGCGGCCACCACCACGCCCTGACGCGCTCGAATCCGTACGGATCGCCCCCCGTGCTCGGCGACCACGCCCACCACCCGGCCGTCCTCGACAACGAACTCCTGGGCGCCCGCCTTGAGCCAGAGGGGGATCCCCCGATCGAGCATGGCTTGGCGGAGCATCCCCACCAGGGAGTTCCCCATGGCCAGAAAACGGTCGCGCTTGGACTTGAATCGCCAGGGGAGATCCAGGACATAACGCACCACCAACTTCATCATCAGGCCGATCCATCCCGGCGCCCGGGTCAGCATGGTTCGGGATTCGGGAATCGTCATAAAGAGCCGGCCCATCACCAGCATCTGCGGGTTCTGGTCTTTCATGGACAGCAGATCGTCCCCGAGACTGCGTGCGTCAAAAGTTTCGGGGTCCAGGGATCGACCGCCGGGCTTGCTCCCCTTCGCCTTGGGGTAGTAGTCCGAGTAGGCGGGCATGGAATACATCTTCAGGTGCGCATGCTCCGACAGGTAACGCACGGCTTCGGGCGCTGTATCCACGTACGCTTCGATTTTCTCCGCGTCCACCGCGCCGGCAGTAATCTCCCGCAAGTAGGCCAGAGCATCCTCACGGTCGTCGGCGATCCCGGCCTCCGCCATGAAATGGCTCTGGGGAACCCAGAGACTGCCGCCCGACATGGCCGACGAGCCGCCATAGCGATCGGACTTTTCGAGCAGGACCACACTGGCCTTGCGATCGTGCGCCACGATTCCAGCGGTCATGGCTCCTGCGCCGGATCCAATCACCACCAGGTCAAATTCCTCGTCCCAGTTCCCTGTACTGCCTTCGCTCATATCAAAGCTTCCTTTTTGCTTCGTCGCGCGCGGTCCCAGAACGAATGTCCCAGCCACGAACCATGGCCTGCCTGGGTCGGCGGCCTATTCCAGTGCACCCGAGCCCACCCCGGAGACCCGGGTGCGCCCTAGATCCGCGATACTATAGGTCAATTTCCATTCGTGCCGAGACAGTGGAAAGCCGACCCCAAGCCGCGTAGATTTGGGTCCGGCGAATTTTCCGCCCGCAAGGAATCCCCCACCATGACCCGAACCGCTTTTGCCCTTGGCTCGCTGATCGCGCTCTGCTTGAGCCTCCCCGCACAAGCGCACGATCCCGACTTCGCCGCCGACTACTCACGATCGGGGCTCTATGCCGGCGGCTCGGGTTTTTTCGCCTTGACGAGTTCATCCGCGGGCTTCTCCAATGCCGAAACCCTGAGCTGGCAACCGGATCCCTCCCTGGACTTCAGAATCGGCTGGCGCGAACACGAACGCCTGGCCATGGAAATCGATTTGGGCTGGCTGCCCAGCAGCGACGGCATCGAGTACGGAAATTGGCTTCTGGGCATAAATGCAAAATTTTATCTCGCCGAGGATCGTGTCCAGCCCTACCTGCTTGTCGGAGCCGGAGCCATGTGGGCACGGCCTCCCGGGGCCCTGTCCAGCGAGGTGGACTGGGCGTTTCGCCAGGCACTCGGAGTGGAGTACTACATCGACCACCACTGGGCGCTCACCGCCGAAACCGGCTTCGTGTGGGGCGTGGGCAAGATCTGGAAGAATTACTTCATGACCCTCAATGTTGGCGCCCTGTATCGTTTCTGAGCTTCATCCAGAAACGCGTCCTCGGACATCCCGCGCGAAACCGTGGGCCCGGCACCGGCGACTTGGTATCCGCGTCCTTACTATCCGCGCTCTTTTATCCGCGCTCTTACTATCCGCGCTCTAGTATCCGCGCTCTAGCTCGCCGGCTCCGGGGGCACTTCGAGTTCGACGCTTCCCGTCACGTGATCCCCAATCCGGTTGTACCCCCGGATATCCACCTCGACCCGGCCCGCCTTCGCCGCGCGCACCGAGCCCGACATCGTCATTGTGTCGTGGGGATAGTTGGGAACCCCGAGCCGAATGGACAATCGCTTCACTACGGCCTCGGGCCCCGCCCAATCGGTCACATAGCGCGCGCACAGTCCCGATGTCGTCAGGATGTTCATGAAAATATCGGGGGAGCCCCGCTCAATGGCGAGTTCGCGGTCGTGATGCACATCCTGGTAGTCCCGAGAGGCAATGGCCGTGGACACGATCAGGGTCGCCGTGATGGGAATCGGGCAAGCAGGGAGCCCATCTCCCACGCGAATGGAAGCGCTTCCGAGGGTCGTGGTTCGCCGTTCTGGGCGAATCGGGCGGAAAAACGGAAGGGGCCTTTCCGAGTTCTGGCGTCGGATCACCAACTCCACGGGCATACCCACCTGAACCCCAGCGGGGTGAACATCCACGATATTGGTGAGCAGCCGGGTTCCCTCCGCCAACTCCACCAAGCCCACCACGTAGGGCGGACCGAAGGCCGGGAATTTCGGATGAACCGGTTCGACATGGCTGTACACCGTCCCGCGACCACTCGAACACGTCCAGCCAAAGTCGTAACTCCCGCAACCCGGGCAACGGACCATGGGCGGATGGTGGAGAAGCGAGCAGCCCGCGCACTTCTGGATCCGCAATTCCCCCGCCTCCAGCCCCTGCCAGAAGAACTCCGTGTCCCGGCTGATCCCCGGTTTCGGGCGCATGGGGGGAGCGGAAAGTGCCTCGCCCCCGGAAGCACTCGGCGCCGCCCCGCGGCCGGTCCCGGGCCTGAACTTCAGGATGCGAAAGAGCATCCGTCCCACGGGCTCCCCCGTCTGGTCCCGGTATTCGGTGCGTGTGGTGACAAAATGACCAATACCGAGACCGGTTTTCTTCTCCTCGGAAACGTCCTCGAGGGTCTGGGTCGAGTGCAGTTCGTCGCCCGGGCGTAAGTAGCGGAGATAATCGTGCTCGGAATTGGTGGCGACCACCGAGGTATAACCCGCCGTATCCAGAGCCCGGTAAACACCACTGCCCGGGTCCCTGGCCTCGCTGGCGTTCGCCTCGGGAGGCTCCAATCCGCGCATGGCCCACGCCATCAACATGGCCGGAGGCGCAACGATGCCTTGATGAATCGAGCTCGCCGCCGCCTCGGGATCCGTATAGACCGGGTTGTGATCCTCCATGGCGTCGCACCAATGCCGAATCATCGCCGTGTTGACGGGATCCCGGGCCACCCACACGGGACCGGACTCCCCAATCCCTGCGCGAAGTTCCGAAACGAAATTCCGCCCCTCTGATTCACTCATGCTCTGGCCTTTCTCGTTCATGATTTCCCGGGTGTCGGAACCGAGGCCAATGCCGCGGCGGCCTCGGCCTCATCGAGCCCCGCCGCCCGAAGGACAGCCAGGGAATCCGCGCCCAGGCCCGGTGCGGGCAAGTTCGCCGGCATCGCGTGTTCGGACATCTGCAAAGGTGGCCCCACTGTCTCGAAAGTCCCGAGTTCGGGGTGATCCACGGTTCGGAAATAACCCATGGTCCGGACCTGGGGATCTAGGAGCGTCTCCTCCAGGCGCCTGACCGGAGACCAGATCACCCCATGCCCCGCCAATTCGTCTTCCCACTCGGCCAAGCTGCGGAGAGCGAAGACGGCATCGAGAATTTTGACCAGTTCCCGGTTCTGGCGGTAACGCTCCACCGGCCCCTCGAAACGCGGATCGTGCTCCAGTTCCGGGCGTCGGATGGCTCGGGTAAAAGCGCCCCAATAACGTTGCGACTCGATCATCACGAGCATGACCCAGCGTTCGTCCCCCGTGGCATAGTGGTTCCAGAGCGGGTTCCGGGGCGCCGTGCGGTCGTGCATGGGCGGCGGATTGCCCGTGGCCAGGGTTTGGGCAAGATCGTTGCCCTGGAGATAGAGCCCGGTCTGCAGGAGCGAAACGTCGATCACCTGGCCTCCGCCCCCGGCATCGCGCACCCGAAGCGCGGCCAGGATGCCGCACACCAAGGAAAGCGCAGCGGAGTGATCCCCCACGCCCGGGCGCAGGAACGCGGGGACCGCGCCGGGATCCCGGGTCAGATCCATCATCCCGGTTCGTGCCCAGAGCGCGGCGTAATCGAAGGAGGGCGAGTCGGCTTCCTCGCCCGAGGTTCCATATCCGGTCAACGAGGCGTAGATCAATTCGGGACGTTCTTCACGCAGGTGCTCGGGATCGATGCCAAAACGTCGGCAGCGGCCTGGCAGCATGTTCGTGAGCACCACGTCGGCGCCGTCGATCACCTTCAGGAGCGCATGGCGAGCGGCCGGGTTGTTGAGGTCCAGGGTCAGGGATTGTTTCCCGCGGTTTTCCATTTCAAATTGGGGAGAGCCTTCGAAATCCGATCCGAAGCCGTTGTGGCGCGGCCGGGTATGGCGAATCAACTCGCCCCCGGGCACTTCCATCTTGATGACCTCGGCCCCCATGTCCGCCAACAGGGCACCCGCGGCGGGCGCCGCGACAAAGGTGGCGATCTCCACGACGCGTATGCCCGACAGGGGCGCTGCAGTTGCACTCGATGCCATGAACTTCCTCCAGGGGGCAGATACTAGCCCGGCTTGCCCAGGGATTGACGAAACCCCGGAAGACGAAGTTCAGTCTTTCGAAACGCCGGGCTCGGGCGCGGCGGTCGGGCGACTCGCCGGCAACGCGCTCCGGGGCGGAGCCGGGGGCGGAGGCGAGTCCAACCAACCCATGAACTCGGCAGCCCGGCGAGTATCGCCCTTGGCCAGGGCCGAGTACCAGGCCCGGCGAAGCTCGGCGCGATCGTCTTCGGCAATGGGGGTTCGCAGACCCTCCCTGCGCATGCGTTGATCCAGGGTATAGAGGGAAACTCCGGCCATCACGGACACGTTCAAGTAGGAGGTAAAGCCCGCCGAAGGCAGAAAGAAGAAACCATCCGCCGCCGCGCTCAGGGCCGGGCTGACCCCACGCTGCTCGCTGCCAAAGGCCACCACCACTTTCTCACCCAGGCAAACCTCCTCGAGGGGCCGGGCCCCGGGTGAATAGTCGCTGACCAGGATTCGGTAACCACGCGCCTTGAGTCCGTGAACCGCGGTCTCGATATCGCGGTACCAAAAGAGATCGAGCCAGCGCTCGGCGAGCATCGTCACCGTACGCTCGAGATCGGCGCGGCCCTCCTGCTGGGCGATATGAACTTCCTGGAGGCCCAGGGCCTCGCTGGTACGAATCACCGCCGACGCGTTGCGGGGATTCACCAGGTCGTCGAGCAAGACCACCATGGAACGGCTGCGCTCGGCCAAGGCCCGTTCGGCCGCCCGGAGCCGCGCCGGAGGCGACTCCTGGGTGCCGGGCGCCTGGGCCTCAACCCCCTTGCGCGGAGGAAATCGCATGGACGAAGACAGCGCGGCCTGGGTTTTGCCTTCCGTCCAGGCGCGCCCGATGAAATCCGGCGGTTCGAGTCGCTCGTGGGCGTCCCGTCGGCGCGCGGCCTGGATCAGCGGACCCAGGAAGGGCATATCCTGAACCCGGCGCAAGATCTCGGACTCAACACTCTCGCGCTGCCGGGTATGCCAACTGCCCCGCTCCCAAGCCTCGGCGATTAACGCCTCGGCCTCGGCAAGACGTTCGGCCGCCTGGCGCAGGACGACCTCGAGTTCGTCCATGTAACCCCGCCACCGCCCCCAGCCCCGACGCATGACCTACTCCCCCGTGAAGCGGGGCAGGCGTTTTTCCTTGAAGGCGCGCGGCCCCTCCCGGGCGTCCTTCGAAGTCATCACCGCAGCGGACACCTCGTCCTCGATCTTCAGCGCCTCGACCAGGGGCAACCCGCTCGCGCGCATCACACCCTCCTTGATTTTTCGCACCGCCAGCGGCCCATTCCGCGCCAATTTTTCGGCCAACTCCCGGGCCTTGGCGAGCAGTTCGCCATGGGGCACCACGTAGTTGAGCAGGCCCATGTCCAGGGCGTCCTGGGCGCTCCAATGATCGCCGATCAGCAACATCTCCATGGCCTTCGCCCAGGGGATCTGTCGGGGCAGTCGGCTGATGGAACCACCCCCGGGCAAGAGCCCAACCCGGGCTTCCGGGGTGCCAAAGACCGCGTGTTCCGAGGCCACCCGAAGATCGCACGCGTTGGTCATCTCGGTGCCGCCCCCGAGCGCGTTTCCATTGACTGCGGCGATCACCGGCTTGTAGAGTTGGAAGCCGCGAAGAATCGCATCGGTAAAAACGCCCGGCTGCTCGAGAATCCGCCGGTCCCATTCGTCCTCGGGCGCCCGGGCACCCGTCATCAGGGGCAGGGTGAGTTTGAGGTCGCCCCCGGCGCAGAAATCCGTATCCCCGGCGCCGGTCAGGATGGCCACGCGCAGATCGTCCCGGTCGCGAAACGCGTGCCAAGCCTCGCAAAGTAGAACCAGCATCTGAGGGCTCAAGGCGTTGCGGGCCTCCGGGCGGTTCATCACCAGGGTCATCACACCGTCTTGTTCTTCCACGAGCAGATGCGGGGTGGGTTTGGCTCCCTCGGGCATGGCGGCTCCTCCTTCTGACACGGTCCCCGGGGCCCCAGGCCCGATTCAAAACCCTAGTGGATCCAGCGCGGGATGGAATCGTCTGGGATAGGCTTTGGCCAATGCCCACGCCGCCTCCCCTCCCCCAGGAACTCGCCCTCGTCGAAGGGCCCCTCCCGGCCGGGGTCGCCGAGGGCTCAATTCTCGGACTCGGCGGCTACGCGGCCGGGGTCCGGGCCCTGGTCGACCTGGGCTTGGTTCCCCCGGACGTTCTGACCGGCATGACGCTGCACCTGCTCAGCCGCCAGCCCCGTCGGCCCAAGGGCTCCGAGCCCCGCAAGGGGGTCATCGAAGGCGGGGTCTGGGTACGGGAGCAGGTCACCTACCACGCGCCCATGCGCATCGACGAACCCATCCAAGTCAGCGGAAAGGCCGTCCGACGTTTTTCCAAAAAGGGGCGCCGCTACGGAGTGACGATCTCCGAAACTCGGGGCGATGACGGACGCCTGCTGGTTTCGAGTTGCACCACCGGACTGCTCTCCTATCGCAGAGACCCCGAACTCGCCGATGCTCAGGAGGGCCTTGCCGAAAGCGAACTCGACTTGCCGGGTCCGGATTGGGGGGCGGCCCCGGCCAATCCCAGCCTGGAGCACCTGGGCGCCGTGGTTCCCGGCCAAATCATTGCCGGCGAGCGCGTCCGGGTCAGCCTGGCCATGATGCAGCAACGCGACGCCGGCCGGGACGACAATCCGATCCACACCGATCCCGTGGTCGCCGCGCGCGAGGGACTCGCGGCTCCCATCGCCGGAGGCTCCCACGTTCTTTCCTTCGTCCAAAGCCGATTGATGGAACAATGGGGACCCGAGTGTCTGCTCCACGGCGCACACTTCGACGTCCGGTGGATCGGACAGACCTACGCGGAGAGTCACGTGGTGCCCCGGGCCAGGGTGGTGGAAGTCGCCCCGGACCGAATCGGCTGTGACATCGAAGTCGACGGCGAGGACCGCACCCTCCTGCGCGGAAAAATGATGCTTCCCCTGGCGGGCGCGCTTCGGTGAAAGCTGGCGCTCTGGCCGGTGTCCGCGTGCTCGACCTGGCCGACGAATCGGCCGCCTTCGCCGGACGTATCCTGGCCGACCTGGGCGCCGAGGTCATCCTCATCGAACCTCCGGAAGGTGGAAGACTTCGCCACCGGGCGCCCTTTCTCCACGGCCAACCCAATCCCGAGCACGCCTTTGGGCACCTCTACTACAACGCCAACAAGCGCTCCCTGGTCTTGGACCCAACCGATCCCGGGAGACGCGCCGACTTCGAGGGGTTGATCGCCAGCGCCGACGTCCTGATCGAAACCGCCGCCGTGGCCGAACGCGAGGAACTCCGACTCGACGACACCGCGCTGCGAGCCCTCAACCCCCGGCTGATCCACGCCTCGATTACCCCCTTTGGCCCCCACGGCCCCTGGCGGGATTGGCGGGCGACCGATCTGGTCGCCGAAGCCGCCAGCGGTCTGCTCTGGCTGTGCGGAGAGCGCGGCGCCCCGCCCTGGCATGGCAGCGGGCGACCCGCCTTCTCCATGGCCAGCTTGGCAGCGGCCACGGGGATCATGGCCGCGCTCACCGCCCGGGATCGCCCGGACCAAACCGGGGGTGCCCACCTGGAACTCACGCTTCAGGAAGCCTCCAGCATGGCGGCGCTTCAGTCCGCAACGCCGACCTTCTGGTCGTGGTTCGGTCGCATACCCGGGCGGCCCGCCCTCTCCAACGCCTTGCGTTGCCGGGATGGCGGCTGGGTCGGACTGCTGGTTCGCCCGGTCAGCTTCGCAAAATTTCGCGAGTGGGTCATCGAAGCGCAAACCCCCACCCAACTCGCCGCGGACGATGCCCACTGGGCCGAACTCTATGCACCCCGGGAAGGCAACCCGGTCGCCGCGGTGCTGCTTGAACTCGCCGCGCGCTACGACCGGGACGACTTTGCCGACCGCGCAGCCCAGGCAGACACCATCTGCCTGCCCATCATGGATTTTCCGAGCATGGAGACCCACCCGCAATTCACCGCAAACCGCCAGTTCGTGGAGGTGAAAAACGAGCCCTTGGGCGAGCCCCTCAGCTTCACCCGCAGCCCGGTGGATGCGGTGTCGGGGGAGGTGGGGCTTCGATGCGCGCCGGTTTTGGGAGCGGACACCTCCGAGGTCTTGAAATCCTTGGAGAAGCCACCCTCCCTCCCTCAATCCGAGGGCCAAACCCTGAACCCCTATCGGGCCCTCAACGGGATCCGGGTGGTGGATTTCTGCTGGGTGCTGGCTGGACCCCTGGGCACGCGCCTGCTCGCAAGTTTCGGTGCCGACGTGATTCGGGTGGAATCGAGCCGGCGCATAGACGGGATGCGGAGCCAGTCGGGTCCCGACGGCGAACCCCATACTGACCTCGGCGGTCTCTTCAACACCGCCAATGCAGGCAAGCGATCCCTCACGGTGGACCTCGCCCATCCCCAGGGCCGGGAATTGATCCTCGACCTGGTCTCCCGGGCCGATGTGGTCACCAATAATTTTCGGCCCGGCGCTCTGGACCGCATGGGACTCGGCTACAGCACCCTGTGCGCGCACAAACCGGACATCGTGCTCCTCAACCTTCCCGGGACCCATCCCCACGGCCCTTGGAGCCAGCGGCCCACCACGGGCAACGCCGTCATGGCCGCCTCGGGCCTCAATCAGCTGATGGGTTTCCCGCATCAGCGTCCCCGGGGCTATGGGGTCGCCTATGCGGACTTCACCTCCCCCTACTTGTTGGCCACCGCCGTGATGGCGGCTCTGCGACTCCGGGACCAGGGCGCAGGGGGCCGGGAGATGAACCTCTCGCAACTCTCCGCCACCATCGCCTTGCTCGGCCCCGAGTGGATGCAGTACGCGAAGACCCGCCAGGCCCCCGAGCGCGCGGCCAATCGCGACGCCAACGCCTGCCCCCACGGCGTCTTCCCGACCCAAGGCGACGATGAGTGGATCGCCCTGGCTGTCGAGGGGGAAGAACAATGGCGAGCCCTGTGCGCCCTGATGGAGCGTCCGGAACTCGCCGCCCAGGCGAATTTTCAAAATCACAGCGCCCGCAAGGCGAACGAAGACGCGCTCGATGCGACGCTCTCGGCATGGACCTCTCAGCACGATCGTTGGACATTGGCCGATCGCCTCCAAAGCGTGGGCATCCCTGCCGCCCCGGTGGAGAACCTCCAGGATACCTACGAGCGGGATCCCCAAATGCGCCACCACTACCAGAAACTGCGCCATCCCCTGGCGCCCGATCTCGAACTGCCCGTCGATCGCGAAATCATCCGCTTCGCGGGACTCGAGCACACCATCCAACGCGGTCCCCTATGGGGTGAGCACAACGAGGAGATCGTGCGCGACGTGCTGGGGCGTGATGAGGATACGTACGTGCAATGGGTGCTCGATGAAGTGCTGAGCTGAAGGACTCGGGGCTTCGTTTCAGAACCATTCCAGATGGGTCATGGCCTCCTCCCCCCGGTTCTGAGCCGAGAGGGCTTCCAGAGTGAGTAAGCGCGCACTCGCCACCCGGCTTGCCATCTTGAACAGTCTCTCGCCCGAACCCGCTCTGCGATGGGCGAGGTCCCGGCTAGACTGAGTCGAATGCTACCCCCGCGGACTACACGGATCGCCCTGCTTCTGGCCAGCTTCACGCTGATTCTGGGCCTCGCTGAAATCGCGGCTCGGCTGACGAGCCCAGATAGTCCCCCAGCGCCCCTTCCCCCACAGCCGGCCGATTCCGACCTGCCCGAGTTGAAGAAGTTGAATCAACTCGCTCGCCCCAATGCCCTTGGGATACACAGGGACGTCCTCTACCGCACCAACTCCAGGGGTATCCGCGGGCCCGAGACCAATGCCGCCGCCGCCCCGGGCATCCTTCGTATCGGAATCGTCGGCGATTCGGTGACAGTGGGGTGGGGGGTTGCGGAAGAGGATGCCTATCCTCGACAACTCGAGCGAATCCTGAACGCGGAGTTCGCCAATCGGCGCTTCGAGGTCCTGAATTTCGGCCTTGCGGGGATCAATGCCGATGTCGCCATTCGGCGCCTTTCCAAGCTCGACGAATTCTATCGACCGGATCTCCTGATCTACGGCTTTACCCCCAACGACATCGAAGGCCCGAACTACCTGAATCTCTCCTCTCCCAAACTCCGGGCGCGTTTCGGAAAGGAGAACCTCAAGCCCGTCGATTCGCCGTCGCGCCTCTACGCCCGACTGGTTCCGATGCTGAAATCGATCCGGGAATTCTATTGGCCCGCGCCGGGCTCTCCCAGCGCCGAGCGACTGCACAATTATCTCGAGAATCCTGCTGCTTGGAAGGATTTCGAAGCCGCCCTGGATCGACTGAAAGCGATGGGCGAGCGGAGCGACCGCTGCGTACACGTCCTGATCCACACCCAGATCATGTACCTGGGCCTACTTCATCCCCTCAGTCCGATCTACGAGAAAGTCGGAGAAGCGGCTCGCTCCCGAGGCTTCGGTGTCACACAAACCCTGGAGGAGTATCGATTCCAGAACGAGCGAAGACTCTGGGTCCGCGCCAAGGATCCTCATCCGAACCGCGAGGGCCATGCCATTCTCGCGCGAGCGCTGGCGGACGACTTGCTCGCGCTTCCGGATCACTGTTTCGAAGCGGACAGAAAGTTCAAAGGCCCATCCTACACACTGGGCGGGACATGGGCCGGGACATGGGGCCTAAAATAGAGATAGGCAAAAGCTTCAGTGGCGGGTTCGACCTCGGCTTGAACCCGGAGGTCAAGGCACAATACGTCCGGGGTGCCCCGCCAACCGCCCACCAAGCGAATGCCCTCTTCCATCTCCACCACCACCGTCGCGTAGGGGAGACCCTCGGCGGCCCAACCTGGATCCACCGGACGATGGGTCAGTGTCCACGAGAAAATTCGCCCCTGCCCCGCCGACGGTTTGAAGACCAGAGCCTCCGAACCACAACCCGGGCACAGAAAACGCGGCGGATGCAGAACCCGGGCGCAGCCCTCGCAGGCCTGCAAATGAAGAGTCCCCCTCGCTAGGTGGCGGTAGAAATCCGCGTTGCGTCCGTCGGGGTCGGGAATGTACTTCCCGGGTGCATCGCTCATGACTTCGCCTCCAGGGATCGAGTGCCAGGGAATCCCATGGATCTCAATCTCCCCGTCCAAGGATCGCGATGCTGCCATCGCCATAATCCCCCCAGCCCGTCACCAGCCCCAGTTCGGCCCCCTCCACTTGAGCCGCGCCCCCAGCGTGACGCAATTGCCGCGTGGCTTCGACGACGTGATTCATGCCCCACATGTGGCCCTGGGAGAGCAGGCCGCCGTGGGTGTTCAAGGGCTGCTCCCCTCCCAAGCGGATTCGGCCGCCCTGAACGAAGTCCGCCGCTTCCCCTGGGCCGCAGAGTCCGAGGGCCTCGAGTTGCAGCAGCACCACGTAGGTGAAGCAATCGTAGACCTGGAGGAAGTCCATCTCTTCGGGCCCCACCCCCGCCATCGCGAAGGCGCGCGGGGCCGCGAAGGAGAGGCCCACCTTGAACGGATCCCGCCGGTTCGTAATGTCGTCCGCCGGATAGGGATGGCCCTCGGCGCCTCCGAGATAGAGCACCGGGGTGTGGGGGCGATCCTTGGCGCGCTCGGCAGAGGTCAGCACCACCGCGGCGCCGCAATCGGTCTCCACGCAGCAATCGAATTTGCGCAGGGGTTCGGCCACCCAGGGCGCCGCCATGTATTCGTCCAGATCCAGAGGACGCCCACGCATCAAGGCCTTTTCGTTGAGCTGGGCGTGGGCTCGGCAGGCCAACGCCACTTCGGCGGCCGCCTCATCGGGAATCCCATAGAGCTGCTTGTAGCGCATCAGGATGAAGGAGTAGAACTGAGCCGGGATGCGCGTGCCGTAGGGGAGGTAATAGTCCATGGTGACGTTTCCCACCGAGCCCGGGTCGAGCCCCATGCGCGGACGCTTCACCCCGGGCCGGGGCCGGAAGGCGGAGAAACCGTTCCAGCCCACCACGACCAGAACATTTTTGGCCACCCCGGATTGAATCGCCATGGCGGCGCTCTGAAGCGAGGCCGTCGGGCTCGCCCCGCCCAGGTGAACCGTCGCGGCATAGCGAAGGTCCTCGATGCCAAGGTTCGCGGCCAATTCCTCAGCGGACGTGTAGCCCGGGGGCGGGAGAATTCCGTCGATCTCACTCGGCTTGAGCCCCGCATCCCCGATGGCGTCCAAGGAGGCTCGCAGCATCAACTGCACCGGGGTCGCATCGGCCCCGCGCACGTAATCGGTCTCTCCGATGCCCACCACCGCGGCGCTTGCTCTCAGGGGATGCCGGGACACGTTTTCTCCTCGAAGTGTTTCGGATGCGACCGAGCCACCCTTTGCCCAGCCGACTGGGTCGACGGACGGGCCAAGCCTATCGTGGGGAAAAAATACTCGCCTCCCCGGGCCGGCCCCTGCATCCTGGCCCTCAACCCTGGGGACGCTCAGCCCGTACGGTAGAAGCGCGCGAGCAGCGGGTCGACCTTCGCCTGACTGGCCCAGTCCCAGCCCCTTCCCTCATGGGCCGAGGGGAAACACTCGGGACACCAGTACCCCCCTTGGATCAGGAGTCTCGGCGAAGCTTCGAATTCATGATTCAGCGCGCAGCGCCAGCGAAGGGGGGTTTGAAGGACGTCGTGCAGGGTGCTGTCTTCCCCAGAGAGCAGCTGTCCCCCACGCGACTCGGCGAACGCCACGAGTTCCGGTCTTCCCATCGACGACGACTCCATCAACCTATCTCCATCCGACTCGTTTTTCAGAGCTCCAGAGATGGAGGCTCCGAATGTTTTTTTGAACTCAGCGCTGGTCCCAGGTCGGAATCGCTTCCCAAGCGGCGCGCGAACCGAAGAAGGCATCGATGTAGGCCGTGTTGTCCTCTTTGATCCACTGAAGCGGCTCGGCCCAACGCCGGGCCAGGACCCGGAGCAGCGGGGCCGGAGCCAAGCGGGCTCCCACTTTCATCCAGGGTGCCATCGCTTCATCCACCATGGCGTAGCAGTCATCCAGGGTGTCGCGAAAATGGCCCAGGTGATGATTCAGATCCTCGCTGTCCGCGAAATATCCGCAATGAAAATTCTTCAACGCGAACCAGTTGGCATCGAAAATTTTTCGGTAATCACCAAGGCCCACCGCGTTGAACTGATCCGAGAGAAAATCCTCATAAACCACCCGGCAATTCGGCCCCCCGGACATGTTGTAGATCTTTCCCCAGAAATCGTCCGAGGTCTCCAGGCACTGAACCAGGCCATAGCCCGCATCCCGGCTGGTGATGAGTTCGATTCGTTGATCGAGGGGCTGGTGGAAAAGGATCGGGTCCAGCAAGCCCAGCAGCTGCGGGGGCACGATGAATGTCTGGCGCAGGCTCGCCCAGTGGCGAATCCCCGATTCGACGATCATTCGTTCGGCAGTGCACTTGGTGAGCGAATAATAGTCGTGGACACTGGGAATCAGCGGGTCGCCCACCCGGATCATTTCCAGTGGCGGTAGGCGATCCCCGTACTGGGCCACGGACCCCACCCCCACCAAGCGGATTCGCTCGGCGCCATCGGGTTGGGCCAGGATGGCATTCACCACGTTCTGCGTCCCGCCCACATTGACCGCATAGGCGAGGGAAGGGTTTCGGTCGGCGGCCGGGGAGATCATCGCCGCGGGATGCAAGACAAAATCTACCCCCTCCACCGCGCGCTCCACATCGGCGGCCTCGGTGAGATCGCCCCAAACAATCTCGAGCCAGGATTCGTTCGCGTAGGGGGCGAACATTTTTTTGTTCACCTTGGAGGGCCGGAGCAGCAGGCGCGTCGCGTAGTCGTCCCGGCGACGGCGCAACTCGAGGAAAGCCTCGTGACCCATACTCCCCGAGGCGCCCGTCAGAAGAACACGAGAGCGAGACATGCTTGACTCCGTCTGATAGAAGGACTGGAAGGAGCCGGGACCTTCGCAAAGCCCGCCCCCGAAACCAAGCGGGAGCCAAACAAAATCCCGGGTTCTTTCTGGATTTCAGAAAATTCAGGGGGAACCCTGGACAAGAAATGGAGCGGCTCAGGGGGCGCGCATGAGCCGATAGTCCCCCGCGTCGTCTACCCGGGCCTCCCAGCCCGGATACACGACGATGGTGGTAAACGTCTCCTCGATGATTCCCGGCGCCGTCACCCTGTCCCCGGGAGCCAGATCCGGCCCCCGGTAGATCGGTGTCTCCTCGAAGCCCCGGCCCAGGTTCGCGCGCCGGGAACCTTGGGGCTCGGCCTGGCGAGGTTCTGCGGAGAAGCCCCCGGCGAATACGGGCTCGGGAATGGAGGTCCGGCTGACCAGACGAACGCCGGTGATTTCCGGACTCTCTTGCTGGCGGTTGTAGCCGTACTCTTCCTCATGCAGTTCGTGAAAGCGATGGATGGTCTTCTCCATCGCGCCCGCGTCGAAAAAACCGGCGGCGGATTCGCCCCCCTTCGTGGCCACCTCCACGGACAGGGACCAGTTCTGCCCGGGGTAGCGCAGGTTCATCTGGAAGCGAAGGGCCACCTCTTCTTTCGGAAAACCCGCATCGAGGAAATAGCCGAGGGCACGCGCTTCGAGCTCCTGCCAGAGCGCAGAGATGCGCGAAATTTCTGCCTCCTGGGCCGACACCAGATAGGACCTCTCCTCGTCAATGGTGGGCGACGCCGCAAGCATACCCAGCGCCGAAAACGCCGGCGAGGTCCGGGGGATCAGGACGCACTCGATACCCAGATCCTCGGCTTGGATCGCCGCGAAAACCGGGCCGTTGCCCCCATAGGCGAGCAGGGACAGCGAACGGGGATCGATGCCCCGGCCGGCGGTGGTCCGGCGTACGGCCTGGGTCATATTTGCGTTGACGAGGCGCCAACAATCGAAGGCGGCTTCCTCTACCGAGCAGCTCAGGGGGCCGGCCAGTTCTCGCTCGAATGCGGCGTCGACCCCCTCCCGCTTCAGGCTAAAGGCCCCGCCCGCGAACTCGGAATCCGGGGAGAGCAGGCCAAGGATCAGGATCGCGTCGGTGACCGTGGGCTGCTGCCCGCCCCGGCCGTAACAAATCGGTCCGGGCTCGGCCCCCGCACTTTCGGGCCCCACCTCGAGCGCGCCGTGGTGAACATGGCAGATCGAGCCTCCCCCGGCGCCCAGGGTTTCAACCTGGATCATGGGCACCGCCACCAAGTAGCGGTGATGCCAGTTCCAGCCCGCATTCGCCGGAGCCTGGCCGCCCATCACGACGGAGACGTCGTAGCTCGTTCCGCCCATGTCGACACAGAGAAGATCTTCCTCCGACTTGGCGGCGCCCACCCGGGCTCCGCCGATCACCCCACCGGCCGGGCCCGAGGCCAGGATTCGGATGGGCATATCCCGAAGGTATTCCCGGGTCATCACGCCCCCGCTCGACTGCATGACGAGCAGGTCCCGGGCGTAACCCGCGCCCGAAAGGCGCTCGACCAGCCGATCGAGATACCCGCTCACCCCAGGGCCGACGAAGGCGTTCACCACGGTGGTGCTCGTCCGCTCGAATTCCGGGGCCCGGGGCAGAACCCGGTGGGAGAGAGAGATCGCCACGCCGGGCAGAATTTCCTGGACGAGTTCCCCCAGCCGCTTTTCATGGACCGGGTTTACGAACGCGAAGAGCAGTGAAATGGCGATGGACTCCACGCCCTGGCGACCCAGCCCCTCGATGGCGCGACGCGCGGCGGCTTCGTCCAGGGGCGTGTGAATGGACCCGTCCGCCCGGATGCGCTCGGGGACGGTCAGTCGCCGGCGGCGGGGGGCGATGGCGGGCGGGGGCTCGAGCCGCACGTCCCAGATATCTTCCTTGTACCCCCGGCGCAGTTCCAATTCATCCCGAAAGCCCGCAGTGGTCAGCAGGCCGGTGACCGGACCCTTCATTTGGATCAAGGCATTGTCCGCCACCGTGGTGCCATGGACGATAGCCTCGGCATCGGCGAGCAGTTCTCCCAGGGAAATGCCCCGGGCCTGGGCCAACTTCTCCAGGCCCGCCATGACGGCCTGGGAATTGTCTTCGGGCGTACTCGAGACCTTCTCCAGCAGCACCTCGTGACCGTCCAGGAGGGCGAAGTCCGTAAATGTCCCGCCCACATCGATCCCGATTCGGTAGCTCAAGGGGCAGACTCCCGGGCCGCACGCAATTCTTCGCGTAGCCTCCGAGTCGCTTCTAGATCCAACTCGATGTCATAGGCCTCAACGCTGCCGTGCAGGACCACGCCGTACCGCGCCCGGGCCGCTTCCACGCTGACGTATTCGTCGAGCACATCCTCGCGCACGGCCTCGGGATCCCGGAGAAGCGCGTCTTCAAAGCCGGCACCTCCCCCATACTGGTACGCAATCACCGCATCCGCGGGCAGCTGGGCCTGAACAGAGTTTTCGATTTCGTATTCGTTCTCACTGCCCACTTCGAAGAAGTTCGAATAGGGACCGGCGTCATCTCCCCCACGAAGGCCGCGCAGAGGGTGCTTCTTGGACACCATCCAGGCGACGGCCGTGGTGGGCTCCAACACCTGTTTCACATTGCGGGTACCCGGCTGCCCTCGCCAGCGGCCCGCGCCCCCGGTATCCGTGGTCATTTCCCGAGAGAGGTTGAGAACCGGAAAGCGACTCTCGGCATCCTCGGCCTGGGCGAGCACAAGATTTCCGAGTCCGCTGCACATGGAGCCCCAGCCGTCGATGCCCTCGGTGGCCGAAGCGTCCGAAGCGCGGACATCAACCCCCTGATCCATCCACATCTGGCCGTTGGCGTCGACGCCGATCACCGCGTTGGGCATTCCCAATTTGTAGACCTGGGGCGATGAGCGTCGAGGAAGTATCTGAGAAAGCGCAATGCAGATGGCCTCACCTATCTCACAGGCCGGATGAAAGGCCCCCAGAGCGGCCGGCTTGTCCGGGGGCGGTTGGACGATGGTGCCCTCGGGCAGGATGATTTCCACCGCATCAAAGAGGCCCTCGTTCTTGATGATGGAGGGATCCACCATGGAAACCAGTTGGGCCATCGCGTAGCCGCGACTATTGGAAAACGTATTCCACACGCAGACCAGCTCAGGGCGATCATCGCTCCCTGTCAGGTCCACCGTCAACGCGTCGCCCGCCACGGTGCACGCCACGTGCACCCGGACATCCTCGTTACCCACCGTGTCATGATCGATCCAGACGTCGGCCTCGTAACATCCATCGGGCCAACACGAGACCTCCTCGCGAAAACGCCGCTCGGTTTCGCGGATATTCCAGTTGATCGCCGCCCGCACCTGATCCGCGCCCCACTTGGTCGCCAGTTCATCGAGCAACTGGGCACCGCGCTGGGCACCGCTCACCATCGCCGCTATGTCCCCGGAAAAAGAGGGGAAACGGTTATTTCTCACCAGCATTTCCAGGGCGTCGTGCCGGGCCTGGCCACGGTGGACCAGTTTGAGCCGGGGAATCGCCATGCCCTCCTGGTAGATATCCGTGGCATCCACCGAGAAGCCTCCGGGATCCTTTCCCCCGGTGTCTCCCTGGTGGGCTTGCAGCGCTTGGATGGCCAGCAGTTTTCCGTCGGCGTCGAAGCACGGGGCGTACACGTTGTAGTCGGGCAAGTGACCGCCGCCGTGATCGGGATCGTTGCCCACGAAGACATCCCCCGGACCCCAGTCATCGATCTTGAAATGTTCGAGACCCCAACGCACCGCCAGGGGAGAGATGAAGAGCAGTTGCGGGATCCCCACCGAAAGGCCGGCCAGACGTCCGTGGCCATCCATGATGCTGGCGTTGCGTTCATTGGACTGATTGATGATCGCCGACGAGGCTGCGCGGCCAAGGTGAGTGGCTGTCTCGAAGCATATGGTTTCGAAGGCTCCGCGAATAATGCCAGCGGTCACCGAATCGATTTCGGCGGATGTCTCAAGGGCTTGCCTGGGGCGGACCAGTCTCCGGTTGATCTCGTAAGACATTTCGCCTCGCTTTTCGGATGGGCCCACTGCAAGGCCAAGCTAGATCGGACCAGGCCAGAACTACTTCATGAAACCATAGAGCTCGCCGGCATTTTCGCAGAATATTTTTCTCTTCTTGGCTTCATCGATTCCCTGGGCCATGGAGTTGATGAGATAACGCGAGTGCGGCCAATCGGTTATGTGATGCGGAAAGTCACTGCACCACATCATCATGTCCACACCCACGGCATCACAATTCTGCACGCCGAACTGATCGCTCACCACACCGACCTTGCAGTTGCGCTCGAGGTATTCGCTGGGCAGCATACTGAGATTGACCTCGCACCAGTACCGGTTCCGACGATACCGATCGTCCAGTTCCTGCTTCAGGAAGGGAACCCAACCGGCTCCAACTTCGCCGCCCACGATGGTCAACCGAGGGAAACGCTCAAAGACGCCGTTGAAGACGAACTCCGCAAACAGAGTTGGCATTCGGCTCATGGTGGTGGAGTAAAGAACGAGCTGCTCCGCCCCACCCTTCTTGGCCGCCACCTTGCGCGTCTTGTATTGGGGCGGGGTCAGACCCACGTGGATATGAATGGGCAAGCCCACCTCCTCGGCCACGGACCAGAACTGGTCATCGGCGTCGGAAAGCAGGTAGTCACCGCTGGGCCAGGTCGCCAGGCCAACACCCGCCGCGTCGTTCTCCCGAGCCCGGCGCAGCTCGGCCACAGCGTCGTCGATGCCCGTGGCGGGCATCTGCCAGATAGCCCCCATACGGGAGCGATCAAAGCTCGCAAAATCCCTGATGAAATTGTTGTAGCCCTGCATTCCTGCTAAGGAAAAAGCCTTGTCCTCCTCGAACATGAAATAGATCATCGTACGCTGGGGCGGGAAGAAAACCGCGGCGGAAATGCCGTCCTGGTCCATTAGTTCCAGTCGCCCTTTGGGCTCGGTAATTCCGGGATGGAGATCCGCGTAGCGAACTCCGGTCCACTTCAATGTCTCGGGAGTCTGGTTCATCGCCGCCACCAGACCGAGGGACTCCACGTGGCCACCCAAGAGCCACGCGTCTCCTCCATCTTCGTCCTCGACGAGTTTGGGCGCGCTCTCCTGAAATCGCTCGGGCAAATAGTTCTTCCATAGGTCCGGCGGTTCAATGACGTGTTGATCGCAATCGATGATCTTGTATTTCATTTCTAGTATCCCCCGCTGCGGATAGGGTTCTCGGGCCGAAAAATCGAGTTCGTTCATCCGAAGACAACACTGCCCTCGTGTTAAGAGGAACATCGAATCAAATAAATTGGCGATACCACTTTCGATAGTGAGCGATGGGGCCATCCCCTTCGCAGAGCACTGGCTTTGGCCAACAGACCTTGTTCTCCCAGATGGGCCGATCATGCTCGAATTGCTGCTTGAGATCCTTGATAACAGATTCGGCCAACTTCAGCTTTCGCGAATCTCCTTCATGCCTAACCGAATACGAAAAACTGACGTCCGTATTTTCCTCGTCGATGGGCGTGCTGGTATTCATCATCAATGTATCGATCAACCCCGTCATGCGAACAATCTGGAAACCAGGGCCGTGATCCAGGGTGATCAAGGTCGCCTCACCTTCGCCGCCGGGTATGCGCATGGTGAAGACCGACTCGGTCACGTGAACGCTTCCCTCGGCGCGCGCTTTCGTGGGAGGAATTGTCAGGGTTCCGTGCACGAACTTGAAATGAGCCTGATCGACAGAATTTTCATTCATGTCGAGCCAAGAGGCACGGACTTTCCAATGCATGACTTCGGGTTCGGTCCAAGTCGAATCTCCGACCTCGGGTAAATCGGGAAGCTCAAACCCCGGGCTTCCACCGTCGCGATCGTGATAGAAAAAGATCAATCCATTTTTCTCGACAACGTCGTAGTGCGAAAGTCGCGCACGGGGCGGAATACGTTTGGCATAGGGAATCTTGGTGCATCGCCCGTCGGCACCGAACTCCCAGTGGTGAAAGGGACAACGAATATTTTCGCCCACGACTTCACCGCCGTGGCCCAGATGCGCGCCGAGATGCACGCAGTGGGGATCGATGAGACGGGGCTGCCCGGACTCGCTCCGGTAGAGCACCCACTCCCGGCCAAAAAACTTCAGGATCCGGACCTGGCCCGGCGAAAGTTCGCTCGAGTAGGCGGCCCGGAACCAGCCATTCGGATAGGGGGTGAACGGATAACGGGAATCCGGCGTGACCGACGCCGGCCCTCCCCGGCCCCTGGCCTCGGACGATTCTGGCTTCTCAGGGGAATGCCCCTGATTCGTTTCTGACATATCGTCAGATAATATATCCTCACCCGGAACGACCTGTCAGCCTCAAAGTGCCTGGGGAGCCTCAGAAGGCCTCCCGAGGGGGCAGTCCCCGCCCAGACGGTCCTCCTCTGGTGGACAGCCTCCCGGGCGGTGGTTAGGGTGCTGACGGGTCGTCAAATACGGCGGTGAGCCCTGCCCGCCTCCACTCCAGCCTCGAGGAATTGTCCTATGCAGATCGATGACATGATCCTGATCAGCGTCGATGACCATGTCGTGGAGCCGCCCACGATTTTCGACAACCACCTTGCCCAAAAGTACAAGGACCGGGCTCCCCGAAGTGTTCGCAAGGAGAACGGGGCGGAGATGTGGGTCTTCGGCGATCGGCAGTTGCCAAATATAGGACTCAATGCCGTTGTCGGGCGCACACCCGAGGAGTATGGAATGGAGCCAACGGCGTATGACCAGATGCGTCCGGGCTGCTACGACGTCAATGAGCGAGTTCGGGACATGAACGTCAACGGCGTTCTCGCCCAGATGTGCTTTCCCAGCTTCCCGCAGTTTTCGGGGTCCCTCTTTGCTGGGGCCGAGGACAAGGACTTGGCTCTCGCCCTGCTCCGCGCCTACAACGACTGGCACATCGATGAGTGGGCCGGAAGTCATCCGGGGCGTTTCATTCCCCTTTCGCTCCCGCCCATATGGGATCCGCAGCTGATGGCCGAAGAGGTTCGCCGGGTTTCACGCAAGGGATGCCATGTGGTGAGCTTCAGTCAGGATCCCCAGGGTATCGGCCAGCCGAGCCTTCATGACCGGCACTGGGACCCCTTCTGGAAGGCCTGCTCCGACGAGGGGACCCTGGTCGCGGTTCACATCGGATCCGGAACGGGGATGTTCTTCACCTCCCAGGATGCACCCATCGATGTGATGATCACCAACACTCCCCTGACCATCGCAAACTTTGCGAGCGACCTGCTGTGGTCCCATATCCTGCGAGATTTCCCAGATCTGAAATTCGCCCTCTCCGAAGGTGGGATCGGCTGGGTCCCGTATTTCCTCGAACGAGCCGACTATGTCTATCAGCATCACCGGGCCTGGACCCAGCAGGACTTCGGCGACAAGTTGCCCAGCGACGTGTTTCGCGAACAAGTCGTGACCTGTTTCATCGACGATGCTTTCGGCCTGAAAAACAGGCACGAGATCGGAATCGACATGATCACCTGGGAGTGCGACTACCCTCATTCCGATACCACCTGGCCCAAGGCTCCCGAAATTCTCAGCCGCTGCTTGGATGAAATCCCCGACACTGAGATCGACATGATCACCCACCTCAACGCCATGAAACATTTCAGCTTTGATCCCTTCACGCATATTCCCAGGGAGAAGTGCACCGTAGGCGCCCTCCGTACCCAGGCCGCAGGGGTCGACTTGAGCCCCCTCGTCGGCGTCGGCGGAAACCCGGCACGGCTCGAAGAGGGCCAGGTGATCACAACAGCCGATATCATTCGCCAAATTGCGCCGGCTTTCGCCAATGACTAGCGCTTAGGACTAGCGCTTAGGACTAGCGCTTAGGACTAGCGCTTAGGACTAGCGCTTAGAATAAGCGCTCATGACGAGCGCGTATCGAGCATCCCCGGCACGCGAAGGTGCGAACAACCCGCCATGGAATTCCAGCTTGCGGACCTCTACGAGTGCCTCTGCGATGCCGACCCCGGCGCCCCAGCCCTTATTGTCGGGCAGCGGACGTTCAGTCGTGAGCAACTCGACCGAAGAGCCAATCGCCTGGCCCACCATCTGCTGAAGCAAGGCGTGGGACGGGGCGATCACGTCGGCGTCTATTCGCTGAACCGGGTGGAATGGATCGAAGCCCTGCTGGCGTGTTGGAAGATCGGGGCCGCCACCATCAACATCAACTTCCGCTACGTCCGATCCGAACTCCGCTACCTCTGGGAGAACGCGGACATGGTTGCGCTCATCTACGAACGTGCTTTTAGCTCCGACGTCAGGGCACTGGCCCCGGAGTTCCCGGCGCTCCGCACCTACTTGGTCCTTGAAGATGAAAGCGAAATCGGACCGCCGGGCCCGGGCGATCACTACCAGAGCGCTCTCGCCCAAGAATCCGAGATTCGTGAGTTTCCCCCGAGATCCCCCGACGACCTCTACATCGTCTATACCGGCGGTACCACGGGCTTTCCCAAAGGAACCCTTTGGCGGCATGCCGATCTTTACTCGAACGTGGCCCATCGGCTGGGTGGGCAGATCGATCGTCCCGAAGAAATCGCCCTGCAGAGCGGCAACCCACTCGGACTCAGAATGCTGACCCTCTCCCCCCTGATGCATGGCGGCGGACAGTGGCCCCTCTTCATCTGCCTGTTCAATGGGGGTGTGGCGCTGTTTCCCATCTCGGCCCATTTCGACCCCGGAGAGATCCTTGAAATCATCGAGGAAAACCGCGTTTCGACCCTCAGCATTATCGGCGATGCCATGGGCAGGCCCGTTGCAGAAGCGCGTATCCATGCCGGGACCGCGGTGGACACCCGTAGCCTGAAGGCCATCTCCAGTGGCGGCGCCCTTCTCACCGCCCCTGTGCGGGACTTGTTGAGAAAGGCCTTTGGCAAGATCTATGTCAGCGGGGGGATCGGGAGCTCCGAAATCGGGACCGCCGCTCGTGAAACTTCTGCCTTCGACCCGGCTACCGGACCCCGTTTTGCCCTGGATCAACGCGTCGCCGTACTGGACGATGATCTCCGCCCCATCCTCCCGGGCTCGGGCGGGATTGGACGACTTGCCCGACGCGGCGATATCCCCCTGGGCTACTACAAGGATCCGGAAAAGACCGCCAACACCTTCCCGTCCGATCCCGATGGCGTTCGCTGGGTTGTTCCCGGAGACTGGGCACGGGTCGAAGACGACGGAACCATCAGCCTTCTCGGCCGGGGAACCCAATGCATCAATTCCGGGGGCGAGAAGATCTTTCCCGACGAGATCGAGGCGGTCCTCGCCCAGCATCCCCAGATCCGGCACGCAGCGGTGGTGGGGGTTCCGGATCCCGTGTGGATGGAGCGGGTGGTGGCCCTAGTCGAGCCCCTGAACCCCGCATCTCCGCCCTCCCTGGCGGACATCCAAGCCCACTGCAGGACTCTCCTAGCGGGCTACAAGACGCCCCGGGGCATGGTCATCGGCGACTTGAAGCGGACCCCCACCGGAAAGGTCGACTTCGTCTGGGCGCGAGAAACGGCCATCACCGCCCAGGCTCCCGAGGACTGAGATTCAACCGACAATTCGGTTGACCCCCGCCCCTCCGTCCGTGAGTTCCACGGCCTCGCCGACGAATTCGCGTGACTCCATTTCCCGCATCAAGTCCGCAGACTCGGTCCGGGCGTAACAGCGGTCGCCACCCGGAAGGTCGCATATGGCCGTGGCAGACTGCAGGCCGCTACGGTCATGAACCACCGAATAGGCGGCCACTCGCGCCGAACCCCTGGCCTCGGCCCGGATCGTGCGGCGCGCAACCGCATCGATCCGCCCTTGAACAGCACCGGGCTCGGACAGGCCGAGGGGACCCGGTTCGGCGCTGTAAACCGCGTAGGAATGGTTGGTCATGTGCATTCCCACGCCACTCGTCATGCCATAGGCCCCGGGATCTTCGCGCAGCATTTCGGCCAGAGTCGCGATGGAATGACCCAGATAGGCGCTCCCCGGACCCCCGTGATAGGGAAGGCCGCCCGTGACCGTCAATGGGCGTGGATCGTCCAGCCCCAGACCCAGGGCATCCCGAGCAAAATTCACCGAACTCGGAAAGCAACTGTAAAGATCAAGATGAGCGATCTCATCGATTCCGATACCCGCCGCCGACATGGCGGCCTTGCTGGCCTCCCTCATTGCAATGCTCCGCCAGAGCTGATCGCGCTCCGCCACATAGAGGGGGTCCTTGGCTTCGCACCAGCCTCGCAAGTAGATCCGTCTGTCCCGAGGTACGCCCAGGGCCTCGGCTTTCTCGTGGCTCGCAATCAAGAGCCCCGAGGCCATGTCCACATCCATGATGGCCACCAAGTTCTTCGGATAGGGGTGGGCGACGATTCGATTCTCCAAGGAGACGTCGATCAACTCATCCGGAGATCGCTCCCGGCGAAACCAGGCGTGGGGATTGGCAGCCGCCACCTTGGTCAGCGACGCGAAGAGTTCTCCGGCCTGGCGCACGTTTTCGTCGAGGGAAAGTTTCAGGTGAGCCCGTCGAGCCACGTCGAACATCGCAAAGGTCAGGTAAGCCTGGAAGATTTCGTGGGCGAGTTCCGAGGGATGAAAGGGATCCTCGAAGGGAACACTCCGTTTGCCCGGGAGGGGATGGCTCCAACTCGGGGAGAGGCCTCTCTTCTTCAGCCGCTTGCGGGTCGCCAGGCACTCGGCCCCAGCGATCAGGGCAAGGTCAATGTCTCCCTGTTGAATACGCATCGCCGCCTTGCAGAGCATTTTCTGGGAGGAGGTCCCGCTCATATCCGAAAGGTGACGGCCACCATCGGCCAGGCCCAAACGCTCGGCGAGGCGGCCCGGCGCGTCGTCGTAGGCCCAGCTGACACTGTAAACAACGTTCACGTCGCCAATGCAGTCAATCACGCCGGCGCCGCCGCTATCCCGTGCAGCGGCCTCGGCCATCTCAGCCCACAATTCTAGGGGCTCGGGCGCATCGCCCTCCTCCGCGCGAAAAGTGCGCTGGGCAACGCCAATCAGACAGGGCGAACGCGAATCGATCAACGGCCGCTCCAGCGTGGGGGACGTTTCTCAGCAAACGCCTTGGGACCTTCCTTCGCGTCTTCGCTTTGGAAAACTCGACTGCTGAGTTCGGCCTCCACCGCGTAGGCTTCTTCAAGCGAGCCGGCCAGGCCGCGCATGACACTCTCCTTGGTGGCTTGAACCGCCATGGGGGCATTCGCGTTAATTCTTCGCGCCCAGTTCAGCGCGCGCTCTTCCAGTTCGTCCTCTCCCACGATCTCGTTGAGCAGCCCTAACTCAAGCGCCCGACTGGCCGGAAAATGCTCAGCGGTCAGAAGAAACTCCATGGCCGCCGGAAAATTAAGTTGCCTCGGTAGGCGCGCAGTGGTTCCGCCTCCGGCAAAAAGACCGCGTTTGGGCTCCATCACGCCGAAACGAGAGTGCTCGGTCGCAATGCGGATATCGGCCCCCCCAAGCATCTCCATGCCCCCCCCCACGCACGGCCCGTTGATCGCCGCAATCACGGGCTTGTAGAGCTTCACATTGCGCAAGACCGCGTAAGCTCCATCCGAAAGTCGGCAGCCGTCGATCTCCTTCACCTCGCCCTGGCTGATCTTCTTTTGAAGCTCCGTCACCTGGGGGATATAGGTCTTCAGATCCGCACCAACCATGAAGTTTCTGCCAACGCCCGTCACGATGGCGACCCATGCATCATCGTCTTTCCTGAACGCGCGCCACGCCGCTGCCAAATCCCGAAAGTGATACAGGTCGAGGGCATTACGCGCCTCGGGTCGGTCAATCACGATCTTGACAATGTGCTCGTCGTTCTTTGAGTAATGAATCGGCATTTCACTCGCTCCTGAGCGGCCTCGTCCATGGAGACGAGAATATTCAAAACACTTGCAACGGGGAGAAGCTTCGCTGACTGCGCATTCTAGTCAGTGCCCCAGTGCCATCGCAAGCACCCGCAAGGACCTACCAGCACATGTGGGAATACCCGCATTCAGTCTCCAATGCGACGAGGGGGCCGAAAGCCGTTGGGTCGGCCGGACAAGGACAACGAAAGGCCCCTCGCCAGGCATAACCGGTGAAAAACTCAACTCGAGTGGACGCGAGAGTCTATCCCTTCCCGAACGGCCGTGGTCAGATCCAAGCGCGAGCAAGGTTTTCGGAGGACTGCGCGCAGGCCTTTCTTCTCGAGTTCGCTGAATTCCGTGAGTGAAATATTTCCGCTCATCAGGATTACCGGCACTCCCGGATCCATGCGTCTGAGTTCTAGGAAGGCCTCTGCTCCAGTCATCACCGGCATCCTATAATCGAGGAGTACCAGATCAATCTCATCCCTTCTCTCTCGAAATGCGTTGACGGCCTCAAGTCCATCCGCGCAGCGGATCACATTGTACCCACTATGGGAGAGCAGCATCGTTGTCGCCCTAGCAACAATATCCTCGTCCTCGGCAAGAAGAACGGTTTCGTTCCCACCGGCATCAGCGGCGAGAGAGCCCGCGTTAACGGAGCCTTCGGTCTGCTCTGACAATGGCATGTGAATCAAACAGGTTGTGCCCTCCCCTGGCCGACTCGACATATTCAAGGCGCCGCCAATCTCTCGAACGTATGTGCTAAACACCGAAAGCCCCAGGCCGGTCCCCTTCCCAGCGGGTTTCGTTGTAAAGAACGGATCGAAAACTTGGGCCATTACCTTTGCGTCCATTCCCGATCCATTATCCACAAAGCTGATCCGGGCATGCTTCGACCCCTTCGGCTGAAAGCTTGCAAAGGCAGGATCATCCAGGTCGATCTCGACAGCCTCCGTCTTGATCACCAAACACCCGCCCTCGGGCATCGCGTCCCTGGCGTTCAACGCGACATTCAGCAGACCACTCTCGAACCGCGAGAGGTCGCCCGAAGTAAAGAGTCGCTCGCTGGACAATTGGGAGACAACCTCGACCGACTCGCCCAGCGCTGGCGCCAGAAGTTCGAGCACACCTTCCAGACTCTTATTGATATCAATACTGGAAACACTCGGTGGTTGCAGGTGAGCGAAGTCCAGTAATTGAGCAGTGAGGGCCGCAGCTCGCGTTCCCGCCATACTAATCATATCGGCCATCTCGGATTGTTCGGCGACGGAAGGATCATCACCAAAAAACTCTTGAAGTCTTTCGCTCGCAGTCAGAATCGCCATCAACAAGTTGTTGAAGTCATGAGCGATACCCCCTGCCAAGTGTCCGATAGCCTCCATCTTCATCGCATGGTTAAGCTGGTTCGACAACTCATTCTGTCGGGTCATGTCCCGCGCGAAGCGGTAATGCCCTCCCTCAGACCCGTCGGCGACCTTTACAACCGCAACCACCTGAAAAAAATCGGTCCCATCGGATCGACGACCACTCACGCTCAGTTCAGCCTTCCCTTCTCCCACTAGCCCAAGGATCGCCTGCACCACGTCCGAGCGGTCCGCCTCCTCAATCCACCCGTTCGCCACTGAGCCAAGCATCTCGTTTGAATCCGCGCCATGCATGGCCAGAAACGCGGCATTCGCGCTCTGAATCCTTCCATCGGCTCCGACCCGAGCGACCCCCTCGATGGCCGACTCCATGGCAACCCGAATGCTGTTCAGCTCTTTGGCGGACTTCTCCCGCTCGCCAATCTCAAACTGGAGATTTCGGTTTGCCGCCTTCAACTCCAGGGTACGCTCGTCCACCCGCAACTCAAGTTTTCGACCGGCTTCCTCAAGCTCCGCGGTGGTATCACTGAGATTGCCAACAACCTCCAACAACTTGAGTTGGTTGCGCATCCGAAGCTTGTCCCGATTCTGCAACAAGCCAATGACGGTAACAATGAACACCCCAGTCAGAATTGCGCCGGTGAGATTGATGGAATTCATCCCTAGCAACCAATAGGTCGACAGTTGGCCATCGATCACTGGAGACGACTGCAAGAGCGGCGCATAGGGGATGAGGCGCATTTGCTCGAGAATGGTCAGTGTTCCAAAGAGGGAAAGCCAGCTGACCAGTCCGGCCAGTGTCGGCAGCCGCCCAAACAGGGGAAGGCCAACCATCATCCCACCAATCAAGGTCATATACCCGAAGGGCTCGGTAAAGAAACCAAGGAAGTACGCATAAACCGCGTTGCTAATCGCGAATAGCTGAATACCGGCGTACTCGAAAAACGCAAGGTCGCCGTGTTTGCGACGGAGTGCCAGAGCACTCAGACCCAACAAGCCCCACGCGCCGACAGTCATGTAGTTGAACTCGATCAACTGGTCGACTACGGAGGGGTCGAGGAAGGGCAGGAGTTCATTATGTGCGCGGGCCAGATGAAGCAACGAGATCACGTACAGATGGAGACAGAAGACTATCCCGGAGATCAGCAGGCTCTTGTCTGCCGCAGCCCAATCGACGACCTGACTGAGACGAGCGAACCCTTTGGGCTCGCCAAGCGAGCTGGATTCCTCAGTTTTCATCTTGTCCGGATCAATTGGCATCGTCTTCCTCGAAAATATTCTAACAGCCCAGCTGTGGAACAATAGAGCCTGTTTGACTGGCTGCAAAAGACCGCCCTGAACCGAGGCGGGCCTCGCCAGAGCCAAGAGTCCGCGGTTCATCATCACCCTAAACCGCCGTCACAATTACCCTGCGCCCGGTCTCGCGCCGACTGTATCCACTCCCCACGCCCATCGGGCGGAAAACTAATCTGCAGCTGTTCGGCCGCAATAAGTACTCAGGCCCGCCGGCATCGACCCCAGCGAAGTCACGGCTTTGAGTCGATGGAATATCGGCCGCCCGCCAGGGGCAGCAGCGATTCATCTGCGGTGTAGAAATTGACCTCGTACTCGCCTGGATCCCAGCCCGCCTTTGGGCTGAGCCAGACGTAGTTGAAATCCTCACCCGGACGAATGGGATAGTGGTTGAACAACATGATTTTCGGATCATCGAGGCGCGTCCATTTCACAAAGACTTCATCGCCTTCGTAATCGCCCATTGGGAAGGCAGCCAGGATGGGTTCGTCCCCGAAAAAACGCTCGGCACGGACCAAATCCGGGTCGCCGTGTGTGCGGCCTTCGGAAAAGTAGACAGCCTCAACCCCGGCCCCTCCCTCTACCGGCCTTTGAAGAAGTCCGTCCATGGCGAGTTCGGCGAGGCGGTGGGCGAGGGCCTTGGGGTCGGCGGAGCGCTTGAATTTCTCGGGAGCGAGGTCCGTAAAGCTGCTGACCGACGCGATCAACTCCTCCTCGCCCAGGGAGTCGATGAGCATCCCCACGACCTCACTGGGGTCGCCGCTGAGGCGCGCCAGGACGCGGACCAGATCGAAGCGAGGATCATCGTCACGATCCTCAAGCGCCGCCTCGAGCAAGGCGCTCGGATCCTGGGCGACGGGGGTAGCCTCAGCCCCGGAGCGAGAACTGGGGAGCCCCACCTCGGCGCGGACCGAGGCCCCTGGGGTTGGGGCTGGCCCAGTTGCCTGGCGACCCGCATCTGGGGACGTCCACCAACCCAGCAACAGGCCGCCAACGAAAAAAGCGAGGAGACCCGCACCGCCATAACCGCTGAAGCTCATAGCCGATAGCCTCACTCAAATTGAACCCAGGGACCAAGCAAATCGACTTCTACCTCTCGCTGTCCCCATGGGGGCAAATCCTGAGCCACGCTTCTGGCCTTCTCCAATCGCGAAGGCTCTTCGGTTACCGGGCGGAATCTCGTCAGCGTCACCTTCGACCCATCAAACCCAAACTGTTACCAGATGCGCCTACGCGACGCGCACCCGGGGCTCCTAATGGGTCCGACTTTATTCGGCTTGAAAAAAAATCCAACCCGCAGCCCATTTTTCGATGAGCGCAGCCAGAGAGCACCGAGACGGCAATTATTACGAAATTCCTGAGCACCTTAAGATTTTCTTCATAGGGATTTGCGATAAAGGAAAGACCAAATCGGCATTATTGGGAGCGCGATGCCCCCAATTTTTATTTCCGAATCAGAGTCTGACGAACCCAACAAGGAGTTGGGAAAACGCACCCCGCGAACCACACCCCAAGCCGGTTGGAACTCTTCCCCAGCCCAAAGGGTTCTCGGGCGACGCCCGTACCCTACAGAGATTTGCAAACGCCCGAGAGCACCTTGGGCCGCCGGCCCAGTGAAAAGGATTCAAGGAAGTGCTCGACAGCGGTGGGTGGAGAGAACGGTGTTCAAGACCCTTCCCAGGTAGCTGCCTCTCGCCGACCGCTGTCGACTCTAACTTTGCCCGATCGCCCACGTAATCCACGTAAAATGGATCCGCGCGCCCATCGGCGCAGCCGGGTGAATGGGCTGGGTGGGCTGGGTGGATAGCCGGGTGGATAGCCGGGTGAATGCCCCCCCCCGAGAGACTGCGCCACGCTGAACCGAGGCTAAACGGAGTGAGGCTTCAACCCCCTCTGGCACGACGCGCAAACGAAAGCGCCCCCGGCCGATATAGCCGGGGGCGCTTCGCTTTGCTGGAGCACGAGACCGGATTCGAACCGGCGACCCTAACGTTGGCAACGTTATGCTCTACCAGCTGAGCTACTCGTGCGTGAAACCGGTACAGGGAGCAAGGGTTTAAGCAACCCAGGGCTCCCAGTCAAGCTGGGGGGTAAATCCAATGCGGATACCCTCGGGGAGCCTCCCCTCAAAGCTTGGTGACCCTGGCTCGCCAATCCGGATCCTCCAGCTGGACATGCTGGGTTGCGTTGCGGGTGTCAAAGACCCTGGATGATTTCGCCACCAGGCGCTCGTAGTCGATCCCCCGGTGATCCGTGAGGATCAGCACAAGGTCGCTCTCCCCCAAGAGTTCATCGCTGAGTTCCTCGCCTTGATACCGAACCCCGTCGATTTCACAGTCCGGAACGAAGGGGTCGTGATAGCTGATCCGCGCCCCCTTCCGGGCCAGAAGACTGATTACGTCGATGGCCGGGGACTCGCGCATATCGCTCACATCGCTCTTGTAGGCGACGCCAATGACCAGAATCCGAGCGCCGTTGATGGCCAGTTGCGCACCGTTGAGCACGTCCGCCACACGATCCACGACATGAGCGGGCATCCCACTGTTGATCTCCGTCGCGAGTTCGATGAAGCGGGCGGAGAAGTTGAGAGACTTCATTCTCCAGGACAGATAGCTTGGATCCACCGGAATGCAGTGCCCCCCGAGTCCCGGCCCAGGAAGAAATTTCATGAATCCGTAGGGCTTCGTGGCGGCGGCTTCGATCACTTCCCACACATCGAGATCCAGTCGCTCGCACATCAGGGCTATTTCGTTGGCAAGCCCGATATTGATCGCCCGAAAAGTGTTTTCCAGGAGCTTCACCATCTCCGCAGCCTGGGTCGAACTCACGGGTACCGTGGTCTCGAACACTGTATTGAAGAGCTGGCAGGCGAGATCGGTACAGATCTCAGTCTCGCCACCAACGACCTTGGGGACATTCTTGACCTTGAATTGTGTATTTCCGGGGTCAATTCTCTCGGGCGCAAAAGCGAGGGAAAAATCACTTCCCACCTTCAGCCCGGTCTCCTCGAGAACCGGAACGAAAAGTTCACGGGTCGTTCCGGGATAGGTGGTACTTCCGAGGATAATCAGCCTGCCGGGATGCAGGCGGTCTCGAATCGCCTCGACGGCACTGGCCATGAATGAAACGTCGGGATCCTTGGTTTTCGTCAGGGGGGTCGGAACGCAGACATTCACAACTTCGACTTCATGGAGTTCCTCAAAATCGGTCGTCGCCCGAAACCGATCGCCCTCCCGAGCCGAAAGAAGTTGTTCCTGAGAGACATCGCCGATATAGGAGTTGCCGGCTTCGATGGCCGCAATCTTAGTGGCATCGATATCGAAGCCGATGACCTCGAAACCCGCCGATGCAAGCTCTACCGCCAGGGGCAAACCCACGTAGCCAAGCCCGATCACACCCACCCGGGCGGACCGGTTGGCAATTCTCTCGCTCAATTTATCAAGCGCCTCACTGCTCATCGCTGAATATCCTCATTTTGGTCGCCCTAGCTCACTGCTCCAAGCCGCCAGCATTCTCGTCACCGAGAAACAAAAGAACCCGCATGGCCCGTTCTGATTGGCCCGTCTAAATTGGCCCGTCTAAATCGGCCCGTCTAAATCGGCCTGACTACGCCGCGTGACTACGCCGCCTGACTACGCCGCCTGAGTACGCCATCCGACTACGGTGCTATCGGCCGCTTCCAGCCGAAGTAGTCAGCAAAATAAACATAACCCGACCATAAAGTCAGGGCCGTGGCCGCCCCAAGCAGCACCAGCCCGATCTGCTGGGCGGGCAGGCCGATTGTGGGATAGTGAAACAGAAGGGAACCCACGGAGAAATTCTGAACCAGGGACTTGAGTTTGCCCTGCCACGACGCCCCGACCACGTGTCCGTCCGACGACGCAATGCTCCGAAGACCCGTCACAGCCAGTTCTCGGCCAACGATCACAACCACCATCCCCACCGCCCAAACAGGAATCCGGCCGCACGCGACCAGCATGATCAATGCCGTGGAAACCAGCAACTTGTCGGCCAAGGGGTCCAGCAACTTCCCCACCCGGGTTTCGCGTTCGCCGCCGTGACGACGCGCTAGCCAGCCATCCAAAATATCGGACAGCGCCGCAAGGATGAAGGCCCAGGCCATGACCTGACTTCCCGATACCGTCTGCCCCCAGGCAGTGGGAATGAAGAAGAGCACCGGGATCACCGCAATGCGCAGCATGGTGACCGAATTGGGCAGATTCCAGAACGTTTCCTGGGATTCGCCATGGATCCCGGCGAAGCCAGTGCGAGGAGCGGTCTCCGAAGGATCTGTGCCCGAGAGACCATCCGCTCCTGAAGCCTGCTGAGGCGCCATTCAATGTCCCTCTCCGTCTGGTGATTTATGACACCGCAAAATCGCCGGCCCCAGGCGCCATGAGGGACAACGCGACCGGAGGCGTCGGCCACGGTCTCCTGGGGGAGAGTGAAATCGGAAAAAGCGGTGGAGATCGCGCATGATACTGGAGATCACGTCCTGGGTAAGCCCAACTCTTGCCAGCTATGAATCGAAAATTTTCGACACTCCTAGGGTATTCAGGGTTGCCCATGCCCTTAGCCCCGCGGGTACCCGGATTGCACGCCAACCGCGGGGACGGATAAACTCCACGCCGGGCGCGGGGGTCGGCCGATCAGCCCGGCGGGAAAAGAGCCCGCCCGACCAAGGCCACGCGGAATCTCCATTGCACCTGAAATTTCCTGAGCACAAGGATTGAACTCCCATGGGCACAACCCTGAAATTCGACTTCGTGGTGATCGGCAGCGGTGTGGCCGGGCTGCATTTCGCCCTCCGTGTGGCCGAGCACGGCAGCGTCGCCATCGTGACCAAGAAGCGCGCGGCCGAGTCGGCGACCAATTATGCCCAGGGAGGGATCGCTGCGGTCATGGACACCGAAGACAGTTTCGATGCCCACGTAAAGGACACCCTCTACGCGGGTGCCGGACTCTGCGACGAGGCCGTCGTCAAACACGTCGTTGAAAAGGGTCCGTACGCGATCCAAAATCTGCTCAAGTGGGGCGTGAACTTCGACCGCAGCGAGAGGGCCGGTGCCGACGCCTTCGCCTATGACCTCGGGCGCGAAGGTGGCCATTCAAAACGCCGAATTCTTCACCACCGAGACTCCACAGGTCGCGAAATCGAGCAATCGCTTCTCCAGCGCGTAGGTGCTCATCCTCGTATCAGCCTCTACGAAGACCATTCCGCCATCGACCTGCTCACCGCGCATCGTTCGGAGCAAACCGGGGCCAACCGATGCCTCGGGACCTACGCGCTCGACTCCTCAACGGGCGAGGTTGACCTCTTCCTGGCCTCGGTCACCCTGCTTGCCAGTGGCGGAGCCGGAAAGGTCTACCTCTACACCAGTAATCCGGACATCGCCTCAGGGGATGGCGTAGCCATGGCGTATCGAGCCGGAGCCACCATCGCCAACATGGAGTTCATGCAGTTCCACCCCACTTGCCTCTTTCACCCCAACTCCAAGTCTTTCCTGATCAGCGAGGCGGTGCGCGGAGAAGGGGGAATCCTTCGAAACCGGAGGGGAGAGGCCTTCATGAGCCAATCTCACGAGATGGGCGACCTAGCTCCGAGGGATATCGTCGCCCGAGCAATCGACGATGAGCTAAAACGATCTGGCGAAGACTATGTCACTCTCGACATCACCCACCAGGACAGTGATTTTGTACGCCGCCGTTTTCCAAACATCGATTCTCATTGTCTGCAGTTTGGGATAGACATGACCCGACAGCCGATTCCGGTTGTTCCCGCCGCGCACTACTGCTGCGGAGGTGTACGCACCAACCTGAAGGGCGAGACCGACCTCCCGAACCTCTTCGCCGCGGGCGAAGTCGCCTCCACAGGCTTGCACGGTGCCAACCGACTCGCTTCGAACTCCCTGCTCGAGGCCCTCGTCTTCGCCGACGCGGCTGCGGAAGAAGCAGTCCGAAGGATGAACGACCAAGCACCCGTAGGAAGGGTCCCTGAATGGCGTCATGGCGAGGTCAGCGCCAGCCATGAGGCCGTGGTGATCACACAAAATTGGGATGAGATTCGGCGCTTCATGTGGAACTTCGTCGGCATTGTTCGTAGCAATGGCCGACTGGCCCGCGCCCACCACCGGATCAAGATGCTCCAGGAAGAAATCAATCAGTATTATTGGAATTTCCGCATCACTTCACCTCTGCTTGAGTTGAGGAATCTGGCCACAGTGGCCGAATTGATTATTCGGGCAGCCGAGTACCGACTCGAGAGCCGGGGGCTCCACTACAATCTCGACTACCCCGACCGGGATGACGCCAACTTCCAAGCCGACACATTACTGCGCCGAGGCGCGCCCACCCGGAAAGACCCAGCTGAATGAACGGCGCGCTAAGAGTGAGGCAGGCAAAGCCATTGCCCTTGAGCCCGTCGCTCCCGGGGGTTGCCCCGGCGTATCCGTGACTCGCATTTTCCCTCACCCCGCTCCGATTATTCGGACCCGGGGTTTCTTACGGTTCCTCCTTGCGCTCTTCGTGCTCCTCGTGCTCGGGCTCCCCACACGGGCCCCAGCGCTGATCCTTGATGCGGGGGATGGGGGAGGAAACACCACCGCACCCGAACCCGACCCGGGCTGGGACAACGTGGGCCAGCACCTTGGGAGCCCTTCCGTTGTCTATCTCGGCAACCGCTGGATCCTGACGGCGGATCACGTGGGGGCCAGCATTGTCACCCTCAAGGGCAAACGCTACGACCCCGTGCCGGGCACGCTGATCCGGCTGATGAATCCGGACACGACACAAGCCGATCTCCTGCTCTTTCGGATTGACGAGGATCCGGCACTTCCGAAGCTATCCATTGCGGAGTCTCCGCCCGCCCCGGGCGAGTCCGTGGTCTTGATTGCCGCAGGGTCTTCTCGAGGCAGGCAGCTCAGCTCGCAACCCGAGGGCGAAGCATTGATCGACGGCTTCGCCTGGCAAGAGGACCAAACCAAGCGCTGGGGATCGAATATCATCGAGGCCGAGCCCAACTTCATCGGGCAGGCCAGCACGAATACAATGGCCATTCCGATGATTTTTAGCCGAATCGAATCGCCATCGGGGACACGTCAAGAAGCCACTGCGGCCCGGGGAGATTCCGGCGGAGCGCTCTTCGCCCGGGCCGACCCCACGAATCTCGATTCGGAGTGGGTACTTTCGGGAATACTCTTCAGCGTCGGCACTCGGACCGGATTCCCCGTGCAAAGCAGTTTCTACGGAGATGTCACGTGGGCCGCAGATCTGAGCTTCTACAGAGATTCGATCCTCGAACACGTGTTTCCGGAAGTCGGCCTGGCTGAGCTTGCTCCACAGGCTATCGGGCAGGGAGCGGAGCCCGGCAATATGACAGCGGTCATTCTCGTCGCTGGGGCGGCTCTCGCAACACTGGTTGCCTATCTGGCCAAGAGGCGCCGCAATTCTGTTGGCTCCGGCAGTCAGAGCGAGCGATAGAGCAGAACAAGCGCAGCGAGACAGGCGAAGACCAGAACCGCAGGGCGCATGGTCGGCTCGCTCACCCTTGGCGCAGTCAAAGCCGAGATGACCCACCCCGCTACGCCTGCAGGTACCAGGCATAGGCCCATAAGCAATTCCTCGCGTCCCATCTGACCCGTCCAGACCAGTCCGACCAACCCCACGAGGCTTCCCACCACGAAAAATGGAGCCAGGGTGCCGCGCATTCGGGCGGGAGACACGTGCTGGTGGATGAGCGCCAGAGCGGGTCCGGGGATGGCAGAAGTTGTGCCCATGAAGCCCGCCAGAATCCCGCCGAACAGAAAGCTCTTCTTGTCCGGCCGGAGTCGAAGACCGAAAATCGAAAGCCCGGCCCCCAAGAGTACCGCCCCGGCGACGATGCGAGACAGGATGCGCACGTCACTGAAGCCCAAAACAATCAGCGCGAGGACGATTCCGGCCAGCTGTCCAGCCAAGGGAACTCCGATCGACCTGTAGTCGACGGATCTCCGTTCACGCCACCCCAACAGCACCATGAAGGGCAGCCCAGCGAGAATCAGGGGACCCGGCACGAAACGTGGGTCCAGCAGGACCAGAACGGGCGCCGCGATCATGGCAAAGCCGAAACCGATGGTTCCCTGGAGAGTCGCTCCCATCGTGACAACCACTGCCGCAAGCACCATCTCGCCCGCAGTCAGATCCATGGTTCCGCGCTATTCCGGAGTCACATAGGAAGCGGTGATTCCCCCGTCGACGAGGAAAGTTGTCCCTGTCACGTAGGCCGACGCATCCGAAGCGAGGAAGAGAACAGCACTCGCAATTTCCTCGGCTTCGGCCAGACGGCCCATAGGGATATGGACCAGTCGCCTTGCCTTCACTTCAGGATCCGACAAGAATTCTTCCAGCAAGGGCGTCCTGACTGGACCCGGGCAGAGAGCATTGGCCCGGATACCTTGCCGCGCATATTCCACCGCGATTTCGCGAGTCATTGCCAGAACACCGCCCTTGCTCGCCGTATAGGCGATTTGTGAAGTCGCGGCCCCCATCACGGCGACGAAGGAAGCGGTATTGATGATCGAACCGCCACCGCTTTCGAGCATCGCGGGGATTCCGTACTTGCAGCCGAGGAAAACACCCTTGAGATTGACATCGATCACCCACTCCCAAATATCCAGAGGTGTATCGACCGGGGAGCCATCGCCGTCGGGGAAGATCCCCGCATTATTGAAGAGGACATGAAGCCCACCGTTCCGGCTGCACGCCGTATCCACGGCCGAACGCATCTGGGAATCGTCCGAGACATCGGCAACGACCAGAGAAGCCGAGCCCCCCTCCCCCACGATAGCCGCAACCGTTTCCTGACCGGCCTGCTCGTCACGCTCGCAAACTACTATCCGGGCGCCCGACTTCGCCATTAGAATCGCACTCTGACGTCCAATTCCGCTGCCGGCGCCCGTAATGAATGCCGTCTTTCCAGCCAGCGACTGCAATGATCTTCCTCCCCGGGATCGGCACCCGGTCTCGACATTCAAGGCACGAGGGTCTGTAAATTACAGTTCAGAAATCCGCGCCACTAGATCCGTTCAAAGAATCGGGCACGCTCGAAGTCCGTGACCACCCTCTGGTATTCGGCAAGTTCGGCTCGCGCAAAGCACACCAGGTGCTCGACAACTTCTTCGCCAAAAGCTCCCCGCACGAAATCGCTGGTTTCGAAAATTTCCACAGCTTCGGCCAGCGTGTGGGGGACTCGGGGCAAATCCTTCGCGGCGTAGCCGTTCCCCTCAAAGAGCGGGCCGGGATCGGTTTTTCGCTGAACTCCATCGAGCGCCGCAGCAAGCATTCCAGCATAGACGAGGTAGGGATTTGCATCGCCGCCCGGAATTCGGCACTCCACTCGCAAGCCCGGCCCATGCCCCACCACTCTAAAGCCGACTGTACGATTGTCATAGCTCCAGGCGATTCGAGTAGGCGCGAACGTATCATCCACGTAGCGTTTGTAGGAATTTACGTTGGGTGCGAAGAGCATCGAAAGCTCCCGGGCATGATCAAGCAAGCCTCCAACCGCATGACGGAACGTCTCGGTCGGGCGAGCTTCGCTGCCCGGAAACGCTTCCCCCTCTCCCGAAAAGAGGGATGCCCCGTCCTCATCGGTAAAGCTCATATGAACGTGAAGGCTGTTGCCGGCACTGTCGGTATGCCACTTGGCCATAAAGCTGACAGACGCGCCCTGCTGGGCGGCAATTTCCTTGGCGGCCAGCTTGTAAATGACATGACGATCGGCCATCTCCACGCCTTGGGCATAGCGTAGGTTTATTTCATGCTGTCCGGCGCTTGCCTCGCCCTTACTGAACTCAACAGGAACACCCGAGGCATCAACCAACCGACGAATCGCCCCGATGATAGGCTCCGCAAAGCCCCCAGAGAGCACGTGGTAGTCCTCGTTGTATGACTGGCTCAGTTCGAGGTCGTGATAGTTCTTCTCCCTCGCGCCAGCATACGTCTCCTTGAAAAGAAAGAACTCGAGTTCACTGGCAAAGTGGGGGACAATTCCACTTGCGGCGGCCTTTTCAAGCTGACGTTTCAGGATATTCCGGGGTGCCACCGAAATCGGTACGTCACGCTCCTCCTCCAAGGCATCGCAGACAACGATCGCGGTGCGGTCCAGCCAAGCGGCTTCGCGGAGGGTCGTCCAATCGGGAATCGCGCGAAGATCCCCGTAGCCGGTCTCCCAACTGGTAAACGCATAACCCGCCGTGGGTTCCATCTCGATATCGCTGGCGAGCAGGTAATCACACGCGTGCATGCCTCCACCGGCGACTTCTTCGAGGAAGTAGCGGCCAACGATCCGCTTGCCCATCAGGCTGCCGTACATATCTGGAAAGACCGTCAAAACGGTCTCGATGCTTCCGTCTGCGACCTTACGCCGGAGCGTATCTAGGTCGAGCCTTCCGATATCGTTCATTGCATCCTTCCGCGAATAAGAGAACTCTTCGGCCGAGCGGAGGAGCCGAATCCGTCAAGTAGTTTCGGGTTCGTCTTCAACTTCCCGGAAGAGCGAAAGCTGGGGAGCTTCTGGATCCACTTCCACCGGAATCGGGTACTCCCCCGAGAAACAACCGTCACAGATGCCTCTTTTGAGTTCCTGTTTTCCGGCGTCCCGAAGACCCTCCAGGGTGAGGTAGCCCAGCGAGTCAGCCCCGATGATCTCCCTGATCTCCTCGGGAGTATGCTGGGCAGCGATCAACTCTTCCTTTGTAGGTGTATCGATCCCGTAATGACAGGGACCCACTGAAGGGGGCGAGGAGATACGAACATGCACTTCCCGGGCGCCCGCCGTGCGCAACATCGCAACAATCTTGACCAGGGTTGTGCCCCGAACAATCGAGTCGTCCACCAGCACAACTCGCTTCCCCTCCAGGAAGCTACGAATGGCATTGTGCTTGACCTTCACTCCGAAATCACGAATAGACTGGGCGGGCTCGATGAAGGTTCGGCGCACATAGTGATTGCGAATCAGCGCCGTCTCATAGGGAATTCCTTCTTCCTCGGCATAGCCCAGCGCAGCTGCAGTCCCTGAATCCAGCACCGGCACCACCATGTCGGCAGCGACTGGATACTCTCGCGCCAGCCTCCGACCCAACTCCTTTCGAAACGCGTACACGTTGTGGTTCATGATATTGGAGTCTGGCCGAGCAAAATAAATAAACTCGAAAATGCAAAAGCGTTCGCTCGCGGGTCGCGCCATGGGGCGAAGGCTTCGTAGCCGCCCCCGACGAATAACCACCACCTCGCCCGGTTCGATATCACGTTCGAACTTCGCCCCAATCAGATCGAGCGCGCATGTCTCGCTGGCAAGAACCCAGGCGCCGTCCAGACGCCCCAGGCTGAGGGGACGAAAACCACTCGGATCTCGAGCGCCGATCAGTGCGTCCTCCGTGAGCAGCACTATGCTGAACGCACCCTTGACCCGGGAAACGGCATCGATGAAGCGATCCTCAATGGAATGTTCCCGGGATCGGGCCAACAGGTGCAGGATGGCCTCACTGTCCGAGGTTGATCCAAAGATCGCACCTCGGCCTTCCAATTCCTTCCGAATGGCCACCGCGTTGACCAGATTGCCATTGTGCGCGATAGACACGGGTCCGCCATCTGTATTGGCACAGATTGGCTGGGCGTTACGCAAGAGGCTCTCCCCAGCCGTCGAATAGCGGACGTGCCCAATCGCATGACGGCCCTTCAGTCGGCTGAGGGTCTTGGCGCCGAAAGTGTCCGCCACCAACCCCATGGCCCGATGCGCCGTGTGCTCCCGGCCATTGGAAGCAACGATCCCACAGCTCTCCTGACCACGGTGCTGAAGCGCGTAGAGCCCGAGGTAGGTGATGTGCGCGGCCTCATCGTGACCGTGAATCCCGAAGACCCCGCACTCGTCGTGAAAATGATCTTCCTCCCTCTCCTGGGCGAGCGCGCTCTCAGCCTCCTTGGAGATCGGCAGAGTGAACCGCACCTCTTCTCCCGACTCGCTCACAGCAAGCCGCCCCCCGGGCTGGAGAGAGTAAAGAACGTGGGGCGGATCCATGGCGGATCCGCGCAGGCGTAGGATGAAAGAAATGCCAGCAAATGAGCCTCGGTGAGGATGAGAATCGGGACGGGATCCGGCGGGCGCGCCGGGAAAGCAGAAAGGTCGATTGTATCCAAGCGCCCGTGCTTCTCGCCACCTCGGCTTTTGCCGGTCGACGAGCGACTCCCCCTCCCGGAGGCCCTTGCTTCCGGGCGGACCTCAAGGGAGCGGATGGCGGGAATCGCGTGGTCGGGCCCAGCACCCTCTCGTTTGGCCTGACTTGCCGGATCCTTCAGGCCTTGCCGAAATGTCCTGTGCGGGGTTAAATCCGTGCTCCGCCCTCGGGCGGTTCCACGCCCTTCCAACCCGCCGCTGCTTCGGAGGATATACCCCTGGCTCTCGACGACCGACAGCTCCTTGAACTTTGCGACCAGACCTTGAACCGCACGGATTTCAGCCACCTTGGAACTAAATTCGAAGGGAAAGTCCGAGACAGCTACGTCAAGGACGACCGGCGAACCATCGTGGTTTCCGATCGTGTTAGCGCTTTCGATGTCGTGCTAGGCACGGTCCCCTTGAAGGGGCAGATTCTCAACCAGATGGCCGCTTTCTGGTTCCAGAAACTCAGCGACCTCGCCCCCAACCACCTAATCGACGTTCCCGACCCCAGTGTCTCGATCGTCCAAGAGTGTCGCCTGCTTCCCGTGGAATTCGTTTGCCGAGGTTATCTCACCGGCTCGACGAGTACCTCGATCTGGACCGCCTACGAACGCGGCGATCGCAGCTACTGTGGCCACCAACTGCCCGAGGGGTTGCGCCGTCACGAGCGACTACCGGAGCCCCTGCTCACCCCAACCACCAAGGCCGAGATGGGCGCCCACGACGAAGTCACCTCCCGGGACGAAATCATCGCGAGCGGGGCCATGAGCGAGGAACTCTACGCAAAGGCCGAGAAGCTCACCGCATCCCTCTTTGAAGCCGGGACCCACTTCGCCAAAGAGCGCGGGCTGATCCTGGTGGACACCAAATACGAGCTCGGACTCGACGAAAGCGGCGAACTCGTGGTCATCGACGAAATCCATACGCCGGACTCCTCGCGCTATTGGTATTCCCATGGCTACGATTCGGCCATGTCCGAAGGCCAAAGCCCCGATGCCATCGACAAGGAATATATCCGGCTCTGGCTCGGGGAACGCGGATACAAAGGAGAAGGTGAGCCCCCGGAACTGACCAACGAGGTGCGCTGCGAGGCGGCTCGCCGCTATGTGCGGGCCTTCGAGCAGGTCAGCGGGCTAGCTTTCAACCCGGACGTCTCCGAGCCGATCGCGCGAATTCAGGCCAACCTCGGAATCTGATTCCGCCGCCCTGCCGGCGCGCCCCTTAGGGCCGCGGGCGGGGCACCGGCTCTGTTCATAAGCGCTTTGTTCATAAGCGCTTTGTTCATAAGCGCTCTGTTCACCCACAAGCGCTCTGTCGTTCCGCGCTCAGTAAAGACGCAACCAGACGTAGCCCAGCATCATGTAGTACATCGCCGGGAATGCCAGGAGCGGCGCATCGATTCGGTCCAATACGCCCCCCATGCCGGGCAGAAGAGCCCCGGTGTCCTTGACTTCGGCGTCGCGCTTGAGCAGCGACTCGACCAAATCGCCGATAATACCGACGACGCAGAGCACGAGGCCAAATCCCAGGGCCATGCCCCAGGAAAGCACCTCGGAAAGTTCGGGCCAGAAGAAGTCAAAGTACGCCTTGGTGGCGAGCCCCGCCGCAGTCCCCAGGACAATGCCCCCCAGTGCGCCCTCGATGCTCTTGTTGGGGCTGATCTCTGGCGCCAGCTTGCGGCGGCCCCAAGAACGGCCCGCGAAATAGGCACCGGCATCGCAAAGAACCACCACGGCCAAGCAATAGATCGTCAAGAAAATGCCCGATTCCGGAACCAGCCCGATGGCCGACAGGGACTCCCCGCCCGAATGAGCTTCGGCCGAGCGATAGAAAAACCTCAGGAGCACAGCGTGGGATAGCAACCACGCGACATAGAAGACTCCAAAAAAAGTCCCGGATATGCTCGCCAGGGATTCCTGGATCCGAGCCTTTCCGAGCTGCGCCACCATCAGAACCAACAGCGAGGCCGTCATCAGTAGCATCGCGTGATACTCGCTGCTGAGCCAAGCGACTCCAATGACCGCCGCACCGAAGCCCAGGCCAGCCCCCGTAAGCGGACGGGCCCCCTTGCCTTCAATCAACTGATAGAACTCGCGCTGGGCAAGCAAGCCGAAGGCTAGAACTGTGGCCAGGTAGGGGTAGCCGCCGATCACAATAATGTAGAGCACGGCTGGAATCAGAACCGAAGCGGTCAACAACCTCGAGGCGAGGTCACCCAAGGCCCTGGGTGGCGCACGGTCGGGAAGAGGCGTAGAGGGTCGGGGATGAACCGTTTCCCCACCTTCGGTCACGCCTGCCGGTTCATCGCTCACTTCATCAGTCACGCGAGGAGCATACAACATGCGGACCACAAACTCGGCCACGCCCCCCGCCGGTGAGCTGACCGATCGAACTAACGGCCGGTGTGGCCGAAACCACCTTCCCCGCGCCGGGTCGAGGCCAATTCGTCGACTTCCGTCCAAACCACCCGACTCACGGGCGCGACCACGAGTTGAGCAATTCGCTCGCCCCGCTTCACCGTATAGGCGGAGTCGCCGAGATTCATCACGATGACCTTGATCTCGCCCCGGTAATCGGAATCGATCGTCCCGGGAGAATTGGGCAGCGTGATCCCATGGCGTAAGGCCAACCCGCTACGGGGCCGGACCTGCGCCTCATAGCCCTCTGGAAGTTCGATCGCGAACCCCGAAGGTACGAGCGCCCTTTCGCCAGGCTGGATCACAAGATCCGCGGGAACGGCGGCTCTCAGGTCAACGCCTGCGGAGCCCGCCGTAGCGGGCTCCGGAGGCGAAAGACCTTCTCCACTCGATTGCCGGAGAAGCCGGACCTGAACGGTCTGACTCATGCCGATGCCGCTACTCGGCCTCAGCCGCAGCGTCGGCCAGCGCTTCCTTGCGAGAAAGACGAATCCGACCGGCCGGATCGATATCGATGCACTTGGCCAGAACCTCATCTCCCTCGGAAACCACATCGGTCACGTTGTCGACGCGTCCTTCGGCGAGATGACTGATGTGAATCAATCCATCCGTGCCCGGGAAGATTTCCGCGAATGCACCGAAGTCCACCACGCGCTTGACCTTGGCGAGATAGACCCGCCCAATCTCCGCTTCCTGGGTCAGTTCCTGAACCATGGCCAGAGCCTGTTCCACCGCGGCCGCATCGGGACCGAAAACCGCTACGCGGCCCGAATCTTCCACATCGATCTTCGCACCGGTGGTTTCCTGAATGGCGCGAATCACTTTGCCCCCAGGGCCAATGATGTCTCGAATCCGATCGGGCTTGATCATCAGCACTTCGAGTCGAGGTGCAAACTCGTGCAGTTCCGTTCGAGGCAGCAGACCTCCGAGCTCGGCCTCCGTCTCCTTCTTCATGCAGTCCAGGATATGCAGGCGACCCTCCCGGGCCTGGGCGAGAGCGGTTTCCAGAATGGTCCAGTCGATCTGGGTCACCTTGATGTCCATCTGCAGGGCGGTAATGCCCTGATCGGTTCCGGCCACCTTGAAATCCATATCGCCCAGGTGATCCTCATCGCCCAGGATGTCCGACAGGATCACGGTACGCTCGCCGTCGGTGATCAATCCCATGGCAATACCCGCGACGGGCGCCTTGAGGGGCACACCCGCGTCCAGCATGGCCAGGGTCGAACCGCAGACCGCCGCCATGGAGGATGACCCGTTGGATTCGAGAGTTTCACTTACGATTCGAATCGTATAGGGGAAGTCCTCATGGCTGGGCAGAATCGGAGTCACAGCTCGCTCGGCCAGAGTTCCGTGGCCAACCTCTCGACGACCGGGGCCGCGCAAGGGGCGCGCCTCCCCGACCGAGAAGGGCGGGAAGTTGTAATGAAGCATGAAGGTCTTCTTGAAGCGCCCCGACATCCCGTCGATGGTCTGCTCGTCGAAGCCACTTCCCAGGGTGCAGTTCACCATGGCTTGGGTTTCGCCTCGGGTAAAGAGCGCCACACCATGGGGACGCGGCACTGCCCGCACCTCGCAGGCGATGGATCGGATCTCGGTGTTCTTGCGGCCGTCGATCCGCTCGCCGGTGCTCAGCACCCGCTCGCGCATGAGATCACCACCGAGGTCATGAAGAATCCCCTTGACACTGGACCGGAGATTCCCGAGTCCCGCGCGACGATCTTCCCAACCAGCCAGGGTGTCGATGCTCACCTTCTCGTTCACGTAGTTCTCGAGGTACCCCTCAAGAATTTCCTTCTCGACGACCTTCACCGCCGAGCTTCGCTCAAATTTGCCCTGAACCTGAAAGGCCTCGGACAGGCGCTGCTCGGCTTTACCCTTGATCTCTGCCTCAAGGGCCGAGGTATCCGCGGGAAGCTTCGGAACAATCTTTTCCTTACCCACCTGCTTCTTGAGGTCTTCAATGGTCCCGATAATCTCGAGAATCTTCTCATGGGCGTGCTTCAGGGCACCGAGCATTTCGGCCTCGGGGACCTGCTGGCCGCCGCCTTCCACCATCACCACCGAGCCTCGGGTACCGGCCACAACCAGCTCAAGATCAGCTTCTGCCAGATCGTCGGGTCGGGGGTTGATCAGGAACTCGCCCCCCACCCTCGCGATGCGAACAGCACCAATGGGTCCCAGGAAGGGAAGGTCCGAAATCGCCAGAGCCGCTGATGCGCCCACAAAGGCACACATATCGGCGGGCTCGCCGGGATCCGCCGAAAGAACCGTGGCCGTCACCTGGGTATCGTCGTTGTAACCCTCGGCAAAGAGCGGACGAATCGATCGATCGATGAAGCGCGAAGTCAGCACCTCACGATCCGAAAGCCGACCCTCGCGCTTGAAGAAGCCACCGGGAATCTTGCCCGCTGCAGCGAATTTTTCGACAAAATCCACCGTCAGGGGGAAGAAATCGATCCCTGGGCGGGGCTTGGAGTGCACCGCGGTCACGAGCACCGAAGTGGCCCCATAAGTCACGACGACAGAACCTGCGGCCTGCTTGGCCATCCGTCCCGTCTCTATTTTCATTTCTCGCCCGCCCACATCCATTGTGACGGTCGTCGGTTCAAACCAATAAGGCATCTGACGCTCTCCTCTTCGGCCAAGCCCCAATTGGCGTGCCGAAGTTCATTAGTGGCGAGGCGGAGAGGCACTTGCGTTGGAATGCAGGATCACTCATGCGCGAAAACACCAATTCGGTCGATTCGCGCATGACCAACTCCCGCATCCCATCGCAGCATGTCCAATCCACGCTGCCGGTTGCTTGGGGTCATGCTCGTCCCACCCCCCGGGCGGACGAACTCCAGGGTCGCTGGGGTTAACCGATCCTCACCGGAAACCCCGCCGACCATCTTATCGCCGCAGACCGAGGCTCTCGATGAGCTTCTGGTACCGGGCGTAATCCTTTCGCTTGAGGTAGTCGATCAAGCGCCGTCGCTGACTGACGATCTTCAGCAACCCGCGCCGAGAATGGTGATCTTTCTTGTGATCCTTGAAGTGCTCGGCCAGCTGAGTCAGCCGCGCCGTGAGCAGGGCCACCTGGACCTCGGTAGATCCGGTATCCGTATCGTGGTGCTTGTGTCCGTCGATAGTGCTTCGTTTTATTTCGGCCGAGATCAACTTCTCTTCCTCTGATTTATTCGGGTATCAGCCCTGTTTAAATGCTTTCCGAAAAGCCCTTCGCGTCGGCGGCATTTCGAACATCTGTTTTGAACGCGGACTCGGGATTGCCCATTCTCGTGCTGGATCGTCGAGCCTCTTGCCGCCACCTGCCCTTGCTTGTCGGGCCAGCTCCTGTTTGGCGGGGCCCCTTGATAGAGCCCTTATTGATAGAGCCCTTATGACAGAGCCCCTATTGACAGAGCCCTTATGACCAAGCCCTTATTGAGAGAGGGGGTTACAGGTGGCCCCCCGCGACCCACACCGGACGAGTCGAAACGCCGACCTCCACGAAAACCCGGTTCTCTGATGAGACGCCCCGACTTCCGCGATCCGAATCGGCCTGAGTTTGGCAGACACCCCCGGGTACCGCAATGGCCAGAATTCTGGAGCAATCGTCCATCACCCTATTTCAAGCCGGGAGCACCCGCAGCGGCCAAAGCCTCCGGTCGGCTCGGAGTTCGAGGATCGCGATCATCCGGCCTTCCGGACCCAGGGCGGTGACCCTGGTTCCGGGCCGGGAGCGCTCGAGCGTCCCCGGGGAAATGTCGCCCCCATTCTCCACCCGCTCGGCCCCCTGGGCCGCGAGCTGAATGACGGGAAATTCCAGGCCCTTCTCCGGCGGAATCAGCAGATCGTCCATTTTGCCCAGGCGGGCCGCCTCCTCGCAGGCCTCGAAGCTGTGGGCCACCTCAATTCCAAAGGGCTGGCTCTGGAGCCGGCGTAAATCCGACAGGTATCCCCCGCATCCCAGGACCTCGCCGAGATCGTGCGCCAGGGTGCGTACATAGGTTCCGCTTCCGCATTCCACCGTGATCTCCGCGTCGGGGGAGTCAAATCGTGTCAGCTCCAGGCTGTGTACCACGACTTTCTTGGCCTCCCGCTCGACCTCCTCACCCTGGCGGGCCAACTTGTAGAGCGCCACGCCGTCGAGCTTGACCGCGCTGAACATCGGGGGAATCTGTTCAATCTCACCGACAAAATTCGCCAGAGCGTCGCGAACCGCCGCTTCGTCCGGCAGCACGCCCTCGTAGCGTTTGAGAATTTCACCCTCACCGTCGAGGGTATCCGTGACTGCGCCAAGCCGAACCGTCCCGACGTAGCTCTTGCGGCCACTCCCGAAAAACGGAGCCAGTTTCGTCGCCCCACGGATCACCAGGGGAAGCACCCCTGTCGCCTGGGGATCCAGGGTTCCCAGGTGGCCCACTCGGCGAATACCGAGCCAGCGGCGTGCCGCATCCACAACGTCGTGGGAAGTCTGCCCTTTCGGCTTGTCAACGATCAGGAATCCTGCCGGCCCCGGCCGTTCCCGTCCGCCTCGCCTATTCCTCCTGCCCATACCCTTCGCCCTTTCCCTCTTCTTCAATCCCATGGGGCACGCTCTCCCCCTGATTCTCAGCCAACTCCGGCAGCGAGCGGAGCAGGGCGAGAGTCTTCGACCCCTCTTCGATGGAACGATCATGACGGAACGAAAGCGCCGGTGTCCGGCGCAAAGCCAATGCCGACGCCAGGCGGGTCCGCAAAAAACCCGCTGCCGACGCGAGCCCTCGGCCGACTTCTTTCGGGTCTATCTCATCCTCAAGCTTGAGCGGGCTCCAGAAAATCGTAGCCGTAGACAGGTCTGGGCTCACCTTGACCCGGGTCAAAGTCAGGAGCCCAATTCGCGGATCACTGGTCTCATCCCGGATGAGACGCGCGAGTTCGCCACGCACCTGTTCGGCGATTCGTTCGTTGCGGAGCGATGCCAATTACTCATTCTCCCAGGGCAGCGGATCCTCCTCCGCGGCCTCCTCGTTGAAATCCGCTCTCGCTACATTCAGAATTTCCAGGTCTGAATTGCGAACCTCGGCCAAGTGGAGAGATTCGACAAACTCCACGGCTGTCCCCAGACGCCTTCGAACAGCCTGGGCGTCAGAGCCCACCACCGCCAAGCCCAGCACTGCGCGCTGCCAGGTTTCCTGACCATCCACCTCGGCCACGGAGATATTAAAGCGATTGCGCAAGCGCTGGATGATGGCCTTAACAACGCCTCGCTTCTGCTTCAGCGATCGTGACCCGTGTACGTGCAACTCGATCAAACCCGCACCCACCCTCATGAGCCTCGCGCCTCCCAGCCTTAGAGTGTGGCCGGCACCTCCTCAACCTCGAAGATTTCGATCTCGTCACCCACCTTCAAGTCATTGAAGTTGGCAATACTGATGCCGCACTCGGTCCCGTTGGAAACTTCGCGAACATTTTCCTTGAAACGACGCAGGGAACCCATCCTGCCCTCGTAAACCTGAACGCTGTCCCGAACCAGTCGGCAGTGCGCGTCTCGAGATGCCTTGCCCTCGACGATGATCGAACCCGCGATCGTCCCCACCTTCGGGACGACGAATAATTGCCGGACCTCGGCACGTCCGAGCATGTTCTCCTTGCGGACCGGCGGCAACAAGCCCGCCATCGCGGCACGAACCTCGTCGAGCAACTCCATAATGATCGTATACGTGCGCAGGTCCACGCCGTGGCCGTCCGCGGCCTTTCGCGCCGCTGGATCCGGGCGCACATGAAAGCCAACAACGATTGCGCCACTGGCCGAAGCGAGCATCACATCATTTTCGTTGACCCCTCCAACGCCGGCCGAAAGAATCTTCAGATTCACCTCTTCCGTCGAGAGCGTTTCCAGGGCATCGCGAACCGCTTCGCAGGTCCCCTGAACGTCTGCCTTGAGGACGACCGCGAGTTCCTTCGGTCCTCCACCGTCGGCGTGAGCAAAAAACTCTTCAAGCGTGTATTTGGCAGGCGCGATGGTAACCTTGCCCCGTGCCTGATCCTCGCGATGAGCGATGATCTGTTTGGCCACCCTGTCGGATTCCACGGCATAAAAGCTGGCGCCCGCGGAAGGAACTCCTGAAAGACCCTGAACCTGAACCGGCATGGACGGGCCCGCTTCGGTGACTTTCGCCCCCAAGTCGTCATCCATGACCCGCACTCGACCGGATTCGGTTCCGACCACGATGACATCACCCCGCTTGAGGGTGCCGTCCTGGATCAGAACGGTGGCCATCGGGCCCCGCCCCTTGTCCAGACGGGCTTCAAGGACCACGCCCCTGGCTCGGCGCTCGATGCCTGCCTTGAGTTCCATAACCTCTGTCTGAAGCCCAATCATTTCCAGCAGGCTGTCGATTCCCTCACCTGTTTTCGCCGAGACGTTGACGCAAATTACATCGCCACCGAATGCTTCGGGCACGAGATTATGCTCGGTCAGGCGTTGCTGAGTCTTCTGGGGGTCTGCATCGGTAAGGTCGATTTTGTTGATCGCCACAACGATGGGACAACCCGCCGCCTGGGCATGCTCTATGGCCTCCACGGTTTGCGGCATCACGCCATCATTGGCCGCGACCACAAGCACCACGATGTCCGTGACAGCCGCGCCCCGGGCACGCATGGCGGTAAACGCAGCGTGTCCTGGAGTATCGATAAACGTCAGCTTCTTGCTGCCCGCAGTCGTCTGGTAGGCGCCTATATGCTGGGTGATTCCGCCCGCCTCGCCGTCGACCACCTTCAACCGGGTATCGCGTATGGCATCAAGCAGTGAAGTCTTACCATGGTCAACGTGCCCCATCACTGTAATGATGGGTGGGCGACTGACCAGCTCTCCCTCAACCTCGACCGCATCGTCCACCCCAGGTGCTACGTCGGCATTCAAGAACTCCTCTTCTTTGAAGCCTACGTCCTGAACTTCGAATCCGTACTCCGCTGCGAGACTCCGACTCGTTTCAATATCAACAGTCTGATTAATGGAGACCATGATGCCCAACGCCATGAGCTTGCCTTGAACCGCAGGCGACTTTGCGCCGAGCAGCCGAGCGAGTTCCCCAACGCTGATTTCGCCGGCGATCTTGACAACCCTTTTCTGATCCGCAGCCGCGGGAACGGCGGGCAGGGCCAGCTTGTCTCGACGCTTGCGACGGGGGTTGACCATCGCGCGCGGCGCCATCTCCCCGACTCGGCGAGTCTGCCCTCCCCGCCCGGTAATCTGCCGCGCAAAACGCTCCTGCTCTTGAAGGTTGACGACCTCCCGCACACGCTTGCGCTGACGACCCTTCCGGTCCGCTGCGGGTTGGGTGGCTTCAGGCTTGGGCGCGGAAGTAGTCGTCCTTCGCTCGGATTCCGGGGACGTCGGTTGGCGAACAGCCGCAGGCTCGGGCTCGGGAGCCTCTGCCTCGGCAGCCACCTCTTCTTCGACGACCTCGGTGGTGTCGCTGAGCTCAGGCTCTTCCTCTGCGATCGGCTCGGGAACAGGTTCGGGCTCAGGCTCTTCGACCTTCACTCGCTTCCGTCGCCGCAGAACCGTCTTTCCGCCCTTGCGCTCGACGCGGCTCTCGACCATCTGCTCGCCCGACTCGGCCGGGGCGCCAAGCTTTTGGCGCAACTCGGCCGCCTGCTTTTCGTCAAGCGAAGCCATCGCGCTCTTGACTTCAATTCCCGCATCTGACGCTCGATCGACAAAATCGTGCCGGTCGATCCCGAGTTCTTCAGCGAGCTTATATGCCCTAATCTTGGCCATACACTCCGTATCCGAGGCTACCTAGCCGCCCCATCCTTTAAAATTTATCCTGCTTCCTCATCGGCAGCTACTTGATCATCTGCGTTCGCTTCCTCATCCGCAGCCACTTGCTCGTCCGGCTCAGCTTCTTCGGAGGCCTCTTCCGCCGCAGCCGCGTCAAGCGCAGCCGCCGCAGCCGCCGCAGCAGCCGCTTCGGCGGCAGCAACGACCGCAGCCGCAGCCTCCGCCTCAGCCTCCAATCGCTGTTGCTCTTCTTCCTCGACCTTGACCTCAATCAACTCTTCGGCGCGAACCTTGATCCGCCCGGCACCCTCTTCGTCGATTCCCGGGAATGACGTCAGAAGTTCCAGCGAGGCCCCAGAAAGATCCTTGAGGCTCATCACCCCCTGCTGCAGAAGCAACTCGGCTTCGGGAGCCCCGCAGCCCTCAACCTCGGCAATAGCCCGGGAGAGCCAATGGGCGACTTCCGTCATCTTCGACTCGCTCTTGATGTCGATCTTCCATCCAGTGAGCTGAACCGCCAGGCGAACATTTTGCCCCCGCCGGCCAATCGCCAGAGAAAGCTGATCGTCGGGAACAATCACATCCATGGAACGAGTGCTTTCGTCGATAATGACCCTGGAAACCTGTGCCGGGGAGAGCGCGCTGTACACGTAACGTGCCGGGTCCGTGTTCCAGGGCACGATATCGATCCGCTCGCCGCGAAGCTCTTGGACGACGGACTGGACTCGGCTTCCCTTCATGCCCACGCAGGCACCCACGGGATCCACATCGTTGTCCTTAGAGGAAACAGCGATCTTCGAGCGGCCGCCCGGCTCCCGAGCCGCCGCCTCGATGGTCACTATCTTCTCGTACATTTCGGGCACTTCTTGCTCGAAGAGCTTCGTCAACAATTCCGTAGCGGTTCGCGACAGAACGATTTGCGGCCCCTTGCTCATGCGGTTGACCTCGAGAACATACGCACGAATCCGATCGCCCGGGCGGTACCCCTCTCGGGGAACCTGCTCCTTGGGCGGCAGGATCGCCTCCGTCCGGCCGAGGTCGACAATCAGCGAGCCCTTCTCGAAGCGGCGCACAATGCCGTTCACCACCTCGCCCTGCCTGTCCGAATATTCGTCGTAGGTGTGGTCACGCTCGGCATCCCTCAAGCGTTGGATAATGACCTGCTTGGCCGCCTGGGCAAGAATGCGACCAAACCCCGTCGTATCCATCTTGACACCGATTCCGTCGCCGATCTCAGCCTCGGGATCGTATTCCGCCAGGGCGACTGAGTGCGCGATCTGGCTTTTCTGATCGGTCACCACTTCGACGACTTCCTTGAACTCAAAGAGCTCAATCTCGCCGAGTTCCTCGCTATAGCGGGCCTCGATCTCTTTATCATGACCGTGACGCTTATGCGCAGCCTGGACCATGGCCTCTTCGAGCGCACCGATGATGTCGCCCGAATCGATGCCCTTGTCCTTGGCTATCTGATCTATTTCTCGCTTCAATGTCGCGATGAGCATGCTTGCTCCAGTCAATCATGGGACCCGGGCTGCTGGCCAGGGTCGCTTCCCGCTTCGCCTCAGGCGGAGCCATCTATTTGAAAATCGGCGTTGCTGAACGAATAGATCGAGTTGGCCTTTTCAATGTCGTTAAAGAGAATCGCCAAGCGGTCCCCATCGACAGTCATGGTCGCTACTCCATCCACAAAGTTGAGCAGTTCGCCCTTGAATCGTCGGCGTCCGTCTAGGGGGCGCCGTGTTGTAAGCCTCACCAGATCTCCACAAGCCGCCGCGAAATCTTTTTCGCGCGCCAGCATGCGGTCCAATCCCGGCGAAGACACTTCGAGACGATATTCGCCATCCATGGCTTCGGCGGCATCAAGACTCGTCTCGACCTCCCTAGCAACTGCGGCGAGGCTATCGACTGGAATCCTTCCGTCCCCCGCGGCACTGTCGAGAGTCACCCGCAGAACCGACTGCCCTCGATCGCGAATCGCCTGCACGTCCATCAACTCGAGGCCGTGCTCGGCCACTACAGGTTCGATGGTATTTTTGAGTTCTTCGGGTATGTCCCGGTACACCACCGTTGTCCTCCCAGCCCTTCCGATTCCGATCACCTGCGAACTCCGCTGCCCGAGGTCTCGGCCAAAAAAAAAACGGACGCTCGTCCGCTTTTCCGGATTCAACTCACCGCGTCATTCGACTCGGCGGGAATCGACCTAACCCCGAATACGTGAAAAGCATCCTAATTACACCGGCTTACCACCCGGCTAGCACCAGTCATCGATCGCTCACGGATCGCCCGCCCCTACCTGTGTCACTCCACCCTTTGCGCATCGTGATGCCGCACAGGGTATTCACGACGACTTGACAGTTTGCTGCATCGACTTCGATCTCTTCCTGTTTCTCGATCTGGTGCTTGTTCTACTATTATTGTTTGTGTTTGTGTTTGTGTTTGTGTGTGCTTGTTCTGGTTCTACCTGCGACAGGACCACCCGGTCACGAAGCCACTTCACTCTCCGGCTCTCCGGCTCTCTCGGACGCCCCCTTTTTCATGCGGCTTCCACCGCGGGGCAATCCCTCTTCATTTTTCGTTCAAATCCCGATCGGCGCTGCTCATTCTCACCGTAAGGCGCCGCAAAGTAAACGAAAACCTGCCGATTAGCAACTGGGCATCCGGCCTCAGGAGAGCCTCAGCCCACCAATCAAGTCGGCGACCCGCGGGAACCCGTGCCGGCTCGCGTATTGGGCGACCCCCTCGGCGATTTCGCGTGCGGCCGCTGGGTTGAGATAGTTGGCGGTGCCCACCTGTACCGCCGTCGCTCCGCAGAGCAGAAACTTGATCGCGTCATCCGGGGTGATAATCCCTCCGATCCCGCAGATAGGAATCGAAACTGCCTGGGCAACCTGCCAAACCATCCGCAGGGCAATGGGCCGGATCGCTGGGCCTGAGAGCCCGCCCAAGACGTTGCTCAGAACCGGGCGCCGAGTCTCCACGTCCACCTCCATGGCTTGGACCGCGTTGATCAGAGAGAGACCGTCGGCGCCGGCCGCCTCGCAGACCCGGGCCATCTCATCGATGCGGGTCACGTTGGGGGACAGTTTCGCAAGCAGCGGCTTCGGGGTGGCGGCTCGAACCCGACCGACCAGTTCCTCGAGCAGCCCTGGATCCTGGCCAAACTCGATCCCCCCGCTCTTGACGTGGGGGCAGGACGCATTGATCTCGATGCCAGCCACCCGGGGCGATTCCGAGAGCCGCGCCGCCAATTCGGCGTAGTCGCCCGCACTCGTTCCGAAGCAACTCGCGATCACCACCACGTCGTCGGGCAACTCGGCCAAGCGTTCGCCCAGAAACGCCTCGACCCCGATGTTCTCAATACTGATGGCGTTGAGCATGCCCGAGGGCGTCTCGGCGATACGCGGGGGCGGGTTTCCCGAGCGCGGCTCGAGGGTCAGGCTCTTCGCCACGAAGCCCCCGATCGCTCCTAGGTCCATAAATGGCGAAAACTCGGTCCCGTAGCCAAATGTGCCCGAGGCGGTCAGCACGGGATTCCGCAACTCGATGCCCGCAAGATTGACCCGGGTATCCACGCCGTCGGTCAAACCAAGGCCTCCCAGACCACCTGGTCGGCGGCGTAAACGGGTCCCGAGCGGCAAATCAAAGAGTACCCACCCGAGGCCACCGGCACGGCGCAGCCCAGGCAGACTCCAAAACCACACGCCATATTGTTTTCCAGGGAAACCTGGCAGTCCACACCGGCGCGAGCAGCCATTTCCGCACACGCGCGCATCATTGGGGTGGGCCCGCAGGCATACACGGTCGTGGGCGCCGATGAGGCGGCGAGCAGAGGCTCCAGGCAGTCTGTAACTCGCCCCGGCTGGCCTCGACTTCCATCCTCGGTGGTCACTTGGAAGCCGACGCCCAGAGCTTCGAAGTCCTCGGCCCCCATCAGGTCCCCGGCGTTTCGCGCGCCCAACACCACCTCCACCGAGGCCCGAGATATGGCTCGGGAAGCCAATTCGTACAGCGAAGCGATGCCGGTCCCGCCGCCCACCAGGATGGCCCGGCAGTCGTCCTGGATCGGCGCGAAGCCCTGGCCCAGGGGCCCCAACACCCGGATCAACTGCCCGGGGGCCGCACCGGCGAGCAGACGGGTTCCCCGACCCGTGACCTTGAGCAGGAAATCGACGCGAGCCGCCCCCCCGGACGGCCCGGGGGCGTGGCCTCGGTAGATCGCCATGGGGCGCGGCAGCAGGGGATCCGTCCGCTCGGACTCCCCCTCACCGCCCACCGAGAGCATGGCGAACTGACCGGGTTCGGCGCCGGGCCAGGCGGGGATTTCCAGGCTCAAGCGGTGGTTGCCCGCCCCATCGGCGTAATTTTCCAGAACACCCGCGTCGACCCGGATGGGCGTGGCTAGGGGCATAGGTGTGGGCATGGGTGTGGGATTGGGTGTGGGATTGGGTGTGGGATTGGGGAGGGCTGGGCGTCGGAGGATTCAGTCATGGGGAGCACGGCGGGGCCAACGGGTTATTAGCGCGGGCTGCGTCCATCGACCAACGGGCGCTCCGGGGCAGGTCGGTCTAGGAGCGATTCGGGCTAACTCTCGCGTATGATCGGACCCGTGGCGCTCAACGGTCCAACCTCATGCCTCCTCTCTTGCCTCCGCCTGTGGGCGGTGTGGGGCCTCCTCTTTGCCCCGGCGCTGGTCTGGGCGGGCGAGGAACCCTTTGCAGCCAGTCGCCTGGCGGTGCCCGGCCGGCCGGTCCAGGTCTGGACCGGTGCCTTCTCCGCCGGCTGCCCGAACCGGGCCCAAGACCTCCTCGTGATCTCCGTGGACGGAACTCCCCCGCGCGAGCGGCGACGGATCCTTCTCTTCCCCTGCACGGCGAACCCACGAGAAAACTCATCTGGCGTCCGAGAGTTCGCTGTGGGCAGCGACGTGGTCGCCGTGGACACGGACCCCCACGGACACCAGCTGCTGCTGTTGAGCGCAAAGGGCCTAGACCTGATCTCCCTGGCCGATCCCGAAATTCGCCGAGAAATCCGCGTCCCCGATGGGCTGCCCTTGATCCCGCGCACCCGGGGGCTTTCCCGGATTCCAATGCTGGGCCCATGGGGTCCCGATGGCAAACCCGCAGTGCTCCTGCCCACGCTCACGGGCGCGCTTGCTGTGGACCTAGCCGATGAAAACCGGCACGCCCTGGCCTTTCCCATGACCGCGGACTACGCCACCCAGGCGCCGGGCCTTCCCGATCCCACGGACCCCTTTTTGTCGGCGAGTTTCAGCTGGCCCCTACTGCTGGCCGGACACGACACCGGCGACGGGAGACTCGACCTCTTCGCCCTCACCCGCTGGACAATGACGGTCTTTCGCGCAGGGGAAGCCGGGCTGCCGGGCTCGCCTTCCCGGCAGATCGAGATCCGTCCCTTCGAAGATTCTCACGAGATTCGACCCGAACAGATCAATGCCAGCTACCGCATCGTCGATCTCGATTCCAACGGGCTCTCCGATCTGGTCCTCCACCGCAGTTGGGGAAGCCTGATGCAGGGCCGCTCCGTTACGAGCCTCTATTTCAATCGGGGCGATGGGCCCCGGCCCGATGGCCCTCCCGATGCTCAGCGGGCCTTGGACGATGGCTTCTCGAGCATCGAGTTTATGGACTTGGACGGCGACGGCTGGCTCGAAGGCGTGGAGACCTCGATGCAGTTCGGCCTGGTTCAGGTGGTGCGGATGCTCTTGACCCGAAGCGGAAAGGCAACCCTGAAAATCCTATCGGTGGGCCAAACCGAGCCCCATTCCATCACTTCGACCTGGGAAGGGGACCTCCACTTCAAAATCGATTTCGGCCAGGCGCGGATCGAGGGCCTCTACCCCATCCTCGACACGGATTGGAATGCCGACGGACGCAAGGACATGCTCTTTGTCGAAAGCAAGGGCAAGATCGCCATCCGACTCGGCCGAGCTGGCGCCTCGGGGCCAAGTTTCGGTAAAACCGCTGCTCGGCAAGCCGTCGACTTACGCGCCGGAAGAACGTCGGTCGCCGACCTCGATGGGGATGGGCTCGAGGATTTGATCGTCTACGACCCCCAGACTGCGGACGGCGACCTCTGGCTCTACTACAACCGGGGAACCCTGCCGGGCACGCCCGCTGATCTCGAAGCCGGCTCCCGGAAGAAATGAGATGACTGGATAGCCCCGGCGCTCAGCGCGATCGCCAGAACTCGATGGCTCGAGCCGTGGCCACGCGACCGCGGGGTGTGCGATCCAGAAAACCCTGATGAATCAAAAAGGGCTCGACCACGTCTTCAAGGGTTCCCTTGTCCTCGCCCACCGCCGCCGCCAGGGTTTCGAGACCCACGGGGCCGCCATCAAATTTTTCGATCAGGCTTCCCAGCAGCGATCGATCGAGGGAGTCGAAACCCATCGCATCCACTTCCAGACGGTCCAGGGCGCTGCGGGCCTCATCGACCCGAACTCGGTGACCTCGGCCTCTATCCACTTCCACAAAATCGCGAACCCGGCGCAGCAGCCGGTTGGCGATACGCGGTGTCCCCCGGGAGCGTCCGGCAATTTCTCGGGATGCCTCGGGTTCGAGTTCGATGGAGAGCAGATCCCCCGAGCGCGCCACGATGCGTTCGAGATCCTGCACCGGGTAGTAACGCAGGCGGGCACTCCAGCCGAAGCGATCGCGCAGAGGCGAGGTCAAAAGACCTGCGCGGGTGGTGGCGCCCACCAGGGTAAAGCGGGGTAGGTCCAAGCGGATCGAGCGGGCGCTGGGCCCCTCCCCAATCAGCACATCCAGATGGAAATCCTCCATCCCGGGATAGAGGATTTCTTCAACGCTCGCCGAGAGTCGGTGAATTTCGTCGATGAAGAGCACCTCGCCCTCCTCCACATTCGAAAGCAGCGCCGCCAGGTCTCCGGGGCGCTCGATAGCGGGGCCACTGGTGGCGTGGAACTGCGCTCCCATCTCGTGAGCCACGATTCGCGCCAGCGAGGTTTTCCCAAGGCCCGGGGGGCCATAAAAGAGGAGATGGTCCAACGGTTCTCCTCTGCTCCGGGCGGCCTGAACGAAAATTGCAAGATTTTCTCGAAGTCGGTCCTGGCCGATCATCTCGTCCAGGCTCTGAGGGCGAAGGCTCTCCTCGGAACGCGTATCGGGGCCTTCCAATTCGAGACTCAGCGGACCGCGATCCATTTCCGGGGGGCTCATCGTGCCAGCCTCTTTAGGGCAACCCGGATCAGGGACTCGATCGAAGCATCTTCCCCCGCCTCACGAGAAGAAACCTCAGCGACGCGCTCGGCCTGGTTTCGGGGATAACCAAGATTGATCAGCGCCGAGAGCAACTCCTCCCGGACATCCGCCCGCCCGGCGTCCGCTGACGAGGACGTGGCCCCAGCATCGGGAATTCCGCTCCGATCCAGCAATGCAACAGCGCCCTCGCGCAATTCCAGCGCCATGCGCTGGGCCATTTTTGGCCCCACTCCCGGTGCGCGCTGAAGCGCGTCGGCATCGCCTTCGCTCAGGGCCCGGAGTAGAGGCTCCGGGGCCATCCCGGAAAGAATCGCCTGGGCCAGACGCGGGCCCACTCGATTCGCGCGAACCAACAGATCAAAGGTATCGCGCTCCAGGGACGCCGTGAAACCGTACAGAAGAAAGGCATCCTCCCGAACCACGGTCCGAACATGGAGCGCCACAGTCTTTCCCGTTTCGGGCAGGCTCTCGAAGGTCTGGAGCGAAACCAGGAGTTCGTACCCCACGCCTCCCACATCGACCAGCAGTCGCGTAGGCGTCTTTTCCCGCAACTGACCTTCCAGCCAGGCGATCATCGCCGCCCCCTGGAAAATCCGGGAGACAAGTCGGCCGAACGCAGACCTCGGCGACCGCGACCCACGCCAATGCCCGCCAGGCGACCCGCGTGGGCGTGACAAATGGCCACAGCCAGCGCATCGGCAGCATCGGTGGGCGGGGGCTCGGGAAGATTCAGCAGGCGCATCACCATTGCCTGAACCTGCGCCTTGCCCGCGGCCCCGGTTCCCGTCACCGCCTTCTTGACCTCCCGGGCGCTGAGTTCGGCCACCTCCAGGCCAGCACTGGCCAGAGCCGCCAAAGCGGCCCCTCGAGCCTGGCCGAGCACCAATGCGGATCTCGGGTTGGAGGCCACGAAGATACGCTCCACCACCGCCAACTCTGGGGCATGCTCAGCCGCGACTCCGAGCAGGCCCGCGTGAATCTTCGCCAGGCGACCCGCCAGCGCTTCGCCGCGCCCGGGGCGCAGGATGCCGTGGGCCACGTGGGACAGACGTCCCCCCGCGAATTCCACCACCCCGTAGCCAGTCGCGCTGGAACCCGGGTCCACTCCGAGAATCCTCATCGTACCCCCCCCCGTACGATCGCATTCCCATGAGCCAATCCATTCATCGGGGACCGGGCACACGGGAATATGAGATCTCTGGAACTCGTGTCTAGGCGAACTGCTCCATCTCCTCCTCGGAGATATCGAAGTTGGCAAAAAAGTTCTGCACGTCGTCGAGATCCTCCAGGGTATCGGCAAGACGCATCATTTGCTCGGCGTCCTTGCCCCCCAGTGAAACCGTAGTCGAAGGTTCCATCGTGACCGACGACTCCAGGGAGACAAAGCCTGCTCCCTCGAGCGCGTCACGAACGGCGGTAAAATCAACAGCCGAAGTCACGACCTCGATGCTGCCGTCCCCCTCGTGAAAATCATCCGCCCCTGCGTCAAGGGCAGCTTCCATCAATGCATCCGAGTCCACGCCTTCGGCCGCAAACTGCAACAGACCCCGCTTCTGGAAGAGATAGGCCACGCAGCCGCTCGCTCCGAGATTTCCGCCGTTCTTGGCCAGCGCGTGGCGCACGTCGCTCACGGTTCGGTTTTTGTTGTCCGTGAGCGCTTCAATGAGGATCGCCGTTCCACCGGGGCCATAGCCCTCGTACACCATTTCCTCATAGGCTTCCCCCTCGCCCCCACCGATCCCCTTCTGAATGGCCCGCTGGATATTGTCCTTGGGCATATTCGAGGACTTCGCTTTGTCGACGATCAGACGCAGGCGAGGGTTGCTCTCGGCGTCGCCGCCTCCGATCCGGGCCGCTGTGACGATTTCGCGGATGAGCTTGGTGAAGATCTTTCCGCGTTTCGCGTCGGCCACGCCCTTCTTGCGCTTTATGGTCGACCATTTCGAGTGCCCGGACATTGGAATTCCCCGCTGTTTCTCTCCGTTTAGCACGGGGCCCGGCCCAAGGCCATTTGATTGAGTCCCGCTCCCCCTGCCCCTGGGCGCCGGCGAATCCCCCAAGGCTCGGCCCCATGGGGACCCAATTTCGATGGCTTCTCTCTCCGCGCCCATAGAAGGGGGCCAAGCGCTACCGAGGAGAGAACCAGATCGGCGAACTCCAAGCGCGCTCGCGAATCGTGGGCCGATGATCCTCGGAGCAGCAGGCCTCGAAGCCATCGCCGACACGGGCGAGATCGCTGCAATCGACCCCCGCGTCCACACAGGCCCATTGGCTCCAGCGACACGTAGGATTTTCAAGCACCCGGGCGTAATAAAATGCCGACTCTTCGGGATCGAAGTCCGGGTCCCTCCACACCGAACACAGGCGATCGGCCCCGGCTCCCCGGCGCTGACAGTTGGACAAATCCACGTCGGCGCCATTCTCGCCGCCCGCGACGAGAATGACCGCCTCGTGCAGGCTGTCGCCCTCGACCCAGCCCTTGATGATTTCCACGCGTTGAAGCGGCGAGGCCCCGGGCTCGGGATCGCGCAGAGCGGCTACGACGAAGCTGGGCACAGCCGCAACCGAGGGGGGATCGGGCAGGTCTCCGCCCATGGGAACGCCCCCGGCGTATCCACGCGCGGGGAGATCCGGAGCGTCGCAGAGTTCAGGGGAATAGTCCCAGCCGCCAAAGAAGCGAAGAGTCGGACGCGTGCCGCTGGTCCCGTACACCTCCCGGCGAAGCATGGCCTCGAAGAGCGCGTCCCGGGAATTTTCCTCGGCCCACAGCACAGCGAGGCCACCCGGTCCGAAGAGGAGGTTATCCGGCAGACCCGGCGGCACACCCTCCCGGGCGGGCTTGCCCCCGCCCCCGTGGCCGGGGTGGCCGCGCTCCTGGGTGAGACCGGGCGTTCCCAGATGGGTATCGGTGCTCGCGATCATTCCGTATTTCAGAGGATTGGTTCCCAGCTTGTCCTCCAGGGCGATCCCCCGTTTCAAGGCGTTTCGCACGAAGTCCGTGGGCCGAAGCGGCTCGGCGCCGAAATACGAGATCATGCGCGGACTGGTGAGCTTCTCGAACGCGCAGGCCTCATCGGGCGCGCTGGGGTCGAGCATGCACTCGGAATCGCCCTTGTGCTGCATGACCTCCGCTAGGCGGTCGTAGCGTTGGCGCAGGATCGCCTCCTCGGCATCGATCTCGTCCTCCAATCCCCGCCCGGATGCGAACGTATACCCCCCCCCGATATTCGAGTTATGGGGAATCGTGATGGCCTCGCAGCCCGGGCGCCCCCCCTGGCATTGGGCGTCCAGAGCCCTCCAGAGGTTGATCGCAGGAAAGCCCGTCTCCATCACGGAGATGGGCAAGTCGGGCACTTTTTCATTGCGAAAAATGACGTTGCGGTGAAGATGGGCACCTCCCCCGGGCCCCGCCGTCCACTCGTAACCGACGAAACTGGTGAACCCGCACGCCGGCGTACGGTCGTAGGCCTCTTCGGCGGCGCTCTGAGTTTCGCGCCAGATCGTTCCCGCCGCGGACAAACAGTGCTCGCCCTCGTCCCCACAAAAGCCCCAGCGGGTGCCCAGAACCGCGTAGCGTGCATTCATCAAGTAGAACGCAACACGCGGAAATCCTCGATAGATCCGGCAGACCAGCGAGTCATGCCCCTGGGCGCCAGGGGTTTTGCAAATATGGGTCTCGCCCAATTGTTCGGCGTGATCGGTCACCACGGTGAAGTCGAGGGGCCGGTGGAGTTGCACAGTACGCCGAGGGGACCCGCTCTCCGTATAGGGCTGAATTCCCAAGGAAGCGCCCCGGGCAAAGGCGTAGGCGTCTCGAGGAGTCGCTCGGGTGTCCTGGGTACTCGCGTCCTGGGAAAAAGTTGTATGAACGTGGGTGTCCCCGAAAAAGGGCTTGCGAAGCGGAGCATACGCGGTGCAATCCGTGCGGATTTCGGTCACTGGCCAAGGGCGCTCGGAGACACCCACCGGAGCGCCTGTCCCTGCCTCCAAGGGCGACGTAACCCCCAGCAAGATCGCTATGCAGAGCGTTCGCCGGGTCACGGTACAGAGTGCCATCACGGGAGTCTTGGCCACTGTGCGCCCGCTGGCAAGATTCGACGAGGCGCTTTTCCGGAATCCGTCTTACTTCACTCGGCCGCGGTTGCCTCTCGAGAGCATATCGAAGTCGCACTCCAGGAAGCCGACACCCCGCCCCGCGAGGCGGTCCAGGTCTCCAGCCACATCGAAGTAGAGATAGTGATCGTGCTCAAGGTCAAGGCAGCTCGGCACTACCCCCGAGACATCCGAATCGATCTCGTGTTCTCCATCCAATGGCGCCGCCTCATCAAAGGCTTCGGTGTTACCCGGCCCCGGGGTTGGATCACAGACCCCCATCATCCGCATGTCTTCGTGCTCAACCGTGTGACAGTGAAACGCGAAGGGCCCGCTAAATGTCCTGAACTTGATAAAACACTCTGCTTCCTCTCCGCCATGGAGAAGCGTCAGGTCCTGATTGAAACGCCGCTCGCGGCGGGGCAGCTTTCCGTTCACAAACTTGACTTGATGGCCCTCAAGGTGGGTATGCATGGGATGCCACCAGCCTCCGGACGTGTTCACGAACCACCATCGCTCGGCTCCCATGCCCAGTTCCGGGACCGCGTCAGCCCGCCGGGGATTGAAGAACCGGTTGTTGATCGTGAAAGCGCCCATCGACCGGTCTGCTCTGAATGTCCGTGTCTCGACGACTTCATCTTCGCGAATCGGCGCCCATTGGCCCGGCAGCCCCGGGTCGTCATCCACGCCTTCCCCAACATCGACCGCATAACCCCGGATGGTTGTTCCTTCAACGCACGGCACTTCGGGTTCGGGAAGCGCTTCCCCCACCACATTGAACTTGAGCAAGGGTGTCGGCTGGTCGGGATCCAGGCCCTTGCCCTTACGTCCATCCGTCTGGATCATAATATTTTCCAGAAAGACCTCGTCGCCTTCCTCGTATTCAGAGAAATCAACGATGATGTCATAACGCATACCCGAGGAGACCTCGAAGCTCTCCACTTCAATGCCACGCGGCAAAAGCCAGCTATCCGTACCGATGATGCACATCTTCTGACCGCTGCTTAGTCGCATCTCGTAAATTCGGGCATTGGATGCATTCAAAATCCGAAATCGATATTTTCGGCGCTCCACGTCGAAGTAGGGCTGAACCTTCCCATTCACCGTGTGGACATCCCCGATGTATCCGTTGTGATCGAGGAAGTCGTAGCTAATCGTTCCATCCGCGTTGAACCGACGATCCGTGAAGGCCAGACCGACATCGTAATCGCCCCCCGGCTCCGGGATTACCCCCCGGCGAGCCAGCTCGTCTTGGCGTTCATCCACAACGAGAAAGAAACCCGCCAGTCCCTTGATGACGTTGTAGCCCGTCACATCCATAGCGTGATCGTGATACCACAGCGTCGTGGGGATCCACGCCTCGTCAAAGTCATCCCCGTGTACCGGCGCAAAATTGGTCTCCGGGTCGGTCATCTGGGGACCGCAGTTGGTAAACCAATAGTCTCGCGACTCACCCGACAGCGTATAAAAATCAGGATAGCCATCCGCATGGGCCGTATTGTGCCCCCCGTGCAGGTGAATCGAAGTCTCGTGATTGTTCCCTGTGGAATTGACCTGGCCATCCGTCGGCGTACCGCGATCGGCTGTCAGGCCATTCGAGCAGCGAAGCACCGCGGGCTCGCGGTAGCGAACCACCACCGTGGGACCGGGCGTCGTGCCCGAACCCGGAGGCTGGGTCACGTCTCGGTAGGAAAAAATCGGAACTTCGGGGCCGTCGGGGACAAACCGATGCAGGGTTTCCTCGACCACCAGACCGAACTCAGCCTCATGGGTATCCCCGTCGCTGAACCCACTGTTGAACTGGTTCATGTCCGGGAAATAACCAAACTCCGGCGCGATCCCGTGGCTGACATCTTCGAAAGAACCCGTCGGCACCACCGGCCCGCGCCCTGGCCCACCCGCGCGCGGATACGCCCCTGGCTTGGGGTCCAGACGCTCCCCCCCAACCAAGCGGCTCAATACTCGGGGCAGAACCAATTCTTGAGTAAAGGGCTCGTAACCGAAGAAAAGACCCTGGCCGGTGTCTGACACCGAAGTGTTTTTTAGGTCTCTCTTGTCCCGAACTCTCTTGTTTCGGCCTCGCTTGGAGGATGCGACAAGAGGCAACCCCACCGCCCCCGCAACGCCGGCAACCCCGGCAACTACACTTTTCTTCAACAACGACCGCCGACTGATTCCCATACTTTAACCCCTGCGAGTTTCCAGCTAATTGCTCGAAATATGACAGGAATGCAATGGGATTCATACGGCGATAGTGAGGCAGCCAACCCGCGCGTTGAAGGCAAGCGCGTCCCCAATCCTCCTGTTCAGAAGACAGATTTCTCTGCTTTCGAGCTGGCTGGCTGAACGAAGAGAAAAGAGACGCCTATCGCGCACCTTCGGACGGGGAGCCCCTGTCGCGGCTACTTAAATCATCAGCCAGTGTTCGAGAGGAGCGCTGGAAATAAATGGCTCCCAGTACGCCCATAACACTGACTGAGAGCAGTGAATAACGGATCGACTGCTCCCCCCAATACGGCGCGTAAAGGTCATTCATGACCCCGACGAGCAGAGGTCCAAATCCCGCGCCCACCAGATTCACGACAAATAGGAGGATCGCCGCTGCTGTCGCGCGCATGCTCAACCGCGCCAGATTCTGATTCAGCGAATGCATGGCTGGCACGTACATATTGGCGAGGACATAGAAGACGAAGAAACTGATCATCGCGATCTCACTTGAATCAGACAGAAGGAACACAAAGGCGAAGGGGAGGCATGCCCAAGTAGCTCGAGCTGGAAAGCGCATGGCCCAGGCTGGGTCGCGCTGAGAGAGACGGTCGGTAATGGCTCCACCGGCAAAAGTGCCCAGACTCCCGCCAAGGCCGACGATGGCCGCCATCCAGAGGCCAATCTCCATAGGGGCCATGTGATGGACCCGGCCGAAGAACTCGTAACCCCACATCAAGACCCCGTAACCCATCAGTGAGAGGAAGCAGGAACCCGCCACCAGGTTCCGCCAGGATGGGCACGAAAACAGGTAGTTCAAGGTCTCTCGAAAGGTCGAAGGCTCGCTACTGACCACGCTTTTCTCGGAGTAACCACGAGGGGGTTCTTTCACGGTAAAGCGAACCACTAGGGCGATCAGCAAGCCGGGGAGCCCCAACAAGATAAAAGGCGTTCGCCAATCTTCCGCGAACTGCTCTCGCAAATATCCTCCGCCCAAGTAGGCAAGAGCCGAGCCAATATAGACCCCCCATGCGTAGATCCCCATGGCGGTCGCGCGTTTTGAGGGAGGGAAATAATCCGAGATAAGCGAGTGCGCTGGCGGACTCCCTGCGGCTTCACCCACACCGACACCGACTCGAAGCAGCGCCAATTGGCCGAAGCTTCGCGCGTAGCCACACCAGACCGTCATGGCACTCCAGACCGCGAGTCCCAGGGCAATGATCGAGCGACGATTGCCCCGGTCCGCCCAGCGTGCAATGGGGATTCCGGCAATGGTGTAGAAGAGCGCAAACGCGAAGCCCACAAGCAGACCCATGACCGTGTCCGAGACCCCAAACTCCTGTTTGATGGGGCCTATAAATACGGAGAGGATCTGCCGATCAACAAAGTTGATGACGTAGACGACGAAGAGAACGGCGAGTACGTAGTTGGAATACGCCGAAGTAATTACGACCTTCTCATTCTCGTCGGGTTGGTCGGGTGGGTCGGGTGGGTCCTCGGTCATGGAAGCATTCCCCTCCAAAAATGAACTCTTCAAACCATCGCGTGAGACCATAGGATAGAAGTGGCTCCATGCAGTCGAGCGCTCGAATCGTGCGGACCCCTCTCGCCATGCGTCAATAAAGATGTTCGGCTAGCCTCCCGTCATGTGCGGAATTGCCGGCATCGTCGGGCACGCGGGGGGAGCGCCGATTGAGGAAGGCGCCCTTGTTCGCCTGCGCGATGCCCAGAAACACCGGGGACCGGACGATGCGGGAACATGGATCGACCCACAAAAGCGAATCGGACTGGCCCATCGTCGGCTGAGCATCATCGACCTGACACCCTCGGGCCACCAGCCCATGTCCACCGCGGACGGGCAGCTCCATCTGGTCTTCAACGGCGAGATCTACAATCATCGCGAGCTAAGAGAAACCCTCGAAAGCCAGGGGCACCGCTTTCGCTCCAGCAGCGACAGTGAAGTCCTCCTTCACGGGTACCGCGAGTGGGGAGAGGCACTGCTTCCTCGATTGCGAGGCATGTTCGCCTTCGCACTCTTTGACCAGAGGGCCGATGCGGTGCTCCTGGCGCGAGACCCCCTGGGCATAAAGCCGCTGCACATCGCCCAGTTCGACGATTTTGTCGTTTTTTCCTCGGAAGTCCAGCCCATCCGGCGAGTTTTTGGCAGCGGCGGCACCGACCTCGAAGCGGTCGCCTCCTACCTCCACTGGGGATCGATTGCGGCACCGCGAACTCTGTACAAAAAAATTCGCGCCCTGCCCGCTGGGCATCGGACCTGGATCCGATCGGGAAAATTGGGCGAGAGCTCGCCCTATTACTCACTGCGGGAGGAAATCCTCGAGAACCCAGAGAACATGAGCGAAGGCGAGGCCGACGAGCGAATCCGTGCGGCACTGCTTGACTCCGTTCGATGCCATATGGTGGCCGACGTGGAGGTGGGATCATTCCTTTCCGGCGGCGTCGACTCCATTTCCTTGGTCTCGCTCATGTCTGAAGTTTTGCCTCGGCCGGTCTCCACCATCAACCTATCCTTCGATGTGGAAGCCATGGACGAGGGCAAGCTCGCCCAGCGTGCGGCCAGGGAATTGGGCACCCACCATCAGCGGGTAGACCTGAGTGTTGACGACGCCCGGGACAGCATCGCCAAGGCGATGGCCTCCCTGGATCAGCCCAGCGCCGACGGAATCAACGTCGGCCTGGTTTCCCGGGCAGCAGTACAATCGGGCCTAAAGGTTGCCGTCAACGGTGTGGGGGGAGACGAACTCTTCGGGGGCTATGCGACCTTCTCCGAACTGGAAAGGGTCAGGCACATACATGGGCGCCTTTCTCGTCTGCCCGCTTCCGAAAGCCTTCGCCGGCTCGCCCTCTTGGGAATGGATCGTTTTCCGCACAGTCAAAAGCGGGCCGGTATTCGCCGAGCACTGCAACACGGCGATACCTTGAGCGGTGCCTACTTCTCGGTTCGCGGCCTGTTCGGGCCCAAACAGGCCGCGGGGCTACTGGCACCCGAAGCCCGATCGGCGGTCGAGCATGTCGACCCGGTGGCCGAGCTGGATGCTCGGGCTCGGCCGGGCGAAGTTCCCGCCCAACAACAGATGGCCTACTTGGAAGTTCAGCAATACCTCCAGATGCAACTTCTTCGCGACGCCGACATCATGAGCATGAGACACTCCCTGGAAATTCGAACCCCCCTGGTGGACCACGTTCTTTACCGGGAACTCTTCAAGATCCCCGCCGCCCTGCGCCAAGCGGGCCCCGCGAAGCGGAGACTCCGGGAGGCCACCCGGCCGCCCTTGGCCGAGCGTTATTGGAAGCGAAAAAAGATGGGGTTCAGCCTGCCCTGGGAGGACTGGATGCGCAGCGAAGAGTTCGCATGGGCCCTCCCCGAGCACGGGGTCTTTGACGCCGCCGCGCTCAAAGAACTCGAAACGAGTTTCCTCCAGGGGCGTACCTCAAGCTCCAGAATCTGGGCCCTCGTGACCCTGGCTCCCTTCCTCGACTGACCCGCTCCGGGCCGGCTCCTCGGACTCTCGGCAATTGACCCCCGTCCCCCCCTCCGCTGGGGCGATCACTGGACTCCCCTAAACCTCTTGCACGAATTCGATCACCCGGAAACGTTCATCCCTTGTGGCAGAGTGCACGCAGACTGCCAATATATTGGTATGCCGACTCAATCGACTCTCGAAACACCCCTGACCATGATGGGCGCACCGGGCTCCCCCTATACCCGCAAGATGCGCGCCCTGATGCGCTACCGGCACATTCCGTACCGCATGGTGCTCCAGAATTCGCCCGAGCAGGCCCCCCTACCAGCGGCGAAGGTTCCGCTCCTGCCCACCTTCTACCTGCCCAACGCCGAGGGCGAGATACTGGCCACCACCGACTCCACCCCCCTGATCCGCCGCTTTGAGCACGCCTTCCCGGGACGCGGGGTGATCCCTTCGGATCCAGTGATCGCCTTCCTCGACGAATTGCTCGAAGACTACGCGGACGAGTGGCTCACCAAATGCATGTTCCACTATCGCTGGTGGTTCGAGGCCGACATTGCCAAGGCTTCCCAGGTTCTTCCCAACTGGGGGGCGGGCCAATCCACCGACGAAGCCATCGCTCCGCTTCAAAAGATGATTGGCGAACGCCAGGTCTCCCGTCTGGGTGTCGTGGGCTCCAATGAGGAGACCGCACCGGTCATCGAGCAAAGCTACCGGCGTTTTCTCCGCGCCTTTGACCGGCATCTCCAGCAACACCGTTTCCTTCTCGGAGGGCAGCCCGGCTCCGCGGATTTCGCTACCCACGGACAGTTGACCTGCCTGGCCCTGTTTGACCCGACTCCATCCGCGATCACCTTGGAAGAATCTCCCCGCGTCTACGCTTGGGTGGAGATCACCGAGGACCTCTCAGGCCTGGACGACCCCAGGGAGGAGAAATGGTTCTCGAGGAACGCCATTCCCGAGACCCTCCGCAACCTCCTGGCCGAAGTTGGGCGAGTACACGTCCCTTCCCTGCTCGCCAATGCAGACGCTCTTGAACGCGGGGCCGAAAGAATGGAGACCACCATCGACGGCCAACGATGGATCCAGAAACCCTTCCCCTACCAGGGAAAATGTCTGCGCTGGTTGCGCGAATCCCATGCCGCTCTGTCCGAGACGGACCGGAGGGCCCTGGGCGATATCCTGGCGGATACCGGATGCGAAAGCCTCTTCGGATGACGGACGAGTTCGAAATTGTCGATCTCGAGGATTCGGCTACTCGGTCAAGGGGCGCTCCACACTGCACTACAAGGAAATCCCCTTTCCCTGGCCCAATCCCTCTCTCAAGAACGATGCGTTCTTGAAAAAAACGCCCAAGTCCCCCTGCTGCCTCTGATTCTGCTCCCGGAACGCTCGAACATGCAGACACCTGTTTGGTCTTCACCCCCATCGTCACCTTTTCCATGATCCGGCGCATGATTCTCCGAATGGCTTTCGCCGGGGCCAACCCGAACAACAAGCCCATTCTCGCCTGGAGCGCGGCCAATGCCGAGCCCTGGAAAAAACGCACCCCTCTGGCCGAGCTCTCAATGAACGGGCCACTACGAACAGAAGACCTTCAAATCTCCCACCCGCACCCTCGAACTCCTCCGGGCGCAGTAGGCCGAGGTCGACGAAGACCGGGCCCTGGTACAGGTAATCAAAGAATCGGGCTGCCCCCCATTCCTTTGCACACCCCTATCTTTTGCGTCGCCCCTATCCTTTGCGTCGCCCCTATCTAGGCGAAGCATTCGCCCCAAATCTCGCAGAAGCCCGTCCATTCCGGCTGCTTCCGCGCTTGCCCGACCTCTCATACACCCGTACTCTCTGGCGCTATGTCATTGCCTCGAGGACCGCTCTCCTTCCTGCTTGTGCCCCTCCTGATCGGCCTTCTCACCGCAACAGCCTGTGGGCCCCCTTCCAGCGACGGTGCACCTAAAGCCGGCGAAGCTCCGGAAACCACTGGGCGGCAGGTAGCCCTGGGCGACCCGGAAGGCTCTCCCGAAGCATCCGCCTCCTCAAATCCAAGCTCCTCTAAGCCAAGCTCCAAGGCCGTCCAACTCGTCGCCGCGAGTGACCGAAAGGTCAAGAAGAGCGCACCGCGCCCGCCCGGAGAGCGCCCGTTGCCCGGCTTCTCGGGCCGTACCCTCGCGGGCACTCGCCTCACCATGTCGTCGCTCATTGGCCAGCGAATCGTGCTGTTCTTCTTCAATCCCGAGACCCAGGATGCCGGCATCGTCGCGGACGCTGTCGCCCATGTCGCCACCGAGCAAAATCGCCACAACTTCAAAATCGTGGGCGTTGGCATCGGGAGTTCCACCTCGACAGTACGCGCATTTGCCCAGAAACACGGCTTCGACTTTCCCGTCATCGACGACTCCAGCGCAAAGATAAGTTCATTGCTCCGAATTCCCGGCCCCCTGGTGATACTGGGCGCCGACCCCGAGGGCTATTTGAACTTTGCCCACCCCGGATTCGACACCCGGCAGGATGACGCGGCCAACATCATCGCCAAGCGTCTTCGCGCATCCCTCCGGCTCCCGGATCAGTCCGCCGCTGCGGGTCCCCTGCTCGAGTATCCCAAAGCCCCGAGCTTCAAGGCCCTCTCCATCGGGGGCGAAGCCTTTGATTTAAGCGCGTTGTCGGGAAAGCCCATCGTCCTGATGTTCTTCCTCCACACCTGCTCCCACTGCCATCACGCATTGGAATTCTTTCGCGATCAACTCGCCAAGATCCCCGAAGCCAAGCGGCCCGAGCTCGTTGCCGTGTCCCTTCAGAACCGACCCAGTGCAATCCGCAGCTCATTGAAAGAAGCTGGCATCGACTTCTTCGACCCGCTGACGGATCCAGGACAGGAAATCTCCCAACTTTACGGTATGGCCGGGGGAGTTCCCGACATCAGCATGATCAACGCCAAGGGAGAAATCGTCTACCGAAGCCAAGGTTGGCGGGATGACCGGGATCCCCCCCTTCTACGCATGTACCTGGCGCGGATCGCCGGGGAACGCATCCCCATGCTGCTCAGCAAGAAGGGCTACGCGGGCAACGACGTTTGCGCGGTTTGCCACGCGAGCCAAAACGCATCGTGGCAGCTCACCCGACATGCAACGGCCTACAACACCCTGGTCACCCATGGCGAGGAACGCGACGGTGAATGCGTGTCCTGCCATGTGGTGGGCTTCGATGAGCCCGGGGGCTTCTCCCTTGACTCCCCTAAGCCCTACCTTGAGAACGTGGGCTGCGAGAACTGCCATGGCCGAGGCGGACCTCATCTTTCCCCGGACTTCCTCGCCGACGGCGGGTACCCGAGCGCTTGCGCCCAGTGCCATGACAACAAGCACTCCCTGGGCTTTGACTTCGCCACTTTCCTTCCCAATGTCTCTCACGCCTCCATTGCCGCGCTCTCCCCGGAAGCCCGGGCTGAACGCTTCGCCGAAAACGGCTTCAAGCGAAACCTGCTGCCGACAACATCGGACCACGTGGGCTCGGAGGCCTGCCAGAGTTGCCACGCAGCTGAATACGCAACCTGGGGCTCAAGCCCGCACGCGCACTCACTCGCCTCTTTGGCGACAAAGAACAAAACCGGCGACCGCGAGTGCCTGGCGTGCCACACCACCGGGTACGGGCGCCCGGGAGGCTTTCCTGAGGACGGCGATGCAGACCATCAGTTCGACCTTGCCCGGGTGGGCTGCGAATCTTGTCACGGTCCGGGCAGCGATCACGTGGCCGAGGGCAGCACTAAATTGGGCAGCATCATCAGCCTCGGCGATAAATGCGATTCCTGCGTAATTCTGCAGATCTGTGGCTCCTGCCACGACGAAGCCAACGATCCCGACTTCACCTTCGCGGTGCAAGAGCACATTGACCGCCAGCGACACGGCACCACCGAAGCGGGCACGGGGAAGCCTCTGGGTTCCTCCGCCGGCCTGCACCTGGACCCGCATTCTGCAGGGGATCTGGCCTGGGTGGAGAACGCCCTGCAGATTCTGGGAGAAAAACCCTGAGTGGCCACCCCGCGTGAGCGTCAGCCGCTCCTCTGAGCTTTCGGATCTAGTGGCCAGTGCCCGGCTCGTCCTCGCAGAACTCCTGGAAGAGGGCGTCGAGCGTTTTGAGCCCGTGGAACTGCCCGAAGTCACCCCGGCCGATCCCGAGCCGGCAAGGGCTTCGCCACCCCGGAGCCCTGTCGCACCCGAACACCCACTCGAGCCCCCACTCAAGCACTCACTCAAGCACTCACTCAAGCGCTCACTCAAGCGCCCACTCAAGCACTCACTCAAGCGCCCAGTCGAGCCCCCTCTCGATCCCCCTCGCCCGCTCGCCCGAGCCGCCTCGCCGGAGCCCGCCACCCCGGCCCACCCCGAACCCGCCCAGGCGCCCGCGGTTGCCCAGCCGACGGCGGACCGAGTCGAGGCACGGGAAACGCCCACGTCGTGGGGGGACACGCCAACTCTCGAAGAAGTGCGCAGGGTGCTCGGGGATTGCCAGCGCTGCGGACTCTGCGAACGCCGAACTCAAATTGTCTTTGGGGATGGAAATCCCGACGCCGACCTGCTCTTCGTGGGCGAAGGCCCCGGCGAGCAGGAGGATCTGCAAGGGCTGCCCTTCGTGGGCAAAGCCGGCGAGTTGCTGACCCAGATGATCGAGAAGGGCTTGGGCATCCCGCGCCCCGAGGTCTACATCTGCAACATCGTCAAATGCAGGCCCCCCCGAAATCGTGATCCCCAGCCCGACGAGGTGGAAGCCTGCCGCGCTTTTCTCGACGGCCAGATCGCTGCGGTCAAGCCCAAGGTCATCGTGAGCCTGGGCAAACCTGCGGCCAGCCTTTTGCTGGGGCGCAAGGTGGCCATCACCCGAGAACGAGGAAATTGGCAGACGTATCAGGGCATTCCTCTGATGCCGACCCTGCACCCCGCCTATCTGCTCCGCCAGTACACCGCGGAAAATCGTCGGGCAGTCTGGGATGACCTGAAAGCCGCCCACAACCGAACCCTCCGGGATGAATCGCCTGAAGATTCGTAGTCCGGGCCGACCTCTAGCCAACCTCTAGAAGGGCGTCTCGGGCACGGCGGCGGTCTGGGCCGCTCTATACTCCTCCAGGGCCTTGGCCACCGAAACATCCGATCGGGCCAGGATCGCTCCTGCGAAAAGTCCAGCGTTCTTGGCCCCCGCCTTGCCAATCCCAAACGTCGCCACGGGAATGCCCCCGGGCATCTGCACCGTAGCCAGGAGGGCGTCGATGCCGTCCAATGCGGAACTGTCCAGAGGCACCCCGAGCACGGGCAAGCGCGTGAGCGCCGCCGTCACCCCGGCCAGGTGGGCGGCAAAACCCGCTCCGCAGATAAAAATCTCGATTCCCGCATCAGCGGCGCCCACGACATAGTCGTGATGGCGTGCAGGCGTTCGATGCGCCGAGATCACGCGAACATCGCTGGCCACGCCCAAGGCCTCCAGTGCATCGGCAGCGGGTTTCATCAAGTCCCAATCGTTCGGACTACCCATTAGAATTGCAACTCGGGCAACAGCTGAATCTGTCATGCCCTGAGATTAGCATGCGAAAAAGCGATTCCGTCGATGTCTGGCCCCCCCGGCGCGAATGGGATAGATATCCGACGGCGTCCGGAAGCGGGAGCCGGCGGGGAGACTCCAATGAGCGCAAATACAATGGTCTGCGGGATCGTTCTCCACCCGGCGGGGCACACTCGCTCTCCCGCCATGCACAACGCCGCCTTCCGGGCCTGCGGGATCGACGCCACCTACCACGCTTTCGACGTGCCCCCGGACCGTCTTGGCGACGCCATAACGGGCATGCGCGGCCTGGGTCTGCGCCAACTTGCCGTCTCCATTCCCCACAAAACGACGGTCATGGCACACCTTGACCGGGTGGATGAGCGAGCTGCAGCCATTGGAGCGGTCAATACCGTCACCCTCCGCGAAAATAAACTCGAGGGAGCCAACACCGACTGGATCGGGGCCCTTCGGGCCCTGGAGCGCGAGATCGATCCCAAGGGGCGCCATGCGGTGGTGCTCGGGGCGGGCGGCGCCGCTCGAGCCGTGGTGTACGGACTCGGTCAGGCTGGCGCGCTGGTCTCGATTCTCAATCGCACCGAGTCCCGGGCCCGAGAACTCGCAAACGAGCTGGGCGCGAAAGAGTCTGGCCCACTCGAGGCCCTCGCCGACCTGTCCCCGGACATCATCGTCAACACCACCAGCGTAGGACTGGGTTCAGATGTTTCGCCCGCAGCGCCGGAGTGGCTCCCGGCCCACGCAGTCGTGATGGATGCCGTGTACCAGCCCGAAAATACCCGCTTGCTGCGGGACGCCACCCAACGTGGGGCACGCGCGTTGCCCGGCAAATGGATGCTGGTCCATCAGGCCGCCGAGCAGTTCCGACTCTGGACCGATACCGATCCCCCCTTGGACGTCATGGCCCAGGCATTCGATGCCGCGGGCAGAGACTCGCCTAGTTGAGCAGGTCCTTGCTAAGCAGGGCATTGCTAAGGCTAAGCAGGTCTTAGCTAGGCAGAGACTGAGCGGGCAGATGCTGAGCGGGCAGATGCTGAGCGGGCAAGTGCTGGTCAGAGAAGCCCGGGTGGGGAGAAGGGCTGGCAGAAACCGTGCGCCGACCGGACCGACGAGGGCTCACCCGATTACCCGGCAAAGCCCCACTTGGCCTTGTTGGCCTCGACATCGGCCGGGCTAGGCGTATCGATGTCCTCCCGATCGGGAACTTCAAAATCGTCCCGACACTCGACAATCGCAGCATTTTTAGCGATGTCTGCCTCGAAGACCTCGGGCACTTGCTCGTCTTCGTAGATCGCCTCCCAGGGACACTCGGGCTCGCAAACTCCGCAGCTGATGCATTCTTCGGGATCAATATAGAGCTGTGCCGGCCAGGCGGGGTCGGGATCGGTTCGCTTGACAATACAATCTACTGGGCAGACCTCGACGCAGGCCATATCCTCTTTTTCTTGACAGAGACTCGTGATCACCCAAGTCATGGACTCTCCTTCTTCGCCTTGCTTTGACCTATTGCCGACTTGTTGTCCCAGAATTCGATTCCCGAATTCCGAACTCACCCCTATCCAAAACCACTGTCAACAGCATCAACACCATCTACCATCAAACACGGTGTACCTCACCCGCCGTTGCCCCCTTACCCCTTGCCCCAATACCCGCATAGCGGAAACACAGGGGGGCAGGCTCCAGGTAAAGTGCTGGCTGGTTCCGGCTACTTCAGCTTCGTCTCTTTGTAGACGACGTGCTTGCGAACCACCGGATCGTACTTCTTGAACTCAAGCTTGTTCGGAGTATTCGTCCGGTTCTTCGAAGTCGTGTAGTAGTGACCGGTGCCTGCCGTTGATTCGAGCTTGATTTTCTCTCGTTTTCCCTTGGCCATGAAATCTCAACGCTCCGCTCAAAAGCCGTTCTGTATATTCCCACGTGACCGTGAGCGGCTGGATTTAAATCCTTAGAATCAATTCCCTACGGGGTCTGGAACGACGTCTCCGCCCCGGGCAAAAATCCTGATTCGCTCCCCGTCCCGCTCTTCCACACGAACCCGGCTGGGCTTGTTGTCCGAGGGGTTGACGAGCATTACGTTCGAGAGGGCGACATAACCCTCGTCTTCGACGATACCACCCTCCTGCGCGCCCGCGCGACCGGGCTTCAGGTGACGCTTCTGAACGCGCACTTTTTCCACGCGAACGCGACTGCTCCCCAGGTCCAGCGCCAGAACGCGGCCTTGCTTGCCACGGTCCACGCCTGCGACTACCTCGACAAGGTCTCCCCTGCGAATTTTCTGCATGTTGTCCTCCGACCCGATTAGCGGTGCCAAGGTATCGAACACCCCGCGCGGCAAGTCAAGTCCCCCACAGGGAAATTCCCCTTCCCCGCCAGATTTTGCCGCATTCTGTCGATTGGGCTGCCCCCGGCTCCGAGTGAAAGCTAGCCTACCGGCTTTGGGAGACTTCCAATGTGGCGCGTCCCGCTGGCCTTGGCCGGAGTCCTGGTGGGACTCTTCGGCGCCTGCAGTCTGCTCCTTCCCGAACGGTTCGCGGTCAACGCGCCATTACGACAAATGCTTTGGGGGGGCGGCGTCGATGCCCCCGAACCCGAGGTGGTGAAGCGACGGATGAAGACCGCGCCGGGCTTCGAAGTTTCCCTCTGGGCCGAGAATGTCCGCGGGGCCAGAGTGCTTCGATTCACCCCGGCCGGAGACCTCCTGGTCGGCTCACCGGTCCAGAATAGTATTCTGCTCCTCGAAGCCGATGCCGACGGGGACGGCCTTTCGGACGGGCAGCGGGTGCTCCTCGAAGACTTGAATCACCCCTCGGGAGTCGAACTCCACGAGGGATGGCTTTATGTAGGCGAGACAGGCGGTATCGCTCGGGCTCCATTCGATCCCGGCGCGGCCCCTTCCGCCGGAGCGCCCAGCGGTGCGCGCCTCACGGGAGAACTCGAGCACATCGTCTCCAATCTGCCGTCGGGGGGGAACCACTGGGGGCGCAACTTGCGGTTCGGTCCCGACGGCTGGCTCTACGTCCACGTGGGATCGAGTTGCAATGTCTGCCTGGAGGAAGACCCCAACCGCCGCGCCGTTCTGCTTCGCTTCCGCCCCGATGGGAGCCAGGAGCAAACCTTTGCAACGGGTTTGCGCAACTCGGTGGGATTCGCGTGGCAGCCGTCCACTGGCAAACTCTACGCCACCGAGAACGGCCGCGATCTGCTCGGGGATGATTTCCCTCCGTGCGAACTCAACGAACTCGTAGAAGGCGGGTTCTATGGTTTTCCCTTCGCCAACGGCGACCGGGTTCCCGACCCGGATTTCGGCGAAGGCCAGGATCGGCGCATCGCCTCGTCGATTCCCCCCGTCCACTCCTTTGGTGCCCACAACGCGCCTCTGGGCATGAACTTTGTCGGCGGGAACCAATTGCCCGACACCCTTCAGGGAGCCGCCCTTGTGGCCCTGCACGGCTCCTGGAATCGCACCCAGAAGGACGGCTACAAGGTTGTCTCACTACACTGGGATGACGATGGCAATATTCTCGAAAGAGACTTCTTGACCGGCTTCCTCGAGGACGAAGACGTGTCGGGCAGACCCGCCGACGTCATCCAGGGACCCGATGGAGCGATCTATGTCTCCGACGACTACGCCGGCGTCATCTGGAAGATTCGATATACGGGCAACCTCTGACAAGCGGTCAGGACCAGCGAACTCAGGCTTCCAAGACGAGCACAGCAGGAATTTCATGGACATCGGTATTTGCCTGCCCTACATGGAACGCAACTACGGTCGAGACGAGATTCTCGCGTGGTGCGCCGCCGCCGACCAGGGACCGTTCTCGAGCCTCTCCTGCGGCGAGCGCATCACCGGCTACACCCTTGAGATGCGAACCCTCCTCGCCGCCGCCGCCGCCCTCACCGAACGCGTGCGCATCATGCCCAGTCTCTACGTGCTCCCCATGCACTCCGCCGTCTGGGCCGCCAAGGAGGTAGCCACCCTGGACGTTCTGTCGGGCGGCCGTGTCACTCTCGGCGTGGGCGTGGGTGGACGCCAGGTGGACTACCAGTCAGTGGGCGCGTCCTTCGCCCGCCGTCACCAGCGGATGGACGAGGCCGTCGCCCAGATGCGGGAGGTCTGGCAGGGAAAACCGTCCCTGGACGGAGCCGATGCGGTCGGACCCCTCCCGATCCAGCCCGGCGGACCGCCCATCATCGCCGGGGTCATGGGCCCCAAGGCAATGGCTCGCGCCGCGGCCTGGGCCGACGGAGTCTATGTATTCTCCATGGGGGGAAAGGCGAGTGAGATTCAGCAGATGTTCAGCCTCGCCGACAGGGCTTGGGCCGACGCCGGGCGGGAGACCCCGCCGCGCCGGATTGCCGGATTCTGGTACTCCTTGGCGGACAACGGAGCCGCTAAACTACGCGCCTACGTGCACCAATACCTCGCGGTCTTCGGGGACGCTCCGGCACGCGCCATCGCCGAAACCATGACGTGCCACGAAGCCGGGGCCGTGCGGGAAGCCGTCGACCAAATTGATGCGTTGGGTTGCGACGAACTCATTCTCTCCCCGGCCAGTGCGGGCCTGGAGGAAATCGAACGGCTAGCGGGTCTCGTCGGTTAGCGGGTGCCGGGGGGCTAGAGGCCAAGAAGGACGAAGTCAGAATAAAGTCGAAGCCAGAATCAAGAGCCGCGAAAAGAAAAAGCGGCACCGGGTCTTCACCCGATGCCGCTCAATCAAGTCCCACCGTCGTGCTACTCTCCCACGAAAGAAATCCGCAGTACCATCGCCGATGTGGGGCTTAACTTCCGTGTTCGAAATGGGAACGGGTGTGGCCCCCACTCCAAGGACGGTGGGAAAAACTTTTTATCCTTTATCTATCTATGTATTTCTATGTATTTATGTCTTTCTTTCAAGATCCTGATTCGAGTTCCTAGGCAGACAAGCCGCGGAACGCGAATAACGAGACAACGGTCTCGATAATCCAATACTTTTTTGAGCCAGAGTGCACGACTCTGCAGAAAACTGTGAGGAGTGGTCAAGCCTCACGGGC
>LWDU01039468.1_pt1 | contig 82764 bp, 74 predicted proteins | sample 727161 | NCBI WGS metagenome assembly LWDU01 (sample SAMN04566230, study PRJNA314399) | hydrothermal vent metagenome | isolation source: deep sea hydrothermal plume seawater | place: Mexico: Gulf of California, Guaymas Basin | collected 2004-07-11
GGATGGACCTTCCTCACCGGAAACGAGGACGACATCATCCTGATTCGAAAGAAGTTCGGCCTCTACATGGAGGAAATTCAAAACGAGGATCTCGATCACAACCTAACTTTCATCGTGGGCAATGATCGAACTGGGAAGTGGATCAAGCGCTCACCCTACGATAATCCCAAGATGCTCGCGAACCTGATTGGGTACGGTCTTTTCGATGGAAAAATTCCGCGTAAAGAAGCAAAGGGATACGCGACTGTTCCCGGTGCGCCCGACTTCACCAAGGGCCACTACCTTTTTAAAACGCGCTGCGAGTCATGTCACACCATCGGGGGTGGAGACAAGCGCCTGGGGCCGGATCTTCTGGGCGTAACCGAACGGCGCGATCGGGGCTGGCTGAAACGATGGATCAAGGAACCTGACAAGATGCTGGCAGAAGGGGACCCAACGGCAACGGAGCTCTTTCTCCGCTACCAGGAAATCGCCATGCCCAACCTTCGCCTCGAGAACGAAGAGATAGACGCATTGATCGAGCACCTGAGACTGGAAAGTTCGCGTATAGGCAGCGATCTCGCCAAACATTCGGGATCTGCTCTACCGCCCGTTTCGCTCAAATAACAGTCACCTCGACCAGTGGACCCGCGACTCATTCGTGACGGAAGTGATACTCCGTCTGGATGAAGAGCAGGTGGTCGTCGTGTCGGTGGCGATGGATCCAGATGCATCAACGGGTCGTCTTCGATGTCTTGACCCTCGACGACCTTGGTTATCTCATGTGTAAGCGATTGCTGTGCGCCGCCGAGGATATCCCCTACCACTTCTCTTTGAAGGGGCGCACGTCGAGTTCCCAGGTCCAGGCGCTGGGGTGCTGGGTGTGGAGTGTCCAGAAGGCGTCGGCAATCGCGTCGACGTCGAGCATACCCATCTCTCCCATGCGTTCCTTGAGTTCGGGGAAGCGGCCGTGGAGCTGCTCGCCATCGATCATGCCGTCAATCACTACGTGACCGACATGGATGCCCTGGGGTCCGAACTCCCGCGCCATCCCCTGCGAAAGACCGCGAAGTGCCGCCTTTGCCGATGCGAAGGCGGTAAAGGGAGGACGCGCGCGCATTGAAGCTGTCGCGCCAGTGAAAAGAATGCTCCCCGATCCCTGTCCCGCCGTCATACGCCGGGCGGCTTCGCGACCCACTAGAAAGCCGCCGAAGCAGCATAGACGCCAGAGATTCTCGAAGAAGGCGTCGTCCATGTCGAGCAGTGAGCTGAACTGGTTGTTGCCGGCGTTGTAGGCCACGAAGTCGAGGGAGCCGCCTTCGTCGATCGCACGGTCGAGCAGATTCTCGACATCGGATGTGATGGTTGTGTCGGTCGGCACCGCCGTCGCCCGACCTCCGGCCGATTCGATCTCCGCGACGATCGCTTCGAGTCGTTGCTGGGTCCGTCCGGCGACAAAGGTATGCAGGCCCTCGCGTGCGGTGCGGCGTGCGATGGCGGCTCCGAGGCCCTGACTGGCGCCGACGCCGACGATCACGGCGACCTTTCCTATGTCTCCGACTGGCATGATGTCCTCGCTATTTCAATTGATTGGATTGCAGCCCGCCCGGTGTCCGCATCGTCGGGCGGGCTACGACGCAGATACTATTGCATTGTGATGGCTTTCTGGAATGCTGGACGCTTTTCGATGTGCGCGACGTAGCGCTTGAGGTTGGTCATTTCGTCGGAGACCTGGCCGAGCCGATTCGCCATGAAGAGCGAGTGGCCTAGCATGATGTCGGCGGCCGAGAAATCGCCCACCAGGTACTCGCGTCCCGCGAGGGCGGCGTCCACGGGTTCAATCGAGCGCCCAAGCAGACGCTGCGCCTGAGCCAGGACCTTTTCGTCGCGCCGTTCCGGCGGCAGCAGCACGGAATGCACCATGATTGTGTTGATCGGCGGCATCACCATGCCCTCGCAGTAATGGAACCATTGGAGGTACTCGGGAAACGCCGGCGATTCGACGGCGGGCTTAAGGCCGCCGTCTCCGTAGCGCGCCATGACGTACTCGACGATGGCGCCAGACTCCCAGAGCGTGAGGTCGCCGTCCTCGAGGACCGGGATCCGGCCGAGGGGATGGCGGGCGCGATGCGCGTCGGACTTCAGATCCTTAGGGTGGAACGCCATCTTGTTGATTTCGTAGTCCATTCCGAGTTCCTCGAAGAGCCAGACGATACGGCCGGCACGGGAATTCGGGGCGAAATGCAGTTTCAGCATTTATTGTCTCCTATGGCCGGTTGGACCAGCCAAGTTGTCGAGCGCAGTGGCTCTAGTCTAGTGCGCAACTGAGCGCTCAGCCTGTCCCAAAGAACGAGGCCCGGGGCCGACCCACTGCTCTTCAGAATCAGCGGTGGCCAATTCACTTCGATGGGTTCAATCGTCATCCCACAGCTCGCTCTCGCGACGCGAGGTCCGAAGTCCAGTCAGGAACAGCATCCCGTCTGGTTCGACAACCTGCAAACCCAACCACAGGCTTTCATGCAGCTGCGAGATGGACGCGCCCCCATCACAGCCAATCTGCTCAGCGAGGAAGAGAAGCGGTCGGATTGGCAACGATTGTGTGAGAACACTCCGAACGACTCCCCGTACTAAGAACGAACGGATCGCAACATCAAGATCTACCGATCGTCCCCACGAGCTTTGGCCGAGATGTCGGCATAACGTTCACAGGGAATCTCTTTCATCGCTGCCAACCCACATCTTCGAGGATGAACATGACCATCGTGACAAAATAAATCACGACACCGATCGAGTTCATGGGCGCGGGCGGCGGCTGCGAATCGGCCGCATCCGAAGGTGCGTCTGCTCCCGTCATTCTTTTTGTCGGACTCAAAAGGCAATGTGGAGGCGGTCACTGATTCGACGTCCCTGATTCCCCGCTTCGAAAGCGACTACGATGATGCTCAGTCCTGCCCTTCGCGATGGGCAAGCGTCCGGGTGCCTGCGACTTTGGTCTCTACGGACAGCTCACCCAGTTGGCTCTGTTCGATCCGACAACGGCAGCGATCACGGTGGCTGAGGCGCCCCGCATCTACTGTTGGACTGAGAACACGGAAGACTTGAGTGGGCTCGATGCGAGCGAAGACGACTGGATCGCGTCGCGCTCTCGACAGACTACTTTTGGGTACGGGGCTGCGAGGCGCTGTTCTCGGACGGATCCATCTCCTAGCGATCGTGTACGGTCATACGGAGGCTTCGCGTTGATACGCGGCGCGACGGCCGTTTTCGAGAGTGTGAATTTCCTCTGCCAATAGGCTCTTTCTCGGGCTGGTTGGCGCGTTATCCTTGCCTGCTGACTACTCGAGGAGAGTGAACCCTTGAACGAAAAACCGCTGAATTCATTGCCAACTGATCGTTTACAAAACGGGGCGAGCGTCGCGGTGCTCGACGTCGTTGTCGTCGGCGCGGGTTTCGGTGGACTCTACGCCCTGTATCGCCTGCGCGGTCGGGGCTTGTCGGTCCGGGTACTCGAGGCGGCCAGTGATGTCGGCGGCACCTGGTATTGGAATCGCTATCCCGGCGCGCGATGCGATGTTCCCAGTGTCGAGTACTCCTACAGCTTCTCGAAGGAACTCGAACAGGAGTGGGACTGGACGGAAGTAATGGCGGGGCAGCCCGAAATTCTCCGTTATGCCAATCATGTCGCGGGTCGCTTCGACCTTCGACGCGACATCCAGCTCGATACGCGTGTGTCTTCGGCGCATTACGATGAAGATGAGCGGAGATGGCGAGTCGAAACCGAAGCGGGCGAGGTCTTTGAGGCGCGCTTCTGCATCATGGCGACGGGCTGTCTTTCATCGCCTAACACGCCATTCATCGAAGGGGCCGACGACTTCGCCGGTCCCATCTACCATACCGGCCGGTGGCCACACGAAGGCGTCGACTGGAAGGGCGTGCGTGTGGGAATTATCGGAACGGGTTCATCCGGCGTTCAGTCGATTCCCGTGATCGCAGAACAGGCCGAGCATCTCACCGTGTTCCAGCGAACGCCCAACTACACGCTCCCGGCTGGCAACCGACCGCTGACAGATTCAGATCGCGCGAAGGCGAAGGCGGTATACGACCAGCTTCGACAGAGTGAGCGAGAATCGATCACCGGCTTCGTCCTGGGCTTCGGTGGGAATCCAGTGCCGACGCCGACCGACGCGATCCTCGCAACCACGCCAGAGGAGCGACTGGCTGCGGTCGAGGCCGACGGATTCGAGGCGCTCAATCGCTATCTCGACGTCCCGATCGACGCTGAAGCCAATGAACTGGCCTGCGAAATGTATCGTGAGCAGGTCAAGCGGCTGGTTCATGATCCGAAGACCGCAGACGGTCTCATGCCGCGCGATTATCCTTTTGGATGCAAGCGCCCGGTCATCGATACGGACTATTTCGCGACATTCAACCGCGACAACGTCGACCTTGTCGATCTCCGAAAGGGCGGCATCGACCGCATCACGGCGACCGGGATCCAGACCGCCCAGGGTCACTTCGAATTTGATGCCCTGGTCTATGCGACGGGCTTCGATGCCATGACCGGGACGCTCTTGCGAATGGATATCCGCGGCCGAGAAGACATCCCCTTGAAGGCGACGTGGGAGGCGGGGCCGCGTACCTATCTCGGACTACAGGTGCACGGATTTCCGAACCTCTTCACGATCACCGGTCCCGGAAGCCCTTCCGTTCTCAGCAACATGATCGTTTCGATCGAGCAACACGTCGACTGGATCTCCGACTGCATCGCGTACATGGATCAGCGTGGACTCTCGACGATCGAGCCCACAGTCGAAGCGGAAGAGAAGTGGATCGTGCATGTGAACGAAGCGGCTGAGGGAAGCATGCTCACAGCTGCTTCCTGCAACTCCTGGTACCTGGGCGCCAACATCCCTGGCAAGCCGAGAATCTTCATGCCCTATGTCGGCGGAGTGGGTGAGTATCGGCGTGGATGCGACGAGATCGCTGCGCGTGGATACGAGGGATTCGCGCTCGAGGCGGCTCGGACGTAATCGAGGCGACGCACGCATTCAATGGGATCGCGCAGGATTCCCGCCATCGTGCTGCGCACGATCGCGCGAGACGGGATATCCTGACAGCTATAAACGAGGACCGGTGTCCGGCAGGCTGCCCGACTGGATCGCGACGCCCCAAAAAGATGTCGAACCGAAACCCCTTACACGGAATGGCGTCAGCAGCCTTGTGAAGAAGGAAGAAGTCATGAGTGAAACCACACCCCTCGATCTGCGCGAGCGCGGCCCTCAGACCCACGTCGACCCCTCTTCGATTCCCCTCGATGAGATCGACGTGTCCGACATCGGACTCTGGACGTCCGACACGTTCTGGGGGTATTTCGAACGCCTCCGCAAGGAAGCCCCCGTGCACTACTGCGCCGATAGTGAGTTCGGCCCGTATTGGTCCGTTACGACCTTCAACGACATCGTCTACGTCGAGAAGAACCCAGAAATCTTCTCGTCCGAGCCGAATGTCACCATCGTCGATCCCCCGCCCGAAGCGCTGACGAAGGGTGCCGGGTTCATCTCGATGGACGGAATGCGCCATGATGAACACCGCAAAGTCGTGCAACCGGTTTCGTCGCCGCGCAACCTGAAACATCTCGAGCCCCTCGTGCGTGAGCGCGTGATCGAGATTCTTGACGGACTCCCCACGGACGAGGAGTTTGACTGGGTCGATCGTGTGTCGATCGAACTGACAACGGGCATGCTCGCGACGATGTTCGATTTTTCCTGGAAAGATCGCAGGAAGTTGACGTTCTGGTCGGACATGATGACCGCAAGCCCCGTACAACTAGCCGCGATGGGGAAGACCCAGGATGATCGCCGTGCGGCATTGCTTGAATGTCTCGATGTCTTCACGAAGCTGTGGGACGAGCGCAAGGACAAGCAGACTGACAAACTCGATTTCGTGACGGCGCTCGCGAATGCCGATGCCACTCAGGACATCGATCCGATTACCTATCTGGGCACTCTGATCCTGCTGATCGTCGGCGGCAATGATACGACCCGGAATTCAATCTCCGGCGGTGTGCTCGCCTTGAACGAGAACCCGGCGGAATACGACAAGCTCCGCAATGATCCGAGCCTGATCCCTAACATGGTCAACGAGATCATCCGCTGGCAGACGCCGCTGGCGCATATGCGAAGGACGGCGACCCAGGACACCGAGCTGGGTGGCAAGGCCATCAAGAAGGGCGACAAAATCGTCATGTGGTACGTCTCGGCGAACCGCGATGAGACGGCGATCGACCGGGCCAATGAGTTTCTGATCGACCGCGAAAATTCGAAGCAGCATCTATCCTTTGGCTGGGGCGGTCACTTCTGTATGGGTAGCCGCATGGCGGAGATGCAGCTGCGCGTCCTCTGGGAGGAGTGCATCAAGCGATTTCGTAAAGTCGAGGGGGTGGCCGATCCCGTGCGGGTGCCTTCCAACTTCGTGAAGGGGATTCAGGAACTGCGCGTGCGCGTGCAGCCCTGGTGAGTCAACCCTCGGGAGACCCAGAAATCGGTGCTGCGGGAGAGACGAAGTTGACGGATTCGGATGGCCGGGTTTCGGCTTCGACGATTCTCTCCTATTCGCCTCCAGTCGTCGGGCTATCCGGTCCGCTTTTCTTGGTTCAGTTCTACTTCCTGAACTTCGCGACCGACGTGCTTTTGCTGGCGCCGCTTTCAGTCGGACTTCTCTTCGCCGCTGGGCGCGTATGGGATGCTATTTCTGATCCGATCGTAGGCACTCTGAGCGATCGGACTCGAACGCGTCTTGGTCGTCGCCGACCCTGGATGCTGGCGGGTATTCCGCTCTTGATGTTGAGCTTCGTGATGATCTGGAGCCCGCCGGAACTCGAGCCCTCTGGGATGTATGCGTGGACGACCGTCTCACTCTTTTTTTTCTATACCGCCTTCACGATGTATTCGGTTCCGCACTCCGCGCTCGGTGCCGAACTCACGACGGACTACTTCGAACGCAATCGCATCTTCGGTGCGAACTCCGCCGCCTTTACCTTCGGCATGCTTCTGTCATTCGGCGGGATGCAGTACGTGATGAACGCAGTGGATTCGCGTCTGGCCGCGTCTTACGTCGCATTCGGGGTCGCTGCCGCGCTGCCCTTTATTCTCCTGGTGCCTCCCGTGCGCTTGCGGGAGAGAGTGGAATATCAGGGTCGCGGTGCATCGAGTTCATGGGGCGCGATGCGAGACGTGCTCGCGAATCCGCACGCCCGTCTCCTGCTGGCGGTCCAGTTCTGTCAGCTTGCGGGTTCCGGGGTGCTCGGTCTCATGGCTCCCTATCTGATGCGATACGTCGTGAAACGACCGGATCTCGTGGGCGTGATGCCCGGGATCTTCGTCGTCTTTACGATCATCTCCATTCCGATTTGGCTCCGGATCACACGGCACGTTGGGAAGAAGAGTGCATGGATCGCGGGCCTCTTGGGCAGTGGCGTCTCTTTCGGCGGGATCCTTTTGGTCGGCGAGGGCGACCTCGTTCTATTAGGCGTGCTGCTTGGTTGTGCCGGATTTTTCGCCGGCTGCGGCATGATGGTCGGCAACTCGATCCTGGCGGACGTAATCGATTGGGATGAGCTCCAGACTGGAGAGAGGAAGGAGGGTGCCTACTCCGCCGCCTGGGGCTTCGCGATCAAGAGCGCGACGGCGATCATCATCGTGCTCGTGAGTGTCGCGTTGCAGTTCTCGGACTTTGAAGCGAACCAGGAACAGACCGAAGAAACGCTCTGGATGTTGCGCATCCTCAATGGGGGTCTTCCGCTTGTGATGTACGCGATCGCCGGAACCCTCTTCATGCGCTTCGGACTCAACGAGAGCGAGCATGCGGCGGTGCGAACCGAACTCGACGCGAGGGATTCTGCGAGTCGCTCTTCCTGAGGTCCCCGATCTCGTCGCGGTTCCTGCCGGGATGGGTAGCGAGCGTCCAAGGGCGAGGCGATGCTGGCCGACCGGCCGCCGCTATTTGCTCAAGCGTTCTACGCATCGGAGAACCTCGGCCTGATAGACCTTTCCTCGCTCGTTGAGGATATCCACCACGTGCAACGATGTCGGTACGAAGCCAAATCCGATCTCGTGTCGTGGATGCCATTGGAAGAGCGATCCGCCCAGGCCCATCCAGCCGTAGAATCCTTCTCGGCCTACGTTGAATGCCCGGTGAAGCTCCGTGCTATTTGCGTCGGCCTCGATGAACAAGTTGACGCCACCTTGCGTGAAGTTGCTCGTGCTGAATCCCATGTCGGCCTCGATCGGATCTTCATGCATGGCGTTCCAGGCGGACTGGCTCAGGTACTCCCTCTCCGCCCAGATTCCCTTCGCCGACATCATGGCCGCGATCTTCGCAAGCGCGCGGGCCGAACAGTTGGCTGCCGCAGAAGGTGTTTCACCTCTTGCAACGATGGGCTCATTGAAGAATGCGATTTCCTTCATCCCTTTATAAGGAGCCGGAGCGCTTCGAGTCGTGGCGTTTCGAATTGATGGCAGGACTCGAAGCAGCCTTCCGAGAATCTGGAAGAAGCTGTGTTTGATTTTTCTTCCCAGGACCTTTGGCTTCAGGCTCTGGAGGAATTGAAACAGGAATCCCAGCGCCCAGACTTTCGAGATTCGACTGAGCTCGTCTTCCTTGACACCGATGATCGCATCGACTTCGAGCGGATCGCTGATTTCTTCGCGCAGATACTCGCCGACCGTTCGGCATTTGGGGTCCACGCGTCGAAAGAGCTCGTTCACGATCCAACCCCGGGTTATGGCATGATATTCCCGCTTGCTGCCGTTGCCGTTGCGGAATTTAAGGGGGTGGCCCTCGATGAGCTTTCCAATCCGGTTCTGTTTGATGTTTTCAGTGAGTAGATCCTCGGGGTCGATCGAGGTATTGAAGGCGGCCATTCCTCCTTCGTGGCGCATCAGGTCGGCGACGGTGAGATCGCCCTTGCCGTTGGCGCCGAATTCCGGCCAGTAGTCGGCGATCTTCGCCTTGTACTCGAGCAGCCCCTGGCTCACGAGCGAAGCGATGGCGATGGCTTCGAGACTTTTTCCGCTGCTGAAGATATTGACGATGGAGTCCGATGAGAACTCGGGGTCATCGGTTGCCGATGCCCAAAGGTCGACCACTCTTTCGCCCTTGTAGTAGACACAGAGCTGAGTGTTCTTCTCTGCCATCGTCTGCAATTCGTTTTCATAGACCTGTTTTACGGACTCGAATCCAGGCATAACCGTTCCTTGGATTCGAGATTGATTTCCTGCGTGACTGCTCATCGATTTCCCCGATCAAATTGGAGCGAAAGAGTACCGCTGGTGGGGTAGCAGAAGCTAGGCCCGCAGTCCCTCGTTCAAAGCGGCCAGTTCTGGGCTACCGCCTCGGCCCAACGCTCGTGTTCACCAAAATCGGTTCACCACGGGCAAAGGCCTTGGCGTCGAATTGCGTCGCCTGGTGAGGGCGCTCTACGGCTGCTTTTGAAAGGTTGGGCCGTGAGTCTGGATCGACTCCGGGGTCGCCTTCGCAACCTGGCGAATCGGCTACCTAGGATTCGGCCGAGTCGACGGCCGCCATCACGTCCTGCGATGCGCCCTCTGGTGCCGGAACTTCGGTGATGGGATCGTCGACGTCGTCGTATTCGAGGCGAAGGGCACGGCTCATCGTGGCGTGCATGTCGTAGGTGCACGTGATATAGGTGAATTCGAGGATCTCGGTGTCGTCGAGTTCCGCGCGGAGTGCCTCGAAGACTTCATCGGGGACCCGGCCGCCTTCGAGCACAAGACAATCGGTGTAGGCGAGAATGGCCCGCTCGATCTGTGAATACACGGTCGCGACGGACCAGGATCGAATCGCCTGGATCTTTTCCTCACTCAGCCCGACGCCTCGGGCGGCTTTGCAATGTTGCGAGAAGACGAATCGGCTTCCGCGCGCGTACCCGACGCGCAGCTGTCCGAGTTCGCGTAACTGGGACGAGATTTTGCGGTTTTTGCTTCGGTAGAAGGCAAAGCCCGACACGGTGTGATCGAAGCAATCGGGAACACCCGCGAAGACCGTCCACCAATTGCCGGGGGTCCCGGTCGCAGTTCCCGGCGTTTCGACCGGATCTCGATCGCCGAACAGCATCGTGTAGAGAGTTCGCGCGTTTTCGTGGGCATCTTGCTTGGAGACTTCTCGCAGTCTTGGCATGTTGGGTTCTTCCTTTCGGGCTTAGATCGCCTGCTTGGCTTTGTGGATAGAGACACTCGGCTCGCCAGCCGACAGATTCGGGGCCTTCGCGAATAACAGTTCCTGGGCTTGGCGAGCATCGTCGTCTGTAAAGGGCTGAGTCAGGACCGCAAATTCGACTGTGATCCCATCCGGATCCTCTGTGTAGATCGAACGGATCCATCCGTGATCGATTTCAAGCACATCCCGACCAAAATCAAGCCAGCGCTGTTTGCGTTTTTCGATGTCGGCGAGATCATCGGCCTGAAAGGCGATGTGATTGGTCATCGCGTCGAGTCCGAGATCGCGACAGATATCCGTCCGGATGTCTTCGGAGCCCGGAACATTCGAGAGATCCCAGAATGCGATCAGCTGATCGACATCCGACCCCGTCGAGTAGAAGGCATGCCGTGCGAAGCCTCCCTTTTGCGGCACGATCTCGACTTTTACGAGATCGAAGCCCATCGCTTCGCTATAGAACCGATGAGTGGCTTCAATGTCCTGGATGGCGAGGGCGATATGGCTGATTCCCATGATGTGGTCCTCTCTGTCTTCGTTATGGATGGCCTGTAGACTCCACTGCCAATCATTCATCGGCCCGCTCTACAGGCCTCAGTCTGGCACATAGTCGCCGTTGGTTCATTATCGTTGTTCAGCTGGCATCTGGAGGCCGTACCCGTTTGGAACAACATACGAACGAACTCTCGCTGGCGGGAACACCTGCAGCTGGGCCGCGCGGCTATGTCAGCTGGGCCTTCGGCCAGGGTGCGCGGGATCCCTATTATATCCTCGTTGTCATCTACATTTTCTACCCCTATTTCAGCAACACCGTAGTCGGGGATCCGATCAAAGGGCAAAGCCTGCTCGGTTATACCAACGCAGTTGCGGGGTTCGCGCTCGCTGTCCTGGCCCCATTCCTGGGTGCGATTGCTGACAAGAGCGGCCGTCGCAAACCCTGGGTGGTGGTCACCGTTTTGTTCATGGTCGTGGGCGCCCTCTTGCTATGGACCGTGCAACCCGATGGTGGAGGCCTGAGCATTCCGGCGACCCTCGCATTAATCGTTGGCATCAACATCGCTTTCACGATCTCCGAAGTCTTTCATAATGCGATGCTGCCAAGTGTGGCGCCGGTCTCGAAGGTGGGTTTCATTTCGGGAATCGCCTTTGCCGTCGGCAATCTTGGCGGTCTCGCTCTCATGTTATTCGTGCTCTTCGCGTTTTCGATGCCCGGCACCCTGGATTGGTCCTTCCTGCCCGAGGTTCCCTGGTTCGGGATCGACCAAGCCGCGCACGAACACGATCGAATCGTCGGGCCGATGGCCGCAGTATGGATGCTCGTTTTTACGGTTCCGCTTCTCCTCTTTACTCCCGATGGGGTAGGCAGCAATCTTCGGATCCGCGAAGCGGCACGCCAGGGTCTTCGCGATGTCGTCGCGACGATCCGTCGTCTCGAACACTATTCGAATATCGCCCTCTACCTGGGCTCCCGAATGTTCATGATTGATGGCATGGTCGGCGTCATGACTTTCGGTGGAGTCTATGCCTCAGGAACCTTCGACTGGGATACGACCGCTCTTCTCATCTTCGGCCTATGCACGAGCGCTTCGGCGATGATCGGTGCACTGTTGGGCGGCCGCATCGACGATTTGGTGGGCTCGAAGCGCACACTCGAAATCTCGATCGCAGCGAGCTCGATTCTGCTTGTGATGCTCGTCTCCTATCAACGCGACACGATCTTCTTCGTGTTCGACGTCGGTCGCGAGCCCATCTGGGACTTTCCCTATTTTCGTTCGCTGCCTGAACTGGCCTACTTGATGACGAACCAGGCCTTCGCGCTCTTCTTCGTCGCCGGTCTCGCCTCGTCACGAACTTTGATGGCAAGGCTGTCTCCGCCGGAAATGACGACCCAGTTCTTCGGACTCTTCGCGCTCTCGGGAACCGTGACAGCGTTTCTTGCACCGCTCCTGGTCGGGTCCGTGACTTCGGCGATGAACAGTCAGCGCGCTGGATTTGCGTCACTCACGATCCTGATGGTGGTGGGATTTTTTGGGCTGCTCTTTGTGAAGGAAGAGCAATCGGTGGCGCACGGGAAGGCGGTATCAGGATGACCGGACGCCGGTTTCGATTCCCGCTGCCCCCAGCATTCGAACTTCGAGATCGAAGTCTCGACGCGCTCGTTTGCAGGGTCTCGGAAACCCGCATCTGGCCCCCCGACAACACCGACAACACCGGCAATGTTCGCTGTTCGAGGAGATTGAAGCGAGCATGAAGGTACCCGAGAGTCTCGAGACTCTGGTCGACTATGGAATCATCCAAGAGGTCGTGCGTCACCTGATGAGTGGCAAGGAGGCGCAGGTCTATATCGTCCTCGCCGGCGGCGAGGCATGTGTCGCGAAGGTCTACAAAGAGGCCAATCAGCGCACGTTCAAGCACCGATCGGATTACACAGAGGGTCGGCGTACGCGTAACACGCGTGACCAGCGTGCTATGAGCAAGCGCTCGCAGCACGGTCGAAAGAAGGACGAGGACGCTTGGCGCACCACGGAAGTAGAGATGATCTACCGCCTGCGCAATGCGGGCGTGCGCGTGCCCGAGCCGATCAACTTCGTCGAGGGCGTGCTCGTGATGGAGCTCGTCAAGGACCGCGCAGGGGATGCGGCTCCGCGTCTCGGTGATTTAACGTTCTCGCCGAGCGAGGCCCGTGAGATCTACCATAAACTGATTCGCGAGGTGGTGCGCATGCTCTGTGCGGGCGTCATTCATGGCGACCTCTCGGTTTTCAACGTGTTGATGAGCGATCAGGGACCTGTCGTGATCGACTTCCCGCAGTCGGTGGAGCCCACTCACAACCCGAACAGCCAGAAGCTCCTACTCCGGGATGTGGAGAACCTTCACAGTTTCCTCGCGCGCTTCGCCCCTGACGAGCCCGTGCTGCCCTATGGCGAAGAAATCTGGTCGTTATTCCAGGCGAATCGTCTCGCACCTGACACCGAATTGACCGGTCGGTATGAGGCGCCGAACGCCAAGGCCGATACCGAAGAGGTGATGGCGCTCATCGAGGATGCCAGCCGTGACAATCAGATGCGCCGAGGCGAGGGAGACGAAGACGATTTCGAGGACCTGGATGGGTCGCCGATGGTCGCCGCTCGGGCGCCGGATCCGCTTCGCAGAGTCGTCGATTTTGCTGGCGAGTTGAAGCCTCGGCCATCGGCAAGAAAGCCCGAAGCAAAGAAGCGGGGCGCGCGTCCGGTGCGTCGCCGCGGGACGACTGCAGCCGAGCGCGTTGCGCCGTCGGGCCCCGCGGCCGATTCCGTCGCGAAGAGCGATGCCGCCGCGAAACGCCGCCGCCGGCGCCGTGGTGCCGGGAGCGCACGGGAGGGGGCCCGGAATGTGCCGGAGTCAGCTTCGCCGAGCGAGGCGACGACCACCGATGCGCAACGGCCGGCCGCCCCGAAGAGCCGGAAGCGGAATCGACGTGGCCGCTCGCGCAGCGGGGCCAGCGCCCAGGCGAAACCCAAGCGGGCGGAGAGCGGTTCCGATTCCCGCGCTGAGGATGGTGAGCGCGCACGCGAAAGCGGAGTCGGAGGGAAGCCGGGACAGGCAGGCCAGCGGGGCGAGGCAAAGCGATCCGCCGCAAAGCCTCGGTCTCGTTCAGACAGCACTCCGGCTGCTGGTGAGGGGGCTGGAAGCGGTCGTCCGTCGCGCCGGAAACGCAGGCGCCCTCGCAAGGCCAATTCGCCTCGATGATTTCGCCCGGCGACATTCCGGAAGACGAAGCGCCGGCCGAGCAGTCGCCGAGGCTCGCAGATTCGCGTCCGTCGCGGACAGAGCAGACGCGCGCCGCCAATGCCGTTAACAAACTGGGCTTGCGGCTCACTCGGCTCTCTCTGCGTGACTTGGATCGTCTCGAACTTCCGGAGCGGCTTCGAGAAGAGATCGACGTGAGTCAGAACCTGAAGCCCAAGTCCCGCGGTCGCCAGAATCGATTGATCGGTCAGATCTTGCGCGCGGAGGATCACGAAGCGATCCAGCAACGCCTCGAGTTGTTGAATAGAGATCAGCGCGATGGAGTCCGCCACGAGCAAGTCACAGAAAACTGGCTCACTCGTCTCGTGGAAGAGGGCGATGTTGCGGTCGAGGGACTGATCACAGACTACCCCCACGCTGATCGGCAGCGCCTCCGGATGTTGACGCGAAGCGCGCAACAGGATCCGGCAGCAAGGAAGACGAAGCGCGCACGTCGCGAATTGCTACGCGCGATTCGCGATCTGCGAGCGTGACACCGGCATCCTTCCCTGCGGATCACACTACTGACGCGGATTTGATTCCCGCCGCCTCCACCATTACGGTGCCCGGACAAAGCGATGGTGCGTATGGACCGGCGTCGCAGCGAGTGATGGCGGCCGTCGGCTGAGCGTTGTGATGAGATAGAGCGCGTGCCCGAGCGCGTCCACGCCGAGTTCAGTTTCCGATAGATCTAGGCCTACGCCCGAGTACGCAGTCCGGACGCAACAGAAGCACTGCCGCGCGGCCCAAAACCGCCTTTGACATCCCCCCCTTCCATTTGCGATCCTCCGCGATCGTCGTCCGGAATTGTCTGGTCTCGCATCGCCCTAGGAGCAGCATCATGACTTTCGATCTCATCATTCGCCGAGGCCTCATAGTAGACGGAACGGGCGCCGAGCCCTTCATTGGAGACGTCGCGATCGACGGTGACACGATCGTGGCGATGGGGGTCGTCGACGGCGAGGGCGCGCGCGAGATCGATGCCGACGGCCATGCGGTTACGCCGGGTTTCGTCGACCTTCACACGCATCTCGACGCGCAGGTGGGATGGGATCCGGCACTGACGCCTGTTGTCTGGCACGGAGTGACGACGGCGCTGCTCGGCAATTGCGGTGTGACCTTTGCGCCCTGCAAGCCAGAAGATCGCGAGGTGCTCGCGGGCATGATGGAATCCGTCGAGGACATTCCGAGCGACACCATCCTGCATGGCTTGCCCTGGGATTGGGAAACCTATGGCGAGTATCTTGACTCGGTCGAAAAGCTCGCTCCGGCCATCAACGTGGTCGGCATGGTGGGCCATTGTGCGATCCGGACGTACGTGATGGGCGATCGCGGCGTCGACGAGGAACCGACGCCCGACGAGATCGAGCAGATGGCCGTGTTGGCCGGGAAATCTGTCGCCGAAGGTGCGATTGGATTCTCGAGTAGCCGACTGCTGGCCCACCGCATGCCCGACGGCCGAAGCATCCCCGGCACCTTCGCCAAGACCGACGAAATGGTCGCCATTGCCAAAGCGGTCGGTGAGAACAACGGCCTTGTACAGAACGTTCTTGAATATTCGAGGTTCGAATCCGAAATGGAGATCCTGCGCGAACAAGCGCTGGCGGCCCAGACTCGAGCCATCTTCACCGCGCCCTATATTCCCGGCCCAGATGGCAAGGCCGCCTATACGGCTCACGTGGAGGGGATGCGAGCCGAAGGACTCGATGTCACGGCCTTGACCTTGCCGCGAGCGGGCGGATTCTTGTCGGGTCTCAAGACCAACATCTTTGTCATGCCGCCCGACACATTCGTTCCCGGGTCCATGACGCCCGCATGGCTCGAACTCCTCAAGCTCGACTTCCCAGATCGTCTCGCGGCCATACGAGACGAGGGAACTCGTGCAAAGCTGGTCGAAGATGCCAAACAGTCCAAGTTCGTCGATATGTTCGCGCCCAACTTCTTCTCGTTAGGCGATGGGGAAGCGCCGATTTACGACAAGGACCAAAGCGAAAGCCTTCCCGAACTCGCCAAGGCCGCGGGGGAGCATCCGGTTGAAACCTGGCTGCGATATATGCTTGAAAGTGATGGCGAGGCACTCTTTCATGTCCGCTTCTTCAATCACGACTATGCAGCCGTGGAAAAGTTCCTCCAGAACGATTGGGTATTGCCGAGCCTCGGCGATGCGGGCGCGCATCTCACCCAGATCATCGACGCCGGCTGGCCGACCTTCATGCTTTCGCATTGGCATCGCGAGAAGGGCACCTTCAGCCTGGCCGAGACGATTCGCCTGCTGACGAGCGCTCAGGCCCGCATCCTGGGCTTTGGCGATCGAGGTACGCTGGCGATCGGCATGCGAGCTGATGTCAACGTGATCGACATCGACCGCGTCGTGGAGGGACAACCCACGTTGGTGAACGACTTCCCGGGTGGCGTGCCGCGCTTGATTCAGAAGGCGCAGGGCTATCGTGCGACGATCTGCAATGGGAGTGTGATCGTGTCCGAGGGTGAGCTGACCGGCGAGCGAGCCGGCCAGGTGCTGCGGAACAACGCCGCACAAGCGGCGCACTGACCCCTTTGTCGATCGAAGCCAGATGGGATGGAGTTTGCGACCGTGTTGAAACGGATGGGGGATAGGCGCTTCGAGCTCCGTTTTCGCAATATCCGGTTAGACCCATAGCTGTCGACAAGCGCGAAATGAGTGGAGACGCTGCCCCGCACCGAAATGACGTCCCGGTCCGCGACCTTGACCGATCGCATCCGAGGCGCAGTCGATCGTCGACGGTTGATCCGAACGCGGGGCGGCTCTGCGCGTCGAATCGCAGCCCGCTTGCAGGCGGGGTTGGGAAGCGTGGGACAAGTCTTCAGTCGGAAGGCTTCTTTCTTGGCGGGCGCTTGCGCCGTTTGGCGACGGGTTAAAGTCCCGCTGACTCCAACGAGACCAAGGGGAGGTAATGTGATGGCCAAGAGCGAGCAGTACGAGATCCAGGGGCGCGCCGTCGACCTGCCGGCAGTCGTCCGCGACGCGTCGACGGGCAGCGTGATGTATATGGTCGATCGCGTCGGGACTCAGGAGCTGATTCCGGACGCATTCGAGGCCGTCGAGGCTGCGCCCGGCCAGACCCAGCTCACGCTCGTCATCGTCGACTATCGCGATAACGATCTCGGAGACTACGACGAGGTCGGAATCGTGTTCTTCGTTAGGCCGGCCGGTCGACCGGACGCCGATGTAGGCACCTACATCTACAAGCTCCCCGTCAATCAGAGCTTCACGTGCGAGGCGGGCTGCCGGATCTGGGGCTTCCCGAAAAGTGTCGAGGACATCGACTTCGCGTATGCGGACGATCGCGCCACGTGCAGGCTTATAATGGACGGGCGACACGTGCTTACGCTTACGGTGCCGCGGGGCGGCGATGGCGAGACGCCCGACGAATCGGCGGTCGGGTACACGCTGATTGACGGCATCCCACATAGCAACGTCTTCACACGTGGTGGGCGTGGTGAGCAGACGATCCCCGGCGGTGCGGGAGTGGTTCTCGAGCTGGGCGATCATCCCATCGCTGAAGAACTGCGCTCGCTTGGCCTCCCCGATGCGGTGCCGTTGCTGAGTGCGTGGAGCGAACACATGACGGGCAGCTTCGGTGCGAGCACGAAGCTGTAGCGGGGCGGTTGCTGTCGACTTCGGAAGACAGTAGGCGGCGCTAACCGAACGATCGAAGATCAGGAGAAGAACGACGGAACGAAGAAAAGAGAAGTAGCTGGCCCAGAACGCGACCCAGCCAGAAGCCAAAGCTGTCTCTTAGGGAAGAGTCGGCCTTGTCCAGGATGTTTTGTCGACATACATTCCTAGTGAATGTCATCCAGTCTCGATACCAGGACAAGCTATCGATCGAACGAAGTCGAACGGGAGTGGGCCCGATGACTGCATGATCCCCAGCCTTTCGATTCCAGATTCCGTCAGCGCGCACCGCTATTGGGCGTCGTGCCGCGCCGTGCTCCTTCTCGTGACAAGCCTCGGTGTGCAATCGACGGCGCTCGGAATGATTGCGATCGGTCCGTTGGCCGAGTCGCCCTATGACCCGCGAACACTGACCCGCGTCGGGCGCAGCATGCTGACTGTTGAATTTGATCCTGAGGTCTATGCTGTGGGGTGTCTGGCGACGGTGTTGCTTTCCTGCGGCGGGATCTGGGCTTGGAACCGGATTCTGCGTCGGGCGGATTCCGATCAGCGTGAGACTATCGCCGGCCAAGGATCGCGTGCCATGCTCGCGATCGCAGCGGCTAGCTCCTTGGGCTTCGGAGCCGCCCTCGCCTGGGTCGGGCCGGGCTTCGCGGATACGCGGATCGTGGCGGCCTCAGATCTTCAGCTGCTGGCGATCCCGACAATCCTGGCCTTCGTCTTCGCGATCTTCGCGGGTTGGTTCGTTTCCGCGGACACAGGGGGTGAGTCCGCTTGAGGTCGTCGAATAATGGTTACGGCTACGCGCTGGACGGGCTGATTGGCGCCGCGCTCATCTCGCTGATCTACTTGCCGGTTCCGTCGATCGTCGCCGGTTGGGTTTTCGCATGGGATCGCTTCTATCACTGGGATCATTTTATGATCGCACAGGCACTCGCCCACCAGCATGGTATGGCGCTGTCTCTCGACGTCTACGCGCCCTACGGATTGGGTTGGCCGACGCTCTTGAGTTCGATCTCGGGTGTGTGGCCGTTGTCTCACCAGGGCGCGATTGAGTTCGCTGCGTTTTTCTGCGGGATCTATGCCGTCTCCGTCTATGCCTTGATGCGTGTGGCGGTGTCGTCGCGCAGCCTTGCGCTGGCCGGCACCGTATTTTCGCTCTGGCTCGGATTCTTCTCGCCACTCTTCGATGAATTGGGAACGGGGCTGAGCAATTGGCAATGGCCATCGATGCTAAGTCTGCGTGCCCCATTCGATGCGCTGTTCTTTCTGGCATTGCTGATGCACGGACGCAGCGGTCGACCGGTATTTTCCGTCGCGGCAGCCGGACTCGCGGGTCTGGGACTCTATTTCGAAACCGAAACGGGATTGATGCTCATCGGGACCTACATCGTCTACTGGGTGTGCGCACTTCTCTTCGGGAGTCGGACCCGTGACGAATGGTCATCCACCGCACGCTCCCTCGCACTGCCTCTGCGACCGGTCGCCACGCTCTGGCAGAGCGCGATCGCTTTCGTTCTCGTTCTGGCAATCGGATTGGTCATCTCCACGCACGGGCGCTTTTTCTACGAGCCTGCGGCAGTTCTCGCGAGCTGGCTCGGCGGCCTGTTGAACGCGGTGAGCGTATCCTCTCTCCTCTTTTCGCGATTCGTGGCTCAGCAATCCGACCATCTGTTCTTCGCACTCGGGTCCTTTGCGATTTGCCTTTATGCTGTAAGCGAGACCGCCATGAAAGCGTTGCACAGGCGCCTCGATCCGACTTCTCTGCTCCTGGGATGTGTCGGGTTTTATGGAGCGGGTCGTCTCTTACTCTTCGTTTGGAATTCCCAGGCCATTCGTATTCGACTCGTCGGTCTGTCGATCGCAATTATTCTCACGCTCGAACTCAAGCGCTATCTCGACTCCCGCGGAGAAGCTTCTCGCCGGCATTCCGGATCTGCACCGATCGCTCGCGCGGCACCTGTGTTGATCCTGATCACGACTGTCGCGCTCCTCTTTTCAAGTCCCACCTACGTCGCGTATCCGAACCGATGGAATCTGGATAGGACCCAGGAAGTCTCGCGGGGGGAGTATTTGATTCCGGACCGACGCGAGATCTTTCTGGACAAGAGCAGAGACCTTCAGCTCGTTGGTCCGCTGCAGGCGGCGATCCATAAGGTGAGAGCGCTTGAGAGCCAGGGCGAACGCGTCGCTGTGCTCGACCCCTTCAAGACATTCATCTATCTGGAAGCGGGGGCCAGGCCCTGGACCGGTGACGCAGCCCTTTTTATGAATACATGGACACGGGCCGCCTCTGCCGCGCTGGTTGATCGCTTCCTCGAAACGGGTCCACGGTACGCCCTGATCCGTCGCGTTCCGCTTGATGGCTCGTTGATATTCGACACCTGGACCGTTCTCCGCGACGGACTGCGATCGAGATATCGTGTCGTCGAAGAGCTGCCGATCTTTGACCTGCTTTTCTGCGAGACGTGCCCCGGTCCGAGTTGAGGTCCACCGCTTTCGTCCTGTGGTAGCCTTCGCGTTCATCATGACTTTAACGCCTCCGATGAGTTCGCCGCCGACTTCAAGAACGATTAGCGTCGTGATTCCCGTGTACAACAGCGATGTCGCTCTTCCCAAATTGATCGCCCGGTTGAAGCCGGTGCTCAGTGAGGTCTGCGACAATTTTGAAGCCATTCTGGTCGATGACGGCAGTCCATCCGATGTCTGGCGTGTCATCGAAGAGCTTGCCGGAGCCCACGAATGGATTCGCGGCGTTCGATTGATGCGTAACTTCGGCCAACACAACGCGTTGCTCTGCGGTGCGCGCCTAGCGCGACACGACCTCATCCTCACGATCGACGATGACTTACAGCATCCGCCCGAGGAAATTCCAAAGCTACTCGAACGCCTCGACCACGGTTTCGACGTTGTCTACGGGACACCCGCCGCCGAAAAGCACGGCCTATGGCGCAATATCGCTTCGCAAATGACGAAGATCGCACTCAGTCATGCGATGGGGGCGAAGACGGCCATGAAGGTCAGTGCGTTTCGCGTCTTTCGTGCAGAAGTGCGGAACGCTTTCTCGGCGTATCCGGGGCCCTTCGTGTCGCTTGACGTGTTGTTGACCTGGGGAACGACACGTTTCGATGCGGTGACTGTGCGTCATGATGCAAGAGTCGACGGAGCGTCTCACTATACGGTTCGGAAACTGATTACCCATGCGCTCAACATGATGACCGGCTTCAGCACGGTTCCTCTTCAGATCGCGAGTCTGATCGGCTTCAGTTTCACGTTCGTCGGCGTTGTCGCCCTCACATATGTGGTGGGTCGCTATCTCATCGAGGGTACGAGTGTGCCCGGTTTTCCATTCCTGGCTTCGATGATCGCGATCTTTTCGGGTGCCCAACTTTTCGCGCTCGGCATCATTGGTGAATACATTGCGCGGATCCACATGCGAAGTATGGAGCGCCCGGCCTATGCCATTCGTTCTACGACCGCCCGGGATTCTGATCTGCCATGATGTCGGACGCGGTTTGTCGGCGTCTCGAATGGGATTCGACTTTCTTTGGTCGGCGTATCGCGAGCATCCGAGGGAAACGGCTCGACCGCGCCAAGATCTGCAGCGTGCAGGACTTCGTGCGCGCCGAGTCGATCGATTGCATCTACTACCTCGTCGACGATGGCGATCTCGAAAGTATTGAGATTGCAGAGGACGCCGGATTTAGATGCATGGATGTGCGGGTCACGCGCGAACGATCTCTGGAGCATCGATCATTAGAAGACGTGGTCGGTGCCCAGCCGTATCGCGAAGAGGATTTACATGCGCTGCAGGCCATCGCCCGGTCGAGCCATGGGGCGACTCGCTTCTATCACGACCCGGGTTTTCCCCGCGAAATGTGCGATGCCCTTTACGAGCGATGGATCACCAACGCATGCATTTCAGTCGAATCTGATGTGCTAGTCGTTCGCGATTCTGGCGACGCAGTGGGCTACGTAACGTGCCTAAGCGAATCTGCCGAAATGGGAAAGATTGGCCTTATCGCGGTCGCGGAGAATTGTAGGGGGCGCGGGTTCGGCGAGCTGCTCGTGAGGAGTTCGCTCGTCAGGCTTGCCACGCGTGGCCACGAACGGGTGCGCGTCGTCAGCCAGGCCCGTAATGCCGAGTCCGCCAGGCTCTACGAGCGTCTCGGGTTCGTGACGACCGGGACGGAGCGGTGGTATCACTTCTGGCAGGAAGCGGGGCCTAGCACGTGAGTGAGTATCGGATTCAATTCAATAGGCCCTCCATCGCTGGTGCCGAACTCGAGAATGTTCGCGAGGCGATTGAGGGCGGGCACACGGCCGGTGACGGCCCGTTTACGCGGCGATGTTGTGAGATGCTCGAGTCCTGGACGGGCACCGAGCGTGCATTGCTGACAACTTCATGTACCCATGCGCTGGAAATGTGTGCGCTGCTACTCCGGCTCGAACCCGGTGACGAGGTGATTGTACCTTCGTTTGCCTTTGTCACGACGGCGGGTGCATTCGCGCTTCACGGTGCAAAGCCAATCTTCGCCGACATTCACCCCGACACCCTCAACCTGGATGAGCGCACCTTGCGTGAAAGCGTGACGAGTCGTACGAAGGCCATCGTGGCACTTCACTACGGTGGGATCTCTTGTGAGATGGATGAATTACAAGCGATCTCGAGCGAGGCCGGAGCCACGCTCATCGAGGACAACGCGCACGGTCTACTCGCGAGCTACAAGGGGAAGCCTCTGGGCAGCTTTGGCCGAGTGGCGACGCAGAGTTTCCACGAGACGAAGAATTTTAGCTGTGGCGAAGGCGGTGCACTTCTCTTGAACGACGTGGACTGGATCGAGCGCGCCGAGATCATTCGCGAAAAGGGGACGGATCGTAGTCGCTTCTTGCGCGGCCAAGTCGACAAATACACCTGGGTCGATCTCGGGTCGAGTTATCTGCCGTCCGAAATTCTCGCGGCCTTTCTCTACGGGCAGTTTCAAGCGCGAGAAACGCTGCAGGCTCGACGCTTTGAGATCTGGGGAAACTACCAGAGAGAGTTGTCCGGTTGGGCCGCGCGTAACGGAGTTGAGCTTCCAACGGTTCCCGAGCATGTGGAGCATGCCTGCCATCTCTTCTATTTGATTCTGCCGTCACTTGACGCACGAACCCGTCTGATCGAGCACCTCGGGCGAAGTGGAATTCTCGCAGTCTTTCATTATCAGCCGCTGCATCTCTCGACGATGGGACAGCAATTTGGTGGTCGAGCCGGCCAATGCCCGGTCACGGAACGCGTCAGCGACTGCCTTGTGCGCTTGCCGTTGTTTTCTGACCTAACGTCCGAGGAGCAGGCCGACATCATCGACGTTGTCCAGTCATTCCAGGTCTAGGAGCAGCGTCGACTTGTCCACTCCGAATCGAAGGCGAGTCCAGCAGATCCGGTGAGTGTCGGTCAGCCTCGATAATCGTCGCCGCTCTGGATCGTTTCTTCGTAGTGAGATGAGGGACAAGCGTTACAGGGACATAGACTCCGTAGAACCCGTCTACTTTCGAGCCGCCTCGCCGATGCCCAGGGGAGCGCTCTTGCCCCCGGCCCTTGCCCAGGCGACCACCTCGCGCAGGGTAAAGGGAGCACGCAGATCTTCTTCCGTCGAGTTCGGACCAAGCTCGCCCACGCGCTCATACGTTCCGCCGTCGGCCGCCAATCGGAATCCCACAGTGGCGCCTGCGGCCTCTCCGGCGCGCCCCGAGGCGCCAAACCCGTGGCCTTCGTTGGTCTGCCCGCCGGTGAAGGCCTGGAAGCCCATACGCTGCAGCAACTTCGAACTCGCCCGCGCGAGTACTTCAGGACGCACCGACAGCATCCAATTTTCTTGCTGTCGCATCCACGGCTTGTGCATGCCGTTGAGCATGACGATTCGCGGAGTGCCGGTTTGATTGATGCCGGTGCCATGAAGCAATCGGCCGTCGGTGATCACCGCGGTGCCTGCCCTGGCATCCAGGTTGATCGCCGGGGGAAGCTTGCCGACCGGCTTGCCTGACCGGACAGCCTCGGAGAGCGCAACGTGACTGCCGGGAATGATGAGCGTGCCACCGTTGATCTCATCGACATCGGTCACAGGCGTCAGCACGTTGATCGACATCGGATGGCGCGAGTCAGGCGCGACCATGCCTTGGTCCTGGTGCAGCGCCTGCGGCACGCCCCCCTCGATAGAGATTGCGGCGATCAGCGAGGCGCAAATCCAACCAGGGCCCAGACACTCCGTGATGAGCTGCTCGAGAAGGGGTCCACCCTGAACGATGTCGGGATGCTGTTCGATGAAGGCCTCGAAGCAGAGCCCCTTGTTCACACAGCAATTGATGTTCTGGCCGCTTTGCGTCCTCTGGGCGATGCCGGCGAGCCGCTCGCCCTCAGCCTGTTCGAGGACGCGGTCGCGGACTACTTGCACCTGCGTAGCCGACATCGCGTCCTCGACCTTGCAGTAGCCCCACGTCACCATGTCGCGGCGGAGCTGCTCGATGTTCTTGGTGGGCTGCGGGAGGTCCTTGTCTTTCCAGTACGCGTGCTTGGAGCCAGTCGTCGTGTCGTAGTAAGACCCCTTCTTGAACTCCCAGTGGCCCCACTCACTGCTGCGCTTGGGAGGCACGAAGTAAATCTCCGGGTTGTTCGCGAGCATCGACGTCATAGGCTCGTTCGACGTCACCTCGGTGTGGTACATGCGCGCCTCGGGCGCCGACTTGGACTCGATGGACTTTGGATCAAACTCGACCGGGATCGAACTCATGATGGCTGACTCTCCTGGAGCGCGATTCGCCGGTCACGCTCTAGCCGAAGCGCGGTCCGACGAACGACCCCTCTTTTGGCCGCAGCAGGCCAGACGAAAGGTACGTTCTGGAGTTCGAGCGCGCACGTGCCGCATGAGCTCGCGCCGGCCGTTTCACTCCCCCGGGCACTTCGCTGACTCCGCGTCGCGCTCGCGAGAGGCTAGAAGAATGAGTAACGCGAGCCCCTCTGTTTGGGAAGCTTCTGATCTTCGGGAAGGGTGCAGATTCGATCCATCCGCGTCGTGCTGCCGTCGGCGTACTCCCAGACGAGCTGCTTGCCGTCGAGGTAACGTTGGACGACGACGGGGCCCCATCCGAACACGTGGAAGTCGAGCACGCCGTTGTTCCAGATCATGCTGGCTGAGGTCCGTGGGCAGTATTCCTTGTCCCCGATGGTGAACAATACGGCGCCTTCCGTGTCGTTGGAGGTTTCACCGAGCGTGCTGTTAGGGCCGGAATCATGAATGAGTCCTGAGGAGGTCACGACCGTGTGACGGCCGCATTGTTCTAGGCGTTCCACATGGCCGACGTGTCCGCCTTCGACTCCGATCCAGAGACCGCGAATATCCGCAGTGCCAGAGGTGAGAGGCTCGGTGCACTCGGCCAGGATCGGTAGAGGGAAGTGGTCGTAGCCGCAACCGGGCGTATTCCCTTTCGGAATGTCCGCCGCCATTTTCCCACTGCCGTCCAGCACAGGCCGATCGCAGTAGTCGATCAAGCTGCCGTCACCGGCAAGGGTGGCCGGGTCGGTTGTGAGCGGCGGCCGGGCGGAAAAGAACAGCTGCCAGAATGCGGCCAGGAACAGGACCACCACGGATAGAAGGATTCGGAGCAGCCATTGAGTCACGGACGCACTCATGATTCAGTACTCCTTCTTTTGTCGCGGGTCGTAGTGCACCTTGCGACCTTGGAAGGGAACCTGGCCGTCCGGGTCGTGGCGCGATTCAAGGTTAGGGGTTTGCCAGAGCGGTTCCCAGCATGCGTGTCGCACGAGGAGCGCCCGAGCCTGCGCGCGAGTCTCATCGGGCAGCGCCTCGAAGTGGGCCCGCAGCCGCTCGAGGCACCAGACCCGATACTGCGAGACGGGTAGGTTGCGATATCGGACACCTTGGATCGTCGCGTCGTGTCGGCTCCGACCTGACGCGAAGCCTTCCGCGTTGGCACAGAGATAGGGGAGGTACGCCTGTCCTATGTCGTCGAGAAACGGTGTCCAGTCCTTCGGAACACCCGAGACGAGTCCGCCCCTCGTCTTGCTCGCTCGCGCATTCCAAAGGCGAGCCTGCCATTCAAAGACTGCGGGCGCGCGCGTCCGCATGATCTCGGCCGGGGTCGGGTCTTGCGAGAAGTGTCGGAACATCGATGCGAAGAAACCGAAGTCGGCCAAGGTAGGAACCTCGCCTAATAAGAAGGGCCGCGTGGCGAAGATGTCCGAAAGGCGATCCAGGGTGTCGAAGTAGATGGATTCGACATGGTCCCAGGTTTTGTGCGTCACGCCGTCGCGGCGGACATAGAAGCTGCCCTGCCTTTGTCGCATTACGAAGCGTTTCGCGAAGCCGGGCACTGAAATCCCGCGGAGAATTTCGTCCGCGATCTTCCGGCTGAGGAGGAGGGCGTCCGGCTGATAGCTCCAGCGGAAATGCATCGCAGGTCGCCAAAGCCATTCCTCCGCATAGTCCTCGACCAGACGGCTGACGAAGGCTTGAAGCGGGTCGCGGGGGATCACCGCGGATTCCGGATGGCGTGTCTCGAACCAGTCGATCATCGGAGTGGTGTCGGTCATGAACCGACCGTCGGGGAGTTCGACCGCGGGCATCTGGGCTGTGCCGGTTTCCTGTTCGAGGCGGCGCGAAACCTTCGGCGAGAACGGGACGAAGCGATACGGGATCTCTTTGTAGCGGAGGTATCCCTCGAACTTTCCCGTGTAGTAAGAGATCGCCGAGCCGTAGACGATCAGTTCTGTCGCGTCATCGTGCATCAATCTCGCCGTTCATCCTTCGAAGTGTTCATCGCGTCGCCTTGAGCCAGGGCATGAATTGCGCGCGCCATGCGTCCGGGATGTCCTCTTGCAAGAAGTGCCTGCCGCCTTCGCGGCATCCCGTGCGGCTGTCCCTTGCAGCCCGGCACTTCCGCGATGAAGCGTTGCTCGCCGCCCTTCGCCACCTGGTCCTGGTCGCTATAGATCGTCAGCATTGGGCGATGGAACTGCTTGACGGCCTGCTAGGCCTTCCCCGGATCGGTAATCTCGTTCGATTTGACATAGCTCCTAGTTATCGACCATCGCCGAAACCCCGCTTTTACTTCCCATCCGAGCGATCAAGTTTGGGTGGATGCTCCGAAAGTCGTCGAGCGTTGCGGCCCGAAATGCGAAATGACCGAGAGTGTAGGAGAAAGAAGCCCCATTTTCCGAGAATGATTGGGTGCAGCATGAATTCGTTGATGCCCGCATCGCGGCGCATTCGAATCCGCTCGCGCACATGCGCTTCATCGCCGACTACTCCTGCGACGATTTGTGTTACATGGCGATCGGCTATGTGACTCGGATATTCGAGGTGCTGCAAGAGCAACGCAAGCAGCGAAATGGGTTGTATTTTGCGGGAGAATACGTGGCCGGTGCGCACACAGCGGCTGCCTGTGCCAGCGGTCGTGATGTCGCAAAGCTGATTGCAAAGCACTGGGCTTGAGCCGCTGTGCCAGCCAGTGAAGCCGGCATCACGCGACCCGCTGGAGAACCTCGGCACCGATCCGCTCCAGAACCCGGTATCGCGGTTCGAAGGCTGGCAGGATCATCACCTGATCAAGACCTGAGGCGGAGAGCGCCTGTAGCCGTCCAACGATCTCGTCGGCCGTTCCCACCAGGCACGTCGATTCGATGATCTCCGACGTGACGAAGTGCTCCTCTTCGGGAATCACCCAGCAATTGTGGCCCGAATGGATCCGCTGATGCAGTCGATCGTCGGGGACGTCCTTCAGCATGGCGCAGTAGTCGTCCCAGATCTCGCCAAGGAAGGCGGGCGGTGCGTGACCGAATTGTCGCCACTGGTCATAGGCGAAGTGCACGGTGGCCATCGCGAAGGCCCCACATTCATCGCGAATGCGGGGTGAGTCCGTGGTTTCTCCGTCGTCAAGGACCGACATCGTCGTGAGCGCAGTGGTCAGGAACGTCGCACGGTCGATCGTCCGATCGGCGTCGGCGGCACCCGCATCGATGAGCTTCCAGAAATGTTGCATCACGTTTGGATGAGGCGGGAAGGGCAGCACTGCGCCGTCTCCATGACGACCGGCCAGCCCCAGGGATCGCGGGCCGAACCCGGACACATACAGGGGAATCGGATCTTCGAAATTCACGAAGCCGCGATCGGGCATGGCATGAACGATAGGGCGGTCTTCGTCACCGATCCGTACGCGTGCCTCCTGCCCTTTTAACAAGGGCCGCAGGCTTTCGAGATAGCGATCGAAGTCGGCGATCCGCTGCGGGCGCTCACCCATGATGCGCATGGCGGTGTTGCCCGCGCCGACGCCCATGAAGGTTCGGCCGGGCGCCAACGCATTGATCGTCGCAATCCCGGCGGCGTTGACCGAGGGCGGACGCGTTCCCGAAACGGCGACGCCGGTTCCGAGTTGAATCGTCGTGGTCGCCTGCGCGGCCAGCGCCAGGGTGGCATAACAGTCGGACCAGATCATCTGGCTATCGGCCAGCCAGGCGTGACTGAAGCCGAGCGCCTCAGCGCGTACGACGTAGTTGATGTCTCCTATATGTGAGGCCACGCAGACGCCAAGTTGCATGATCGGACTCTCCTGGATTAGGCAGTCGCGGGACCGCTCTGAAATTTTAGAATGGATTCGACTTGGCTCGATAACTCCTAAGCCGCGGTGGGGCGCGTGAACCGTGTACGGTACTCCGATGATGATACGCCGAGTGACTGCTGGAAGCCGCGCTGCATCGTTTCGGCCGAGCCTGACCCACAAGTCGAAGCGACTTCTATCGCCGATTCAGAAACGGGGAGATCTCCGAGGATACCTTCACCGGTCACGTGGCGAATCTCGGCGAGGGCTCGCGAAATCGAAGCCCTGCTGGCCGATGGCCGCACTCGGCTTTGTGGTGAGAGGTTTTCGAGGGCCTTCGCTTGCGTCAGCGTCCGATCGGCCATGACCGCCGTGTAGGCTCTATAGCGAGAGTCGAGGTCTTCGATTCGCTGGTGCATGGCCGTCGTCATCTCGAGCGACGAGAACTCCCTGCGAGCGATCCCAGTACCGACTTCAAGAGCGCTCAGCCAATGGGCGGAGTTCGGAAGTGACATACATATTCCCTTCTTCCCGTTAGGCGTTAGAGGTGGACAAGCACGCCCTTAGAGCATTGCGACCAGATTGCGAAGCTTGTCGAGGGTCTGTACGCGTTCTTCTGTTGTATTTCCGGTCAGCATGACGTTCAGGGTTGTTACGCCGGACTCCTTCAAGGCAGCAAGTCGTTCCTTCACGAAACCCTCTGGCCCGATCAGTGTAGTCGCCTCGATGAAGGAATCCGGAATTGCTGCGGCTGCCTCTTGCTTCTTGCCGTCCAGATACAGGTCCTGAATCAGCTTGGCTTCCTTCTCGTAGCCATAGCCAGCGAAGATCTCGTTGTAGAAATTCTTGCCTCGCGCTCCCATCCCGCCGACATAGAGCGCGGTCATGTGTCGGCCGAGACCGCGCATGTCTTCGAGTCCTTCGCCGATCCCGACGGCGCCGCCTGCAAACACTTCGAGCGGCGCGCGGCTTGGATCGCGCTTGGCACGACCCGCAGCCAGCGCTTCACCCCACTGTTGGTTGGCCTTCTCCGCGTGGTAGAAGATGGGAAGCCATCCATCCGCGAGTTCCGCCGTCATCTCGACGCTTTTCGGTCGGAGCGCAGCAACCGTGATCGGCACCTCTTCACGCACCGGATGAGTGATGAGCTTGAGCGGCTTCCCCAGGCCCGTTCCCTCATCGGGTCCGAGAGGCATCTTGTATTTCTTGCCGGTGAACTCGAGGCGTTCGCGCTTCCAGACTTTTCGACAAATCTCGATGATCTCCCGGGTCCGCGTCACTGGGGCGTCGTAGACCACGCCATGAAATCCTTCGATGACCTGCGGGCCCGAAGCGCCGAGACCGAGGACCGCACGACCATTGGAAAGCGCGTCGACTCCGGCCGCCGTCATCGCCAATAGCGTGGGCGTGCGCGTATAGATTGGCAGGATGCCCGACGCGATCCGAACCGTCTCTGTCTTCGCAGCGAGATACCCCATGAGGGATACGCCATCGAAGCCGTAGGCCTCCGCGACCCAGACTAGGTCAAGACCAGCCTTTTCGAGTTCCTGAACTTCCGCCACGGTCTCGAAGAAACCGCCTGAGTAGCCGAGCTGTGTGCTGATCTTCATCTCAATATTCTCCTTGGAACCAATTCGTAAGGGCTTCGCTCGTGAACAGTGCACTGACTGCCGACAGAGCCATCGCCGAACTCTCCGATATTTCCGACAAGGACAACTATACAGGTCTGGCTGCCGAACGTGCGACCTCGTCTGTCGCGACTCTCGAATGGTCGCGGCGAGGATCAATTTCTAACAATCCTGATATGCTAGTGACCCTTATCTCATTCACGGGGGAACTGCGATGCCGACTGATTTCCAAGCACTTGGCCACTGCGACGATCGCTTCCATGCCGTTCGCGAAATTTTCGAAGCCGCCTTCGTGAGCGGTGCCGAGATTGGTGCTGGCGTTTGCGTCGTGCAAGATGGTGAGCGGGTCGTAGACCTCTGGGGCGGATCCATGGATGCCGAACACAGTCGCGATTGGCAGAGCGACACCTTGGCCAACGTCTTTTCGACGACGAAGGGGATGACGGCGCTGTGTGCCCATCGGCTGGTGGACGAGGGGCGCCTCGACCTCGACGAGACCGTCGCGCACTACTGGCCAGAGTTCGCCCAAAAAGACAAGGGGCAGATCACTGTGCGGCAACTCATCAGCCATCAGGCAGGGCTGCCCGCGGTGCGAAAAGCGCTCCCGCAAGAGGCGTTCTTCGACTGGGATCTAATGGTTGAAGCGCTGGCCGAGGAGAAGCCCTGGTGGACGCCGGGAACGAAACACGGATATCACGCCGTGACGTTTGGATGGCTGGTCGGAGAGATCGTTCGCCGGATCACCGGCCGGAGTCTGGGAAGCTACTTCGCGACGGAATTCGCTGAGCCCCTCGGTGCCGACTTCATGATTGGTTTTGGCCCGGAGTTCGACGAACGCGTCGCGCCGCTGATTGCTGGCCCCGTCCAGATCGAAGCCGGCGCGGACAGTCTGTTTGGGGAAGTCCTTGCGAATCCGGAAGGCATGACGGCTCGTGCCTTCAATAATCCACAGCTCCTCGGCACTGAAATTCACAACAGTCGGCCATGGCGTGCCGCAGAAATTCCTGCGGCAAACGGACACGCCTCGGCAGCAGGGATCGCGACGATCTACGGCGAACTGGCGCGGGGAAGGCTCTTGTCCGCCGATGTTCTGGAAGATGCGCGCAGCTGTCAGGCGGAGGGCATGGATGCCATCCTGGCGATGACGACCAAGATCGCCTGCGGGTTCATGCTTTCGCCCGATAGCGAAGCCTGCGGTCCCAATCCCAAGGCCTTCAATCACGCGGGTGCTGGGGGCTCACTTGGCTACTGCGATCCAGAAGCGGGAATTGGTCTTGGCTATGTCATGAACAACATGCACACCGGCGCTTGGCTAGTCGATCCCCGGGCTCGCCGGTTGGTGGATGCCGTGTACGCAAGCCTCTAGTCTTGGTTCCTCTACGATCGGTTGCGCTGCCGTCCTCGTAGTCGGATATCGGGTCTTAGATCTTCGAGTCGCCGTGCATAGCGTTCGGTTGGTCGCTTGCCGGATTCGTCAAGAACATCGAATTCTTCGGCGCGATCCTCGACCCGTCGGATCGTCCTGGTGCGTTTCATCAGATCGTCGCTCGCAAGCAATACGACGGCCGTGCGGCCTGCGCCGGTTCTCTCGTTTTCAGTGAGACATCATGATGGGGCGTCACGTATTGATCGAACCTTGGACTGTGCCGAAGCACGCAGTGTCAATCAACGGTCGGATTCGAGCATAGGCACACCTCTTGCGTCATGCATTCTATCGATGTGGTCCGTGTGGATGCCCTTGTTGCGCAGCCCGAGGTGATCGGTCGCCTGCGGCGCTCGATCCGAGGATAACTCGGCGCGCTGTTCTCGGCCTGCTAGTCGGAACTTGGGGGTCCGAACACTCCATCGTTGCGTAGCGCGTCGATCCGATCGTCCGAATAGCCGAGGATCGATTCGAGAACGAAGCGGGCGTCGCGGCCGAAGCAGAGTGCGGATTCGGCTCGCTTCTCAGGACTGCGGGACAGTCGCAGGCGCGAGCTTTCGAGAGTGTGTGTCTGATAGATCTCGTGCGTGACCTCGTAGTAGTGTTCGCGAGCCTGAAGTTGTTCGTCTGCGTGTAGCTCGGGTGTGTCGAGGGCTCGATGAGCAGCGATCCCGGCAGCCTGAAGAGATTCCTCGAGATTGGGGCCGTCCTGGTTGGCCGTCCACTCTGAAATGGCCGCGTCGACTCGATCACGGTCGTCCCTGTGGCCTAACAAATCGGGTCGTTCCATCAGGGAGCAGAGCGCCTGGAATTGCAGTTCGCTGGTTACGACGATGGCCACCCAACGATCGTCTCCGGCGCAGGGGTAGAATCCGTGGGGCGAATGCTCGAGATCCTCGTTCCCGACGGCCTCGCGTAATTCGCCGTTGACCGTGTAGTCCAGGTACGCGGGAGCCAGGAACTGAAGGGCGGCTTCGGCCTGGGACATATCAATGTACTGGCCTTCGCCCGTGCGATCGCGATGGTCAAGAGCAGCCAGGATCGACACAGCGTTGTAGCGAACGCCGATGAAGTCGGTGTATGCGCCGTAGGGTCCGGAGGGAGGGCGGCCGGGCCAACTGGCGAGGCTCGAAAAGCCGGTGACGCTGGCCGCGAGATTTCCGAAGCCCGTGAAAGTGCGCCACGAACCGGTCTGCCCCATCAGGCAGCTGGAAATCATGACGATGTCGGGCTTGATCTCTCGGAGCGCTTCATATCCAAGGCCAAGCCCTTCGATTACGCCCGGTGCGAAGGATTCCGTCACGACATCGGCCCACTCGACCAGGTCACGCAGGATTTCTTTACCGCCGTCCGTTGAGATCTCAAGGGTGATGCCAAGTTTGTTCGCATTGGCCGATTGAAATCCGCCGGCCCCTTCGAGATGGGGGTGGCTGAACTGGTAGGGCGGGATGACACGCAATGTATCCAGATGGCCCTGTGATTCGACGCGAACAACAGTCGCGCCGTAGTCCGCCAGCATTCGGGTCGCCCCCGGGCCAGCGAGAACCCAGAAGAGATCGAGAATCTTGACGCCTTCGAGAGGGCGATCAGTGTGCTGCGGATCGATTGATCCGGTTATTTCAACGCTGGCTCCCGTGGTCGTTGCCGGTGAGCGTGGGGCTTCGTCTGCGATCTCGGCGTTGTGCTGGCCGAGGGTCGGTGGCGGTCGACGCGATTGGATGGGGGTGTTCGAAAACTTGGCGAAGGGGCCGGGGAATCGCGTGGGGGTGCCATGGTCTCTATGCGCATGGGTGAACTCGAACTCGCGTTCCGCGAGGTGTTCGCTGTCGATGATGGATTCAATGCCGAGCATGGGGGCCAGTAGGAGTTTTCGCTTGAGCGCAGCCGCCATCAATTCGGACTTGGTCTTGGTCGCGAAAAATTCGGTCAGCAAGGCGGCCACCGGCTCGTAAGCGTTAGGCGGGCGTTCCCCCGTCGTCATGCGAATGGCAAAAGCGCCCCATTCCTCATCCATGAGCGAGGGATCGGCGAATCCCTCTTCCGCGGCATATTGGAGCAGGCGATTCATGAAATGTCCCGTACTGGGAAGATAGGCTGGTCCCAGGACGACATAGCCATCTCGCAAGAGGAACCGAGTCGGAAGAAACTGCCCAACGATATGCACGCCGCCGGAAAGGCGTTCTGCCGGGGCTTGTTCCAGCGGTACGTCCAGAGAGCGGAACATGGTGGCGAGAGTTGTGGACTGTTGGACCGAGATGTCGACGTGTTGTCCGAGACCGCTCTGCTTTCTTTCGAAGTGCGCAATCAGCGCCCCGACCGCGGCGTCGCCTCCCGCATGGGCATGCGCCTGTGGAACGCAAATCCGAACCGGTGGCCGGTCGGCGTCGCCCGACAAGTAGGCGACGCCGCTCGAGGCCATTTGGGTCAGATCGGTGTTATGCCATTTTGCCTTTGGTCCCTTTTGTCCGAAACCCGAGATCGATACGTAGATCAATCCGGGATTCTCGCGCGACAGCTCGTCGTAGCCAAGTCCCAGGAGGTCCATCTCCCCTGGAATGCCCGACTCGATCAGGAAGTCCGCGCCCGCCACGAGTTTTTTGATCTCTGCGATGCCTTCCGAAGATTCGAGATCAAGGCAGAGGCTTCGCTTGTTGCGTGCGTAGGCCCAAAAAAAGAGTGAATTCTCGGGGCCGGGCTCGCCCTTGTACCAGGGTCCGCATTGTCTTGCGCTACTGCCTGCGAGCGCTTCGACTTGAATGACATCGGCTCCGAGGTCGGCCAGAATCTGACCACATAGCAGCCCCCGTTCGTTGGAGAGGTCGATCACGCGATAGGGTTTCAGCACACAGGAATTGTACGGTGCCTAGCGCAAAATAGGGAGGAAGATTTTCCACGTCGGGGGCCCCTCGCCGCTCAGCGCGAAAAAGGCATGGGGGATGGTGGAATCATCGATGTTCGCAGCCCCGGCCAGACCCGCTTTCTTCATGAATTCGAAGCGTGGCTTGAGATGGGTCTCCACTCACCATCGTGTTCGCGCAGTCGAGAGATTGCCCTCGTCCAGCAGGCACGCATGGATCTCCTGAAGTCCGGACCAGAGTTCGCACCTTATGCCATGCGTGCGATGACAATGGTCGTGCGAGCCTTGGGGGGTGGCCTTGCTCAGCCACAGCGCGCGAGGTTGGCCGCGGCACAAGAATAGGAGTACGTTGACTTGCCCATGGAAGTCGTGTGGGAGCGGCTTGGCGTGCCGCCCCATTCATCGGGCCAGCACCATGACCGCAATATCCGCATTCCGATTCGGGTCGTCATGGATTTCTTGACTCGACATGGAGTCGACGAAGATCGCTTCGAGGATACGGATTCCACGCTGCGCGCAGAGTTCCTGGAAATCGAGGATCGATGGGAAACGCCGATTCGGCGTATCGTGCCAATCGTAGGCGTATAGGCCTTCGGCTTTCGGTAGGCGGCCGTCTCGCAGGAACATTTCGCGCATTGGGAGATAGGCGAAATTCGGGAAGCTCACGATTCCGCGCCGGCCGATCCGAACCACTTCATCGAGTACGCCGACGACATCGATGATCGATTGCAGGGTCTGGGAAAGTAGGGCGACTTCGAAGCTCTGGTCAGGAATCGCGGGTAGCCCCTCTTCGAGGTCTGCGTGGATGACGTCGAGACCTCGGTCGACGCAGTCGGCGACGGCGTGGCTGTCTCGCTCGATGCCGCGAAGAGGGTGGTGGTCGCGGTCGCGAAGGATCGAGAGAAGTTCTCCGTTTCCACATCCGAGGTCGATGATGCTGGCTCCACGGGGCATGAGGCGCAGGATCATCTCGTAGTCGAGTCTCTGTGCGTAGAAGATGCTCGTCGCATCCTCGATGCGGGGTTCTTCGGGAACACGGATCGGGCCCGATGTGTCTGATTCGTTGGCGAGCATCGAGGCGACCATTCTTCCGCCGAGTCGCATGGGTTCTTCGAGTAGAAAGGAGTCGTGTCCGACGCTGCTTTCGATGTTGCAGCTGCTGACGGGTTGCGAACGGGCGACGAGTGCGTCGACGAGTTGGCGAGAGGCCTCGGGTGGATAGAGCCAATCACTCGAGAAGCTGAGGAAGAGCCAGCGACAAGTCGCCGGACTGAGGGACGCTTCGAGCTTGGCGCCAGGCTCTCCGAGATCAAAGAGATCCATGGCCGTCGACAGCGTGATATAGCTATTCGCGTCGAAGCGTTCAACGAAGCGCCCGCCCTGGTGTGCGAGGTAGGAGCCGACGGAAAAGATGTTTTCGAATCCGCCCTCGACCGATCGCGGCTGGAGCCTGGTCGGATCGAATTTTGTACGCATGGATTCGTCGGAGAGATAGGTGATGTGCGCGAGCATGCGTGCCAGCGCTAGGCCGGCCTCGGGTGAGGGGCCTCCGTAATATTGTCCGCCCGCAAAACACGGGTCGTGGCGGATCGCGTTTCGTCCGACCACATCAAAGGCAATGCCCTGGCTGCTGAGTCGTGGAGCTGCCGCCAGAACGATACAGGCGCCGACACGCTCCGGATGTTCGATGGCCCAGGTGAGCGCCTGAAGTCCGCCGAGCGATCCACCCACGACTGCGCGCAGTTGCTTGATTCCAAGTTCGTCGACGAGTCGTTTCTGGACCTCAACCATGTCGCGGACCGTGACGACTGGAAACTCGGCACCGTAGGCGGTTCCGGTTTCGGGATTTTCAAAGTTGGGTCCCGTCGTTCCCCGGCACCCGCCTAACACATTTGAGCAGATGACGAAATAGCGGTCGGTGTCGATCGGTTTGCCCGGTCCGACGAGGAGTTCCCACCAGCCGGGTTCGTCGTCTTCCTCATGTCGTGTCACATGCGAGTCACCGCTCAAGGCGTGCGGAATCAAGACCGCATTCGAAGCGTCCTTGTCGAGGTTTCCCCAGGTTTCGAAGCAGACGTTGACATCGGAAAGCTGACTGCCATTTTCGAGTTCGAGGGTTTCCTTCGAAATCCAGGTGCGCGCGTGCCGCAGGGGCGAAGCGCTACGCAACGCATCGGTTGTTGGGGAATCACTCACGGCGATTGGCTCCACGCCGACCGGCCAGGCTTACGCCCAGCTGATCGGCAGGCAACTAACGGCTTGCTGCGAGGGCCTGATCGAGGTCCGCGATGATGTCCGCGGCATCTTCGATTCCGACGGAGATGCGAACATATTCCGGTGTCACGCCCGTCGAGTGCTGCTCTTCCTGCGTGAGTTGCGAATGGGTCGTCGAGGCCGGGTGGATGACGAGGGTCTTGGCGTCTCCAATATTGGCGAGGTGACTCGCCAGTTCTACGCTTTCGATGAACTTCTTCCCGGCCGCTTGGCCTCCCTTGATTCCGAAGCCGACGATCGCGCCGGCGCCGTCCGGCAAATAACGGTTGGCCGCCTCGTGATGACCATGACTGGGAAGTCCCGGGTAGTTGACCCATTCGACTGCGTCGTGGGCATCGAGGAATTTCGCGACTGCCAAGGCGTTTTCGCAGTGGCGTGGCATTCGAAGGTGCAGCGTCTCGAGTCCTTGCAAAGTAAGGAACGCCGCGAAGGGACTCATGCACGCGCCGGTATCCCGAAGCCAATGCGTTCGGATATGCATGATGTAGGAGATGTTACCCATCGGCCGCAGCGCTTCTTCAAGCACGGCACCATGATAGGAAGGTGATGGACCGCAGAGTTCGGGCCAACGATCGGGGTTCTCGGCCCAGGGGAAATTCGCGCTGTCGACGATCACGCCGCCAATATGCACGCCGTGTCCGCCGATGAATTTCGTCGTCGAGTAGATCACGATGTCGACGCCGTGGTCGATAGGGCGAAGTAGTATGGGCGTCATCACCGTGTTGTCGCAGAGAACCGGAAGCCCGTGTCCGTGCGCAATGTCGGAGATCGCTCGGAAATCCGGGACGTCGTTCTTCGGGTTGCCGATGCTCTCGAAATAGACGCAGCGCGTGTTTTCATCAACGAGATCATGGATCTCTTCCGGTTTGTTCGGATCGAAGAAGCGGACCTCGACGCCCATGTTCTTGAAGGTGTTGGTGAAGAGCGTCCAGGTCCCGCCGTAGAGACTCGTCGACGCGACGAAGTTCTGTCCGGAGTGACAGATCGTGAGGATCGCGGCATTGATCGCTGCCTGTCCGGAAGCGAAGGCGAGGCCCATCGCGCCGCCGTCCATCGCGGCCAGCCGCTTCTCGAGAACATCATTGGTCGGGTTCATGATCCGCGTATAGATGTTGCCGAGTTCCGCGAGGGCGAAGAGGTTCGCGGCGTGCTCCGTGTCGTTGAAGACATAGGAGGTCGTCGCGTAGATGGGGACCGCTCTTGCGTTCGTCGTCGGGTCCGGCACCTGGCCCGCATGCACCGCCAGTGTTCCCAGTCCTTGTCCCTTTTCTTCACTCATGTGGATTCTCCTCTCGATCGTCTTGCGATCGTATAGTCGCGGCCGCGCATCGGTTCGTCGCTGCGGGAGGCTGAACTCTAGTCAACTCGCCGGTCCCGCTCCACCGTCCATGATTGGGGATCTTGCGCCGGATTGAGTGCTGTTGGGGCCTTCGCTCGCTCGCGTTCCGACAGGTCTGGATCTCGGCTGGATTCGGAGCCCTCAGTGACCTACGGCATCGCGAAAGAGCCGCTCGGTTGATTCATCAGCCGGGAACATGCTCTCGATTCGAAGTTCGTCGGCAGTGCCATCTTGTGCCGTTCGGAAGGTCGAGGTCACCGTGAAGACCGAGATGCTTACGCCGTCTTTCTTGATTTCGAGAGGCGGGACCGAAACCCACGCCGCATCCTCGGTTGCCCAGTGCTCGTTCAAGACCTGTTTGTTTTCTAATCCGCCTAACGCTTTTTCTTCGCGCTCGCCCGGCATGGCCCGGTTCGACTGCCCCAGATTGGAATCTACCGATTGCTTTCTACATCCTGAGTACACTGAGTCGCAGGGACTGATCACAGCAGATTGTCCGATACTTCGTGAGCCCATTGAATGACTTCGGGGGTGATTGCGGGGCATCGTACTCGGCTTCATTCTGTCACCCCGATCAACCAAGGAAGTCCTCATGTAGAGTCGACTGCTCGTTCTCATCGGTGTCTTCGCCTCATTCACGGTCCTGACCCGACTTGCGCTCATGGAGGTTGGCTATTTCGGCATCCTCGGGCCCCTCTTCAAGAACTGGGGGGCTGCGCCGGTTCTTGCCGATTTTGTGATCGCGTGCCTGCTCGCGACGGCGGCGAAGAGTCTTCATTGGGTTGGGGTGAGGATTCAATTCGCACGTTTGAGCGGCCGAGTGAGTGGCCAACGATGTTTTGTCCGACCTGCAATACGCCCGCGCCACGATTTCATTCGAACGGAAAGATCTGGACGATCCCGGAAGATCCGTCGCCGAACACATCTTTGTCGGGTCGCTCTCGACCTCGGACGCGACCTGTCCCCGGGGCGGTGGAATACGACGAATGGGGCCGGAGAGCGAGAGCTGACGGAATGAGCACGGCCCGCGGCCACGTGCCGATTGTGCTCCGCCCCGATAGACTTCACGCTTGCTGGGCGATTGAGTAGAGGCGTGCAACTCACGCAATGACTCGGAACAATTCGCTGCGCCTCGTCGAGCAAACTCACGCCCATTTTCTCAGGAGAACGCGCAATGAAGATGACCACCGAAGAGGCCTTCGTAAAGGTCCTGCAGATGCATGGGATCGCGCATTCCTTCGGCATCATTGGCTCCGCCTTCATGCCGATCTCCGATCTGTTCCCGAAGGCCGGCATCACTTTCTGGGATGTCGCTCACGAAACGAATGGCGGATACATCTGCGACGGTTACACGCGCGCGAGCGGCAAGATGGGGATGGCCATCGCGCAGAATGGCCCCGGTGTTACAGGCTTCGTGACGGCAATGAAGACCGCCTACTGGAATCACACGCCGATGCTGCTCGTGACACCCCAGGCGGCCAACAAGACGATTGGGCAGGGTGGCTTTCAGGAAGTCGAACAGATGGCGATGTTCCGGGACATGGTCTGTTACCAGGAAGAGGTCCGCGATCCATCGCGCATCGCAGAAGTGCTCAACAGGGTGATCCTCAAGGCCTGGCGCGGCTCCGCTCCCGCGCAGATCAATGTGCCCCGAGACTTCTGGACTCAGGTGATCGACATCGAAATGCCCCAGATGGTTCGCTTCGAGCGGTCGGCCGGAGGCAAGCAGGCGATCACCGTCGCCGCGCAACTGCTCTCCGAAGCCCGCTTCCCCCTGATTCTAAACGGTGCCGGCGTGATTCTTGGCAACGGTATTCCGGCTTCTCAAGCGCTCGCCGAACGGCTGAGCGCGCCGGTTTGCTGTAACTATCAACACAATGATGCGTTTCCAGGAAGTCACCCGCTGGCTTGTGGGCCGCTCGGATACAACGGCTCAAAGGCGGCAATGGAATTGATCGCCAAAGCGGATGTCGTACTCGCCTTAGGTACTCGATTGAATCCATTCTCGACGCTGCCCGGATACGGCATCGACTATTGGCCGAGCGAGGCGAAGATCATCCAGGTCGACATCAACGCCGATCGAATCGGGCTGACGAAGGATGTTGCGGTCGGAATAGAGGGCGACGCGCGACTAGTCGCCGAGCAAATACTCGAACAGCTCACCGCCAACGCAGGGGATGCGGGTCGCGGCGAGCGCGAAGCAACCATCCAGGAGACGAAGTCGAATTGGCAGGCCACGCTCGCCAAGATGGATCACGAGGATGACGATCCGGGCACGACATGGAATGAGCGGGCACGGGGTCGCGACTCGGCCCGGATGTCGCCCAGACAAGCCTGGAGAGCCATTATGGAGGCCCTTCCCAAGGATGCGATCATTTCCTCGGACATCGGAAACAACTGCGCGATCGGCAACGCCTATCCCGCATTCGAGTCGGGGCGAAAATATCTGGCGCCCGGGCTTTTCGGACCCTGTGGTTACGGATTCCCAGCGATCATCGGTGCGAAGATTGGATGTCCGGATGTTCCCGTCGTGGGCTTTGCCGGCGATGGGGCCTTTGGGATCTCGATGAGCGAGATGAGTTCGGTAGGCCGGGAGAACTGGCCGGCCATCACAATGATCATTTTCCGTAACTACCAATGGGGCGCCGAGAAGCGCAACACGACGCTCTGGTACGATGATAATTTCGTCGGTACGGAATTAGATCCCCAGGTGAGCTACGCACGAGTTGCCGAAGGTTGTGGCCTAACAGGGGTTGCGGTCCAGACCCAGGCCGAGATGACCGAGGCGCTCAGGATTGCCTGTAAAGGGCAGGTGAATGGAGTGACGACCTTCATCGAGGTTCTGCTCAATCAGGAATTGGGTGAGCCCTTCCGACGCGACGCGATGAAGAAGCCCACGGTCGTGGCTGGGATCGATGCCGCTGATATGATGCCACAGCGCGGATAGGCGCCTAACCGCTTGCTGGGGCCGGTGGCTGGTCGGCCATCGCGTCATCGTCCATGGCGTCTTCAGGAACTTCGCCTGATCGCGGAAGAAGAGCTGTGCGAAGCGTGCCGTCGTCGGATCGTCTTGCTTCAAGCATTTTTCGAGGACGAGCGCGCAACGGGCAGCACTCGTCATGCCCTGCCCGCAGACGGGAATGAATCCGCAGGTTGCATCACCGATCGAGAGGAATCCCGGTAACTCGACGGACCAGCATTGATAGTATCGCCGGGAATTCTGCAGGCCCCGTCGCGTAAAGACCGGTGTGATGGGCTCCGCATGTTTCAGCGCGTCGGCCAGGACCGGAGAGCGCAGATTCGAAATGATTCGCTCGAAACTTTCGGGATCGCGTGCCAGTTCACGGGCCCTCTAGGCATCCCGCTAGCGCTTAGAGTCTTTCGCGGCCTCACGGAGCTCACGCCGAAGGGTGCCCTTCAGATAATCCAATTGCGAATTCCTGCGGAGGCCCCTTTTTGCTTCCAGCATTCGGATCGCGGCCAGTCCGGAGAGCACGGCGATCGTGTACTGCATGAGTTCCCGCTCTCTTCGACCGTGGGTCCCGTCTACGTCGAAGTATTGTGACCAGACGCGGGTCCATTCGCCTAACATCGTTTGCTGCCAGGAGGACTCGATGTCCGCAGGCAGGTTTAGCAGGATCTGGAACGTCGAGCGGTAGAGGGAACTCGAGAAGTGTTCCCAGCTGCGATCGACGAATCGCTCGACGCGATCTTCCAGGAGGACGTCGGTGTCCGGAAAATCAGCCAGACACTGCGCGAAATGATCGAAGGACTCTTCTAGAACCGCGAACAGGATGCCGTCTTTGTCGCCGAAGTGATGTTGAACAGCGCCCCACGTGACGCCGGCGCAGCGCGCGATTTCCGCTGCCGTCGTTCTCTGGTACCCGATCTTCGAGATGCTTTCGATGACGGCCTCCACGACCCGCGCGCGCATTTCTGCGGTTCGGGTGGCGTGAGATCGACGCGCGCTCGCGCGCTCGTGGGCATCGGTCTGCGGCCGCACACCTGCCGATTGATTCATCGTCGACCTTCATCGTCGACGCCATAGAGGCGTGCCATGGATTGCGAGACTAACGAGCCCACAGGAAGGGCGACACCGGCTTGGCGTGCCAGCTTGAGCGCCCAGGCGAGATCCTTCTCCGCGATCTGCATGTGCCCGCGCATCAGGTCTTGAAAACCATCGCTCTTGCGCGCATCGTCCGGGAGCTTGTGCGCCGCTAGGAAACTCGTCATCAGGTCGGTCAGTTGACCGTTGGAACGTCCGGCGCTCTCGAGCACGTCGAGGGGCAAGCCGATGGCTCGGGCCAGCGCCATGGGCTCGTAGGCGGCGGCCCACTGGATATATGTCATCAGATTGAGGCAGAGCTTGAGCTTGGCTCCGTTGCCGAGCTCGCCCGCATAGACGATTGCGATTTCGGAGGTCGCGTCGAAATAGGGGCGCGCCTTTTCAACAGCGCGTTCAGGCCCGCCGACCAGATAGGTGATCTCTTTGTTGATCGCGCGGCCCGCTCCGCCCGTGACGCAAGCGTCCAGCACGTCGAGCTCACGTGCTGCAGCGGCTGCGGCGACTTCGACAATGGTTTCTGGAAGAACCGTGCTGTGAATCAAGATGACGCCGCCGGATTTCATTCCGGATAGCAATCCGTTCTCGCCTAACGTAACGGCCAGGACGTGCGAATCTTCGGGAACGCAGATCCCCACGACGTCCGCTTCAGCGCCCAATTCGCGGGGTGTCGACGCGGCTTTTGCACCGCCGGCCACGAGTTCTTCCACCGGCGCGGACGCAATGTCGTAGACCGTGGTTTCGAATCCGGCGGGGGCCAGATGGCTGGCAATGGGTTTTCCCTGGTTGCCGAGTCCAATGAATCCGGTGCGAATCGACATCGGGTTCCTTTCTACGAGGCGACGAGCGACGGGTGTAAGGCGAAGCAGTGATCTGCGATGACTGGGAGAACTCTATCGTAATTTACATTGTGACTGCATTGTAAAAGATATACGATCTTCGGCGATGTTCGAGTTCTCCCCCTACGCGTATGAGTTCCACGAAGACCCCTATCCGACCTATCGCCGGCTCCGCGAAGAGGCTCCCGTCTATCACAATGATAAATTGGATTTTTGGGCGATCTCACGTCATGCCGACGTGATGGCGGCATTCAAGGATCCCAAGCGGTTTTCGAACTCGCACGGTGTTTCGATCGATCCTTTGGCCCGTGGCCCGCGGGCTCGCGCCGGCACCTCCTTTCTGGCGATGGATCCGCCCGAGCACACGCGCTTCAGAAGCATCGTCGCGCGAAGCTTTACCCCGCGCCGAGTGGCCGCCCTCGAGCCGCGAATTCGCGAGCTGACCGCGGCCCGCCTTGACGAATTGGTCGGGTCGGGTGGTTTCGATGCCATCAAGGACTTTTCGGGCAAACTTCCGATGGACGTGATTAGCGAGATGCTAGGTGTGCCCGCGGCGGATCGAGATGCGCTGCGTGGCTGGGCGGATCAGCTGGTGCATCGTGAGGAAGGTGTCTTCGATGTCCCGCCAGAGGCCATTGTCTCTTTCGGAAAGATGCGAAGTTATTTCGTCGAGCTCATCGCCAGGCTTCGACGCGAGCCCGGCGATGATCTCTTGTCGAGCCTTGTGGCAATGGGGGAGTCAGGCCAGGGTCTCTCGGACGATGATCTGTACTCATTCTGCAATTTGATGGTTGTTGCTGGCAACGAAACCACGACGAAGCTACTGGGGAACGCGCTCTATTGGCTGTGGAGAAACCCGGAACAGCGCGCTCTGCTGCAAGCTGATCTGACGCAGATTCCAGCTTCGATCGAGGAGACGCTTCGGTACGACAATTCCACGCAAGCCCTGATGCGGGTCATGCTCGAAGATGTCGAGATCGCTGGGTCGACGATTCCAGCCGGCGATCACGTTCTCTTGCTGGTGGGTTCGGCCAATCGCGATCCAGACGTTTTTGCGCGGCCCGACGACTTCACGATCGGTCGCGATACGACGGAGATGCTCTCCTTTGGACGTGGAACGCATTTCTGCATGGGGGCAGCGCTGGCTAGGCTCGAAGCGAGAGTCGCCTTCGAGGAATGGTGGAAGCGTTTTCCGGACTACGAGGTTCGGGCGGAATCGGTTGTGCGCGTTCATTCGGTCAACGTGCGTGGGTTCGCGTCGCTTCCAGTGACGGTTTGAGAGCAAGGAGAGCGGGGCGATGCAATACGACGGAATCAAGGACAAGGTCGCGATCGTAACGGGCGCGGGCGGAGGGATTGGGCGGGCGTATGCACTGGCTTTGTCCGCCCAGGGTGCGAAGGTCATCGTCGCCGAAATTGAAAAAGATTCTGGCGAAGCGGTGGCGAAAGAAATTCGAGAGCGAGGCGGGGAGGCGACCTGTATCCAGGTCGACGTGGGCTCCGAGGAGTCAACGCTCGAGCTGGCGGATGCCGTGGTCGCCGAATTCGGTGGTATCGACTTTCTCGTCAATAACGCAGCCATCTTTGGTGGTATGAAATTGGCTGGATTGATGACGGTCGATTGGGACTACTACAAGAATTTCATGAACGTGAATATGGATGGAGCGCTGTTATGTGTTCGCGCTTGTGCGCCATCGATGCGTGACAGGGGTGGAGGCGCGATCGTGATGCAATCCTCGACTGCCGCCTGGATGGGCGTCAGCTTTTATGGACTCTCCAAGCTCGGAATGAACGGGTTGACGGGATGCCTCGCGACGGAGCTAGGCCCACAGAAAATTCGAGTCAACGCGATCGCACCGGGACCCACGGACACCGATGCCTTGAGGAAGACCGCCGGGTCCTATGCCGAACAGATCGTCGCGGGCCTGCCACTGCCTCGTTTGGGAACACCCGACGACATGGCTGATGCGTGTTTATTCTTGCTTTCTGATGCGGCTCGCTGGATTACGGGTCAGGTCTTGAATGTCGATGGTGGCCAGATCCGTCGACCCTGAGGCGGGGTGGGTGGCGCGTTGACGATGTTTCCGGCCAGAAAGGATCTTTCATTTGTCTTTACCTCAGCTCGCGCCTGAGACACGCAATCTGATTGACGGAGAGCTTTCTGCAGCCGAAAGCGACAAGACGTTCGATAATCTGAATCCCGCGAATGGAAAGGTGTTGGGAACGTGCGCGGACGGGAGTCGAGACGACATGCTGCGTGCTGTCTCGTCTGCACGCCGCGCTTTCGATGAGAGTGACTGGAGTCGGGACCACGCGTTTCGCGGAAAATGTATCCGGCAGCTCTACGAGGGAATGCTCGAGGAGAAAGAACAGCTGCGGGCCATCGTTGTCCACGAGGCAGGCGCACCGATTTCGCTCGGCGCCTTCATGCATGTCGACGGTCCAATCGAGATGATGACCTATTGGGCAGACCTGGCTGCGAGCTATCCCTATGAGAGGCGGCTCGAGGACATCCCGTTTCTGGGACGACAACATGGTCGAATCCTGCGCCGGGAAGCGGCGGGCGTCGTCGGAGCGATCACGCCATGGAATGTTCCCCTCTATCTCAATATCGCGAAGATCGGTCCAGCGTTGGCATCGGGTTGCACGATGGTGCTGAAGCCCGCCCCGGACACTCCGTGGTCGGCGACCCATGTCGGTCGGATCGCGAAGGAGCGGACGGATATTCCCGCCGGCGTTCTGAATGTCGTTGCATCCTCCGACCATCTGCTGGGCGAGATTCTTTCTTCCGATCCGCGCATCGATGTCGTGACCTTTACCGGCTCGACGGCGACGGGCAGGCGCATCATGGCGTCCGCGGCGCCAACCTTGAAGAAGGTCTTTCTCGAACTGGGCGGTAAGTCGGCGAATATCTTGCTCGATGATGCGGACTTCGAGGCGGTGCTACCGATGGCAGCGATGACTTGCGTGCATGGGGGGCAGGGCTGTGCGATCACGACCCGCTTGCTGATTCCGAGGTCGCGTTACGACGAAGCCCTGGGAATTCTGAAGACCGCCTTCGAGAAATGGAATTATGGTGATCCAACCAATCCCGCCAATCTGCAGGGGCCGCAGATCAGTCCACTTCAGCAGGAGCGAGTGCTGGCATACATGGAGAAGGGAAAGCAGGAGGGCGCTCGATGCCTGGTGGGAGGCGGGCGGCCGAACGGGAAATTAGGTGAGCAGGGATGTTATGTAGAGCCGACTCTTTTTGTGGATGTCGACCCCGATTCGACCATCGCTCAGGAAGAGATTTTTGGACCGGTATTATGCGTGATCCCATACGAGGACGACGACGATGCCATTCGAATCGCGAATCATTCTCAATATGGTTTATCGGGGGCAATCCAGACCAAAGACGTCGGGCGGGGGCTCGCGATTGCAAGACGGATCCGAACGGGCACCATCTCGGTCGCCGGAGCGCAGTGGTTCCATGTCGACACGCCCTTCGGCGGGTACAAGCAGAGCGGTGTCGGACGTGAAAACGGCGTGCAGGGATTCGAAGAATATCTAGAGACCAAGATAATGGCCGTTCCGCCTGGATCATGAAGGCGAGTCGGTCTCGGTTCTCTGTTCTCGTGTGAACTCGGCAATCTTCTGTTCGACCACGCCGAGGACGCCGGCGGCGCGGGGATAGCCCGCATAGTTCGCCAGAACGATGACCACTTCACGGAGCTGTTCAGGCGTGAGTTCTTCATTCTTGAGGGTGGCTTTGGCCTGAATGGCGAAAATGTCTTTCTCGCCGAGCGCTCCGATCACGCCTAACAGAATCAATCTCCGGTCCCGGATCGAAAGCACGTCTCGGGTCCACACCTCGGCGAACAGGTTCTCGACCATCAGGTCGGAGAAGGCCATGGTGCCCTTAGGTGGCGCCTGGACATCTCCGGCGTAGACTTTCTCGAGCATCTTCGCGCCGCGTTCGTAGCGATCGTCTTCGGACAATGTGCTCTCCTTTCGATTCCATTGGAATTGTTGGCGAGCATAGGGAGCCATTCCGATTGGATCGACCCCCAAAGCCGACGGACGCAGGTCGTGCAGGAGAGGTGGCCGGTTCTTTCGTTTGGTGGGAAACCAGAGTGCTGAGTCCGAGGTTCAGTGGACTGGCTGCCCCGACATCTCGAAGATGCTAAAGCATGGCCGGTCATCCTATGAGTATTGATCTACAGACCGACTTGGCGCGATCTTCTGCCGGAACGTTTGGCGACTGCTGGGCCTGCCAGCGACGCCACAGCTTGCCGGATGGGAATGCGCGTGCGCACGCGCTCGAAATGATGCGCGAGTTCGAGGCGATCTCACGCCTCGACTATCTCGCATCCGATCTCGACGTGGACCCACGGCTTTGCTTTGCGAACCTTTTCGGCGAGGGTCGCGGCAATATGTTCGGCGTGCTGGAATGCGAAGATCGCGACGGACAGACGGTCATTCTTCGTGCTTTCTCTTCGCTATGGGATGGGATCAGGCAAATAGAGGGATGGGTCCAGCCCGTCCTCAGCGCGGAGGTCTATGACGAGATGATTCTTCCGGCGCAGCAAGAGATCAAGGCAATGACCAAAGAGGCGAACGTCCTGGATGTCGAGTCCGCTGCGCATGCGGAAATTCTCGCTCGGCGAAAGAACATTTCCCAGGTGCTCTGGAAGAAAATGTGTGCGTCCTATCGGTTTCGCAATTTTCGAGGTGAAGAACGATCGCTTGCTGGAACTGTGCTGCCCGGGACGCCGATCACCGGGGGGATGGGTGAGTGTTGTGCCCCGAAGCTGCTCAATCACGCCGCGCGTCACGGCCTTCGCCCACTCGGAATGGCCGAGTTCTATTGGGGCAGTGATAGCGAGGGGGGTCAGCGGGTGCCGGGTGAGTTCTATGCGAGCTGCGAGGCTCGGTGCCGCCCCATTCTGGGATTCATGTTATGCGGACTAGAGGATCTACTGAATGATGGAGCCTGGCCAGCCGATGACCTTTAGTAAGCTGAAGGCTCCTGATATGCTGAAGGCTCCACCACTGCTCGAAATCGTGCATGAGGATCCGGACTTCGTCATCGTCGACAAGGTGAGCGGCATGCTTTCCGTTCCGGGACGTGGTCCGGAAAAGCGGGATTGCGTTGCCGAACGCGTGCGTGAGATGTACCCAGGGTGTCCCGAGCAGCCGGCGGTACATCGGCTTGACATGGATACTTCGGGACTTCTTATCGTCGCGCGAAATACCGAGTCACATCGTAACCTTTCGATTCAATTCCAGAGGCGCGAGATTCGTAAGCGCTATATCGCTCTTCTCGATGGAGTCCTTGAGGCCGAGAGCGGAAAGATCGAACTCCCCTTTCGTCTTGATGTCGATAATCGTCCCTATCAGATTCACGACCCGGTCCATGGAAAGATCGGCATCACGCATTGGGAGAAACTGTCCGTCGAGGCAGGTCACACTCGAATTCTCTTCATACCCATGACCGGTCGAACACATCAGCTCCGCGTGCATGCGGCTCATGAGTTGGGTCTCGGTATACCGATCGTAGGTGACCCGCTATATGGTCGTGGCACTGGACCAGGTCAGCTCAAACTTCATGCTGAGGAGCTTGGGTTTCAGCATCCGCGCACCGGCCTCGCACTGGATTTTCGTTCCAGCGCGAGATTCTAGTCCCGACTTGCCCATGAAGGGGCCTCTTCGCTTCAGGGCGAAGCTTGGGCGTTCCCTGATCTAGTCGCGGATGGAGACCCGGATTGGGATTCGTAGTTTGGTCACATTCCATCCGAATCTCCGGATTGTCATCGCTGCGGAAAAGCTCAAGCCCCAGAGAGATCTGCTCTGGCATCGCTACAACTAAGTCCCAGTCATTCTCGGATCATCACGGGCCTAGCATCCGCATGATGATGAGCGCGCGTCACGTCGCTTCAGCCAGAGCCACGCAGCGATGCGGCTGCGATCGTGAGCGGATTGTCGAGGCGGGCGAGAGGCGCGGCGACCGCTACGCCCGCCACAGCGGCGAGGGCCATCGGTGCCACGCAGCAGAGAATGGCCGCCGCAGTTGTGCCCAGATCAATTGATTGAGCCAGTTTTTTCGCGATACCGAAGCTGGGTTGAGGGTTGATGCTGTCGCCTTCGTTATCTGCGAAGACGAGGCTATTCGGCGAAATACCAGACACGGTGAGGCTCAGCTCGTTCGCTTGTGATCGATTGAGGTCCCAGTTCAGGTCGCTGCAGCAGACGCGCTCGAAATCCACCCATTCTTCGATTGGCCGAGCTCCGGTTTCGTGATCTATCCCTGCGGTCTTGTCCATCGGGGTGTCCTCCTATTTCAGATGAAGGACAACATACAGGTTCAAGTAAACTTCAAGTCAAGGGCGAAAAGTAGGCGTGGTCCGAGGATGGCCCTATTTCCCCGTTACGCTTCGCCACTTGGCCGCCAGTTCAAGTCTGATGGACTTCAAGAGATAACGTGCGAGGCCAAGCGGATGTTTGCGGAGTTTCCGCTGAATCAAGCGCGTCATATGAGGGGCGCCACGGAAGTTCGCTTCTCGCTGACCGTGTCCTAGATGCGGCCCGAGCGCGGGTACATCAATGACATCGAGATCGATGCTCAGGACGACTTTCTCGGTTTTGGGCAATAGACACGTATCGTCGTCACAGGCTTGATACCGAATGTTGACCTCGAGTTCGATTGTGGTCTCGTCCAGAGGACGTGTTTCGCTGACAAGAATACCTGTCGCATAGAAGGGCACGACAATATCGACGGCCCCCGTCCAGACGTGGAGGTCGACATCCATGTTCGTGAGTCGAAGCGTTTCTGTCGGCGGATAGATCGGAGCTTCGAGGACGAGACCAGGCGGGGCCTCGATCTCGATCTTCGTCGGAACCATTCCGTCCGGAACTGGCTCTCCATAGAGATGCATTCCCGGGCCAAGATCGAAGCGAACGATGAGTTGTCGACGAATTCCCTGACGAATGCTGCCTCGGCCGCCGTGTACGAAGACAGAAATCCGAACTTCTTCATCGCCGCCCCGAAAGCTCGGCTCCTGGTCTGAGATTTCGAGTCGCCCGAGCGCTGCATCGATCAACATTTCAGGACTGTCGCGAACCTTATAGGTGTCATGAAAGAACTTGGCGACGACGATTCCCTCTTCGTCCGTCACATACACGCCTGGGTAGGGGATGCCTTCGAGAAAGGCGTCACCGGCTCCGACCTGATCATTCAAGATTCCGTAATTGCGGATGACCTCGGAATCGATGTCGGAGAGCAGTCGGTAGGGAATGTTCTGCTTCTTGCTGAACTCCGAGAGGACGTGCTGATCATCATATGAGATCGCGTAAAGTTCGATTCCCGCAGCTTGAAACTTATCAAAGGCGTCGCGCAGCTCACCGAGCTGCGTCCAGCAAGGGGGTCACCAGACCGCCGATCGATAGAAGACCACGACGGCTTTCGCTCGGCCGCGACTCTCATGGAAGTCGACAAGCTCGCCATGCGTATCCGGAAGTCGGAAATCCGGGAGTCGCTCTCCAATTTCGGGGCCAGTCGAATGGCCTGGCGGAAGGCCCGCTCGTCCCGGATGGCCTAGCGGCGCGGGTGCGTCGAATCCGTGGTGATCCCGTTCAATCGTCATGCGCGACTCCCAACCTTCGAGCGTTCATCTTGTTGGACTTGTGCAAAGGATGTTAGTGTTTTGGCACTACCGATGTCAATACAAAGATCAGCGGCTTTCAAGACCGGATAGGGATGGAATAACGACATGAGTCGTATGTCAATTCTTGTCCGAGGATGCCGGCGCCTTTCTGCGCGGTCTTTGTCTTCTGGTGCACTGATTTTGGCGGCCCACTCAGTCCGGTTAAAATCACGAACTATCTCGAAATGTTCGAGGAGCGGGGCGTGCCGGCGGAAGCCCGTGATTGATTCCGCGGATTCATGAAGAGCGACATTGGCCGGCAGTTCTTGATGCTCAACATCATCGACGAGACGATCGCGTTTCCGATCGAGAGTCAATTCAATCTCAGCGATCCTCGGCTCTCGCTCGGGCTTCGTCTTTTCGCGGCGGCGTCGATTATCGATCGCGTCATACTTCGCAATCGGTCTTGAATGTGAGCCGAACAAGACACTCAAAAGTTGATTGGAGGATTAATCGAAGGACCAGGTCGGTCCCTAGGGCTCGAGAACGACCTTGATCGCTCCGGATTTGCGATCAGAGGCGACCTCGAAGGCTTCCCGGGCCGCATCGAGCGGAAAGCGGTGGGTGATCAATATGTCGGGTAGATCGGGTCGCGAAGCGAGCAGAGCAGCGGCCGTGTCCATGTCGCGAACTGTGCCCTCACGGCCATATAGATAGGAGGGGACGAGGCGTACCTCTTTCAGGCCCAACAACATTCCGGGGACCGCCATGCCGTCCCAATAGATGCCTAGCATCAACACGGTTCCGCCCGGTCGACAGCGTGTAATGGCTTCCTCGAGAGCACTCTCCGTTCCCGCGCATTCAACGACGAGGTCGAAACCGTCTTCGTTCTCTCCGATTTTAGCGCCGAGTTCTGCCCCGGCCGCTTTCTGGGCCTCGTGGCGAGCAAAAAGGATGGGTTGGATTCCGGCGGCCATGATCGCCGGGACGGCGCAGAGACCAATCGGTCCGGCTCCAATGATGGCGACCCGTCTTCCCGTCTCGCGTGGAAAACGAACGATTCGGAGCCCGTGTACGACCACGCCGATGGGTTCAGTGAGGCAGGCGTTTCGCGGTTCGAGGCCAGCGGGAAGTCGCACGAGCCCGGCTTCCGGAATCAGGATCTCGTCGGCCATGCCACCGTCGCGCGCTGTGCCATGTAGGATTGTAGCGCCACGAACGCATAGGTTGGTGTCGCCGACGATGCAGGCCGGACAGACTCCGCATACCGTGACGGGCTCAATGGCAACCGGCGTTCCGTCTGACGTTAGTCCGGCGATTTCATGGCCAAGCGTGACGTCGCCGAGTAGATTACTTCCGATCAGATGGAGGTCAGAGCCGCAGATTCCAGCCGAAGCAACCTTGACAAGGATGCCCTCACCCTCTGGTGTCGGAACATCGAGTACGACAACGGATCCATGATGGCAGCGAACGGCACGCATGAGGCAATATTAGAGGATCCGAGGGGGCCCGGGTACCAGCGCGACTAGCCGAGAACCCGGTCGGGCATGACGCTGGACGCTATTGTGCATGCCACTTCCTTGATTAAACCGAAAGAGACCCATCGAGTGATTCTGCAATCCGAAACTGCCCGCGTCGAGGTCGACGAAAAGCTGGGTGGTCGGCTGAGTTCTTTACGCATCGATGGCCTCGAAATACTCGTCGCGCGAGAGCGCAATCCCCTGGCGTGGGGGTGCTATCCGATGGCGCCCTGGGCGGGGCGCGTCCGGAACGGGCGCTTCCGATTTGTCGAGACAGACTACGTTCTGCCACTTAGGATGCCGCCTCATGCGATTCATGGAACCGTCCTCGATCGGGCCTGGAATCGTCGCTCGGATGATTCTCTGCAGATCGATCTCGGCGCGGACTGGCCCTGGCGCGGATTCGCAAGACAAAGCTTCGAACTCGCCGAGACCAGCTTGAGAATGCGACTCGAAGTGCACTCCGAGGATGTGGCGTTTCCGGCATCGGTGGGTTGGCATCCGTGGTTTCGAAGACGGCTCGGGCTCGGCGATGAACTGGCTGTCGCATGGCAGGCCGATTCGATCTACGTGACGGACGGCGCTGGAATTCCAACCGGTGAGAAGCATTCGCCCGGGTCCGGACCCTTCGATGACTGCTTTACAGATCTTCGTGGCGATCCGATCTTGCGCTGGGTGGGGGCGATCGAGTTGACGCTCTCGTCGAGCTTCGATCATTGGGTGATCTTCGATGAGCCCGATCACGCGATCTGTGTTGAGCCGCTCAGCGGCCCTCCGGATGCCTTGAATATCGCGCCGCGTCTCGTCGCACCCGGGCAGCCTCTGATCGGAGAGTTTCGAATTGATTGGCGCTTGTACCGTTAGTCGCTCGGCTCGTTCTCAGACTCGATGTCCACCAATCGGCGCGCCGCCCATATGTACTCAACTAATGGATGATCGTCCGTGATCAGGAATTTCCCCAAGCGGACGGGAGCGCTGGGTCGGTCGAGTCGGGCCAACAGATCAGCACGCCGGCCACCCGCCCGTGTAGCACCGTAGTTTCGGAGTTGGGCTGCGAGTACGCCAGGTCGATTCTCAAGCTTCGCCAGGGCCTCGCGGTCGATTCGAATTGGATCATTCGAGGCGATCAGGACGACATGTTTGTCGAAAGTCTGTTGATAGTCGAAGACCGATGCGATCGTGCGTCGGACAAGCGTAGACTGGGCGGGTGTGCCCTCGTGTGCATACACGGCGACGACGCCCTTTGGCTTCAGCCGCCGTCCGAGAAGCTCGAAATATTCTTTCGAGAGAAGCGTGCTACTGCCGGCTTGGCGTAAGTAGAGCGGGGCCGAGACGATGATGTCGTATTGCTTCGTGTTGAGGGCGAGGCCGCTGCGGGCATCCATCCAAGCAATCTTGATCTGCGGATTTCGCCCGGCACCGAGAGTTTCAGCCTCGTAGTCGCGAAGCACTTCTTCGAGAGTGCGATTGATTTCATAGGCATCGATCCGAGCCTCTGGTTGCCCCGCAAAGGTTGAAGCGGTGAGGCCGACGCCATTCCCGATCACAAGAATATCCTGGGCCGGTTCGTCGTCTCGAGCCAGCAGGGCGGAAACCGCCATCATCCATGTATAGGACTTGCCGATGTGTTGGCCGCCGGGCGAGAGGTGGGTATGCCAGAGCCCATCAATATAGACGTCGCCGTCCTCGAAGACCTCGACGACTCCATCACGACCCCAATAGGTTCGGATTCCGTGGGTTGAAGAAAGCGAATAGGGAATGGACATCCCGGACATGATGAGGCCAACGAGGGCGACGCAGGATGTGAGCATGGCGACTCGCCATCGGATGCGGGAAGCCGGTTCTCGCACTTGCGATGAGGCGAGCCAATAGAAGAGCGAAACGAGAATCCCAACCGTGATAACGAACGCGCCGTAATGCAGTGGCAATTCGTATCCGACCAGCGTCATCGCGAGGATGCCGAGGCAGGAACCGAGGGTGTTGTAGGCATAGTACCGACCCACATCGCTTCCCCAGTCGCGATTCGATCGAGAAACGAGCACGCCATAGAGCAGGCCGAAGCCGATGCAGGGAATGAAATAGAGCAGCCCGCCAAAGGCCATTGAGAAGTGGGCGGAGAACCGATCCAACTCGTAGACGTAGGGCGTTGTCGCCACCATCAGGGCAGTCAGTGAAAATATTACTGTTAGGCGTTTCGGAAATCTCGACGAGAAAAAGACACCCACAGACCAGAATAGAAGGTAGAAGCAGAGCGTGATGGCGAAGGTAACGGGAAGCGGTTCATGAGCCAGCGCCATCAGCCGAAAGAGGTACATCTCGTAGGCAAGCGAAACGCAGCCGAGCCCGAAGCCAAGCATTTCTTCCCGGTTTGGTCTCCAGCCGCGCTGGGCCGCGGCCGCTCTTGGCGTCGATTCGTTCGGTTTCGGGCTTTGAAAAGAGAGATGGAGCCCGAATAGAATCGCTGCTGCCACGAGATTGAGCGCGGCGGCCATGATGAGAGAGAAACGCTGTCCGAAAAGTGGAAGCAGCACGAAGCTGCTTCCGAACGCGCCGAGAACGGCACCGAGCGTATTGAGAAAGAAGAGGATCGTGATCAAGCTCGATTCCCTGGCTCCGAGCTGGCGCTGGCAGGTTTCGGATGCGATGGGGAGCGTCGCCCCCATGAGGACCGTGGGTACCAGCAAGACCAGGAGTGCGGCGAGGGCATAGATCAGCCGCAGTGGCAGTCCGGTTGAAAGGGCGAGCCTCTGCACTGCGTAAATCGATTCACTGAGGTCGAGTGCGAAGAGCCCGGCGATCAAGAGATTTACGAGGCACAGCGCGAGCTCGATGGATGCAAAGATGCGGAGTGGGCGATCGACTCGTCGTGCCCAGCTGCCCATGAGCGCGGCTCCGAGGCCGAGGCCTAGCATGAAGACGAGGACGACGATCATGGAGCTGATGCTTTCGCTGCCCCCGAGCTGAATTTTCAAGCCTCGCTGCCAGACCACTTGGTTGACGATGCTCGCGGTACCGGAGAGAAAGAGGGCTCCAAGAACGGCGATTAGGGCGAGGATTCTCGAGTTCGGCATGAACGTCATCTTCGCAGGTCCTGGACGGAAGGTAAATTGGCCGATCGATAGGCTTCACTGTTTGGTCATCGCAGGGCAGGTGGAAAATCATGACGTCTGGGACGCCCCGAGTGGGCAGGGGATGCTCGACAGACGGGCGGAGCTTCGCGAACGCGGGAGATTTTGCGCGTAAGAGCCGTCGAGACTCATCTGCGGGGAATCGAGGAGAAATGTTTTGAAGTACCGACTTTTGGCAAATAGTGGATTGCGCGTTTCAGAACTCGCGCTGGGCGCGATGTCCTTCATGCGAGTCTCAAACGCTTGGCTCGGGAATCCTGACGGGGAAATACAACCGGGAAGCTTCGACCAAGGAGAGAGCGGCATTGCGCGGTCGGGTGGGTGAGCGTGAGCTGGCGGTTGCGGCGGAAGTGATCAAGGTCGCTGACAAGATTGGCCGAACACCGGCGCAGGTTGCACTGGCCTGGGTTCGTCAAGGACAGGCTGTCGTGATTCCGTTTGTCGGAGCGATGACTCGAGAACAGCTTGAAGACAATCTGGGCTGCCTCGAATTCGAACTCGACCCAGCCGACAAAACAGCGCTGGATGAGGCCAGCCCCATCGAACTTGGCTTTCCCTATGACTTTCTGGGGCAGTTCAAGACGGACAAAGTCATCAACCATCGGGATTCAATGCGAATCGCATCCAAGTCATTTTTTGGCTTCCATCGAGTCGCTCCTTCGATCGCCGTTCGACCCGCCGATGAGAGCCTGCCGAGGGTATTGGCTTTACGCCCCTCCGTCGCGCCCCTCCGTCGTATCGTCCAATCGGATTGAGGCGCTAGACCGAGAGCGGAAGGCGAGCGCATCGTTGCAGTGATACGGTTGAACAGTCTCTTCCCATCTACCTCGGGAGTTATCCGCCATGCCCCATTGCCGCGTTCGCGACATCGACATCTACTATGAAATCCACGGTTCGGGACCCCGCCTCTTTTTCATCGGGGGTAGCGGAGGGGACCTTCGCGAGAAGCCCAATATCTTTGATGGGCCGCTCACGAAGCATTTTGAAGTTCTTTCCTACGATCAGCGAGGGCTCGGTCGTACAGACGTGCCGCCGGGTCCGTATAGCATGGCGGACTATGCAGAGGACGCGGCGGCGTTACTCCGAGCGCTCGATTTCAACCCAAGGCTACTCATGGGTGTTTCATTCGGCGGCATGGTGGCGCAGGAACTGCTCTGTCGAGTGCCCGACATTTCCGACATCGCGCATCGCGTGGTCATGGCTTGTACGTCTGCTGGGGGTAGGGCAGGGGCGTCCTACCCACTTCACGAGTTGGCGAGCCTGTCTGATCGAGATCGTGCGATTCGGATGATCGAAATCTCCGACACTCGATGCGACGAGGCTTGGCGCGTGGCGAATCCGGATACGGCGGAGGCGTTCATCAAGGTGGCCTCGATGCGTGGGCGCGCGGTCGACGATGACCACGACCCTGAAGCTGATCGGGGGCGAAAACTTCAGCTCGAAGCGAGATCGCATCACGACACTTCGGATAGGCTCGGGAACGTGTCCAATCGCGTCTATCTATGTGCCGGGCGAAGTGATGGAATTGCGCCCGCTTCGAATCAACATGCCCTGGCGGCGGCTCTGCCTAACGCGACATTGGAATTTTTCGACGGCGGGCATCTCTTCTTGATGCAGGATCGGTCGGCGTACAAGAAAATCGTGAGCTTCCTGCTGGAATAGCTTTTCGCATCCAATACAGTCGTATGCGGTCGCGGGTCCGCGACCTAGAAGGGCCGGGTCTCGCCAATCTGAAATACCCAGGATGCGTCCAGGGTGAGTCCGGAGTCTTCTGCTGCCGCGAGAAACCGGGCAGGCGGTTCAGCGACGGGTTCATCGGATAGATCAAAAGTCCCGAAATGAATCGCAATCGCGCGTTTGGCGCCGAGGTCGATGGCCGCTCGTACGGCCTCTTCCGGATTCATGTGGGATTCCTTCATCATTTCGGTGGGTTCGTAGGCACCGATCGGGACTGCGACGAGATCGAAGGGTCCCATGGCTTCTCCTATTCGAGAGAAGCCTTTGAAATAGCCGGTATCCCCGCTGAAATAGAATTTCCGCTTCGGACTCTGGACGGCCCATGAAGACCAGAGTGCCTTCCGGTCATCTCGGAGACTGCGCTTACTCCAATGCCTGCTGGGTAGACAGTGGATGGTGATGTCTCCCAATGTCGTCGACTCGCCCCAGTCAAACTCCTCGACGCGATCGATCTTGTTCTTCTTGAGTAAGTCTGCATTGCCAAGCGGAACGAGGAAACGCGTCTCGGGATTGCGTTCTGCCAGGGTTCTCAATGTCGGGAGATCCAGATGATCGTAATGATTGTGTGAGATGACGACGAAGTCAATTTTGGGAAGATCCTCGATGGCGATACCCGGCTCGACATAACGTCGGGGACCGGCAAATGAAATCGGGCTTGGGGAATCAGACCAGATCGGATCGGTCAGGAACGTGACATGATCCATCTGGATGAGCAGTGTCGCGTGGCCGACCCAGGTGACGGTGGGTGTGCTGTGCAGCGAATTCTCGCGGAGGAAGGCGCCGTCGTTTTCAACGCGGGTTGGGAACCCGGGGCGGCTTCGAAATATGCCGCCAATGCGGCGAAGGAAGAAGGGGAAGCGAACTCCAAGGCCGCCGTGTGAAGAGGTCCCCGTCCAGTTCGTGAATCGGCCGTCTGCGTCGCGGGGTGCGGGGCCCAGAGACTCGATTGCCCTGTTCTCGGTTTCGAAGCCGGGGGCCACGGTTGAGAACAGGGTGAGCGCGGTGACGAGCGCGAGGAGGAAGGTAGGCAGGAAGCGCGGGAGTTTCATCGTTCCCACTGTAACTCGAATCGGCGAAGGCGTCGGTCCCCTCAACGCGGCGAATTCGGACCCATGATTCGTGTTACTGTAGTGGAACGCATCGACCACCTTTGGTGAGGAGACCCCCCATGAGCGAAGCCACTAAAACCACGCCCATTCCATCTCTTGGTCAAGCAGGCGCTGATCCTTATTCCATACCGATCGAAAAAATCGACGTCGCGGATTCGGAGCTTTTCGAGACCGATACGCTGTGGGGATACTTCGAACGTCTTCGCAAGGAAGATCCCGTCCATTATTGTGCGGAAAGCGAGTTCGGTGCTTATTGGTCGGTGACGAAATTCGATGACATCATGACCGTCGAGAAGGATCCTGAGACCTATTCCTCCGTGCATAGCATCGTTGTGGGCGATCCCGATCCGGACTTTCCGATCGAGGCGGGCTTCATCACGATGGATGGCCCCCGGCATACTGCACACCGCAAGGTTGCTCAGCCGGTCGCGGGTCCACGCAACCTCAAGAAACTCGAGCCGATCATTCGCGAGCGAGTGATCGAAATCATGGACGGGCTCCCGATTGGTGAGACCTTCGACTGGGTCGACAAGGTCTCGATCGAACTCACGACGGGAATGCTCGCGACGCTCTTTGATTTTCCCTATGAGCAACGACGAAAGCTCACCCACTGGTCCGATATGGCGACGGCGAGTCCGATGCAGACCGGCGCGACCGATGTCACGGAAGGAGCACGGCAAAAGGTGCTCATGGAATGCCTCGCTGAGTTTCAGGAACTCTGGAAGCAGCGTGAGAACAAGCCGCAGGGGGAGCGCCTCGATTTGATCACGGCCCTCGCCAATAGCGATGTGACGAAAGATCTCGAGCCGCTGGAATATCTGGGGACGCTCATCCTGTTGATCGTGGGCGGAAACGATACGACGCGCAATTCTCTGACCGGCGGGGTTTTGGCTCTGAACGAAAACCCGAAGGAATATCAGAAGCTGCGTGACAACCCGGACCTCATCCCCAATATGGTTAACGAGATCATTCGTTGGCAGACGCCGCTCGCTCACATGCGGAGAACCGCGACCCGTGACACCGAATTGGCGGGCAAGTCGATCAAGAAGGGTGAGAAGGTCGTCATGTGGTATGTGTCGGCCAATCGAGACGAAACGGTCATCGATAGGGCAAATGAATTTCTTATCGACCGAGCCAATTCCAAACAACACTTGTCCTTTGGCTGGGGCGTCCACTTTTGTTTGGGCAGCCGGTTGGCCGAAATGCAGCTACGGATCGCCTGGGAAGAAGCCATGAAGCGCTTTCGGTTGGTTGAAGTCGTGGGAGAGCCGATCCGGGTTCGATCCAACTTTGTGAAGGGCTTTATCGAATTGCCCGTTCAGGTACATCCCTGGTAGTCCATTTGAAATCGATCGGACCTTCGACGCGCCCTTAGCCAACACCTCTGAAAAGGAACATGCAATGTCGATGGCCATGACTCGAGAAGAACGCGAAGTTTTTCTCGCCGATCTCCATGTCGGTGTGATTTCGATCGAGCAGGAGGATCGGCCGCCGCTGACGGTGCCAATCTGGTACGGATACAAGCCAGAGACCGGGTTGTGGGTCATTACGGATGCGGGCTCGGTCAAGGGTAAGGCAATGCAGAAGGCCGGCCGGTTCAGTCTCGTCGCCCAGATCGAGGAACCCCCGATCTACCAGTACGTGAGCGTCGAGGGCCCAATCGTCGAAACCCGTGATGCAGACCTCGAGGGCGATCTTCGCCCAATGGCACGCCGCTATTTCGGTGACGAAATGGGCGACGCGTATGTTGCGAACAGCGCGAACGAGGACGGGCTGGTCTTCGTCATGCAGCCGGATCGATGGCGCACAGTCGACTACCGAAAGTTGGGCGGCGCCTAAGAGCGCGAGTCGGCATCGTCGGTCGCGGCCTCTTCATCTTCACGCAGCGCTTCACGATTGGCGCGGGCCTGCGTCAGTTCTTCCATTTGTTCTTTGTGGAATGAAATAAAGATGCCCTCGGCTTCCGCGCAGAGTTTTCCGTTCGCTTCGAGGGTGGCACTCGTAAATATCTTGCGACCTTCCACGCGGTCCAGACTTGCTTCGAAGAGCAACGGGGAATGCAGCGGCGTTGGGCTTCGGTACTTGACCGTCAATGTTCCCGTCATGCCCGGATTGCCGGAGAGGGACTGCACAAATCCAAGGACCTCGTCGAAAGCGGCTGCGATGAAGCCGCCATGCACGGAACCCGGTGGGCCCTCATAGGCGGATCCAAAGACCGCTGTCGCATGCGCATGGCGATCGTCTTTACGGCCAATTGTGATGGGCGGCGCAAGGGGATTGGCGAGGCCGATGAGCGGGCTTTGATCAAAAAAAGCGCCGACATCTCCCGCATTTGCAGATTCGCCAAAGAGACGCGCATCCCGCAAGCGCGGATGATTCTTGAGCGCCTTGGCGTAGCCCTCGAGGGCGACTGCGGCGCGGCGAAGTTCGTCGACCGGAGCGTTGCTGGGAACCAGGCGCTCGATGACGAGGCGCATGGCGCTTGCCAGCCGTCGCTTCTGGGTCCACATCTCGGTCTGACTGAGCTTGGTCGCGTCCCAATGGGGCGTGATTTTCGGGTATTCGGTTTCGGTCACGATCTCTCCATGGGTCTATTCGGAGTGGCCGGAATAGGCGGCGCGGTCAACGCTTGATGTGCTGAATCAATTGACTTCGGCGGTCGCCGGATCCGTTGCCGCAGCGTCGAATCGGGACGCGATGGCGAGTAGCACGATGGCCAAGGCTGCCTCGATGACGATGAGTTCCGTGGCCAGTTCGGCATCGTGAATCGCCCAGGCCAACGTACGCATGATGGCTGCTCCGCCGAGGAGAATCGCGCTGGCCCGCAGCCAGGTTCCGTTCGAACGGATCGCTCCGAGCATGGCCATGGAGCCGAGCGCGAGGAAGAAACTCGTGAAGTCGCCGATCTGCGTACTTCGGGCCAGCCCATCGAGCAGGGGCATCCCCAGGCCTTCCGCAGCGGTGGCCGGGTCCAGGATCCAGCCAGCGGTCTGCACAAGAAAGAGTGCACCGATCAAGCCCGCGATTGCGCGAAGTGCCATGTGAAATACTCCTTGTCCCGCGAACGATTCTTGTTCGACTGGGAGTGTGGTTTGTGGGTGTTAGTGAAATGTCGTTTCGATGTCGGTCAGGAACGTGATCAGTTGGTCGAGATTGTCGGGCGAGAGTGGCACATACCCTTCTTCGCCGGGTGCCAGCCAATAGATTTCCCCACAGCCCTCGAAGCCGAGTCCGTCTTGACGAAGTGATCGCTTGCGAGTTCGATGTCCAGCCGTCAGTGGCATTTCTTCGATCAGTCGAATGACGACGGGACGATCGATGTCGCGAAGGCGTCTTCGAACGGCGAGGCGCAGCGCGAGGAGGTCGAGCTTTGCATTCGGGCGGAGCGTAATGGCGGCGGCGGGAACTTCATGTTTGAGTCCCGGGATGGCCAGGCCATAGGCGGCCGCCAGGTCGATCGACTCGACCTCGGAGGTGAGCACGGCTTCGATCTGAATTGTCGTGACTGCGCCTCTAGCGGTATGAACGACATCATCGACATGATCCACGAGCCAATAGTCGCCGTCACCGTCGATTCGAACGAGATCTCGAGTGCTCAACCAGGCATCGGCGGACTCGAATACGCCCCGAAGCGGCCTCCCTTCGAGTTCGCCTCGCTCGCGGTCGACCCGTTCGACGAGCAGGCCGATGTCTCCGACCGCGCACGGTCCAGCGAATCCACTCGGGTTTTCGACCAGTCTGCCATGGGCGAGATCCCAGGCCGCAACGCCTAACTCACCGCCCCCCGGAAGCGGGCGACCGAGGGAGCCGATCTTCTCACCCGTCAAGTTGACCAGGACCGCGTTGCCTTCGGTTGAAGCAAAGAACTCGACGACGGTTGCTGGCGCGAAGCGTTGCATCAGCCGCCGCCAGAGTCCCCTGGGCATGCCGCTGCCCGCGAAGAGTCGAATCGAGTGATAGCGTTCTTGTCGAGTTTCGGAGCGATTAACCAAAACCGTGCATAACGAGCCGGTGTAGAAGACGACGTTTACTCCGTAGCGGCGCACGTCTTTCCAGAACAGGTCCGGATCGATAATCGAAGTAAACTCGGAGGCCATCGCCAGGCGAGCACCACTCACCAACGCGCCGCCCACACAGACCAGGTACCCGGTTGCGTGATGAACGGCGGAGCGACAGTAAATGGTGTCGCGCGGTGTGAGTGCACAGCCCGACGCGGTACCGAAGGCGGAGGTCGCCCACCGCCGGTTACTGACGCGGCTCGTTCCGAGATGGTCGCCGTCTCCGGTGATGAGCACGATGGCGAGTTCGCCGGCCAGCCCCGGATCGGGCGAATACCATTCGGGTAGCTCCACCGCCTCGGGATCAATGGCTTCCATGTCGATCAAGCCGGGTCCGAGTGCTCTGGGATCGCCTCCGCCACCGAGTACCTCCGGATCGAAGAGTAGATGCTCGACCGGCGCGACCTCGAGTTGCATTTCAAGTGATATGTCGGGCCGAAGGAAGACCGTCACAGCACCGAGTCTCGACAGCGCGACGGCCGCGGCCACGGCGCTGGGTCGGGTTTCCATCAAGAGGCCGACATGTTGCCCGTGACGGACTCCGCAGGAGATCAGACCGCGAACGATATTGTCGATTCGAATATCCGCGGCCTGATAGCTATGCGCGCGACCCTCGAAGAGAAAAAAGGTGTCATCGGGCGCTTCCTTGGCACGCTCGCGAAGCGAGAGTCCGGGACTCACACGCGTTCCACTACGGATATCGGCCAGACGGTTCAGGCGCGGAAGCTGGGGGACCACGTTTTGCGCGAGTCTTCCTAGAATGCCGACGCGTTCGGTAATTCCCTGAACCGAGGTTCCGAGGGCGCCTATGCTGAGATCCCAGAAGAGGGATGCCGCCGCGCGAAGATCGTCCACGGCCGCGTTCCGTTGGGGCACGTTCGGACGCTCGATGAGATGTGAAGCGGAACTTGGCAATTCGCCACGATCCTCGGCCCAAGCGAGCCATTCGAGGGTGGAGGGCCAGGTGACCTGATTGGCCCGCGACCCGACAACGAGTCCGAAGTGTCCGGCCGGAACCTTGATCTGGTAACAGTCTGCTTCGGGCGCCGCCTGATGGATCGCACGCACAGTCCGCGGCGGTGCGACGGAGTCTGAGAGACCGACATAGGCCAGGATCGGGCAGGTGATATCGGCGAGTGTGACCGTCTCTTCGTTGATGACGAGGCCGCCGCGGAGCAGACGATTCTGTGCGACCAGCTGTTTCATGAGATCCGCGAGCGCGGGTCCCGGAAATGCTGTCCAACCTTCACCGCCCATGAAGCGACGCATCCCTTCGCGCTTTTGGAGCGCCTCGCGATCATAAAGACGCCGAGCAAAGTCGACGCGCTGTTGCACGGTCTTGATCGGATCCATGAGCTGGAAACCGATGCGAGTCGCCCAGGATGGAATACCCGCAGGCATCAGTGCTTCCTGGATCTTTCCGAAACGTTCGATCGAATCGACGACGAGTTCGACTGGAATTCCGAGCGGGATTCCCTGATGCAGGTCGACGCCGCTGCCGAAGGTCACGAGCGAGGCGATGCCGTTGGATTTTCGATAGGCGGCGGCCTGATAGGCGAACATTCCGCCCTGGGAATAACCCATGACATGCACGCGTCGCCCGGTGACTTGCTGCACGGTGTCGATGGATTCAGACACGGCCAGGACATGATCGGTCAGGGTACGGTCGAGTCCGCCTTCTTCCTGCTCCGGGGATCCGAAATCGACGACCCAGGGATCAGCGCCACCTTCGTAAAGAGAAGACACCGCGCTTGCATTCGGCGCGACGTCCCAGACCTCGGCCGTCATCATGAGGGGTGGAACGAGCAGGACCGGCGGTCGAGATTCGCTCGTGTCCGGTGGGTCGGCGTGGGTGTCGGGCGCGCTCGATTCGGCTTCGGCGCCATTTCCGAGAGGCCCGTCCGCAAAATATCGTCTCAGTCGGTGGTGGTCGCCTTCGACAATGATTTCGAATGGCGAGGGCTCGCGTTCGGAGATGCCGCCGAAGCGCGCAATTTCCAAGCCATTTCGCATCGCGGCGGCGAAGCGCGCCAGTCCGCCCTGCGGAGCCTGGGAATGGCTCTTCGACTTTTTATCCGCATCGTCATCGGAATTGGAACGGGCGGTCTTCGGCGACGGACTGGACATGGCAAGGAAACTCGACGTTTTCGGATCGCGCAGCCGATCCGAAGCCCGATGGTATCTCAGAAGTCGATGTCCGCGACGAACCTTCGGAGCCCTTTCTCAGATTGCTAGGCCGCCAGAAAGCGCCGGACATTCATGACGACCTCTTTGGCGAGGTTGGGCCACTCTGCTTCTGGAACGCCCAGATAGTGACCGGGCACGGAGCGAATGCGCACGTTCGAAGCTGGCGAAGACGAGTTCTTCCGTGCTCTTGAAATAGTAGTCAAGCGAGGCATCTCGGATATGAAGCTTGTCGGCGATGTCCGCCAGCGACATTCCGGCGTAGCCTTTTCGGTTGATGAGGCGCGAGGCGATGCGCAAGATCGCTTCGCGTTTCAGGCGGTGTTGTTCACCGCGTGCCCCTGACCGGGCCCTGTTCTCGGCTTTCCCGGCTCGTAATGCTGGCCCCCCACTCGCGCCGGCGCGTGCAACGGATCGCTTGCGCTTCGCTGAACCCGAACCGCCTTCTGTTTTGGCCGTTTTTGCGCGGCGCACTTTCTTCGTGCCCGATTTCTTGGGACCCCGGTCGGTCATGATGGCTCCGGGACGCTCAACGCTGCGCGACGTTCCACTCCACGTGTGTAGTGGGGTTAATAGTTGTATCCGACTCGGAATCCGAAACTTCGAGGTGCATCGTAATTGTGCGCGCGGTAGATGGAGGCGATGATCGATTGGTTGGTCTTGACAGCCTCGTTCTCGAGGTTGCGTCCGAATATTTCTCCCCAGAACTGTTCGGATTCCGATCGCCAGACAATTCGGGCATCGGTTCGCGTGTAGCGATCTGCGACGTCGTCCGGGTTTCCGTACTGGCGGAATTGGACTTTGTCGCGATAGTAGAAATCTACGCGAGGAGTGAAGGTGCCCATGCGACCGCGATCGATCACATACATGGCGCCGAAGGAGGCGGTGAAACGCGGGCTGCGGGGCATGCGATTGCCATTGATGTTGACGTCGGGCGAACGGGGAGGGAGCAAAAGGCTGAAGTCTTGAATCGTGCCGTCAAAGTCTGAGAAGTCCTTGTTGTACTCAGCCTCGAGCCAGCCGAAGCTTCCGTTGAGAATGAGATTCCGCCTCAGCAGCATTGCGCGAAAATCGAGCTCGACGCCATACGATTTGGCGGATGGAGCGTTCTTCGTGGTCGGCAGCCCACCCTCGGTGGCACCGATCTGCGAATCGGTCCAGTCATACCAGAATCCGGCGATGTTCACAATGAGCCGGTTGTCGAAGAAGCTGTTCTTGATACCCGCCTCAACGGCCAGGATCTCCTCCTGCTTGAAGGAGCTTTCTTCCGCGAAGTTGAAGCCACCAGCGCGAGAGCCAGTCCCGACGCTGACCCAGAGCAAGTTATCTTCCGTGGCCTCCCATTCGACGCCGACCTTCCAGGTTCCGGCATCCCAGCTGTCGCGTTGATGTTCACCGATTTGGACCACCAGGGCTCCAAGGGGCGGGATGGTCGCTGAGTTTACGCCGACGAAGGTCTGGGCGAGGGTGTCGTCGTTCCAGGTTCGATGGGTGTAGCTGTAACGTGCGCCGGCCGTCAATTTCAAGCCTTCGAGGATCTCGAAGCTTAGATTGGTATAGAGACCGAAGACATGATTTTTTGCTTCAGTGAGGGCATTCGTGAAGACTTCAAAGGGATCGCCTGCGTCCTTTTCGACTAGGGGGCCGTCGACGAACGCTGGGAGTGCCAGGAGTCGATATGGAACTACGTCGTTTGTCGCCACGGGTTCGTCGATTCGGACGAGCGTCTGGGGTGTCCAATCATATTGATAGATCGTGCCGACCGTGTACTGAAATGGTTCGTCCCATGTAGAGTTCACGACGAACTCTTGGGAGATCTGGCGGGATTCGTCCGTCAGCTCGAGAACCGAAATCGGAAGACTTGAGTAGTCAAAATCCTGGTGGACGAAGAAGTCAGTGCTTTGGTACCCGGTGATCGAATCGAGCTTGAACAGCTCAGCTTCCCACGCGACGAGCATCGTGGCCGTCCAGACGGTGGAATCCGATCGGTTTGGTTCATTCGCGGTCCCCTTGTACGGGTCATTCGGATTCGGTAGCGCGCCGGTATAGTCATTTCCGGGACCTGCGCCGAGGGTGAGAGGGACTGTCGGGTCGGGGCTGACCGGCGTGAAGAATTCTCCTTCGAATTTCGCGCTCGGGCCCGCGCCATTGGAGCGGAGCCAGCCACCGATGAGATCAACCCGGACGTCATCATGGGGATCCCATCGAAGGCTAGCGCGAAGCGTCGTGGCTGCGGCGTCATTGACTCTCTGGCTACTCGTCTCAGTTTGATTCTCTAGCTGTCCGTCATTCATCGTCGTGAGCAGCGCCACGCGTAGGGCCAACGTGTCGTCGACGAGGGGCATGTTCATCATGGCGCGAATGAGTGCGCCATCATTTCCGCCATCAAAAAAGTTATATTCAATATCCCCGTTCGCATCGAAAGAGTATTCGGCTTTCTTGGTGACAATGTTCAGCGCGCCGCCCGTCGAGTTGCGACCCCACAGCGTTCCCTGTGGGCCGCGCAGGACATCGACTCGTTCGATATCGAAATAGTTGATGAGGCCGGTTGTCTCACGCGCAGAAAACACGCCATTGACATGAACGGCAAAGCCCGGATCGACGCCGGGTCCAACGACCTCGCTACCGACACCCCGAAGCGTGATCTTGGTCAGTCCGCCGCCGGAGAAAAGATTCGGGACGTTGTATTGCAGGTCGTTGAAGTTCGTTAGGCCTTGGTCAAGGATGTCGTTTGCCGAGAACGAGCTGACCGATTCACCGATCTTCTGAATATCCTCACTCCGCCGTCGAGCTTCGACCATCATTTCTTCGACGCCTTGGAATGCTTCTTCGTCCGCTTCAATACTCTCTGCTTCGTCCGCAACATTCGCAACTTGAGAATATGCCGGGGATAGGCTGAGAAGCAGGACGATGAGCGACTGGATGATGAGTAGACGAAACGGCGACGCCGTGCGCCTCCCCGGACGTCGTGAAGCAAACTTGTCGGTTGTGACGGTCGAGACGAGGCCCGTTGAACGCTCGATCATGCGCGTATTCCCCCACCAGAAAACGTGATTAGGTCGTCCCTATTACATTGGGGTCGAAGAGCTCTAATGTCAATTAGAATCGTAATGGGGAAATACTCGAATCAAATCCGCAGCTTGACGGATTCTCGCAACAAACGATTTCTCAAACGAAACCTCGCGATCAAGACGACCTGGGTTTTGGAGGACTCGACTCCACTCGTTTGCGCAGCCGCGCGAGACTCTTGGTCTGTCCTTCCGAGAAGCGCGCGAGCCAACCCTTGCGCAAAACGAGGAGTGGTTTCGGACACAAGGAATAATGCTGTTTCTTGCCTTCCTTTCTCGAGGAGACAACGCCGCATTCTTTCAGGACCCGAAGGTGGCGAGAGATTCCCGGTCGCGAGGCATCCTTGAATCGGGCGGCGATGTCGCCGGCGAGCGGTGGCCCTTCCTCGCGAAGCAAGTCGAGAATCTCTCTTCGTGTCGAATCCGCAATCGCGGCGTACGCGTCTCGATTATTCGACAAGGCCACGAAGCACTTCGAGATGCTTGATGTTCCACCCATCCTCATGGCCTTGCAGATTGTCCGCCACCATCGCACTCAATCGTTCAAATCCATGATGATCGATTTGGACTATCGTGGCATCATGATGGGGTGTTAGTCGAATCGTCCAGAACGTCGGGACGGGCCAGGAGTAGGGCGCGTCCCACTGGCTCTCGAAGGATCCTTCCCGTTCCGGCTCGACGACAAGGACACGTCTACCGTAGTGCCGCCGCTCTCCGTTCACCTCAATGGTCATCCTGACGCTGCCATCCACGCGACATACGAAGGTATGCAGTTCGTGGCCGAGATCCAGTCATGCGGCCATTCTCTCGAAGGGCTCGAACTCCTGCCACACACGCGCCGAGGACGTGTCACAGAGGATGCTTCGACGTACGTATAGGGAACCGATGGTCAAGCCCATGAACTCTCTCCACCGTTGTCATTGATCGATGGGGGCGCTTATGTTGTGCTTGCACATGCGAAGAATTATATGTAACAAAATTGTGACTTAGGTATTGGCGATCCCGCAACTCCACCCTTCAAGTCGCCTTCAAACGCGACCGCGAGATGATGACTTGAGCCGTCCCTGGCAGACCCTCGACCAAAGAGAAACTCCGGACGGCGTCTTCGAGCTTCGACAGCGCGATACCGACGACTTTCTGATCTGCATCGATGGTCGAGTCTTGATGAATAGCCGCGCCAGCCGGTCGGAGAAGGAACTCGGGATTCGCACCTGTCGTGGGCTTCCGGCCGGTGCGCGGATTCTGGTTGGCGGTCTTGGGATGGGGCTGACGCTCCGTGCGGTGCTCGACACCGTGGATGAGACATGCCGGATCGATGTGGCGGAGCTGCATGGCGTTGTGGCCGAGTGGTGTCGTGGGCCGCTTGCGACGCTCTCGAAGAACGTTCTCGCGGATCCAAGAGTGACGCTTGGTGTCGGAGACGTTGCGGATCGAATCCGCGAGTGCGCAAAGTCCGGTGGTTCCCAAGGCGGAGGAGCGGGGGGTGTCTACGATGCCATCGTCCTCGATCTATTCGAGGGGCCTCACGCGCGCACGGACCCGAAGCGTGATCCCCTCTACGGCAGCGAGGCCATCCGCCGATCCTGGCAGGCGCTTGCACCGGGTGGGGTTCTCGGGGTCTGGGCCGAGGCGAGGGAAGAGCATTTCGAGGCGCGGCTGCGTGCGCAGGGATTCTCCATCGAAACCCAGCGGCCCGGCCGGGGTGGACTCCGGCATTGGATCGTTCTGGCCAGACGGGCATAGAAGGCTCCCCGAATCGCCCAGAGGGGCCTGTTTTCGTTGTACATTCACAGAATTGACTCTAAGGTGATCGCCTAGAGATCCCGATTCATGGATCTGGGCCACATTCAGCCGACGAATCGCTCTTTGCGTTCGCGAACCGCCGGTCCGAGGAATCTTGATGAAGCGCGGGATCGTCGTCATCCCTACATACAACGAGGCTGAGAATCTTCCGCTGATCGTTCCCGAGGTTCTTGCCCAGGACGAAAGGCTCGAGATTCTTGTCGTCGATGATGATTCGCCCGATGGCACCGGCAAGATCGCGGACGACCTGGCCGAGTCGACGGGCCGCGTTCACGTCTTGCACCGTCCAGTGAAAGAAGGCCTGGGTCCCGCGTACCGCGCGGGCCTTCGAAAGGCGCTCGATCTGGGCGCCGACTTCGTGATCCAGATGGACGCGGATTTCTCCCATCCGCCCGCCATTCTGAAAGAACTCATCGTTGAACTCGAAACGCATGATGTTGTGCTCGGGTCTCGTTATTTGAATGGCATCACCGTTGTCAATTGGCCGATCGAACGAATCCTGATCAGCTATTTCGGGAATTGGTATGCGCGAAAGGTGACCGGCCTTCCGATTGCGGATTCGACGGGCGGGCTGCGCTGTGTCCGACGTGAGCTGCTCGAGAAGATGGGTTTCGAACGCATCAAGGCGAACGGTTATGCCTTTCAGATCGAAATGAATTACCGCTTCGTGAGGTGCAAGGCGCGGATCAAGGAGGTCCCGTTCTTCTTCCTCGACCGCACGCGTGGAACGTCGAAGTTGACCCTGAGCATCGGTTTGGAAGCGCTCTGGATCGTCTGGTGGCTGCGCATCGCCGATGCATTTGGTCGTCTATAAACTCGAGGATTCTGCAGCCGGCCCGTTGCGGTCGAGCGCGGGGCAAAGTCTTAATTCATGAGCAAGAGCTGCCGCGTCCTGGTGCTGAACGAGCGCGATCCAAAGCACCCCAAGACGGGGGGCGCCGAATTTCATGTTGCCGAGGTCTTTCGGCGTCTCAGTGAACGCGGATACGACGTGACATTGGCGGTTTCCGGATTCTCGGGCGGTGCTTCGGAAGAGGTCGTAGAAGGCCTTCGGGTTCGTCGTCTCGGGAGCCTGCTCTCTTATTACCCACGCGTGGCCTGGTATTGCGCGACGCGAACGCGTCGCGATGAATTCGATGTCGTCGTCGAATGTCTGAACAAGGTTCCCTTCTTTTCTCCCGTCTATTCGGGGGTGCCTGTTCTGGCGCTTTGTCACCATCTCTTCGGAGAGGTGGCCTTTCGACAGGTCGCCTGGCCGATCGCGGCGGTGGTCTGGCTGCTCGAACGCTTCATCCCGCTCCTTTATCGGAGACTGCCCTTCATTACGATTTCTGAAAGCTCGCGAGACGATCTAGCGGCGCGCGGGATACCGGAAGCCTCGATCAAAGTGAGCCACTGCGGCGTGGATCCGACGGATGTGGTGGTGGACGTCGATCAGTTGAGACCAACGCGGGTCGCCTATGTGGGTCGGATCGAACCCTACAAGCGCGTCGATCTCGTTCTTCGAGCCATGGCGAAACTCAGCGAACGTTTCCCCGAAGCGGAACTACTGATCATTGGCCGCGGTTCTGCGACACCGGAACTTGAAAGGTTGGCCGAGGAGCTCGGCCTTGCCGAACGCACGCGGTTCACCGGATTCGTCAGCGATCACGAGCGGGATTCGCTGCTTGCCGAAAGTCGCGTCTGCGTTTGTGCCTCAGAGAAGGAAGGCTGGGGGCTGACCGTGATCGAGGCCAATCGACTGGGAACGCCTGTTGTCGCCAGTGACGCGCCGGGGCTCCGGGATTCCGTACGTGACGGTCAGACCGGGTTGCTCGCTCCCTACGGCGACGTCGATGCTTTTGCTGAGCAGATCGGACGCTTGCTCGAGGACGATGCGCTGGCGCTTCGTATGTCCAGAGAGGCCCTTGCCTGGTCTCGGCAATTCGATTGGGAACAAGCGGCGACGGAGATGGGCGAAGCGATCGATCGCGCCCGAAATCTTCAGTGATGTCCCCCCTATCGCAGCGATGGATCATCGTGATCGGCTTGACGATTTTCGTCGGCATCGCGATGCGCGTGAGCAACGTCTTCCAATATCCGATCGATATGGGGTTCGATGCTCAGGGGAATTGGTCTTATGTCTCCGGGCTGCTTCGGTCCTGGGCGCTGCCCTCGCCGGATTCCGGGTGGTCGACCGCACATCCCCCATTGTTCTACTACGTGGCAGGGGCCATCGGTCGCATCTTCGGTGGGGTCGGAGAGCTTGGGAAAGCGTCCGCCATCCACGCGATTCGATTCGCGAGTATGTGCTTCGGACTTCTCGGGATTGTCGCCGCCGTCGTATTCGTTCAGCGCGCGGACCCGGGGAATTCACGGCGTGCCGTTTTCGCTGGAGGGCTGCTGCTCTTCCTGCCCGTTCACCTCTACATGAGCGCGATGTTGACGGAGGAGATTCTCGTCACGACCTTGATCTCCATCGTGGTGGTCGGCGTGGGTCTCGATCTCACCGCTGAACCAGAGAGGACACCCAAGGCGTTGATGCGCGCTGGCCTCTTCGGCGGCATTGCAGGACTGGCTCTGCTGACGAAGTTGACCGGGCTGCTGGTCATCGCCGCTGGGGGAGCCGCCTATCTGTTGGTGGATCTCCGAGCGGCCCGTGACGCCGGATCTTGGGCGTCATCACTTGTTAGGCCAGGTGTTTTTGGGGCAGCAGCAGTGCTCGTTGGCGGATGGTTCTTTGCCTGGAACTGGTTGCAGTACGGATACCTCTACCCGCATGCCCTCGAAGTACACTCGGTCATGTTTCGCATGCCGCCGGGCTCTCGTAGCCTCATCGACTACTTGTCATTCCCGTGGCAGCTCTTCATCGATCCGAACCTCTTATCCCCGAATCTGATCCATTCGGTTTGGGGAAGTACCTATGCGACGATTTGGTTCGATGCACATCGACATTTCGTTCCCCTTGATGGTGTGTCGATTGCGCGGCTAGCGACTGCAATTCTGGTGCTGGGTCTCTTGCCGACCATTGCATTCGGTGTCGGGCTGCTTCGCGGCATTCGTCGCGTCTTGCATTCGATTCCAGGACCTGATGTTCTCCTGCTCTTACTCGTGATCGCCACGTTTGGAGGCTATCTTGTTTTCTCTTGGCGCAATCCATGGTTCGTCGTTCTGAAGGGCAGCTTTCTTCTCGGGTTGTGTGTCCCCTTCTCCTTCTATGCGAGTGAAGTTCTGGCGGATTGGACTCGAGGCAGCGATTGGCGATCAAAAGGCGTATTCACCTGTGTTGGCCTACTCACGATTCTTGTGATCGTGACCTTTAGCTATGGGGTCGTTCTGGAAAAGCATGAATTGCCCGGTATTCCCTGGACCCCAGTGGAGACCTCGTGGCAGCCTTAGAACCGCAGACCGGAGAAGCAGGCGGGAGCGGTCGAGCACGCCAGCTCGCGAAGTGGCTCGTTCCCGTGGTCGTCAGCGCGGCGGCTTTCGCTCTACTGCTCAGTCGCATCGACTTCGGGGAAGTTCTCAGTCATGCGGACGGTCGGGTCGGGGCAGTGATGATTCCGGCAGTACTGCTCTACGGTGCTGTGAGTTTGTGGATCGAAGCGCAGACGCTGAATCTATTGGCCTCGCCGAGCTCGCAGTCTCTCGACAAGTGGACGTGCGCCAAGATAAAGGCCGCAAGTTATCCCCTCGGACTGCTTAATTACGCCCTGGGTGCTGGGGGACTCACGTATCTGCTACGTCGCCGTGGAAATCTCGGGATTTCGAATGCGGCTGGGATCGTCATTTTGATCGCACTCTTCGATCTCGGATTCCTGCTTCTCTTGTCGGCGTTTGGCGCCGTTCTTCTCTCGACGCAGACGATTGCTTTGCAGGCGTCTGCCATCGCTCTTGCGGTCGCCGCCATCTTGGTTGGGTTTGCTCTGCTTCGTGCGAACTTTTCCCTGGGACCACTCGATCGTCTGCGGGATCTCGAGCTCTTTCGGGCAGCCCGCGAGACCGAGATTTCGCGACTCGCGATTCTGGCCGTGCTTCGATTGGGATTTGTCATCTCGTTCATCATGTTATGTGGAACCGCACTTCTGGTATTCGATATTCATGTCCCGCTGGGTGACCTCGTGATCGGCGTCGCCGCCGTTTCGCTGGTCGCTTCGCTTCCGATCGCGGTGGCCGGTCTAGGGACAGGGCAGGTCGCCTTCGTATTCATGTTCCGTCATTGGGGATCACCCGAAATTCTATTGGCAAGCAATCTGGCGCTCAGTGCTGGTTTGATTGTGATGCGGGCCGGTGTCGGGCTTCTTTTTGCCGGCGAATTTACGCGTGAGGCGCTGGCGGCAGCGCGGGAGACGAGAGATTGAGCCAAGTAACCGTGACCGGAGAGCGCCTCGACGATGACCATGCCCTATTCGGGCCCGATCTCGCCCGACATCGAGCCGCCTACTTGAGAGCCATCGAAGTCGCCGGGCAGCGTGAGAACGGTCGAACCCTCGATCTCGGATGTGGCAACGGATACGGGAGCGCCGAAATCGCCGATGCGGTGGGCCATGTGGTGGCGCTGGATCGGATCACGCCAGATGCCCAACATCGGCGTGATAGCCTTCATTATGTGCGTGCAGATTTGGCGGGTGTTCCGCTCGTGCCTCGAAGTTTTGATCTCGTCGTGAGCTTTCAGGTCATCGAGCATCTCGAGGATCCCACCGTTTACATGCAGGCCATCGCCAATGCCGTTCGGTCAGACGGGACGGCGCTCGTGACGACGCCCAACATCTTGATGTCGGACGGCGTAAACCCGTTTCATATCCATGAATACGAATCCGCTGAGCTCTGTCAGCTTTTGGAACAGCATTTCGAAGAGGTCGAGATGTTAGGTGTCGGCATGAGCGCGGACGCGGCGCGCTACCAGGAGGACCGACTGGCGCGCATCCGTCGAATCATGCGTCTCGACCCCTTTGGGCTTCGCAACCGACTTCCTCGAAAGCTGATCGATTGGCTTTTCGCGCAATTCTCCATCGTCGTGCGTCGGGGAATCCAGAAAGGGCAGGGGCTCCCCGATCTCAGCGTCGATGATTTTCCGATTGGTCCCGCAGATGGAAAAAGTATCGATCTGCTCGCAGTCTGCCGAAAGCCGCGCTCGGAGTCTGCGCGGCAAACCTCGAATCGCTGTTGAATCGTGAATTTCTGGACGGCTTGGAACACAAGAATCGGTGAACAGAAAGCGCGCTCGCGCGATCTGCGCGTTGTAAGACTGCTCTAAGCCCGAAGATCCCCTCTTCATGATCCGGCTGCCGCGGTCCGTGATTGCATCCCGCACTCGCTTCAGACTCACCGATGGTGGAGTGGTCCGTGTGAGGCGCCGCGGGCAGCGAACACGATTCGTTGCCATCCACTGGCTTGCGTTGTTATTGGGAATCATCCCCGTTCGGGCGAAGCGTGATTCGCGGACTGCCCCACCATCCGAGTTCGCCGGGCTGTATGGGACGGTTGGAGATTAATTGCAGGCGTAGGGTCACGGCCTGGCCCGAGTATTCCGAGAGATCGACCTCGAAGGGCTTCCATCGCGCGATCGCATCATCTTCAATCAACACGTGCTCTTCGGCGAGTTTCTGGAAAACGCCCTCGGCCTTGATCGAGAGCCGCATCCGACTATCCGGTGGATGCTGATACACCCGTTGCTCACTGGTTCCGATCGCCGGATACCCGATGTCCGCTTGAAAAATTCCATCCGGTGGAATTTCGAGGTCAAAATCGATACCGCCGCCTCGAATTCCGAGAACCATAGGTAGGAACCGGCGGTTCTGGACGGTCCCAATGGTGTCAGAAAAAACGCGTGCCGCTTTCAGCTTCCCGCCCGCACGAATCCAGGGCCGGCCACTCGAAGCGTGTTCGATCAGGTCGGTGTGGGTGGCTCCGCGATCGCGACCTCGCTCGAGAACCAATATCCAATTCAAACCCGATTGGAGAAAATCTTCGGGAATATGGAAATATCGTTCCAGTGCGTGCTGCACGTCAGGTAGTTCGTCCCGGTAGTACGTGAACACGGGTTGATCGATATCGGTCATCACGACGTAGCGTGTCGTTTCGAGCGCCCTCGTGATGATGCGTTGTTGTTGCTCGGGCATGCCTGGGATCACACCGCCATAGGGTGTCGGGTTATGCGTATCGGTCGCGAAATAGATCAGGGGTTCGGCTCGGGCGACGAATAGTGCATCGCCTGGGTTCGTATGCTCACGCAGGTAGCGGATCACATGGGGAACGGCGTCTTCTCGGAAGCCCGGGCTGATCACACGCAAGGGAACCCGGGGTCCGAAGCTTGGTGGGCCCGAAATCCAGTAGAGCGATCCAGCCACCAGAGCCGATAGGAACGCCAGCAGTCCGACCCCTGTTGCGGCGGTTCGCGAAAATGCGCGCGGCAAGCCGATCCTGACTGGAGCGACGAGGACAAGTTGGATAGCCGCACTGGGCAGGACCGAGACGAGATGGCCCCAGTCCGATCGTGGGAACAGGTTACTCGTCATCGCAAGCAGCGCGGCCAGATGGATCCAGGTCGCAGTCGGCAGAGGTCCACTGCGCCGCCGTGCGAATGTGGCTGCGATTGCGATGAATGGAAGTGCAAAGAGGAGTTGGGTGATGAAGGTCATGAACCAGCCCGGCTGGAGACCCCATCCGCCATAGAGCAGGGTATAGAAATAGGGCAGGTAGAATGCCTGGCTGTTCCTGATGTCTTGGCTGAATTCACCCGGCGGCCAGAAGTTCATGAAAGGCGATTTGTAGCTGGGCTCGAAAGAGAGAGGCAGCTCGACCAACGAATAGATCAGCGCGTCCAGGCCGCCGGTCGCCGCGTACGTTGCCAGCGTCATCCCCGCGACGAGTAGACCGCCCGTGATAAATCCGGAAGCCGCGCGCAAACGTGCTTTGGACGGCGCGCATGCCACGAGGACAACTAACAGCGCAATTGCGAGCACGGCGCCAATCGTCTGCTTGCAGAGGGCCGAGCATGCGACGAGCATGCCCGAAGAGATCGCCCAACGCAGATTGTGCAGGCCGGCGAGTGCAGCCCAGCTCGCCATGATGCCGATCGAGACGGCCAGCGTCGTATAGAAATAGGTGGAAAAGAGCGGGAAGAGCAGGATCGGCGTACAAGCGGCGATCGCCCCGATCGCATGAGCGAGTCCATCCGCCCGCGCACTGCGAGCGAGCGCAAACACGGCGGCCGTTGCGGCTCCGTGAAGGAGCGCGACTGCGGTGCGTGCGACGAGGATCTCTTCTCCGAACACGCGGAACAGCAAGGCGAGCGCTTCGAAGGGCAGGGGGCCGGTAAAGGCGACGACGTCCTGATACAGGCGATCACCGCGAATCAGGCGTTGGGCAATCTCAAGGATCAGTCCCTCCTCGAGCATATTGGGCTCGAGCGGAATCATCGAAGCGCAGGTGATTACGCCGGCCACCCCCCACACGAGTGTCGCTACAGGAAAATCCAACTGCGAGCCGTCGCGTGTCGTCATTCGGGCGTGAGCATACTCAACCTCTTCGGCACGGCATTCCAAAACGAGCCTCAGTCGAGCCCAGGTCGCCCTCGTCTGTGCTGCGTCATCGCGCCAAGAGCTCCACGTTCGACATATAGGACCATGCGAACCCCGTCCCGATCGATCGCGACGGGAACCTGTTCCCCGAGTCTGCCGCCGGACGAGGTTCTGAGTAGCGCGCCCGGTTCGAATATTCTCACGTCGTCGTATCGCAAGATGACGTCGCCCGTGCGCATTCCGGCCCTCATCGCCGACGAGCCCCTGAGTACTTCGGCCACTTTGATCTGATTAGGTTCCCCGCGTGCGTACAGGTAGTTGTCGTAGTCCTCGTCCGACAGATTTTCCCGGAGCTCCCCTTCGAGTCGGGCGAGTTCCGCGCGGTGGGGCTGTTGGAAGAACCAGCCCTCACGCAAAGCGGTGTCGGTGATCGTCACGCGAGCCAGCTCATGGCTCTCCCAGAGATCGCGAAGGCGCTCAACCTCGTCTGAATGGATTCCCAGCGATACCAGCGCTTCATCGTCGAAGCCGGATCCCTTGACGTTCGCGTCATCGTCAGGTCGCATTACGCCGTCGTTCTCGCCCGAAACCGACCCGTCCGCCATCGTTTCTCCATCGGCCAGACGACTTGCCATCGCTTCGTCCCGTGTGTCGCGGAGCAGCGAGAACACCTCGCTCAACCTCGCCATCCGATCCTCGAGTTCTCGACGCGCCTGCACTTCTGCCGCCAACGCGAACTGCAGCTGCTCGAGAGTCGATGCGTCGGCGCTGTTAGAAGGGGGTGTGGGGCTCTCGAAACGGGCCCAGGGCGATCGAACGAGCCCGCCGCTCACCAGTAGTTGAGCAGCCACGATCATCCCGATCATCCCGATCACACCGAGCGAAATGCCGATCAGGAGCCTTCCAGGGCGGTCGATCTGATACTTTTGTCCACGTTGAGGTTCGGCCACAGCTCGCTCAGGCTATGGGATTGTCCGACGGGTCGCCAGCATACAAAGATTCGGACTTGCTGGGTTCTTTCGGGGCAATTCAAAATCGAGCACCGGGTCGAGACACTGCGCTAGAATGAACTGGAGAGCATGGGCCAGCAGAAGACTCGCAACGTTATCGTCACCTTGTTCGCTGTTGCGTCCTTTACAGTCGGCATCGCTGGTATTTCTGCTGCTCTCGTGAGCGCGGGGGTCGAGAGCGGATCCGTTGGAATCATCTTCGGGCGGACGCTCTCGAATCGAACCGATAAGCTCGTTGCTTCGCCGCGCTCCCGCTACGATCGAATCATCGTTCTGGGTGACTCGACAGTCAGCGAATACCCACCCGGAAAAAGTGTGCCTGCCAGCTTGCGAAGGCTGCTTCGGAAGAAGGCCTCGCGAGCCACTGAAGTCATCTCGTTGGCGATGCCTGGGATGTCAGGACTAGAGTACTACGCGTTCGCAGATCGGATCGCTGCGACTCACCCGGATCAGGTCGTCATGCCGATCAATCTGGCTTCGCTTTCGGTCCATTGGCGCGGTGAATTTGATCAAGTGGAATCTGTTGGTTGGATTCTGCCGAGCCGCCTCCCCGACCTCCTCACACGGCCCTTCCACACTTGGAACCTGACCTTCGACCGCATCCTCATGTACATGGGAATCGTTGGGCTTGATTTGTCGAAGAGTTGGCAGCGATACGGTGAGGAACAGATTCGCGCCGTTCACGGACTTCATCGACTCCGGAGCGCGTTGCTCGAGCCCAATCGACGAATCCTGGCGGACGGTTTGCCCTTCTATCGGCTGCCATTCCATACGGAGATCGACAATCGGCCGAATCGACTCTACGTCGAATCGAGATACGGAGAAGCGTTCGCGGGGGCCGAGCCGGACCACCCCGTCGTCCAGATGCTCGCGGGGGCGTTGGAGATCTACCAGAACGCGGGCATTCAGGTTCTGGCGTACGTGGTTCCCATGAACGTCGAGCATTTCGATCGGATCGGCTTCGACACTCAAACGGGGACTCAGAAAACCATCGAAACGCTCCGAGGTGTGGTTGAGAGTCGGGGCGGAACATTCCTCGATCTCCACCGGTTCTTCCCCGACACGGCCTTCAAGGATATCGCCGGACACTTTCTCCAAGAGGAGGGTTTTGACGGCGCGATGCTTTTGTCTGCGAGGCTGGTTCCGGTGCTTTTGCGAGACGAGCTTGGGCGCACGCCGAGCCCGACCAGTCAGACTGACTGAGTAGATCGATGTTATTCAACTCCATTCCCTTCTTGATTCTCTTCGCCGTGATATTCGTCGGCCATCGGAGTGTCCCTCCACGACATCGCGGTGCCGTGCTCCTGATCGGTAGCCTCGTCTTCTACAGCATGTGGATTCCCGTCTATCTGGCACTTTTCGTCGGGGTGCTCGCGGCAAACTACCTGCTTCTGCGGCTCATGGTGCGAAGCCAACGACCCACTCGCTGGCTGATCGCGTCCGTTGTGTTCAGCCTGGGCACGCTCGGTTTCTTTAAATACGCCGCCTTCCTCGTGGCTTCATCCATTCCGATATTGGAGAGCGTCGGCCTCTCAACGCCTGCGATTCCAGCGATTCTGCTACCGCTGGGCATTTCCTTCTTCACGTTTCAGATCATCGCTCTCGCCGTCGATACCCATCGCGGTCAAGTCGAACCCGTCGAAAGCTTCTGGGAATACGCTCTCTTCATCTCCTTCTTCCCACAGCTGATCGCCGGGCCAATCGTGCGCGGCTGGCAGCTGCTGCCCCAACTTCGAGAGGGAGGACAGATCTCTCGTGAGCGAAACAGGCAGGGGATCTGGCTGATTGCACTCGGCTTGGCGAAGAAGGTTCTGGTTGCTGATCTCCTCCTGGCCCCCTTCGTCGATCGGATCTTCGTTCTGCCGGGGGCGAACACAGCGCCGGAACATCTGATCGCGCTCTATTCTTTTGCGTTCCAGATCTACTTCGACTTCTCGGGCTACACCGACATGGCGCGCGGGCTGGCCAAACTTCTGGGTCTGGATTTGCCGCTCAACTTCCGCGAGCCCTACCTCTCGCGGAACCCCGCTGAGTTTTGGCAGCGTTGGCATATCACTTTGTCTCAATGGCTTCGCGACTATCTCTACATCCCGCTTGGGGGAAATAGAGCAGGCTCCGTTCGAACCCATCGCAACCTGCTGCTGACGATGCTTCTTGGCGGGCTCTGGCACGGGGCCGCATGGAACTTCGTCATCTGGGGCGGCCTTCATGGGATTTTCCTGATCCTGCATAGATGGCTTCCGGGTTCGCGTCGCGACGAAGCAGGGGAGGGCCTGCGTTGGTCTGACATCCCACGGATCTTGCTGTTCTTTCATGTGGTCTGTTTTATCTGGATCTTCTTCCGGACCGACAACCTGGCAGAAGCCATCGCATTCATCAGTCGGCTCGCCACCGGGAGCTATCACCAGATCTGGCCCTGGTTCCAGGTCATTGTCGTGCTTCTCAGCGCCCTGTTTCACGTTCTGGAACGAATGGGTCGGCTCCATTTCGATGAAATACTGGACGGGCTGGACAGTCGATGGGGTGCGATATTGGAGGGTGTGATGCTCGGTTTGTTGGCCGCACTCATCGCGCTATTCGGCGCCAGCGGTGGGGAGTTCATCTACTTTCAGTTCTGACGCTGCCCGTTCAGCCGCGACGTACGAGCACGATCTTCGCGAAGGTGCCGACCGTGTCCATCCAGCGATCGAGCCAATGTTCAAGGCTTCTCCAGGTGGAAAAGCTCCAGCCGGGCATCAGACTGCGCATCGATACGCCCCCGGACAACAGGTACCGCAGCGGTAGGTTGACTCGGATCGATCGAATCTCCCATTCGGGAAATCGCTCGCAAAAGAGTTCTCGGTCTCGTTCGAAGACGATCCAGGGGAGCGCGCCATTCGCACCGGAGAGCGGGCCGCTCGGCGGCAGGGTCCAGCTTTCCCTGTCCGGTAGGAAGGGCTCGTGGTGGAGGTGTCCCCAAACGAAACGGGACCAGGTCGTGACCCACGGTTCGATCATCGCGATCACGCCTCCTGGCCTGACGCATCGCGTCGCTTCAGCCAGGAAGAGTTCGGCGTTGGGAATGTGATGCAGCACCTCGGTCATGGCGATGCCCCGAAGACTCGCCGCTCGAAAGGGCAGCGCGCGGCCGTCGAGCACGAGCGAAATGTCTGGAATACGGAACACGTCAGAGGTGATCAGGTCCGGGAGGAGTTCGTCGAGGAACCCGGCGCCCGACCCTAGTTCGAGTACGGGCGCATCGCCCTCAGGCATGGCATCGCAGATTTCTCGGTACCACTCGACGTAGAGCTGGCGTAGGAAGGGCTTGCTCTGAATGATCGAGAGGCGGAGCGCTGTGGTGCGGGGATCGTCCAGATCCAGGCCGCGTGTGAGGGGGTGTGCGAGCAGTTGTTTCAGCATGCGGCGGGCTGCAGGGAGTCCGCCGTACGGCGGTCCCCGATGATCGTGGCGGGAACGCCTCCGACGATTGCGAAGGGCGGCACGTCGCGGGTCACGACGGCCAATGACCGTATGTGCACCGATCCAGACGTCGTCGCCAATGCGAACGGGCGCCATGATGTGGTCGACGGAGGTCATGGGGACGTCCAGCTGCTTGTGTGCGTGCTCCGACGAATTGATCACGACATAGGGTCCGATCAGGACATCATTGCCGATGCTGATTCCGCCTCGACCATCGATGAGGGCACCCGTGTTGACTGAAAGTCCGCAGCCCACACGAATCCCATAGCAATGCGTTAGATAAACCCCTGGATAGAAGATCGCGAGGGATTCGAGCTTCGCGAAGAGCATTCGGTAAAAGCCCCAACGCGCGAACACGCCAAGCGGCCCCGGAAGCGAGCGGACCAGCCAGGCCAGATGCTCTTCCAGCGTGAGATGAATCAGGTGGCCCGAGTAGCGCTTGACGAAGCGTTGGATTCGACTCATTTCGCCCTCTGCCTATTACCTGTTCTGCTCACGCTCAACTCCTCCCGGGCTCTAAGGGAAACTCGTTGTGACTATGTTAACGTCGGCTGCCGACGCATGGAATGTGAACTTCAATCCCAGACCAATCAACATGCTGATTCATTGGCGGGCTCTCCATGAGCCTGACTCGATGGAGGCGAGTGTCGCTCAATCTGGAGGCCGAGTTGGCGGCCAGGATTTCGGGCGTGACTCGCTACTACGATCAACTGATCCAGTGGCTGCCCCAGCCCTGGGACACAGGTGCCTTGCTCGAGCGCTCGGACTGTCCAGAACGACGCATGCTCGAGACCGGTAGTGAGTTTCCCGATCTCTCGACGGAGCGAGACCGGCGAACGGCCGTGCTGCTCAACGGCACGCTCAACTACCATTTTGATGTACAGAGGCTTCTTCAGGAGCTTCATCCGAAACTCTCCCGGACCAGTCGAGTCATCGCCATCTGTTACAACCCGTACCTGCGCTGGGTCTACCGAATTGCTGCGTATCTCAATCTTCTCAACGCCGAGGTCCCCGATACTTTCCTGACCAGGGAATCACTCGCCAATCTGGCGCGGATCTCCCATTTCGAGATTGTGCGCACACGGCCAGCGGGCTTCATTCCCTTCAGACTCTTCGGCATCGTGACCGTGATCAATCGCCTGCTTGGCGTGTTACCCGTGATCCGGAATTTGAGCTTCGCATCAGTCGTCTTTCTTCGGCCAGTCAAGCCCAGCGAGGACAAGCCGTCGCTCTCGATCATCATTCCGGCTCGTGACGAAGCGGGCAATATCGAGGCGGCCCTCGAAAGGCTGCCCGATTTTGATGGCGCAGAGGTAGAGGTGATCTTCGTCGAGGGCCACTCGAGCGACGATACATGGGCGACGATTGAGCGTGTGGTCGACGAATGGTCGCCACGAATACCTTGCCGCGCCTTTCGCCAGACGGGCAAGGGCAAGGCCGATGCGGTTCGTTTGGGATTTTCATACGCCCGATGTGATCTGCTCACCATCCTGGACGCGGATCTGACCATGCCACCGGAGCTTCTGACCCGCTACTACGAGGCTTATACCGAGGGACACGCCGACTTCATCAACGGCAGTCGGAAGCGATGCGGTTTCTGAATCAACTGGGCAACGTTGTGTTTGCGAAGATGCTGAGTGTTCTCGTCGAGGCGCCGCTCAGCGATGTTTTATGCGGAACGAAGCTTTTGGCTCGCCGCGACTATGACCGCTTCATCCATTGGCGGGACGATTTCGGTGATTTCGATCCATTCGGCGACTTCGAACTGATTTTCCCGGCGGCGGTGATGGCGTTGGGGATCATCGATATCCCAGTCCGATACCGAGACCGCACCTATGGCGCGACCAGTATTCGGCGCTTTGCCCACGGCTTCGAGCTACTCAAGATGACCGCGGTCGGTCTGTTGCGGA
>LWDU01032537.1_pt1 | contig 82734 bp, 80 predicted proteins | sample 727161 | NCBI WGS metagenome assembly LWDU01 (sample SAMN04566230, study PRJNA314399) | hydrothermal vent metagenome | isolation source: deep sea hydrothermal plume seawater | place: Mexico: Gulf of California, Guaymas Basin | collected 2004-07-11
GGGAAGAAGGCCCAGATGAGCAGCTGCGTCAGCCGCGCCGCGCCGGCGAGGCCGAGCAGCACCGGCAGCGTGTGGATGCGCTTGTGCGAATCGGCGTCGTGCTTGTCCATGTGCTTCCCCATCACGACCGCCATCACCGTCAGGCCATACGGCACCGAGACCAGCATCGCCTGCTGAAGCTGCGCTTCGGTCGCGACGCCGCCAGCGAGCGCCCAGAAGGCGCCGCCGACCATCAGTGGCCCCCACACCAGGAAAATGCCGATTTCGCCGAGGCCGAGCGACTTGAGCCGCAGCGGCTTGGCGACGTAGAGCACCGAAATCGCGAAGCCGACCAGCACGAAATACCAGATAATAACGCCGATTTTCTGCGCGAACCAGCCCGCAATCATCAAATCCGCAAGGTAGCAGGCGAAAATAGCGGCAATCAGCCCCGGCTTGCTGACCAGCCCGTGCATCAGCGGGTGCGGTGCGTAGTTCGCGCGCGGGTAGTCGGCAGTGTCGACGCCGTGCAGTGTGTCGAAGTAGTCGTTAACCATGTTATTGCCGGCGTGTGCCAGTAGTAAGCCAACGACAACGAGCACCGCGTCGAGCGGGGCGACCACGCCAGCCCCCAATTGCACCGCCAGCATCACCCCGACCAGTCCCGAGAAGAGCGTCATGTTGAACACGCACGCCCGCGTGATGAGCATCCAGCGGCTGACGGCGTCGAGCGGGGCGCCCGGCAGCGGGTTGGCGGTCTGGTAGATGGTGCGCCAGCGGGTGAAGTAGGCAGGAGCGGTCATTCGTCCTCGTAATAGTCCAGCCCGAGGTGCGTGATGAGTGTCTCTCCCATCAGGTGCCGCAGGGTGTTTTCCAGCTTCACCTTCTGCGCGAACAGGTCGTGCATCGGCGGCAGCCCCGGCTTGGTCATGGGCGATTTGAAGTAGAACGAGAGCCACTCCTGGATGCCGCCCATGTTCGCGCGATGGGCGAGGTCGAGGAAGAGGGCGAGGTCGAGCACAATGGGGGCGGCGAGGATTGAGTCGCGGCAGAGGAAATCGACCTTGATCTGCATCGGGTAGCCGAGCCAGCCGCGGATGTCGATGTTGTCCCAGCCCTCCTTGTTGTCGCCGCGCGGTGGGTAGTAGTTGATGCGCACCTTGTGGTACAGGTCGCCGTAAAGCTCGGGGAACTTCTCCGGCTCGAGCATCTGCTCCAGCACCCCCAGCTTGGAGACCTCCTTGGTCTTGAAGCTCTCCGGGTCGTCGAGCACCTCGCCGTCGCGGTTGCCGAGAATATTGGTCGAGAACCAGCCGTCGATGCCGAGCAGCCGCGCCTTCAGCCCGGGCGCCAGGATGGTCTTCATCAGCGTCTGCCCAGTCTTGAAGTCCTTGCCCGCAATCGGCACCCCCGCCTCGCGCGCTAGTGTGTACATCGCCGGGAAGTCGACCGACAGGTTGGGCGCACCGTTAGCGTACGGCACGCCTTCGCGAATCGCGGCATACGCGTAGAGCACCGATGGCGCGATGGTGGGATGGTCACTGTCTAGGGCGGCCTCGAATGCGTCGAGCGATTCGAACATGTCGCCCTCCGCCGGCTGGTAGACCTCGGTCGAGCCGCACCAGACCATCACCGCGCGCTCCAGCTTGTGTACCTTGCGGAATTCGCGGATATCAGCGCGCAGCGCCTCAATGCACGCGCGGTGACCGGTTTCGGGCTTGACGTGCGTGCCGTCCAGATTCCTGACGAAGCGCCTCTCGAAGACCGCCCTCATCGGCGCAATCGCCTCGAGCTCCGGCCGCAGCTGGTCGAGCAGCTCGCGCTCGAGCACGCCCGCCTTGCGCGCGGCGGCGTAGACGTCGTCGGGGAAGATGTCCCAGCCGCCGAACACCAGCCCGTCGGGTTTCGTGAGTGGCACGAGGTCGCGGACCGGGACTTCGCGGTGGTCGGTGCGCTTGCCGAGCCGCAGCATCCCCAGCTGCGTCAGCGAGCCAATCGGCTGCGCCAGCCCCTTTTGCAGCGCCAGTACGCCGGCGATGAAGGTTGTGCTCACGGCGCCCAGCCCCGGCAGCAGCACTCCCAGCCGACCTGTGGCGGGTGCAATATCGACGGCTTCGGACATCTTTGCGCGGGAGCCGCGGCACCCGCACGGCAGGGTATTAACGTTGGCGCAACTCGCTACCATGGCCTCCGACGACGCGCAGCCATCCGTCAGCGGCGATTTCCCCGCCGTGGTCGCCGTCGCCAGCGCGGCGGTGGCGCTGCTATTCATCGGGCTGGGGCTGCTGCTGGCGCCCACGGCCGACTCACCGGTCACGACCGGATTGCCGTCGAGCTGGGCGGTCGTAATCCTGCTCTGTGGTCTGGCGGGGCTGCGACTGGCGTGGCGGTTGCAGGGGGGCGACGCGAGCGGGGCGCGCGCGTGGTGCCTGCTGATGGCGCTGCTCTCGCTCCCGACGCTGCCGTATTCGCTGCCGGTGGCGCTGCCGGCGCTCTTCGGCGCATGGCAGCTATGGGGCGGCGTCCGCTGAATCGGGCTTAAATATCGGTCACCGCAGTCGACGGCATGGCCGGGCAGGGGACCGACAACCGCATTCGGGGCGTGACCGCCCTGCTCGCCTTGCTGGCTGTCGCGCTGCTGCTGCCGTTTGCGGCGGCCGCGGAGCCGACAATCAAGTTCAACCCGCACGAGCGCGATTACCGTGGCATCACCGTGGAGGAGGATGTCTACCACTTCCATAATCTGGCTGGTGGGGACGAGCGCTGGGCTGAGTTCAGCTTCAGCGTCAACGGCAGCGGCCGCGCCGACATATTCCTGCTGCATGACAGCGTCTTCTGGGGTGAACTGGGGGGCGACCTAGGCAACGCCAGTGTGGAGTTCCAGCCTTATCGCGAATGGCTGAACGTCTCGACGCTCGCCATCAACGTAACCTTCCCCAGCGACGAGGAAATGGTACTCATAGTCGACAACAGCGACGTACCGTGGAACGATACGCTCCCCGACGGCAGCCTCACCTACGACCTTTTCATCCTCGACTGGGAATTAGATTTTGCCGAGTTGCTCTCCTGGATTGAGGACCTGGTGCAGCAGGGAATGCTCATCTGTGGTGGCATCTGCCTCGTGCTCATCATCGCAATTGTAGCCATATTTGCCGCCTCGCGGCGCGGCAGGGGTGGTGGAGGCGGGCCGCAGCTCGATCTAGACGGTGACGGGCGCGTCAGCGACACCGAATGGTCGGTCTACAAGTCGCGGCGCGACTCGGAAGACCAGCGCTGACACGTGCAATCCGCGACGTTCCTCCAGCGACTGCTCGCGTTCCTGGTCGATGCGACGTTGCTGCTGCTGGCGCAGGCGCTGGTGCTGTTCGTGGTGCTGCTGGTTTTTGGGCTGGATATTCCCGAAGCACACTTGCTGGCAATTGGCGGGCTGGCGGGGCTGGTGCTTGACTCGGGGCTGACATGGCAGGAAGCTAATGGCGGCAGCACGTTCGGCAAGCGGCTCCTGAAGATACGCGTCGTCCGGGCCGACGGCGGCAACGTGGGCTACCGTCAGGCGTTCATCCGAAACTTTGCCCGGCTGGGCTGGCAGGTCCCGACTTTCGGTGCGCTGTTCCTGCTCGCTGACGCGCTCCTGCTGCTGGCCCAGCCGCGCCGACAGCGCATTGGCGACCTGCTTGCCGAAACCAGAGTCGTTCGAGTTCAGTAGAAGACTGAGAGACAGGTGGGTGAGCCATCGGCGGCGCGGATTTGCGACATCTCGAGCGGGTGCAGCCGGAAGCCGTGCTCCGCGAGCAACGCGTGCGTCGCGGGGTAGCCGTCCGGAATCAGCAACTCGCGCCCGAAAACGAGCACGTTGCACGCATACGTCTCGGCAGCGGGGACGCGCAGGACCTCCGCCACCCGCTCGAGCCCCCCGTCGCGCAGCGCGTGGTCGGGCGCCAGCAGCAATCCCTCCCCGGGCGACGTGCAGATGGATTTCAGGTGCAGCTGGTCGTTGGGAATCGCCACTTCGTGCACCGGTAGCGGCGCGACGAAATCGCGCAGCGCCCGCGCGCCGGCGCGGGTGGTGCGGGTCGAAATCCCGACAAGGTAGCAGTCACCGACCCGCAGAACGTCGCCGCCGTCGAGCACAGCGGGCGGCTCCATCTCGACCAGTTCCAGTGCCGCACCCAGCGCCGCGGCGACAGGCGGCTGCTCGCCGCGGCGCGACGCCAGCCCGGAATGGGTTAGCAGCGCGTGCCCGTCGTGGACCACCGCATGGTCCTCGACGAAGATGCAGTCGGGGAACGCCTCGTCAGCCGCCAGTTCGGTGACGGCAACGCCGAAGTCGCGCAGCGCCGCGACGTAGGCGGCGTGCTGTCGTCGCGCTTCCGCCACATCAGTCGGGCCGCTGCCGAAATAGCGCGCAGTCGCCTGCTCGAAGGAGTCGGGAACTCCGCGGACGATAGCGCGCGCCATGCTTGGGGAGCGTGCCATGGCTTTAGCCTAGCGCCCCCGCCAGCAACGGCAACAGTACCGTCGCGTCGCCCTCGACCGTCACGCGGCTCGCCTCCGGTTTCACCTTGCCCCACGAGATCGCCTCGCGGACACGCGCGCCGGAGAGCGAGCCGTCCCACTCGGGGGCGGTGGTGACCTGCACGGCGTAGTCGAGTCCGTCGCGGAACTGGTTCCACCAGATGACGTGGTGCTTCGAGATGCCGCCGCCAATCATCAGCGCGCCCGTGGCGGGCGCGTCGTGGACGATATCTGAAAGCGCGTGCTCGTCCGCCAGCGTGTCGGGGGTGAAGTCGCGGTGCGACTGCCAGAATTGCCACAGCTGCGAACCGACTGCGCCATCGCTGAAGCCTGGGACGAAGACCGGCACATCGCGCGTCGCGCACGCTGCCAGAAGCGACTCGTCGCCGCGCTCTTCACGCGCGAGACGCAGGCCCAGCTCGCGCCAGATTTCCCACGGCGTCCAGCGCGATTGTTTTTTATACAGTTCGTTGAGAAATGGTTGCATCCATTTCTCGATAGGAATCCCGTAGGAATCATCGGGCACCAGCACGTTCCCGAGCCGGTTGACGCCGCGCTCGCGTAGCTCGGCATCGTCCAGTGTGAAGTCGCCGTGGTAGTAGTCAGCGAGCGTCCGCGCGATGTCGTGGTCGAGCGTCCCGCAGGTGGTAACGACCACGTCTGCGAAGTCGTCGGCGACCAGCTGCCGCAGCACACCGCGCGTCCCGGTCGCCATGATGTCGGCCGGGAAGCTCAGGAAGACCGTGCAGTCGGCGTCATGCATGCGACGCATGATGCCGGCGGCGGTCGCCAGTTTGGCGGCGGTGAAGCCGCCCGCCGTGCCGAACCGCTCGAGCAGCTCGGTCAGCGTCGTTTCGGGGCTGGCGGTGAAGTCGCGAACCGGTTTTTCAGGCATCGATAATCAGTCCGCAGGTGCCGCAAATCAGCTTGTCGCCGTCCGGTTTCAGGCGGCCTGAGCGACACTCGGGGCAGAGCCCGGCCGGCGTCGCCTGCTCGTCCGCGGCGGCCGTTTCGTCGTCTTCGCTCTCGACCTCGGTGTGCAGCGCCACCGCGACTATCTTTTCGCCCTTCTCGAGCGACATCACCTTGACGCCGCGGCCGATACGCTTGATTTCGCGGATTGAGTCTATTTCGGTGCGAATTACCTTGCCGCTGCTGGTCGTCGCCAGTAGCTGCTGTGCGTCGCCCACTGGCAGGCAGGCGATGACGGCGCCGCTTTTCTTGTCCGGCTTCAGGTTCAGGACGCCACGGGCGCCGCGCTTTGTGAGCCGGTAGTTGGCGACGCTGGCACGCTTGCCATAGCCGAGTTCGGTAATCGTCAGTAGTGTTCCTTCATCGTCGACCAGCGCCATGCTGATGACTGAATCGCCCTCCTTGAGCCGGATGCCGATGACTCCCTGTCCCCCACGACCGACGACGCGGATTTCACCTTCGCTGGCGCGGTTGGCCATCCCGTTGCGGGTGGCGAACATCACCTGACTCGAGCCGTCCGAGATGGCGACGTCAATCAGCTCATCGCCCTCCTTGAGCGTGATGGCACGGAAGCCTTGGTCGACCTTCCAGCCGCGTGCGATGCGCTGGGTGAATTCCTCGAGCCGTGTGCGCTTGACGATGCCGTTGCGCGTCGCCAGCACTAGGTAGTGGCCTTCGGTCTCCAGGTTGGCGACCGGCAGCATCCGCAGCACTTTCTCGTCGGATTCGTGTCGCTTCTCGTCCAGCTTCTCAAGCAGTTGCACCAGCGGGGTGCCCTTGGCGTAGCGCGAGACGTCAGGAACCTGCCAGGCTTTCAGGAAATACATCGACCCGTTGCTGGTGAAGAACAGGACATGGTCGTGCGAGCCGAGCGAATAGATTTCGACCGGCGTATCGCCTTCCTTGGCCTTGATGCCGATGCGTCCCTTGCCGCCGCGCCGCTGTGCGCGATATTCGTCAAGTTCGACGCGCTTGATGTAGCCCTCCTGTGTCCGCATCACGACGACTTGCGAGCGCGGAATCAAATCTTCCGTATCGATGTCGCCCTCCCAGTCGGAAATTTCGGTGCGCCGCTCGTCACCATATTTCTCCTTAATCTCGAGCAGTTCGGCGCGGATTATTTCGCTCACCCGCTCGGTCCGTGTTAGCACGTCCTGCAGGTCGGTGATGGTCGCCTTGAGCTCGGCCAGCTCGTCGCGCCGCGCATTAGCGTCCTGTCGCGAAAGCTGGTAGAGCCGTATCTCGGCGATTGCCTTCGCCTGCGGCTCGCTCAGGTTGAATTGCGTCTGTAGTCCCGCGACAACCGCGTCGCGGCCGTCAGCCTTGCGGATGAAGTCGATAATTGCGTCGAGCTGCGAAATCGCGAGCAGCAGCCCCTCGACGATGTGCGCCCGCTCCTGCGCCTTTTTCAGCCGATAACGGCTGCGCCGCTCGACCACTTCGCGGCGGTGCTCAAGGTAGACTGCGAGCAGCTGCGGCAGCGCCAGCCGCACCGGCTGTCCCTTCATTAGCGCCACCGCGTTTACCGCAAAACTGCTCTCGAGCGCCGAATGCTTGAAGAGCAGGTTCTCGACGATTTGCGGTGACGCGTCCTGTTTCAGCTCGACCACCACGCGCATCTCGCGCCGGTCCGACTCGTCCCGCAGGTCGCGGATGCCGGCGACCTTCTTGTCGCGCACCAGCTTCGAGATTTCCTCGAGCAGCCGGTTCTTCTGCAGGCCGTAGGGAATTTCGCTGATAATCAGCCGCTGCTGCTTGCCCGCCTCCTCGTGAGCTACGCGGCCGCGCAGCTTGATTTGCCCCCGCCCCTTCGAGAATGCGTTGTAGATGCCCTGCCGCCCCATGATGGTCCCGCCGGTCGGGAAGTCGGGGCCGGGCAGCACTTCCATGATGCGCGACAGCGAGACCCCGGGATCGGCCAGCTGCAGCAGCAGTGCCTCGACCACCTCTGCAAGGTTGTGCGGCGGCATGTTGGTCGCCATCCCGACCGCGATGCCGGCCGAGCCGTTGACCAGCAGCCCCGGAAGGACTCCCGGCAGCACGGAGGGCTCCTGTAGTGAGCCGTCGTAATTGTCGACGAAGTCGACCGTATCCTCGTCGATGTCGCGCAGGACGGTCTCGGCAATCGGCGCCAGCCGTGATTCGGTGTAACGCATCGCTGCGGCGCGGTCGCCGTCGACCGAGCCGAAATTACCCTGCCCGTCGACCAGCGGGTAGCGCAGGCTGAAATCCTGCGCCATGCGCACCATAGTGTCGTAGATTGCTTGATCGCCGTGGGGATGGTATTTCCCCATAGTGTCGCCGACGATGCGCGCCGATTTCTTGTAGGGCGAGCGTGGTCCCGAGCCCATCTCGCGCATCGCGAAGAGCACCCGCCGGTGGACCGGCTTTAGCCCGTCCCGCGCGTCGGGCAGGGCGCGGCCCACGATGACCGACATGGCGTATTCAAGGTACGACTTGCGCATCTCGGTCTCGATGTTGCGCTCCAGTACCGTATCGCTTTCAGTCTCTGCCAAAATAGCCTCTCCCGACGATGCCGGTGGGCCAGCGCAGACCGGTTAAAAGGGGGACGGGCGGGCAGTGCTTTGCACTGCCCGCGCGTACGCGAGCGCACAGCCCGGAATTTCACCCTGAAACTGTTTCAGCCGGCGGCCGCCGCGCCTTCGTAGAGCACGGTGATGTACAGATCGTAGCTGTTGGGCGCCGAGCCGAAGTTCGTCACCTCGGCGGTATAATCGCCGGTACCGCAGGCGGCGAAGTCGCGATAGGTCATGGTCACCTTCTCCTCGTCGCCCGGGTTGCCTGACGAGCCGCACTCCTGCCCTTCGGTGCCGTAAATTGCCAGGTCCAGGTCGCCCGTGCCATCGCCCTGTAGCTCGATAATGGCCCCGGTCGCGTATTGCTCAACGGGGAAGTCGTGGTTGTTGGTCGTCGCCGGCCCGCGGTAGATGCCGCCGCCGGGAGCGTAGACTGTGTCGGTGATGTGGTCCTCGTAGGGCGGCAGCACCGGCCAGCCGGCAAGTTCGCCGGCGTCGGGAACGTCGCCGGTCGGGCCGCCGTAACTCAATTCACCGTAGCCCATGCCGGCCAGCGTCAGCACCGCGACGCCCAGCGCTACGCGCTGCATCAGCCGGTCGAGTTCCGACGTCATCAGTACGTGAATGCTCTCTGCATTATAAGTGTTTCAGAAGAGCTTCAGCGCCTCTTCGAGCCGCCCCAGCTCGATGCCGGTGCTGGCGCGGCCGCAGACCGCCCCCGTCGCGGTGGCCACGACCCCGGCCCCGACGAGCGGCATCCCGAAGTTGGTGGTGCACTCCATGATTTCCACGCCGAGCCGCTGGCCGAGCGCCTGCCGTTCCTCGTCCGGGATTTCGGGATGGCAGACGCCGCCCCGGGCCGTAACACAGGCGAGCATCCCGACGTTCTCCATTTCGGCCAGCGTTTGCGGCCGCAGCTCAACCCCCAGCACCTCCCCGGCCGCCTCGCATGCCGCCGGCGAGAGCCGCGGGCTACAGATGCCGCCGGAGTTGGTGACAAGTAGGTTGTTGCCGGCGGCGTTGGCGCGCTCTTCCAGCACGCCGAAGCGCAGCCCGTGCTTTTCAGCAACGATCGCGAGCGCGTCGCGCTCGCGGCCGGTTGCCAGGTTGGAGACTATCAGTCCCTGTGAGTTCATGGCTACGAGCGTCCCGAGCACGCGGCTGCCGCCGACGGTCGCTTCGATGACCGGCGCGCCCAGTGCTTCGGAAATAGCGGCGCGGTCGTTGGCCGGGATTCCGGGCGGCAGCAGCGCCAGCGCGTCGGAGACGGCGCAGAATACGCCGACGTAGGGAGAATTGAAAAGGTCCTGCCGCAGGAGCGCCATCTACTCGGCGAGATGCACGACGACGCTGCCGTCCTCGAACTTCAGCGCCCGCACCCGGATGCGTGACGGCGGTTTCTCGATGCCGCGCGCCCAGATGGCCTCGTTGACCGGCGGGTCGATGAAGAGCGCCCGGTCCTCGGACTTGCCCTTGCGGGCTTCGGCGGCAGTGCGCACCGCGACGCCATCGCGCTCGGGCTTCATGTGCCGCACTAGGAAATCCTCAACCATGCGCATCGCCACCGGCGCGCGCCGCGTGCGCGGCACTCGGTAGAGTTTGCGCAGTGGGATGGTGTAGATGCGCTCCAGCTGCAGCTCGTCATCGGCCATCAGCGGTGGAGTCTCCCGCGGCGCCAGAAGTGCCGCTTGGGATGCGAAGTGAAACGGCGGTTGGTGCGCTGCATCACCCACGCGGGAACGCGCCGGTTTCGCTTCACCAGCTTGTTGAGCCGCAGCTTTCTTGCGTAGGGCTTGCGACTAGACATCGCGGTACCCCCGGATTTCGACCTTCGTCTCGCGCTTGCGCGAAAGGTGCGCCAGCATCTGCTGTAGCGTAGCGTCATCAATCGGCCCCGTGAGCTTCCCGTCGCCCGCCAGTGCCAGTACCTGCTGCTCGACGGTGGCGGCCACTCCGGGGCGAGCGATGCGCACCTGCGCCAGCCGCTCTTTCGCCTCGGCACTCATCAACTGCCGCAGCGCTCCCTGCACTTGCGCTTTGTGCGCTATCAGTTCCTGTTCCTGTGCCAGCTGCTGTTCAGCCTGCGCCTGCATTTCCTGCAGCCGTCGCTGCCGCAACTCCTCGAGTTCGCGGTCCTCCATCAGTAGCGCTCCAGCCGCTCGTAGGCGGCGTTAATCTCGGGGCGCAGCGCGTGCGCGGTGTTGTCGAGTAGCGCCTGCCCTCGGGGCGCAACACGGCGTCCCTTCGACGAGCGCTCGACCAGCTCTGCCGTCTCCAGCTGCTGCATCATCAACCGCAGAATCTTGCGGCTGCCGGGGTGCGAGCGGTTGGGCTTGCTGCCGCGGTCGACCGGTCCCGAGTAGAGCCGCGCCAGCCGCTCGGTTCCGAGCGGGCCGCGCAGGTAGAGCTTGCGCAATACCGACGCCGCACGGCGATACCACCAGTCGGGCTGCTCCGGCGCCTTCTCGCGGTGCGCCGCGGTTTTGGCGAAGGGCGCCCACTCGGGCGGCTGCAGTGCCTTCTCGCTTTTCAGCGCCTGCGCCAGCTTGCTGACCAGCTTCTGTCCGGGGACGTCGTTGACAGTAGTCATCGGGAAGTGGGCGGCACCCAGCCTCCATTATAAGCCTTTTCAGACGAGAGCGTAGCTCTCGCAAACTTCGCCCGCCAGAACTTAGTCGGTGAAGATGTTCCAGCGGTTGAACATGACGATGACCAGCACGTAGGCGATAATCAGTAGCGTAATCAGCCCCAGCCCGACCGCCTGTGGCAAATGCGGGAAGATGAAGAGCACGAAGAACCCCACAATTGCAGTCCACCCCAGCAGGTAGGCAAGATAGGCGTGCGGCGCCAGTTCAGGGTCGCGCACCGCCTTGCCGGTCATGAACTTGCCGAGCGCGCTGATGGTGCGCATGACCGACTGCTGCAGCCCCGCCGTGTCCAGACTCATGCGTCGCCGATGCAGGGTGTGCTAATAACGCTCACCGTCCGCGCAGCGCCTCGAAGAATCCTTTTTTCAGGAGTCCGCGTCCAGTGAGGAAATTGTAATTGGCAAGCAGCATCACGAATACTCCACTCAGCAGCACGATGAAGTGCGATACGAAGCCGATGGAACGCGGATCGTCCACCAGCGGCCGGTCACCAGCGGTCAGGAAGAAATTGCTCGCACCGTAGACGATGGTGAACGAAATGGCGATGAAGATTACGTTATGGCGGTTAATCATCCCCTCGGCCTCACCGATGACGGCGTGACTCGGTCCGCAGGACCTGGACTGAGAGCGAGTAAATTACGACCACAATTGTGATGAACATGAACACAAGGTCCAGAACAAAACTGGGCTCCTGCGAACTTGAGTATAGCAGCACCCCTGCATGGTAGGCAAGAAAGCCCCAGTATCCCACCGAGAACCAGCCCGCGAAGGTATCTGCTTCGGCATCGCTGACATCGCGTTGTAATCTCCGCAGGAAGAAGAGGGTCAGGAGTGTCAACGAAATCATCATCGCGAACCAGAAAAACTGGAACAGGAGGTCGAAGTCCTCCGCGAATGGCTCATAGTTTCTGGCCATGAGATAGAAGGTCATGTAGCCTGCCAGCGCCCAGAAAACAGGGGCTGCGTAGACCAGCATTCTGCCTTGTCTCGCATCACCGCTCTTTCGTTCAACACGGCGTAGCGCGTATTCCCGGAAAGGCACGCGCATCCACCATGCCTGCGCGAATTGCCAGATGATAAAAATGATTATCAGCCCGAAGCGGAGCCCATTCCGGAGGTTATCGCCGTAGTCTGCGTTACCGAGGATTGACCAGAGAATCCCTGCAATGAGGATTGATAGCAGCACCGGCAGCAACAGACTGGTGGGATGGTCACTGCGAGTCAGTTCCTTGACTCCGCTGAAGCGTGTCAGGATGCCGGTAAGCAGGTAGCCGCCGGAAGCACCATAACCGAGCAAGAGTAGCAGGTCAACAGCCCAGTTACCGCCAGAAAGGCTTAGGACAAAGAAGATACCTAGCAGTGCAACGAGCAGGAAAAAGTGCAGCTTGGTTTTGCGCGAAAAGAGGATTGAAATTAGTTCAGTTTTGTTAATGCGATTCTGGGGAGCTGCTGCTTCATCTTCGACTTCGTCATCTCCATCGTCCTCCCCGCCGAAATCGAAGTCGGAAATTGGCGTCTCGCCTCCCTCATCCGCTTCGTCGCCGTCATCCTCCCCGGCTTCCGCCTCGCCTTCGTCGGTCTCCGGCTCCGCTTCCGCCGCCTCTGGCTCTTCGTCCTCGCCCGCTAGGATGCGGTCGATTTCGAGCAGCACGTCTTCGTCTTCGCCGGCCATGCGTCCCCGCACGGCCACTCGCCGGATTAACCCTTGCGGCGCCAGCGACCTTCGCGGCGGTCGCCCTCGCCACCGCGCCGAGCCAGCCGCCGCCGCGCCTCGTCGCTGCGTTCAGCACTGGTGCGCAGTCGTCGCTGGCTCTCGCCGCGGCGGCCACGTTCGGCTCCCTTCCAGCGGCAGGTGACGCGTTTCAGGTCCCACGCGGCCGCCTTTGTGACGCGGCGTCCGCCGTGCAGGTGCAGCGCATCAATGACCGCGGCACGGCCGTCGAGCTGCATCACCATATCGACCGCAAGTTCGGTCTCGGGCGGCAACTCCTGCTTGAGCGACAGCGTCTCACGGCCTGTATGCACCGCGAAGCGCACGCGGACGGTCGTGACCAGCCGTGCCCAGACGATCGGCTGCGCGCGCGCTTCGGTCTGCTCAACGCGCCGCGTACTGGCGGTGCCCCGGCGGGCGCCCAGCTCCAGGGCGGTAACTTCCAGTTGGCCACGGGCGTGCGACAGCAGCTCGCCGACCTGCAACCGGTCGCCCGGCTCGACCAACAGCTTCTCGCGCACTGTCTCGCCGCCTGCGGAGAGCCGCAGCTCCAGCTCGAGCGGCGGCGCCTCCCGGATTTCGGCGTGGCTCGTCGCACCGCATTCGGCGCAGCGCACGGTGCCCTGGAAGTGGAAGCCGTGTTTCTGCGATGTCTGCGCCTTCAGTACGTCGTGCAGCGTCGGCTCCCCACAGCCCTCGCACTCTAGCTCGAGTTGCTGCATCAGTGGCGGAAGTGGCGCATGCCGGTTAGCACCAGCGCCACCCCCCGCTCGTTGGCCGCCGCGATTACTTCGTCGTCGCGTATCGAGCCGCCCGGCTGGATGATTGCAGTAACCCCGGCCGCCGCGGCCAGGTCGACGCCGTCGCGGAACGGGAAGAAGGCGTCCGACGCCATCACGCTGCCGTGCGCCGCATCGCCCGCCTTTTCAATGGCGATGCGGACCGAATCAACGCGTGACATCTGCCCGGCGCCGACACCGGTGATGCGGCTGTCGCGCGCCAGAACGATGGCGTTGCTACGAACATGCCGCACGACGCGCCAGCCGAAGCGCAGCGCTTTCCACTCGGCAGAAGTCGGCTCGCGGTCGCTGGCGATATTTATATCTGCATCGTCGAGAGTTTTCGTATCGCCTTCCTGCAGCAGCCAGCCGCCAGTGACCGACCGCAGTTGCGCCGCGGGGCGGTAATCATCCAGCGGTCCGGTCGCGAGCAGCCGCAAGTTCGACTTCGCCTCTAGCATCTCACGCGCCGCATCGCTGAACGCCGGCGCGATGACGCATTCCTTGAACGAGTTGGTGATGGCGGCCGCGGTTTCCGCGTCGACTTCGCGGTTCAGCCCGATGACGCCGCCGAAGGCCGAGACGGGGTCGCCCGCCAGCGCCGCCTTGTAGGTGGCCGCCAGCTCCGGGCCGGTCGCGGCGCCGCAGGGGTTGCCGTGCTTGACGACCGCGGCCGCCGGTTCTGGGAAGTCGGCGGCAATCGCAAGCGCCGCGTCAAGGTCGAGCAGGTTGTTGTAGCTCAGCTCCTTGCCCTGCAGCTGCTCGGCGGTCGCGAGCCCCGGCCCGGCCGCCAGCGGGTCGGCGTAGAACGCCGCCTGTTGGTGCGGATTTTCGCCGTAGCGCGGTCGCAGCGCCAGCTCGCCGGCGACGTGCAGCGATTCCGGCAATGCGGCCTCGCCGAAGCGGTCGCCGAGCGTGCGCTGGATGAGCGCGTCGTAGGCGGCGGTGTGGCGAAATGCCTTCAGCGCTAGTGCCTGCCGTTCCGCCTCGGGCAGCCCGTCGCTCGCCAGCGCTCCGGCCACGCGGCCGTAGTCGGCCGGGTCGACCAGCACCGTGACGCGCGCGTGGCTCTTCGCGGCGGCGCGGATTAGCGACGGGCCACCGATGTCGATTTGTTCAATCAACTCCGGTAGCGGCGCGTCGCGACGCGCCGCTGCGGCGAACGGGTAGAGATTGACGGCGACGATGCCGAAGAGCGGCGCCCCGTGCTCTGCCGCTTCGGCGAAGTCCTGCTCACGCGCCAGGATTCCGCCGAAGATACGCGGGTGGAGCGTCTTGACGCGGCCGCCCATCATCTCGGGGAAGCCGGTGATTTCGGAAACGGGCGTCACAGTCAGGCCACCCTCGCGCAGCGCGGTGGCGGTACCACCGCTAGTGACCAGTTCCCAGCCCGCTTCCGCGAGCGCGGCGGCGAACTCGACCAGCCCGGTCTTGTCGCTGACGCTCAGCAGCGCGCGTTGCGTTGTCGCCTTGCGGGATTTACTGCTGCTCATCAAGGGTCGCCTCGCGTCGCAAGTCGCGTCCGGTTTAAGCGCTGTCGGGGAGCTTGCGCAGGCAGCTTGCCAGCACTTCGCTGGTGACGTAGACCGTCGTGCCCGCCTTCATGATGGGCTTTCCGGCTTCCTCGGCGGCGCGCACGTCGACCAGCAATACGACCGGCTTGCCGATGATGTGGCGGCCCGCCTCGAGCGCGTTGAGTCGCGTCCCCGAAAGGTGAACCATCTGCCGGTCGAGCGGGTAGAGTCCCTGCTCGAGATATTCCTCGGAATCCTCCTGCGAGCAGGCGAAGTAGAGATGCTCGGGCACGCCGTCGGTCGGCAGGTCAAGGTCAAGCTCGATTGAGTGGGCGTAAGTGGCGCGGAGCCGTCCGCCCTCGAGCTGGTAGCGTCCTTTCGGGTCGGTCTCGACGACTGCCTGGAGGTGGGTCATCGTGAGCGAGCCGAGGTTCTGTCGCTTGAACTTTATCGACGTGATGAATTCTTCCGCGTCAACCCAGCCCTGCTGGTCCATATCCAGCTCGAAGCGGTCGGGGAAATGACGCAGCACGCCCGCCATAATGCGGCCGAACTGGTCGAGGTTGCGGGGCGAAAGCACAAGCTCGCCCTCCTCGCTGCAATACTGGCATTTTTCGCCGCGATAATGGCCGTGGTGGTTCTTGGTGCACTCCTTGAGTGGCTCGTCCGGTTGCCGTCGCATGGCGGCCGCACCCAGCGGGGTGATTAAGCAGTTACGTCCAGCCGCGACAGCGGCCGCTTACGGCTCCCACTTGCGCTCGATGGCGTCGCGGATGGCGGCCGCCTTGAGCGCGCCGATGCCTTCCACCGCACGCAGCACCTCCGCGTCCGCGGCGAAGATCGCTGCCACCGACCGGAAGTGGTGCAGCAGCCGCTGCGCCAGCACCGCACTAACGCCGGGGAGCCCCTCGAGAATGTGCCGCTGCTGCTCCTCGGGCGAGAGCTCCCCGGCGGCAGGGCGCAGCTGCGCCGGCCCCGGTTCGCGGCGCGACCGCTCGAGCAGGGCCATCAGCAGGTCGGCCGTCTCGGCGGTGTCGGCCGACGGCAGGATGGGGACGCCGAAGTCGCCGGTGATGGAGGCGAGCGCGCCGCGAATCGCCTTCGGCTCGACGCGGCGCGCGGTATACAGGTCGTCGCCCTCGAGAATCAGCAGCGGCCGGCGAAACTGTTGCTTCAAGGCCTTGACTTGCCGGAAAAGCGAGCCATCGAGCATCGAGCCGACGAAGTCCGCGCCGGTCTTGCGCTCGACGCCCACACGGCCGTCAATCAGGTAATCGCCTACGGGCAGCTGCGTCGGCGCGACCGTGACCCCGCGCTGCGCCAGCTCGCGCGCGACCCCCGAAGGGAACTCACGGTGGTCCACTTGCAGCCGTACTTCTTCCGCTGCCGGGGTCGCTTCTGCCGTCGCGTCGCTTTGCAGGGGCGCCCGCGGTGCATCCTCCAGCCGCGTTTGCCCGCGCGCTACCGGCGGCGCGTCCCCGCCGGGCGACTCGCCGCCGAGCTCGGCGCGCGATGGCAGCTTGATTTCCATGCGGCCGCCACCGAAGAGCGACTGCATCTGCATTTCCTTGCTGCGGCTGCTCCAGTAGGCCGCCTCGTCACGGGTGTCGGTGGTAATCAGCACGTAGACCTTGCCGGGCCGGTCGCGGCCGGTGCGTCCGCGGCGCTGGATGAGCCGGATGGCCGATGGCACTGGCTCGTAGAAAATAACTGCCTCGGTGGCGGGAATATCAAGCCCTTCCTCGCCGACCGACGTTGCCACCAGTATGTTGTAATCGCCGGCGCGAAACTGCTCGAGCGTCGCCTTTTGGACCTTCTGTGTCATCCCTGGGTCGCCCTCGCGCGACCCCTGGCCGACGAAGCGCACCGGCCGCGCCGCCGGCAGCTTCGAGAGCCGCTCGACAATCAGGCTGGCGGTGTTGCGAATCTCTGCGAAGACGATGATGCGCTCCGCGCCCGCTGCTAGCTCCTGCGCGACCAGCTCGTCGAGCCGCTCCAGCTTAGGGTGCTCGTCGCTGCTGCGGGCGGCGTCGATGACCGCCTGCTTCCACTCGGGCTTCTGCAGCAGCCATTTCGTGGCGCGGCTCTTCGAGCTCTTGCGCATCCGCGCCGCGTAGTCGAGAAACTGCGTTGGCCCCTGCGTCTCGACCGTCAGCAGCGCGTGCGCTACCTTGAGTGCCATCGCCTGTACCGAGATCAGGTTGTAGATCTGCCGTGGCACGTCCCGGCCGGCCGCGCGCAGCCGCGCCTGCAACTTGCGCCCCGCCTCGAGCAGCATCGTCGTCGAAACTTTGCGCGGGCGCGTGAGCAGCCCCGCCAAGTGTAGTTGTCCACAGAGCCGGTCCTGCAGCTTCCGCAAGTCCTTGCGAATCCGCGCCGCGGAAGCCGGCAGTGGCACCTTCACCCAGCGCGTCTGGACCGGCTGGATGTAGGGCGCGACGTCGGGGTCCCCGTCGTCGCGCTTCTCGATGGCGGTGATGCGCAGGTTGGTGCACACTTCGACCACCGCGGCGCGGGTCGAGCCGGGCGACGCAGTCATCCCTAGCACCAGCGGCTGCCGTGCCGTCTCGTCGTAGCGCTCGGCGATGAAGACGTAGGCGTAGTTGCCGACAGCACGGTGCGCCTCGTCGAAGACCACCAGCGCGAAGTCGGCCAGCTTCACCGCGCCGCGAATCAGGTCCTTCTCGACCACCTGCGGCGTCGCCACTACCACCTGCGCAGCCTGCCAGAGCGGCTCGCGTTTGGCGGGTGAAACCGAGCCGGTCAACAGCTCGACTTGCACGTCCAGGCTCCGGGCAAGGAAATCGGCGTGCTGCTCCGCCAGTGGGCGCGTCGGCGCCATCATCAGTACCCGCCCCATTTCGAGCCGCTCGAGCATCACCTGCAGCGCAATCACTGTCTTGCCGAGCCCGGTCGGCAGCACTGCAAGAGTGGATTCGCGCAGGCAGGCGGCGGCAACGTTGCGCTGGTAGGTACGCTCCTCCAGCGGCGGCCCCTGTAGCAGGGGGTGGGCCAGTGACTTCATGGCTGGCGGCCGAGCCAGCCCCGACGCCAGAAGTAGTAGAGCATCCCGCCCGCAAAAGCGCCCATCAGTCCCAGGATGAGCCAGAAGCCGTTGCCCTGCGCCAGCGGCAATTGGTCGGTGTTCATCCCAAAGATGCCGGCAATCAGCGTCAGCGGCAGCATGATGGTGGCGATGATTGTCAGCGTCGTCATCACCTCGGTCAGCTGCGCGTTCGACTCGCCGAGCCGCATCGAGACCTGCGACAGGTAGGCGTCGCGGGTCGACGAAACCCCGGTGGAGTAGTTCTCGACGCGGTTCACTAGCCCGTGAATCACGTCGGCCAGGTCGCGGAAGTATAGATAATTGGGCTCGGAAATGAACTCCTCGTCGGGACGCAGCAGCCGCGCCACGGTCTCCTGCAGCGGCGTCACCGATTTCGACATTTCGCGCAGGTCCTGCTTCATCTCATGCAGCGCCTCGAGCAGCCCGGGATACTCGGTCGCCGGGTCGAAGACGCGGTCCTCCAGATCGTCGAGCCGCTGGCTGTAGCCTTCGAGCACGTGCAGCCAGTCGTCGGCCACCGCGTCGAGCAGCTCGTAGAGCAGGAACTCGGGGCCGCGCTGTAGCCGACGCATGCGCCGGTGCGAACGGTAGCGCTCGCGGAAGCGGTTCATCGCGGGGAGCGCCGTATGGCGCACAGTCACCAGCAGGCTGCCAGTCAGAAACGCCAGCAGGTATTCCGTATCGAGCTCCGAGTCGGCATCGCGGGCGCGCAGCACGACGAAGCGGTGGTCTTCGTAGTGCTCGGCGCGGTCGACCGGGTCGGCGAAGCAGTCCTCGACCGCCAGTGGGTGGAACCCCATCGTCTCGAGCAGGAATTCCTTCTCGGCGTCGCCGGGTTGCAGGATGTCGAGCCAACCGCTCTGCACTCCCTCAAGCTCGGCCGCCAGTTCGTCAAGCGGGAGCGTCTGCTCGCCAGCCTTGCCGCTGGCCGCTGTCAGGAGCCGGATGGTTGACACGCTAGTATGACCTGCTTCACCGTTAAACCGTTATCGCCCTGGTGCGCCCGTTACCGTCGATGTGGAATAGCGGCTCGTGCAGTCACACGCGTGACGCTCCCGGAGCCGCAGTCGGCGTCGCCGTGGCGCTGCACCAGTTCGCGCAGGTCGCGCGGCGGCCTGAAGCGCGCCAGCGTGACGTGGCCGACGAAGGGGCGATCCTGTGAAGCGGTCGCTCCACGGAGTGCCCGCGCCAGCTCCGCTAGCCCTGTGCCGCGGACGCCTACCCACGCCACGCGCGCCGCCCGGGGCGAGTGGAACGCATCGAGCCCGCGATATTCCAGCGCAAGCGGCAGCCGGCCGGTGCAGGCGGGCGCTGCCGCTTTCACGACAGCGGCGGCGTCAGACCGCTCGCCCAGGAACGCCAGCGTGACGTGATAGCTGCCGGCCGGCTGCGCCCCCAGCTCGCGCTCCAGCGGCCGCGCGTCGAAACCGAGGCATTCCAGTGCTAGGAAGAGTCGCACGCCGGGGAATGGCCGTGCGGTTTAGCCTTTCTTTAACTGCTCTTGCAGCGCATTAATCAGCGCGCTGGCGGTGCCCTCGCGGCCACCAGTGAGCGTTGCGAAGCTCTCGGCGCCGATGAGCGCGCACGTCGCTGCTTCGTCGAGCTTGGCGCGCCCCGCAAGGCGCTTGATGAATCCGACCTGCTTCGGCGAAGCTGCGCGCGGCTGGCCCGCAGTGCGCTCCTGCAGAGCGTTAATCAGCGCGCTGGCGCTCCCTTCGCGGCCGCCGGTCAGCGCTGCGTAGCTCTCGGCGTCAACGAGCGCGCACGCCGTCGGCTCGTCGAGCTTGGCGCGTTCCGTCAGGCGCTTGATGAATCCGACCTGTTTCTCGGAGGCGGGAACGTCCATTCCTTCGGTCAGCGGCTGCAGCTGTTCGATGAGTGCGCCAACCGCCTCGCCGTCCAGCTCCTCGATATCCTTGCCCGCCAGCAGTGGCTCTGCTGCCTCGCCCGCCTGCTGCGCGAGCGAACGCAGGTAGGCCAGCTGCCGCGGGGTTCCGCGCGACTTCTTGCTCTCGAGCGCGGCGGTGTGCAGCGCGCCGAAACGCTCGGCGAACTCGTGCCACGCCTGTGCCGCGGCGGCCTTGCCGCCTTCGACCAGGTCGAGCTGCACTTCCATTCCCGCTGTGAAAGCGGTCGAGAAAATTCCTTCGCTGGTGGTGCCGTAGCAGGGGGCGACCTGCTCCCACATCGTGCAGCCCGCGTCGGTCGCGTAAAGCCGCCCTTTTTCGTCGCGCGCATACTTGCGGTCGAGCAGCTTGCGGATGGTTTCGGCGTAGGTCGACGGGCGGCCGATTCCCTCCGCCTTCATCTTCGTCACCAGTCCGTGCTGCGTGTAGCGGCCGGGCGGCTTGGTAGCGTCCTCGACCAGCTCGCATCCGTCGAACGGTAACGTGTCGCCGACGGCAGCATCCGCTAGCGGTGACACCGGCGCTGCCGGCTTCAGCAGCCCGGCATACGCTGCTTCCCAGCCGGCGAAAGTGCGCCATTCGGTTTTTCCCGCGGCGGTCCAGCCGCCCGCCTCGCCCGCTAGCTTCAGCCGCTGCCATTGCGACGGCGACATCTGGCTGGCGGCGAAGCGCGCCCAGATGAGCGAGTAGAGCCGCGTTTGCTCCCGCTCGAGTCCCTGCGGCTCGCGCGCCTGCGGCCGCGTCGGCCGAATCGCTTCGTGGGCGTCCTGCACCCCCTTGCCGCCGTCACCGCCCCCGACGCCACGGCCGAGATGCGATGCGTCCCACTCGTGCTCGATGTAGGCGCGCACCTCCTTCCGCGCGTCAGCCGAAGTGCGGGTCGAGTCGGTCCGCATGTAGGTGATGTGTCCCGCCTCGTAGAGCTGCTGCGCCAGTCGCATCACGCGCGCCGGCCGCCAGCTCAAACGCTGGCCCGCGGCTGCGAGCAGCGTGTCGGTCGTAAATGGCGGCCGCGGCCGCTTCTGGAAGCCATCAACGCTAGCGGCGGTCAGCACCAAAGAACCGGCTGCTTCCATTGCGGTATAAGCCGATTCGGCATTCTTGCTGTCGCCGGTGCGGTCGCTCCGTTTCTTGCCCTTCGAGTCGCGCCAGTCATCGTCGAACTGCACGCGCAGTTCGACGCCGTCTGCAGTCAGGTGGACTTCCCAGTAGGGGATTGGCACGAACGCCTCGATTTCGCGCTCACGCTCGACGACGAAGCCGAGCGTCGGCGTCTGCACGCGTCCCATCGAAGCGAGATTCCATGAGCGGCAGAAACGGGAGCCGCGGAAGCCAATCAGCCGGTCCATCAGCCGCCGAATCATTGCCGCTTCCACGAGCCCGATATCGACGTCTCCTGCCTCCTCGAGTGCGGCGGCAATTGCCGTTTTTGTAATCTCGTTGAACGTCACCCGCTTCACCGCACCCAGGCTACCGAGCAGCTCGGCCAGCCGCCAGGCAATGAACTCGCCCTCACGGTCGGGGTCAGTCGCGACCAGCACTTCGTTGACGCCGCTCTTGCGACTGTCGGCGAGCAGCTTCCGGATGATGCTCTCCGCGCCCTTGGTGTAGCCCCATTCGGGCGCCGGCAGTTCACCGTCGGCGGCAGCCCACATCGCTTTGCGGCCCTCCTTGCCCTCGTTCGGCAAATCTTGAACGTGGCCGCGGCAGGCGCGGACTAGGAAATCCTTGCCTAGATAGCGCTGGATGGTGCGCGCTTTGGCGCCCGATTCGACAACCAGCAGCCGGGTCACGCCGCCCCCGCGTTGCTCGCGGCTCATAAACGTTGCGACTCGCGCACGCGCACGGGGAGACTGCAAGTCTCCCTGCCCAAACCAGATTAACCGCCGGCCGCTAGCGAGCCATGGTGCTCGAAGCGTTGCAGCGGCCCGGCGTGCGCATTGCGCTGGTCGGCGCATCGAACGACCCTGCCAAGTTTGGCAACCGCATCTTCCGCGACCTCGTCGCGAAGGGCTATGCGGTCTGGCCGGTCAACCCGCGCGAGCCGAAAATCGAAGGCGTCGCCGCGCACGCCGACCTCGAGTCGCTGCCCAGCAAGCCCGACATCGTCAACTTCGTCGTCCCGCCAAAGGTCGCGTTGGTGGTTGCGAAACAGGCGCTCGCGCTCGGCATCTGCCGGCTCTGGTTCCAGCCCGGCTCGGAGAGCGACGAGCTGAAGGCGTGGCTCGTCGAGCAGGAAGGCGTTAGCGCGCTGACCGATGCGTGCATCATGGTGCAGAGCGCAGGCTGATTCAGCCCGTGAGCGCCTTGCGGGCGGCTGTCGCGAGCGCCTCGAGCGCCTCGGCGGTGTGGTTGGCCGGCACCGCGCCCTGCGCGTGTGTCGGTGCGCCGCCGCCGCCGCCGCCTGCGGCCTTGGCGGCGGCGCCAGCCAGCGCGCCGCAGTCGACCGCGACCTTGCCGCCGCGCGCAGCCATGACGTGCCCCTTGCCGCCGGCGCGGGTTGCGAGCACCACCAGCGCATCGCCGCTAGTGCTGAGCCGGCGCGCCAGCTCCTGCATTTCGGCGAGCGGCGCGTCGCCGCAGTCATTTATATATAAATCGATAGAGCCGATGCGCTCCGCTGCGAGCTCCCCCGCCCGGCCTTCGGCGCGCTCTTTCTCTAGCGCCGCAACGCGCGAGCGCAATTCTTTGCGCTCGTCCATCAGCTTGCCGGCGGCGTCCACCACCTGCTCGAGCGGCACACCCAGCGCCGCGGCAGCCTGCTCCAGTAGCTCGCGCTCCGCTTGCGCGGCGGCGACCGCAGCTGTGCCAGCCGAGAATTCGATGCGTTCCACGCCGTCCTGGATGCGCTCGGTCCTCAAAACCTTGATGGCCAGTAGCGCGCCGGTGCGCGAAACGTGGGTGCCGGCGCACGCCTGCGCGTCGATTCCGGGGATTTCGACTACGCGCACGTCGCGGTAGTTGGGCGCGCCGCCCTGGTAGAGAGTCGCTCCGTGGAGTGCGTCGGCCGCCTCGCGCGTCATGAACTTCGCTTGGATAGGGTGGTCGTCGCGGACGATGCTGTTCGCCTCGCGCTCGAGCGCCGCGACCGCGGCGCGGTCGAGCCGCTGGTGGTGGGTAATGTCGAGCCGCGCCGACTCGGTCGCTTTGCGGGCGCCCGCCTGCCAGACGTGCGGCCCGAGCGTGCGCCGCGCCGCCGCGCCGATGACGTGCGTGGCGGTGTGGTGCTGCGAGAGTGCGTCGCGCCGTGTGCCGTCGACCGCCCCCTTTACGGCCGTCCCGACCGGTGGCACGCCGCCCTCGAGCGTGTGCAGCACCGCGTCGCCGCGCTTCCGTACCTCGCTGACGCGCGCCTCGCCACCCTCCCAGCGCAATGCCCCGGCGTCGGCCGGCTGCCCGCCGCCCTCAGGGTAGAATAGCGTGCGGTCCAGCGCGACGGTGTCGCTGTCGACCCAGGTCACGCTCGCGTCGAATTCGCGCGCGCCCATATCGTCGTAGAATGCCAGCTCGGTCGGCGGCAGCTGCTCCGCTGCCGCCTTGGCGGCCGGTTTTTCTGCCGCCGCATGGCGCTCGGCGACGAGCGCCATGAAGCCGTCCGGCACTGCGACGGTTGCCCCCTGCTCGGCGGCGAACTCCGCCACCACTGCAGGCGGCAGCCCCTGCGAGTCGTAAAGCTCGACGAGCCGTTCGCCGGTAATCTCACCCGCACCGAGCGTTCGCTGCACCGTGCGCCGGCCGCGCTCGAGTGTTGCGTCGAATCGTTCGCTCTCGAGCGCGACCAGCTCCAGGATGTGCTCGCGCCGCTCCGCCAGCTCGGGGTAGGTCGGTGCAAGTTCTTCCAGGTGCTGGCCGACGACCTGCGGTAGCGCCTCGGGAATTCCCAAATCGCGTAGCAGCAGTAGCGTCCGCCGCAGCACCATTCGCGCCAGATAGCCGGCGCGCACGTTGCTCGGGACGATGCCGTCGCCGAACATGAACGCCAACGTCCGTGAGTGGTCGGCGACCGCGAACACCTTCTCGAGCGGCTCGATAGTGCTGCACAGCTCCTCGAGCGTCAGCTCGTGGCCCGCCTTGCGGAGCCTGCCGAGCACCTGTTCGCGCAGGCTGGTAAGGTCGGCGCCGTAATCTATCGAGAGCAGCCCGCAGACGCGGGCGTTCTCGGCAATCAGCGCGCCCGCCTGGCCGAGCTTGCCCGCAAGACCCGCCTCACGCGTCAGCAATTCCACGGAGGCGGGGAAGACGGCCTCGTAGATTGTCCCGGTGCCTTGCGACGCCCAGACCATCCGTTCCAGCCCGTAGCCAGTATCGACGATGGAGCGCGACATGCGGCGGAAGCGGCCGCCCTCCAGCTCGATGTCGCCTTGCGGGTCATCGACAAGGTCCATGAAGACCAGCGTCGCCAGTTCTAGGCCCCCAGCCAGCACCTCGAGCGCCTCGCCGCCGTTGCCGCCGCCGACCCACGGGTTTTCCTTGTAGGTCAGCGCCGCAGCGGGGACGCCCAGTCCTGTGTAGAGTTCGTGGCAGAGCTCGACCGTGCGGTCTTGCCAGTATATTTGCTCGTCGTCGTCGGAGTTGAAGGCGTGGTGCGCCATCATCTCGAACGTCGTCAGGTGGCGCCCGCTGCGACCGACTGACTCAAGGTCGTTGAGCCGGATGCAGGGCTGCGAAATCGCGAGCGGGTTGGCGGGCGGCCGCGCCAGCCCCGAAGTCACGTGCGGCTGGAATACTGCAATGGATGCAATAGTCAGGTAGATATCGTCGCGCCAGCGTGCCACTACCGGCGCGCGCTCGACCCGCCTATGGCCCCGCGCTTCAAAGAAGGCGAGAAACGCTTCGCGCATCTCCGCCAGCCCGAACGGCTGGTCGAAGAGTGGCGTGCCCAGGAACGAGTATTCGACGCAGGGCGCGTCGCCGCAGAGCAGCTGCTTTTCGAGCGCCCAGAAGTGGCTCCCGCAAGCGCGGCAGCGCTGGCGCTGGAAGCCGCCCTCGGAGAAAAATTCCAGTTGCAGTGCGCCGCCCATGTTGCGCCATCCCGGACGGGGTAAAAAGCCCGGACCGGCGCTGCGCTGGCGGCCGCCTGCCGGACCGACAATCGTTTATCACCTGCGTCGGTCGTGACGCGATGGTCGCGGACCACGTGCCGTATGTGCCCGCGTCGCGCATCCTCCCGGAAATAACGCCGAAAGGCGTCGCACTGGCCGTAATCCTGGCGATGGTGCTGACGGCGGCCAACGTCTACTTGGGGCTCTACGTCGGGATGACAGTCTCCGCCTCGATTCCCGCGGCGGTGCTCTCGATGGGTATGCTGCGCGCGATTGCCGCCATCCTGCCGCGACAGGAGACCAACATCCTCGAGAACAACTGGGTCCAGACCGCCGTCTCAGCGGGCGAGTCGCTCGCGGCGGGAGTCATTTTCACGCTGCCGGCGCTGGTGGTGCTCGGGACGTGGGACGACTTCGCCTTTTTCCCGGTCTTCATAATCGCCGCGGTGGGCGGCACGATCGGCGTGCTCTTCTCAATCAGCCTGCGCCGCATCTTCATTATTCAGGAACGGCTCCCCTACCCTGAAGGCGTAGCGTGCGCCGAAGTGCTCGTGGCGGGGGAAAAGGGCGGCGCGCAAGTCATGCCGATTATCGCCGGCATTACTTTCGGTGCGGTCTACAAACTCGGCGCGGCGCTCGAAATCGTGGTTGACGGCGTACTGCGCAAAGTCTCGCTCGGCCTCTGGCGCAACAGCTGGCACGACCACTTCACGCTGCAGGGGCGGCTGCCGGAGTTCGGTACCGTCACTCAGTCGCGCACCACCTTCTTCTTTGGCATCGAGCTCTCGCCGGCACTGCTCGCGGTCGGGTATATCGTCGGTCCGCTGATTGGGAGTTTCGTCTTCCTCGGCGGATTCCTCGGCGCGCTAGTAATCTTGCCACTCACCTCGGGGCTGCTGCTGCCGCCTGAAGGGATGTCGATTGGCGACTTCGTCGGCTTCATCGAAATGCGCCGCCGCATGGTCGGGGTCGGGCTGATGCGCGGGCCGGTTATCAAGGGCATCCGCGACATGCTTGAGAAGGTCAACGTCAGTGAAGACCGCAGCGGGCTTTCGCGGACCGACCTCGATCTTGACCCGCAGGTGGTCAGCCGGCTCTCGCTGGCGATGGCGCTGCCGATGGCGCTGATGGTCTGGTGGGTCTCGGGGCTCATCCTGCCGGCGCTGCTGGCGCTGCTGATAATCTTCAGTGCCGGCTATCTCTTCGCGGCGATAGCGGGCTACATGGCCGGGCTGCTCGGGAGCAGTAATAACCCGATTTCGGGCGTGACGATTATTGTCGTAATCTTCACCGCTTCGCTCTTCACGCTGCTCAATTGGCTGGTCTACGACGGCGCCCGCACGCAGGAGCTCGTCGTTGCCACCATCGGCGTCGCCGCCTTCGTCTGCTGCGCCGGTGCGATTTCGGGTGACAACCTGCAGGACCTGAAGACGGGCAACATCGTTGGCGCCACTCCGTGGCGGCAGCAGATTGCGCAGCTGGTCGGCGTCCTCGCCGGTGCGCTAGTGATTCCGTTGGTGCTGAACCTGCTGATTTCAACCTACGAGCTCGGCAAGGACCTCGCGGCGCCGCAGGCGTTCCTGATGGCTGCGCTCGCGAGCGGCATCCTCGAAGGGACGATGGACTGGGCGATGGTGCTACTGGGCGCCGGCATTGCCTTCTGCCTGATTGCACTGCGCCACCACCGCGAAGAGTGGCGCGGGCTGCCGCTGCACCTGCTCTTCCTCTTCGTCGCGTATGGACTGTTCCTCGTCGGCGGCCTTGTCGAAGGGGCGTTGCCGGAGTTCGTCTTCATGGGCTCTCTCTTCGTCGCCGCCACGCTGGCGTGGATGTTCGAGCGCGGCAGTCTCGAGATTTCGGTCATGGCGGTCGCGGTCGGGATGTATCTCCCGATAATCATGTCGATTCCCATTTTCCTGGGTGGGATGATTCGGCTGACGGTCGACCGCCGGCTGGGGCTGGGCGACGTGAGTGATGCCGAGCGCGACAAGGCACACGGCCCCGGCGTGCTCTTCGCCTCAGGGTTGATTGCGGGCGAAGCGATTATGGGTGTGCTGCTGGCATTCTTCGCCGTTTCGGGCGTCTATCTTGGGCTGCTCAACAACCCCCTCTTCTTCCCGGGACTGATGCTCTTCGCTTTCGCCGGCTTCAGCGCCGGCTGGTTCACGCTGCGCGGCGCCGAGGACGACGTGATGGAAGCCGAGCTTGTCGACTGACTTGCGTGAGTTGCGGGTCATCCCGCTCGCGGAATTACAGCGAGACGACGTGGGGGCATTTCTCGAGCGTGAGCGGAGCGGCTCGCGCCTCGGCCGGCTGCTCGAGCGCTGGCTGCGCGTGCCCCCGACGGTCAGAGTCGAACTGGACGACTTCGGCGCCGCCGCCTGGAAAGCGATGCGCGGCGGCGTTCCCGTGCGGCAGGTCGGCGAGGAATTGCGCCGCGAGTTCGGCGATGCGGCGGAGCCGCTGTGGGAGCGGCTTGCCGAGTTCATCGCGCTGGCCGAGCGGGGCGAGCTGCTACGACTCGAAGCGTTATAGAGTGCTTCAATCGCCGATGAATACTGTCTAGGACGAGATTTTCAAGGCGCGCGGGATGGAGCTGCGATTACAGGCTCTCATCCGAATACGCTAAGGCCCGGGGATTCGGCTATGCGTTCCAGATTCTGGGTTACGGGCGCCTGAGTGCCAAATACCTGGGTCGCTTTCAGGGCCAAGCATCTTATCTCGTTTCTCTCAAGGCCTTCCAGGGACGGCAGAATATTGGAAAGAACCACTTTGTTGACCGCCTTCTCCCAGCCAGCCTTCTCTATAGAATTGACGACGGTCACCATTGAATCAATAATCAGTGCTGGCCCAAGCTTCCTGAAGGTCCTGACGCCGAGTGGCTCCTCGACACCACGTGTTGTAGGTGCCTCCTGCTCATCGAGAAAATCCATCAACTTCTGGTAGGCCTTGAAAATATCACCGCTTTCGTCATAGTAGTCGAACTTGCCCTGAGCAAAGTAGGGACATTTAGCGCCGAGACCCCACTCAAGGGCGTCCGGGGGTCGCTCGCCCATACTTCCGTGTTTCTTCAGCTTGCTGTAGCAGAAGATTGGCATGCGATTGTATTCATCATCCCTGTCAGGAAGGTCAATTTCGATGAAGGCAAAGCGCCGCATCAGCGCCATACCTACGTTGAAGAGCGTGTTCTTGTCCTGGGTATTCATAGTGCCAATAACACGGAATTCAGGCGGCATGAAGAAAGGGGCCGCGCCGGTTTCCTTGTTGGTCAGTAGGGGCTGCTTGTCGCGGTACTCGAAGACGGTGAATAGCTTGCCGAAGGCTTCGTCGATATTGGCGCGATTGAACTCATCGATAACCAAGTAGTGCGGCCTGTTACGTTCTTGAATCGAGCGCTCGCAGAACTGGGCTGCCTCGGCAACACAGCCTTCCTTGAAGTAGTAGCCACCCTTGTCATCAGGCGAGATACCGCCGATAACATCGAAGTTGGACCATTCAGCGTTAGCCGTGACTATCGAATAGTTGGGTATCCGGTCGCCATTCGGCTGCTCGATTTCACCGCAGATTTCGTTCAGGAGCAGGTTCGAAAGTGCCGTCTTTCCGGTACCGGGCTCCCCGTACAGCATTATGTTCCGGCCGGACTTGAGCTGGGTAATGACTTCATCAACCGTGTCCCGGGAAGTGGAATAGAATTCAGATATTCTTTCGTAGGAAACACTATCAAAATCCACTTCGATAGCCTGCCTGATCGAGGCCGAGCGGTCCGCGTCACTCATCATTGCCTTCTCAACTATTTCGTAGTCAGGCGACTGCTCGGCGGTATGACTCAGTTCAATCTGGTACTCGTCGCCTGCCTGTTCCAGAATGTACTCCATTGCGTCTTCTACCGACTTCCAGCCTGGTTCGCCTCCGGGAGCGCCTCCTGCCGGTGAGGGCGTGAATGAATCAGGCACGTCGGAGCCCAGCCCGGCACCGAATTCCCTCATCTTTACCGAGGCGAACTTGACACTCAGCCAGAGACCCAGCAGAGTTACTACCAAGGTTGTGGCCAGCGTCACCTGCTCGCCCTGGTCTGTGGGCCATACAAACTCGCGTCCCGAAAGGGCAACAGGTGCGAGGAAGAGTGCGAAAAGGGCGAAAATCCCTGCTGCAAAGATACCGAAGTAGGCAAGGCCTACTGACCCCCCCTCACCACTTCGTTTTCCGTAGAATGAGTAGATTCCCATAAGGGAAACTCCCATTGCCATCACGGACAGAATAGCATCTTCCTCCCCAAGCGAGAGAGAGCCGTCCTCGCTGGTCAGGATGTTGAAGGCAAGAATCAGGTACTGTAATATCAACCCCGATACTATCATGGTGATGAAACGTGCTTCGTCCAAATCCCTGATACGGACATTGTCCTTCCCCCACATCCCGGCTCCCAGCAGCAGTAATGTCGCCGCCACCCAATAGATTTGCCCAGCACCTTGGGTAAAATCGAGGGGGATAGAGGAGATGTTACGGTAGCCCAGCCCCTGACACGTGCTCATCTCAGCATTGCCATCAGCTACCTGTTGGACCAGCTCCTGATAGTCCTTAGTAGCGTATTCGTCAGTGCAAGAAGCATACGGGCCTAGGAGGAAATTGTTGAAGAGTGACGCCAATAGTACAGCTGCAACCAAGACCAGAATATAGAACAGTTTCCCGGGCGGGTTGGACAGGCCACGTTTCAGAGCCAGCCTGAATAGAGGAATGCTGGTAGCGACCACCAACCCAAGGACCGCCACCGCGCCGGCAGTGGCTTCAGGGGCGAAAACGAAACCCACTGCACCGTGCAGTGTGAAGATGCCAAACTGAGCTAGCCAAAGAAGATATATTGGGTTCATTATCGCCTTGTTCGGAACATAATTTGACAAGTAAACCGTCGAAACCAGGAAAATTATATTGAGTAATATTAGAAAGGCAGTCACCTGGTAACTATTCCGGATGGGGCACCCAAATCGTTCCTCCTCATCAATCTCGCCGTTACCATTCTTGTCAGTCGGATGCTCCACCGGACTAGTATTCGGGTCATCAAAAAGCTCCATATCCCAGAGTTCACAGTTGAATGTATCACCTGAAAATGGTTCGCCAGTTGGTCTCAGAGTCTGATTCCCCGTACCTTGCGGATTCAGTGGATAATAACCATCGATAGACTGCTGATCCCCTCCGGGAACAGTAGCTACTGCAAGTCCAATGACTGAAAATAATAACACAATTGAAACAGCAAACATTATGGCTGGCGCTTTGTAGTTCAATTTTCCATCGTCAAGGAATAGTTCATCCAGACGGTCACGAAAGCCAGTGAGCGCCTCTGGTAATGTAACCTGCTTCAGCCAGGAAACTGGTTTGTCAATCGTGTCATCGTCAACTGGTGGAGATTCCGGCTCGTCAGATGATTCATCAGATTCGCCCCCGGCAGAGGCTGTTTCCTCTGTCTGGTCCGCTGCGGGAGATGATTCCACGGAATCGACGACGGGCGGTTTTACTGCATCCAGGTCAGACCCGCATACGGAACATACCACTGCGTTGGCATCTTCCTCTTCGAAAGAACATACGGGGCAAACCGCCATACGCAATCACCAACTACACTAATATAACGCTTGTTATAATAATTAGGAAACTTTATAAACTGGTTTTAGTCGCCAGAGACCCGCACTAATGATTGACCGACTTGAGAATATCCAGAAAATCGCTGCTGCGCTTGCAGTCTGTGCAATCCTGGCCGTCATGAATGTGTATGGCCTTGGCCTGTGGTTTGAAATCGAAGGGCAGGCCAAAAATCCTCAATCGAGCGACGCAAACACAACAGCAGCAGGAGGGGCCTCCCATTTTGAATACAACTACTATACCACTGAGGTCAATTATTATGATGGGGGTGCTATTGAGAAGCAAAGCGTTGTCAGAATTGACGATGAGAGCAACTATGCCCTTAATCGGGTTATGCAGAATATCAGACTTGCGACAATTGCCTTGGCAGCCGCTTCAGTATACTTAGCCTACATGATTTATGGAATTACCGGGATTTCAGATCGCCAGAAATTGTCGGAAATCCTGCGCCAGCTTCAGTTTGGTGCGGGCGCATCCCTGCTGCTGGGGATAGTGATTCTAGGCCTGGTTTCACAGTCACTGCCCCAAGCTATTCTTACAGATTACGAGAATGCCCACGATGAAAGTCATATCGGCTGTGTAGGTGAAATGTCCCTTGGAATTTGGGGGGGAGGTACCTGCAATGAATACAAAGAACCTGGACAGGAGACATCAGGTGTAGAAATCTCCAAGTTTAACATCCAATGGCAACCAGGTATTGCGCTCTTCCTGATAGCTATAGGCTGCCTGGTCTCTGGCGGCGGCACGTTCTACATCGTCCGTGAAATAGCAAAGGAGTGGGATGAACATATCAAACCATTGCACGACATGATTGAGAAAGAGGAAACCGTTGTTGAGGGAGAACTGGACAGGATTCAGCAATTGCGCAGGGACCTTGATAATAATGAAAGAGAGGTAATAACTGTCGAGCAACGGCTGGAAGTGGTAAGTAACACTGCATCCCGGATTAACTATGATGAAATAGAGGCACTAAACGTGGATCTGGAGAGAATCAGTTCCATGGCTGAAACGGTAGGTGCACTGAATAATTCACTCAATGAGAGCCTAGTAATAGCCCGTAAGGAAACTTCCGAGAAGGAGAGGCGAGCAACACTTGCGGAAGGGGAAATAGAGAACGACCTCTCCAGCAAGGAACGCCTGGAAAGTGAAATCGAGCAGATGCGTCAGAAACATGAGGAGGATATGCATCTGAGCGATCGCATGACGCGTGAGATAGGCAGCCTGCGTGAAATGGCTGAACAAGCTGAACTAAGGGGCGAAAAGGCAGAAGCAGAACTGAGGGAGAAAAAGCCTGAACTCACCTCCGTGCTTGATTCGTACGAAGTTGTAAAGAAAGCGTACGACCAGGTACTGGAAGAAAAATTTTCACTGGAACAGGACATCAAGAAACTGGAATACTCTACTACACAGGACCAGAGCAGGGAGGAAACGGCCAAAACAGAGAGAGAAGACGTGGTCAAAAGGATTAAGGAACTTTCAACTGAAACTAAACACATGAAAGCCACTAACACCAATAACAAAAAAGAATCTATAGAATTAAAAAAGAAACTTAGGACGCTCCAAGTTTCAGCAGGCACCGCTGAAAAGAAAACAGAAGATGCACTTCAAAAACTTGATAAGGAAAGTAAAAAAAGCAAGGAACTGGAAACAAATATCGAATCCCTGAAATATGAAATGCGGGATCCACAGGATGTTGCCGATGAACTTGATTCAGTCCGTGAGCTTACAAAAGATTACAAGGAACGAGCCAAGCAACATGCTGATGATGCCAAAAAGGAACGGGAACAGCAGAAGCAACTAAGGCAGGAACTCAAAACTCTCCAGAAAGCTGACAAGGCGAACAGTGATGTGAGAAATAAATTGAACACGCAGCTGGCACGGAATAAGAAAGAACTGGATAAGGCAACCGCAAAACTGAACGAAACTGAGCGTAAACTTGAATCCGAGAGAGACAAGCGCAGGGAATTGACTGGCCAACTAGAATTCCTGAGCGAGAGCTTCAAGGAAAATCTCTCCGAAGACCAGCTGAAAGAGAAAATAAAGGGAATAGAAGCTGAAGCAGTCCTCGTGAAGGATGAGGGAGCCAGTGCACTGGCTAGCGCGGAACAAATGACTCGAGAGAATCAGGATTTGGAGAAAAAACTGGATGATGTTCGAAAAATGTCCGTGACAGATGATTCCAAGGCTGCAGAGACTGCAAAGGAAGCCCTGGAATCAGTTATTCCCACATCGAAAATCGGTTCAAGTCTTGTCGTGAAAAACCTGATCAAGGAAACCGAGCATACCTACAGACTGGTCAAGGCACTCTCGGAGCAGGACATGACTAAGGGTGTCCTGTCCATCGAAAATCCACTTGGAAAGGAACTGTTTGGTACCAAGGAAGGGCAGGAAATCTCGATGGGGAATACCAAGTTCAAAATACTTGAAATCAAGAATTAGATTAGCCCGATTTCCCACAGTCACCACTATGGGAAAGGTTGGGCGAGACTCTGGCGCTGGACGAGCGGGGCGAGTTGCTGCGGCCCAAAGCGTTATAGTGTGCTTAAATCGCGGTCGAAGATATTTTTTATATCATGCCTCTTGCTTGGGTGAAAGCAGATGACAATTCCCATTCTGGCCGTAGACGACGACCACGCAGTCCGAATCTCACTTTCCGTAATGTTCCGGAAGTGGAGTGACTTGGAACTTGCGATCGCTGAAAGCGCCGAGGAAGCTCTGGTGATGCTCAAGGAGGCGAAGTACATGATGATGCTTTGTGATGTCGACATGCCTGGCATGGATGGTCTGGAATTGCTTGAACACGTTGGACATGAATATCCTGAGATGCCTGTGGTCATGCTGACAGGTAATCATGACGTCTCTACACCGGTTAGGGCCTTCCGGATGGGAGCAATGGATTATCTACAGAAACCAATGCAGACTGCGGACGTGCGACAAGTTATCGACAGGGCAATGGAGCTGATGGAAAGGCAGACCGATGTGAAGGAGGGGATTATCGACATTGATGAACTGATGAGTATGGTAAAGACAATCTCTTCCGAAAAGATGGGATTCGATAAGGTAGGAGCCAGTTCTGCCAAGTTCAGGAAAATTATTGAAGTAATGAATGAGAAACTGATTAATCCCGCAAAGGCTGGCAACATACACAATATATTTCTTTTATCCAAGGCAGGTGTCGTAATCTCTGCAGTGACCACCAAAGTTGCAGCAGATGACAAAGACACGGACATAATGGGGAGCATGTTCAATGCCCTGAAGGAGTTCATGCAGGATGCTGTCAGCAGCAGTTCTTCAGACGCACTGGACGATATCCAGTTCGGTGATTTTCACATACGATTCAGTACAGGTGCTTATTGTGACCTGGCTGTAATATACACTGGAAACTTGAGTTTGAAAGCAGAGGATACAATGACGGATAGTCTGATAGCTTTTGAACTGTCCAACACAGTGGCTCTGGAAAACTGGAATGGCGATATGGATGAACTCCCTACTGCCCAGGAAACTCTGAATAATCTATTCTTTAAGCTGGATAAGGAAAGCAGCCGTGGGTGAGCTCACCCCCGACGAGATAATTCGCAAGCTGGATTCCGAAATTACCGGGATTAATACCAACCTTATGGATACGGTGAAGGCTAGGACAAAGAGTCTGACGAATCGGATCCAACAGGCCAATGAAGAAACGGAAAGTATTGCCAGGTTTCCTGAAGAGAACCCCCATTCCGTAATCAGAGCCTCGAGTACCGGAAAGATCCTCTTCGCAAACAAGTCTGCCATGGAGACCATTCTGGCTTCCCTGAAGATCAAGGTTGGTGAGCAGGCGCCAGCTGGGCTCTGCGCGGACATCAACGAGGTAGTAGAAAAAGAAGATTATATAGTCAAGGAGCATGTAATATCCGGGCAGATATACTCCTGCACCTTTGTTCCCGTATCCGAGCATGATTACGTCAATATTTATGGCGTTGACGTTACGGACAGGCAAAAAGAGATTGAAAGCTTGGCTAGGTTCCCGGACGAGAATCCTCACGCAGTCTTCAGAATATCCGAAGACGGCACAGTGATATTTGCCAATGCGCCTGCTCGGGCGACGATATTGCTAGGGCTCGGCGTGGATGTGGGCGACAGGGTTTCGGATGATATGTTGGAGGTAGTTTTAGGCGTATTCGAGACGGAAAAATTCATGGATATGGACCACATAATTGATGAGAGAATATATGCCTGTTCTTTCGTGCCGGTCACGAAGCATTCGTATGTAAATGTGTATGGTGTGGACATAACGGAAAAGATAAAGGCCCAAGAGGAGGTGGAGCAGACCAATCAGGATCTGATACAGGCCGAGAAGATGTCTAGTCTCGGCGTTGTGATATCTGGTATTGCCCACGAAATTCGTAATCCCCTCCAGGTAGTGATGGCCATGTCGGAGTCCATCGCTGAGGATGATGACTTGGAACGCATGCGTGGTGATGCAAAGGATATAATTGACGCATCCAAGAGAATGGCAAAAATAGTCAGTGACCTGTCAAGTCATGCTCGTGATGCACGCACCCTTGGAACATCAACTGTTTACCTCAACGAAGTCGCTGACAAATCACTAGACCTCTCCAGGCATACCAGGAATCTGAACAAGGTAAAGATAGTAAAACAGTACGATGGCAAGCCGGTAACCATAGGCAGTACATCAGAGTTAACACAGATAATTACCAACTTCATCAATAATGGCGTGGACGCGATGGGAGCGGTCGGGACCATTACGTTAGCAACGGGCATGGATAACGGGATGTGTTACATATCCGTGACTGATACGGGAACGGGAATGGATGAGGAAACCCAGAAGAAGATATTTGACCCATTCTTTACTACCAAAGATGCTGGAAAAGGGACCGGTCTGGGCCTTCATATCGTTAACAAAATAGTGACCAAGCACAAGGCCGAACTGAAACTCGAATCAACATTGGGCAAGGGTAGCACCTTCACGGTTGTTTTTCCCAAAAAACCATAATCTCCATGCAGGTCATGTCGACGGGCAATAACCACTTTATCAAGCACTGCCGTCGCGCCACCACGGCGGGCGTAGTGTAGTCTGGTATCACCGGGGCTTCCCAAGCCTCTAACCCGGGTTCGAATCCCGGCGCCCGCAGCGTGCCTTTACTCGCCAATTGGCTAATAGCGCATAAACCCTGCCAAGCCATGCTCTGGCGGCAGTGGCGGCTCTGCATCGGCTGGCTGAAGCGCTGGCGACACTGGGAGTTCTGGCCACCGTGGCTCTTCTACCTGCCGCTGCTGCCGTCGCTGTTCCTGCTCGCGGTGCGCTATCGCAGTACGCTGGTGGTGATGGCGGTCAACCCCGGCATCACCCGCCACGGCCGGTTCATCGTCAACCGCAAGTCGAAGAAACTGGCGGCGCTGCCGGCGCGCGCGGTTCCGCGCTTCGTCCTGCTCCGCGCCGCCGACGAGCTGGCGGCGCGGCTGGCGCAGGCTAGGGCCTTTGCGGCGGCGCAGGGGCTGCCGCTGGTGCTGAAGCCTGATCTCGGCGGCCGCGGCTCGGGGGTCTGGATTGTCCGTTCGCTGGCGGGGCTGGAGCGAGATGTCGCGCTGGTCGATTATGATGTGCTGCTGCAGGCGTTCGCCCCCGGCGAAGAATACGGCGTCTTCTGGGCCCGCGCTCCCGGCCGGGAGCGCGGACGCATCGTCTCGATTACCCGCAAGGCGCTTCCCAGCGTCGTGGGCGACGGCGTCCGCACGGTCGCGCAGCTGGTCCTCGCGCATCCGCGGGTGGTCTGCTTCGCCCCGCTTCTGCTGCACAACCTCGGCGGCCGGGCGCGCGAAATCCCCGCCTCCGGCGAACGTGTGCAGGTGGGCGAGCTAGGGACGCACAGCCGTGGGGCGCTGTTCCGCGACGCGCGTGATTGCCGCACGGCTGCGCTGGAGCGTGCCATCGCCAAGCTGGCGGCCGCGCAGGAGGGCTTCCATTTCGGTCGCTTTGATATCCGCGTCGCGTCGGAGGCTGCGCTGCGCCGGGGCGAGGGGCTACAGGTGCTGGAGCTGAACGCGCTGGGGGCCGAGATGACCCATATCTGGGACCCGCGACTAGGGCTGCGCAATGGCTGGCGCACGCTGCGCTGGCAGTGGCGGCTGGCGTTCCACTTCGGCCACCGCAATCGCCGTGCGGGTGCGCCAAGTGCTTCTATCGGCGAGGCGGTGCGCGAGCTGGCCGAGCTGTGGGCGCTGCACCAGCGGCACGAAGCGGCTTCCGGCAGGCGCTCGTTACAGGCTGTTAGTCGCTAGCTTGCCCTGTTGTTTCAGGCGCCGAGGCACCCGGTGAGCAGTAGGAGGGACGTAAACATGGTCCAAATCCGCATACCGCGCCGGTCAGGTCTGTTATTTAACTCCGGCAGTGCGAACCGACTGGTTTAATTCACCCTGCGCTGGCGAGGGGTGGACCGGGAACAGGAGCGGCTGTTGCGCAACTTCCTGCTGGTGCGCAACTCGACGCGCCCTTCGCACCAGCAACTGGTGCAGCGGCACTTCGGCCAGCACGAGCGGCTGATTGACGAGGGCGAGCACGAATTCCCGCTCGAATTCGTCAAGTACCTGCACCTGCTGGTGCCCGACACGCTGCTGCAGAAGATTGCCGCCGAGGTGCTGGTTTCGCGCGAGGAGGGACTCGAGCGGGCGGGACTGCTCTCGGCCGAGCTGGAATACCGCACCCCCGAGCTAGGCGAGCTGGTCTATGAAGAGTGGGTCAGCCATGAAGAACTGGAGGCGGAAATCGGCAAGCTGGAGCGCACCGAGCACGGACTGAACGCGGCACCGCTCCACCACTACTGCCGCGAGCACTCGACCAAGGGGCGGGTCTGGTCGCACTTGCACACCCACCTTGACCCGGATGACATCCGCATCTCGCGCGCCGACAAGGCGGCGCACCGGCTGGGGCCGCCGGCGTTCATCGCTGCCGCCAGCGAGGGCGGGGCGCTGGCGCTGGTGCCCTACCGCATGGATTCGCGCGGCTACGACTCCGGCGAGGATTTCGACTACCGTCATTTCGCTAACATCACGCTGGCGGTGCTGTGTGACCACCCCGACGCGCACGACTACTCGGTGCTGAACGAGTTCCAGCAGTCAATCGAAGAGGGGCTAGTGCGTGATGGCTGACCGCAATTTTGTCATCCTTGGTCATCGCGCGCACACCGCGCCCGACTGGAAACTGGACGACCTGTGTGGTGGCGGAGGCCGGCTGGATGTGCTTATGCGCTGCGTCACTGCCGTGATGTGGGTCTCGCATGGCCTGCGTCGTGACACCGATGCCTGGCTGCTGCTATCAGGCCCGCCGGCCCCGCCGGTCACAGTCCACTTTTGCGGCGCGAGCGTCCGCTACCTGAACCCTGACGAGCGCTCGACTGCGGCGCTGGTGCGCAACGGCCTAGTCAAGCTGCGCAACCGAGACTCCGTGGAAGCGAGCCCTGGCGTGACGCTCCACCGCGTCGGGCTCGAAGAGTTGCTGGCGCGGCTGCCGCCCGCCGTGTTGCTCGACGAGGCGGGCGACACCACGGAGTTCCCGGCAGCGCCGCTGACAATCGTGCTGGGTGACGACCGCGACCCGACCGGGGAGGAGCGCGGCGCGCTCGCGAGCGCGCCGCGCGTTCGGCTCGGCGACCGCAGCTTGCTCTCATCGGCGTGCATCACGCTCGCGCATCATCAGATGGACTCGGTATGAGCCGCTCCGTCGCATCGGTTATCTCCGCGCATCGGCAGATAGAGGGCGGTGGCTTCCCCGTCCGGCGTCCGTTCCCGACCGCGGGTATGGATCAGGTTGACCCGTTCCTGCTGCTGGACGAGATGGGGCCAGTCGAGTGGCCACCAGGCGAGGCGATTGGTGCGCCGGACCACCCGCACCGCGGCTTCGAGACCGTGACTTACCTGCTAGAAGGATGAATATCGCGATTACCACGCGCGGACACCGCGTTGGGGCTGGCAGCGCTAACTCGAGGGACGACGGCGGTGGTTTAAGGTGCGGGACGGTTACCACTACATGCAGCGCGTTATCGTCACCCGTTACGGACCACCCGACGTGATGCAGTTCGGGGAGGCGGAGACGCCGGCGCCTGCCGAAGGCGAGGTACTAGTACGGGTCACGCGCGCCGGCATCAATTTTGCTGATTTACTGGCGCGCATGGGGCTCTACCCTGGCGCTCCCAAGCCGCCGTTTGTCCCGGGTTACGAGGTTGCTGGCACAGTCGCGGCGGTCGGTTCCGGCGTTGATGGCATTGTTGTGGGTGACCGCGTCGTCGCCGGTCGCTCGTTTGGCGGCTACGCGAGCCACGTAATCGCGCCACGGGCGACGATCATGCGGCTGCCCGATTCCGTGAGCTTCGACGCGGCGGCGGCGCTGCCGGTCAACTACCTGACGGCGTGGCTGGCGGTGGTGCATCCCGGCGCGCTGCAGCCGGGCGAGACGCTGCTCATCCACGGCGCCGCCGGCGGGGTGGGGGTCGCGGCAATGCAGTTGGCGCGCATCCGCGGTGCGGCGCGCATCTTCGGCACCGCGTCGCCGGCGAAGCACGACTGGCTGCGCGAGCAGGGGGTCGAGCCGGTCCCGCGCGACGACTTCCGCGCCGCCATCAAGGCCGCCACCGACGGGCGCGGGGTCGACCTGGTGCTCGACCCGGTCGGTGGCGACCACCTGCTGCAGGGCTATCGCTGCCTTGCTTCAGGCGGCCGCATCGTCACCTACGGCATCTCGGCGATGGCGCCCGGCCGCAAGCGCAGCCGGCTAGCGCAGCTGCGCGAGTGGTGGCGCACTCCGCGCTTCAACCCGCTCTGGATGATGGGCACCAACCGCGCAGTCATCGGCGTCCACCTTGGCCGCTACCGCGACGCCGAGCGGCTGCAGCAGGCGCAAACAGAACTTTTCGGCTGGCTGGAGTCGGGCGAAATCGCGCCGCGCATCGACTCGGTCTTCCCCGGTGCGGAAGCCGCGCAGGCGCACCAGCACATCCACGATCGGAAGAACATCGGCAAGGTGCTGCTGGACTTCGCGTAACCCTATAACCGGCCGACCGCTCGCGCTCCATGGCGGAGCCAGACAGCGACGCTGCGGGCGAGGTAGAGCTACACCGTCGCACCAGCGCCGACGAGGCGGACAAACTCTTCCGCATCCTGTTCGCCGCGGTCCAGCTCGGGGCGCCCGCTTCCAAGCGGCAGATTGCCGAGCAGGCAGGGCTCTCGTCGCAGCTGGTTGACTACCACGTCCCGAAGCTGGTCGCCAGCGGGCAGCTGCTGTTGCAGGGCGGCCGCTACCGCCCGCAGGCGTGCCTTACCGACAAGAACCTGTTTCGGCTGATGAAATCGTCGCTCATCCGCCAGCAGCTCATTGAGCAGGTCGCAGCGGGGCTCGACTTCTCGCAGGCTGAGAAGGACGAAGGCGCGGTCATCGAGGAGAACATTCTGAGTCTGCTGCGGCTCTTTACGGTCGAGCTGAAGGGGGGGCGCTGAAATCGCCCGTTGCGCACCGCTCCGTGACCGTGGCGCGGTTGCCGTGACAGCCGCGCCAAGCATGAAACAAAAAAATTTTTTTGGCGCCGCTTTATATACCGCGAGCACCGCCGGAGAGTTATGCGCCGACGCCATATGCTGGGCAACCACCGCCTTACCATCTGCGGCTATCCGACCACTCAACAGGAGCGCCGCGTGATGCGCAAGACCCATTGGGAACAGGTTTCATGCAAGCACTGCCTTGCGATGCACGACAGCCATCCGGCTCTCGGGTTGGAAGTTCCGGCATGAGCGACCAACTCACGGTTTTCGGGACGGCCCTGCAGCGACCACGCGCGATGAATCCGCCGCCGGTTCCCGGTAGCGGTCCGTCACCAATACTCGCGGTGGGCGTCGTGCTGACGCTGGTCGTCGCGGCGCTGATGGTCTACCAGCCGGCGACCGATGAGCCGACCGGGCTGACGACGGCCCAGAGCGACTTCCTGCAGGGACTGGTCGCAGACCAGGGCCGCAGCTCGCCGCAGTTGCAGGCGTATAATTCATGCGACGCGCTCGAGGGCGACCTGAAGGAGCATCTCAAGGACGAGATGCGCGCGACGCTCGCGTCCAACCAGGGCAGCTACTACCGTGGCGGCTGGGGCGGCGGCTGGATGGTGGATGACATAGCGTTTGCCGAGAACATGGAGATGGATGACGGAGCCGTAGCGACGCCCGGAACAGCCGACGCGTCCACCGGCACCGCGCAGGGCTCGACCGGCGGCGGAGGCGCTGCCGAAGGCGAACGCGAGTTCTCCGGCACCAACAATCAGGAGGGGGGCGTCGACGAGGCGGACTTCGTCAAGACCGACGGCGACTACATCTACGTGCTCTTCGGCGACCAGTATTACTACTACTCTTACGGCTACGGCGGCCACCTCGACGGCGGGCGTCTGCACATCCTGTCGGTGCCCGAGGTGGGCGAGGTCGAATACCTGAGCAACGCGACCGTTGAGGGCTGGCCGCGCGAGATGCTCCTTTCGGGAGACCGCATGGCGGTCTACTCCGACCTTTCTGTCTGGGACCTGGTCTACACCGAGGAAGAGCATCCGCTGCTCCCCTACCTGCTGCACGACAGCGCGAACGAGGGCGGAGCACAGAATTCTGCTCCCGGCGGGTCGGGCTTCGTCGCGGACACCGCCAGCTACAGCTCCGACTCCTTTCGCGTCAACTCGCTCTCGAAGCTGACTATCTTCGGCCTGGGCAACCGCACCGCGCCGCAGGTGGAGCGCGAGCTCTACATGGAGGGCTGGTACCAAACCGCGCGCGAGGTCAACGGCACCGTGCGCATGGTGAGCCAGGGCTACCTCGACATCCCCGGGCTGGTCTACAGGCCCGAATTTCCGGCCGAATACGTTAATGACTATTTGGACGGCGACAATGAGAAGACGCTGACAGCTCGGACCTTAAACCTCTGGAAGGAAGCTATAAACGATACCATCGTGCAGAACGAAGCGATTATCGACGCGACCGACCTGGACGAGCTGATTCCGCGTGTCTACGAATTGCAGGGCGGCAACATCACAATCCACAGCTTCACCGACGCCGCCGACTGCCAGGACTTCGTGATTGCCAAGGACGGCACCTCCAGCAGCGTCACCAGCATCATGACACTCGACCTCGAGAGCGATGACCTCTCGTTCGAGGCGGACCATGTCATGAGCAACTGGGCTACGATTTACGCTTCGGCCGACATGCTCGTAATCGCCGAGATGGCCAACGACTGGTGGTGGTTCTGCTGCGGCGAAGAAGATGAGGGCTCGAGCAACGTCGAGTACTATGAGGCGACCAACCTGCACGCCTTCGACATTTCGCAGTCCGGCGAGACCAGCTACATTGGCAGCGGCCGTGTTAACGGTACCATCCTAGACCAGTTCTCGCTCTCCGAGCACAACGGCTTCCTGCGTGTTGCCACCACGACCGGCCAGTGGGGCCGCTGGTGGCTCTCAGCGGAGGAGCAGTCCGGCCCGGAGAACCACGTTTTCGTGCTGGAGCAGCTGATGCACGCTGCCGGCTCGACCGAGCCGTCGACCGAGCTGAACGTGGTGGGCCACGTCGGCGGCATCGCCGTCGGCGAGCGCATCTGGTCGTCCCGCTTTGTCGGCGACCGCGGCTATCTGGTGACGTTCCGCAACGTCGACCCGCTCTGGACGCTCGACCTTAGCGACCCAACCAACCCGCAGGTCATTGGCGAACTCGAAGTTCCGGGCGTCTCGACCTACATTCATCCGCTCGACGAGAACCACCTGTTGACCATTGGCATTGCTGGTGACAAGAACGGGCTTGACTGGGGCAGCACGCAGCTTTCGCTCTTCGACGTCACCGACTTCGCGGACCCGAAGCTCGCTTCCAAGCTGGAGCTCTCACCGGTCCCCGATGATGAGAAGCACGGGTGGAACTGGGCCTGGTCGGAGGCGACCTACGAGCACAAGGCGTTCCAGTACTGGAACGGCCAGCTCGCCATCCCCTTGAGCACATCCCGCTACACCGACGAAAATGGCTACGGGCACTACGAGTACGTCTCGAAACTGGTGCTGGTCGACGTCTCAACCGAGGACGGACTCAGCATCTACGACGGCACCAGCATTGACCACTCGATGTTCTACGAGATGGACGAGTGGTACTGGGACCGCCCCGACATCCGTCGCACGGTCTTCATTGACGACTACGTTTACGCCATCTCGCAGCAGGGCGTCACCGTCCACCAGCTCGACACGATGGCGCTCTCCGACTACGCCGGCCTGCCGGTCAGCGACCCCGACCCCGGGCACTACTACGAGAATTGGGAGGAGGAGCCGGGCGAGGAGCGGGAAGATGAGAGCGACCCGAACGACCCTGTTGATGAGGAGTCGGACGAGAACGGCACGACCAGCTCCGACGGCTCGGGTTGAAGAAAATTATATCTAGCGAGAGCCCGCCGGGGGTGCATGCGCACCCCCATCCCATTCGCTATCGCGCTGCTCATCGCGGCAGCGCCGCTGACGGCGCTGCCGCTCGAGGCGATCTGGAAGTGCTGCTGCGATCGCTCTGGCTCTGCCAGGATGCGGTCGCCGTGCAGGACCTGAACTATTCCAAATCGCTCGAGTGTGAAGTCGGGCTGGAATTTACTGCAGACGAACTTGTTATCACAGCGAGTGGTATCCCGCACCACGACCACTATTCCGGCCCGGGCGGGCAAGGCACGAATGGTGTTGAACCCCAAGATTACGAGTGGCGCCTACCTCTCGCGCCCACCAACGATACCAACTGCAATCCTGCGGAATCAACAGACGGCTGCGAGCTAGCACCTGAACTGGGCCCCGTCGCGGTGGCGCTGAATGGTGCACCAATCTACGGGCCGGAAGACGGTCCTGGGGGTGATGCTGTGGCGACCCAAATCGGACAGTACGAGGAGACAGAACAGAATATCTGGCTTGGCGTCTGCGGCGGTCACTCTGGTCCCGGCGGTACCTTTCACTACCACTTCGATGCTAATTGTGTACATTGGCACCCCGAGAATGAGGGAGAGACCCATCAAGTAACAATAACTGATGACAAAGATTTCCTGCCCGAGGATTTGACAATCAACGTCGGCGATACCGTAACCTGGACCAACGATGATGATAGCTCCCATACCGTAACAGCGGAAAACAATCAATTTCACTCTGATAATATAGAAGAGGGAGCGATTTGGTCATATACTTTCACGGAGGCCGGAACGTATGATTATGGGTGCAATTATCACGGAGGAATGGAGGGGTCGGTATCTGTTGTCGAAGAGGATGATGATATTGTCTGGACTGATTATGATTTTAGCCAAGTAGATGAAACCGAGCATTCACCGATTATAGGTTTCTCATTCGATGGCTACCCGATTTACGGCTCTTACGGGTGGGGAGGTGATGGTAGTGTGAAGCTGATTCGCTCGTCCTACCTTCTGAATGACGGAGCCGCGGGTGAGAATGGTATTCAGGATTATCATTTCGAGACAGGCTCTGGAGATCTTGATGCGTGTAATGGCCGTTTCAGTGTGACGCCGGAATTCCCTGACGGCATCTACCACTACTACTCGACACCCCCAGTCGCGGACGGCGATGGTACCATCTCCACCAACAACGCATTCCCGTATTTCATCTACTGTTATCGCGGCATCCCCGACCTCTCGAATACCAACAACGGCGGTGGACCTCCTGATGGTGGAGGCCCGCCTGATGCTGACGCCGACGGTGTTGGTGATGGCTGGGACGACTGCCCAGACACACCATTTACAGACTGGCCTGACGGGGAGCCAACCTTCCCACGCGGCTGCACGCAGGCGCAGTACGACGCCGCTGGCGCGGAGCCGGTGCTGGATGCCTATAGCGGCAACAACCCGCCCGCGCCGCCCGACGCCGATGGCGACGGTATCGTCGACCCGGAGGACGAGTGCGGCGACTCGCTTCACGGGGAACCAGTCTATCGCAACCCGCTAGCCGAAGTCTGCCTCGGCAACCACTCGAATCTGTCGCAGCACTACCACGTCACGCTTGTAATCCTTGACAATGGCACCCCCCTCACCATTCCTGCCGACATCGGCATTGACACCGTAGCCTGTCCAGGTGCCATGCACGCCATCCACACGCACGACGGCAGCGGGAAGCTTCACATCGAGACACCCGAACTAGGGCCAGTCCCGCTAGGCACCTTCTTCTCTATCTGGGGGCAGCCCTTCTCGGCACAACAGGTGTTGCACATGGTCGCTGATGGGAATAGCACACTTACACTGGAGGTGAACGGTGTTCTGATCGATACGTGGAGCGAAACACAGCTTGCTGACGGGCAGTTCATCGTCCTCGAATATCGTCAACGACACTGATGATGATTCCCCCACCAACAATACTTCCGAGGAGCTGGATGACAGCGGCCTGCCCGCCCCATCCTTGCTCACCGCCGCGCTCGCCGTGGCAATAATCGCGCTGAAAAGGCGCCGAAGCGACTAAAACCGCTCGCCGTTCCCCAGCCGATGGCCCCGACCTACGGAGAGTATCTGCGGCTGGAGGAATTGCTGGCGCTGCAGCAGGGGCACGACGGCTCCCCGTCGAGTGACGAGCTGCACTTCATCATCGTCCACCAGAATTTCGAACTATGGTTCAAGCTTGTTATTAGCGAGCTGCGCGCGGCGCGCGACATCCTTGACTGCGACTACGTAGTGGAGACGCGAATTCCGCGCGCGGTGCACCACCTGCGGCGGGTCATCGAGACCTTCCGGCTGATGGCGCAGCAGTGGAAGGTGATGGAGACGCTGACGCCGCAGGACTTCCTGAACTTCCGCGACAAGCTCGGCACCGCTTCCGGCTTCGAGTCGCTCCAGATGCGCGAAATGGAGGCGCTGCTTGGTCCGCAGCTGCTCGACGGCAAACCGCGCGAAACGCACGACGTGACCGAGGCGCGACCGTTAGTCGCTGTCGTCGCCGACTGGCTGGCGCGCACGCCCATCATGGGCTCCGCGCCGGGCGACGCGGGCGACGACACGGTCGTCGCCCGCTTCATCGAAGACTATCTCGCAGCGCACGCTACGCTCGGCACCGGAACTGCGGAGCGCTACGGCGGCTCGCCCGAAGTCCGGGCGCGCTTTGCCGCTGAGTCCGCAGGCGCGCGCGAATTCTTTGCAGACGGCGACGGGGTGGACCGCGCCCGCGCAGGGCTGCTCTTCATCGAGTCCTACCGCGAGCTGCCGCTGCTGGCGTGGCCGCGACGGCTGGTCGACACAGTCGTTGAGCTGGAGCAGCAGATGGTGCTCTGGCGCTCGTCGCACGCGCGGATGGTCGAGCGCATCATCGGCCGGCGCACCGGCACCGGCGGCTCCAGCGGCGTCGACTACCTTGACTCGACGACGCAATGGCGCGTCTTCTGCGACCTGTGGGCGGTGCGCACGTTGCTGATTCGAAAGGACGCGCAGCCACCGCTGGAAAACGCCGAGTTCTACGGCTTTGCGGGAGACGAAGATGGCTGACTTGGCAGGCCGCCGCGCGCTGGTCTGCGGCGGCACCAGTGGCATCGGTGCCGCCGCCGCCGAGGCGCTGCGCGACCGTGGCGCCGCGGTTACGATACTGGCGCGTTCCGCCAGCGGCGCTGCGGCACTGGCGTGCGATCTGGAAGATACTGAAGCCCTGAAGATAACTATAAAAAAGGAAATTGACGCCAACGGCGCGTTCGAAATTCTGGTCAACAACTCGGCCGGCCCGCCTTCCGGGCCGCTGCTGGAAGCGGCGCCAGCCGACTTCGAGAAGGCGATGCGCCGCCACCTGCACGCGTCACACACGCTGGTGCAGCTGCTGCTGCCGGGGATGCGCGACGCTGGCTATGGTCGCATCATCAACATCATATCCACTTCCGTGAAGGAGCCGATTCCCGGCTTGGGCGTCAGCAATACCGTGCGCGGTGCGATGGCGGCGTGGGCCAAGACGCTCGCGAAGGAGCTGCCACCCGGAATTACAATCAACTCGGTCCTGCCGGGCTTCACAGCGACGCAGCGGTTGGAGGAGCTGAAGCAGACGCTCGCCACGCCGCGCGGCGTCTCGCCTGCGGAAGTCGAGGCGGCGTGGCTCGCGACCGTGCCTGAGGGCCGGCTGGCGCAGCCGTCGGAGCTGGGGGCGGTGATTGCGTTCCTGGCGTCGCCCGCGGCAGGCTTCGTGCGCGGCGTCGCGCTCCCGGTCGATGGCGGGCGGCTCGCTTCCATCTGAACATGCAGTTCGACATTTTTCTCTCAATTTGCCATACACCTGTCGGTGACCACCTGCCAAGCGAGGCGGTGATGTTCCAGAACTTCTTCGCGCAGCTCGAGGCGGCCGACGCGCTGGGGTTCGGCACGGCGTGGGTCGCGCAGGCCCACTTGTCGACTGAGGTGCAGAAGCGCAACCGCCAGCCGGTGGTCCCCCACTGGGAGGGCGAAGTTGGCTTGTGTACCGACTTCTTCCAGCTGGCGCAGACGTGCTTCGCCCGCACGGAGCGCATCGAGGTCGGCAGCGCGGTAATGAGCCTGCTGACGCACGGCGGCCCGGTCGGCATCGCCGAGCGCACCGGTGCGTTCCTGGCGCTGCACGGACTCGACCCTGCCGAGGAGCGGCGGCTGCGCATCGGCTTCTCCGCCGGCCGCTTCGAGTTCATGGCGCGGCCGTATGGTATCGTGCCGCGCGATTCCGTCGAGCGGGTGGCGTGGCCGGCGCTGCGCGGGCAGATTTTCGCCGAGGCGTGCGAAATCTTCTTGCGACTGCTCAACGGCGAGATACTCAGCAGCGAAATGGTGCGCGGGACCGTGCTGAGTCGCGAGAACTTCCGTTCCGATGAGGACTGGCAAAGGGTGCAGGACGCGGCGGTCGCGCGTGATGCGCTGGCGGCAGCGCCGGACGAAATCCCCATCCCGAACCGCTACGAATTCGAGGAGCTGAAAACCATCCCGCAGGAGTGGCGGCAGGAGCTGCTCGACCTCATACTTGGAAGTCATGACCCGCCGCTGCAGGTGGCGTGTAACCGCTGGCGGCCGGTGAAGACCTTCAATCTCTCAATCACGCCGCCCGCAGTCATCGATGCAACGCACGCGCGGATGCGCGACTGCTACCACCCCGACGGTGGGTCGTGGCAGAGGCACTACATGCCGCGCACAGTGTTCGTGTTCCTGAACGAGGAGCCGGGACTGGCGGCAGCCGAGCGCTCGGCCGCCGCCCATGCGGAAGCCCGGCAGGCGCTCGGCAGCTACTGGGGCGCGCTCGAAGGCACGATTGACCCCATGAAGGTCGCCAGTGCTGCCGACAACGCGGTTATCGGCAACGCCGAAGAGGTCGCCGCGCAACTCACCGAGCGGTTCGACCCCGAAGATTGCGTCATGGCGTGGTTCGATTTCTTCAACCACGACTCGGAGCGGGTGGTGCGCAACATGGAGGCGTTCATGCAGAAGGTCGCCCCGCAGGTGGCCGGACTGCAATGAGCCATCCTGTCGACTCAAGCGAACTTTACCCCGAGAGCCCGCTGGGCGACCTGGGGGGCGACGTCCCGACGGGGCGCGACGTCGAGTGGGAGCCGCTGGTGGATTACCGGCGCAATGGCGTCTCGGAGACGACTATCCACGGTGCGGTCGCGTGGGCGCACGGTGGCGAGGCCATCCACAGCTTTGGTGGTAACGTGCTCTGCTACGGCCGGTCGATGATGAAGCCGCTGATGCTCAAGGTCTTTGCCGAGGAACTGGCCGACCTTACGTGGGAGCAGAAAGCCATCACCGTCGCGAGCCACAACGGAACGGCCGAGCACGTGCGCGCGGCGCAATCGTTGCTGCCGCGCTCTGATTGGGGGCTGATGCAGACGCCGCTCGATACCCCGCTAGTGCAGTTCGGCCGGCAGGTGCGCCGCTCGCGCCGCTGGTATTCCAACTCGTCGGGGCAGCACGCTGCCATCCTGCGCGGCTGCCGCGCCCGCGGCTGGAACCGCGCCGGCTACACGCTGCCGAGCCACCCCTTCTTTTTCGCGTTTCTGGAGCAGGTGCGGCGCTACCTTGGCCCGCAATGGGAGCCGCTGCGGATTGCGCGCGACGGCGACGGGCTCCCGACGCTCTCGAACACGGTCAACGAGCTGGCGACCTGCTACGCCGGGCTGGCGCGGGACCGCGACGCAGACTGGATTTGGGAGGCGATGGTGCGCCACCCCGACCTGGTCGGCGGTTTCAACCGGCTCGACACGACCATCATCAAGTCGGGCCACGGCCGCGTCATCGCCAAGGAGGGTGCCGACGGGTTGCTCGGACTGGCAATCGACCACGACGATTTCCCCGCAGGGCTGGGTATTGTGGTCAAGCTCGCGCACGGCTGGAACCCGCAGGCGGGCTGGTATGTCGCGCGTGGCATCTTGGGAGTGCTCGGCATCGAGCTGCGCAACCCCTACCCGTTGCGGCGCCAGAAGGCGTTTCTCGTCCCGGGCGTCGTCCCGGAACGCTACCTTGAGGCGTTGGAGGGCATCCCGACCTGGGACGACTGGGACCCCGACCAGGATCGCTGGTATTTCGACCCCGAACAATATCGAGGCGAGGCGTGAAACGGCTCGCCAACCTGATTGGCGGCGAGTGGCTTCCGCCGCAGGACGGCCAGTATTTCGACGACCACAACCCCGCCACCGGCGCGAAAATCGCCGAAATCCCGTCGTCGACCGCGGACGACATCGAAGCGGCGGTCGCCGCCGCCCGTGCCGCACAGCCGGCGTGGGGCGCGCTCCCGCCCGGGGAGCGCGCCGACTGGCTCGACCGCATCGCCGACGCGCTGGAGGCGCGCAGCGACGAAATCGCCGAACTCGAGAGCCGCGATACCGGCAAGCCGGTCGCGCTAGCGCGCGCCGTGGACGCCACGCGCAGCGTCCAGAACTTCCGTTTCTTCGCCAAATTCTGGCGCGAACTCCCCGACGAGCAGTATTTAATGGAAGACGCGCTCAACGTGGTGGTACGCAAGCCGGTTGGCGTGGCCGGACTGATAACGCCGTGGAATCTGCCGCTCTACCTTCTCTCCTGGAAGGTCGCGCCCGCGATTCTGATGGGAAACACGGTGGTTGCCAAGCCGTCACGGCTGACGCCGCTGACCGCCAACCTGCTCGCCGAGGTCGTGACCGAGGCGGGGCTGCCGGCTGGCGTCGTCAATTTGGTCCACGGCCGCGGTTCCGTCTGCGGCAGCGCGCTGGTCGAGCATCCGGTGGTCGGCGCCGTTTCGTTCACCGGCGGGACCGCCACGGGGCGGCGCGTCGCCGCCGGCGCCGCGCCGCTCTTCAAGAAACTCTCGCTCGAACTCGGTGGCAAGAACGCCACAATTATCTGCGCCGATGCCGACCTTGAAAAGACGGTCCCGGGCGCCGCCCGCGCGGCGTTCATGAACCAGGGGCAAGTGTGCCTTTGCGGCAGCCGTTTGCTCATCGAGCGCTCCATCTGGGATGAGTTTGTCCCGCGCTTCGTCGCGCACGTCGGGGACATGACTATCGGTGACCCCGCGAGTTGCGACCTAGGCGCGCTGGTTTCGCAGGAGCATCGCGCGAAGGTCGAGGGCTACGTCGTGCTTGCCCGCGAAGAGGGCGGTACTATCCTGTATGGTGGTAAGCGCCCCGAACTGGCGCCGCCATTCGACGGCGGCGCCTTTCTCGAGCCGGCCGTGATTGAGGGCCTGGCTCCCGACGCGCGCTGCGCGACCGAGGAAATCTTCGGCCCGGTGGTGACGTTGCATCCTTTTGAGGGCGATGAGGAGGCGCTGGCGATTGCCAACAACACCGAATTCGGCCTGGCCGGCAGCGTTTGGACGCGCGATATGGAACGCGGCCGTCGGCTGGCCGAGGGCCTGGATACTGGGCTGGTGTGGGTCAACTGCTGGCTGCATCGCGACCTGCGTGTGCCGTTCGGTGGGGTCAAAAACAGCGGGGTTGGCCGCGAGGGCGGGCGCTACTCGCTCGAGTTCTTCTCCGAGCCAACCAGCATCTGCCTGATGGAGCCATAGTTCTGGACGCCGGGACTTATTAATCCGGCCGAGATGCCGGCGCCATGACCAAGGGCGAAATCGTGATGGGCGCGCTGGCGCCACACCCGCCGCACTTAGTCTACGCCGAGAATCCGCCGCAGAACGAACCCGTCTCCGAAGGCGGCTGGGAGGAGCTGCGCTGGGGCTACGAGCGGCTGCGCAAGTCGCTCGCCAGAAAGGAGTTTGACGTCATCATCGTCCATACCCCGCACTGGCAGACCTACGTCGGGACCCACTTTCTGGGTGTGCCAAATTTCAAATCACTCTCGGTCGACCCGATATTCCCGAACCTGTTCCGCTACAGCTACGACCTGTCGGTTGATGTCGAGCTGTCGCGCGCCATCCATGACGCTGCTGCGCAGGCAGGGTTGCACGTGTTGATGATGGAAAACCCTGACTTCCGCATTGACTACGGCACCATCACCAGCTGCCACCTGGTGCGGCCCGAGTGGGATATCCCAATAGTCTGCATTTCGTCGAACCGTTCGCGCAACTACTTCTCGGTCGAGGTGATGCAGACCAACATGCTCAAGCTCGGTAAAGCGACCCGCACGGCAGTCGAGGCGAGCGGCAAGCGGGCACTACTACTCTCGAGCAACTCGCTCTCGCACCGCCACTTTACCGAGGAACCCGAGGTCCCGGAGGACATGTCACAGGAGCACATCACCAACCACAACCAATACTTGTGGGATATGAAGATGATTGAGCTAATGCGCGCCGGGAAGACGCGCGAACTCGTCGATATCATGCCTGACTTCACTGAACAGACCGTCGCCGAGACCGATGCTGGCTCGCTAACATGGCTGATGGCGGCGCTTGACTTCCCCACTTACGGCGGCGAAGTGCACGCCTACGGAACGGTCATCGGCACTGGCAACGCCATCATCGGCTGGGACCCGGCGGGCGCATGAACGCGACCGCTGCCGGCCGAGTTGCGCAGGGCGAGGCGGCCGCCGACGAACCTGCGGCCGCCAGCGCGGTCCCGCTCGGAATCCTGGTTCCCGGACTGCCGCATCCGCTGCTCTGCCCCGAAGGCAACGCCGGCTGGCAGCGCGTCCACGACGGCTTCGGCGCGGCGCGCGAGCGGATTGCCGCTAGCGGTGCCGACCTGCTCGTCATCTATTCGACGATGTGGCCATCTATACTTGGGCATCAGCTGCAGGCCAACCCGGAGCCGGAGTGGACGCACGTCGACGACGATTTCCATTATCTGGGGAGCATTCCCTACAAGTTCCGCATCGACGCCGAGTTCGCCGAGCTGGCGGTCGCGAAGGCACAGGCGCGTGGCCTGCGGGCGCGCACCTGCGCTTACCACGGTTTCCCCATCGACACTGGCTCGGTGGTGGCGCTGAAGCTGCTCAATCCCGATAACGAGCTGCCGGCGGTCATCGTCAGCAGCAACATCTACGCCAACCGTACCGAGACGGTCGTGCTCGGCAAGGCGCTACGCGACGCGGTCGAGGAGCAGGGCCGCAAGGCGGTGGCGGTCGTCGTCTCGACGCTCTCCAACCGGCTCGTGACCGAGTCGATGGAGCCGGCTGACGACCACATCCATTCGCTCAAGGACGACGAGTGGAACCGCAAGTTCCTGGAATATCTCGAGAAGGGCCGGCTCGAGGATTTATCGCAGCTCTCGCGCCAGTTCCACGACGAGGCTCGCGTCCCGAAAGTGGTCGCGTTCAAGCCATTCTGGTGGTGGTCTGCGTTCATGGGACAGGCTAATCTCTACGTCGGCACGGTCCACGCCTACGAACCGGTCTGGGGCACCGGCAGCGCGGTCGTCAGTCTTGAGCCGGCGGGCGAAAGCACCGGCGACCTGGAATACGACGAGGACGATCCCGAGTTCTACGCGGGCGACCGCGAGGTGCTCGACCTGCACGACGCGCCTTCGATGGGCACGCTGCCGGAGGGCAATGGAGACTGACGTGGCGCCGCCCCCGGTCGGCGCCTACGTCCACTGCCGCCGCGAAGGCGACCTGCTCTTCTTGGCCGGTGTCGGGCCGCGGCTGCCCGATGGGAGCGGCGTCGCCGGCGGCGCGACGCGCGACGAGCAGGGCGAGGAGCAGGATTACGACGTCGTCGCGCAGACCGAGCAGGTGGTGGCCAACGTGCGCGCCATTTTGGAGGTGGCCGGCAGCGGGCTGGAGAAGGTTATCGACGTCACGGTTTTCCTGACCGACATGCAGCGCGACTTTGCGGATTTTAACGCCACTTGGGCGCACCACTTCGACGGGCTGGGGGTGACGCGCACCACGGTCGAGGTGGGCGCGTTGCCAACCCCCATTGCGGTCGAGTTCAAGGTCGTGGCGCGCGCTTGAGCCAGCCGCGCTACGTTTTCATGGCGATTCGCGAGCACCCGTGGGGGCGTGAAATGCTAGCGCGGCTGCTGGAAGCGGGATTTGCGCCGGCGCTGATTATCGAGGAGGATTCCGACGTGGGCGAGGTCGAGCGCGAGAAATTCGAATACCGCATCGGTTCCCACCCGGTCGGGCCGCCGATGGCCGACCAGGCGCGTAAGCAGGGCATCCCGGTCGTGACCGTCCCCATCCACAACGACGAGCACTGCATGGGCTACCTCGAGGAGGCGGAGCCGGAGCTGATAGTCTTCGGCGGCACCCGCATCATTCGCGGCGCCATCCTGGAATACGGCGACGCGCGCGGCGGCGTGCTCAACGCCCACCCGGGGCTGCTGCCGGAATGCCGTGGGTCGGCGTCGCCTGCCTGGAGCGTCTACCACAGTATCCCCATCGGCGCCAGCTGCCACTTCTGCTCTGCCACGATTGACGCCGGCGACCTGGCCGGCCGCCGTGAAATCCCCGTAAGACGAGGCGCGACCTACCAGGACCTGTGCCACGCGACGCTCGTCGAGGCCGCCAGACTGATGGCCGAGGCGGTAGCGGCCTACGCCGACGGGCGGCTCGACGAGTTGCGCACCTCGCAAGGCGATTCGGAGTGGCCCACGTTTCGCTACGACGCGGAAATCGAGCGGGCGGCGATTGCGAAGTTGGAGCGTGGGGAATACGGGCACTATGTGGACTAATCCTGAGGCGGGCACGAATCTCCGGTTGACCGCTGGCGACTTCGCCCTGCTTTGCCTGTTCATCCTACAGGGCATGCGGAGCCATGACTCCAGCGCCAGCTTCGGCGAAATCCTGCTCCCGTTCGCAGCCGCGGCCGCCCTGCTGCTTCCGGCGCTCCACTACGGCGGCCACGACACCAGCTCGCTCCTGGCGTGGCTGGCGGTAATCGTTGCCGGCGCCGCGCTGCGGTTCGCGCTGAACGGCAGCGTCGTTCCCGTGTTCCTTGCAGTCATTACCGGCTATACCTTCGCTACTTCGGGATTGCTACGGCTCGCTAGCGAGCGCTGGGGTAACCGCCCCCGTCAGGACGGTGAGTCGTCGGCTCCGCCGCCGCTCCCCGCCACCAACCCCGTGAAGAGGCAGTAGAGCATCCCGCCATTGAATAGGTGCCACAGGAAGTGGGTACCGAGCGGAAACGCGTCGCACGCCTGCTGGTCGATTGAGCGGAACAGCAGCGCCGTCATGAAGAGTGGCGTGGCGAGCAGGACCAGCCAGGTACCCTCCTTCTGCGCGTAGTGACTGTAGCCGCCCAGCAGCGCGATGAAGAGCAGACCGGAGAAGTAGCTGGAGGATCCATTGGCGTAGTCCGCCGGGAAGGGAATCACCAACAGTAGCGTCGTGACGACGAACGCCGCCCAGCCTGCCAGTACCACCCACCAGCGCGGGGTAAGCATATGCCAGCAGAAAATCCCCAAGTAGGTGAACTGGAACAGGGTAATCGGCCCGACGTCCGCTACGAGGGCCCAGCGGGTCGCGAAGGTATGGAACAGGAAGCTGCCGACGCCGATACCGCAGAGCAGCGCCAGCAGCAGGATGAATTCCCACCGCTGTCGCCCCGTCTCCCGCCGGTAGCGGCGGTAGCACCAGAGCCCGGCGACGAAGGCGGCGATGAAGGCGAGGTTGCTGAAGGCGTTGAACGGCTCGGCCCAGAGGCTCGCATCGGTCCGCTCGCAGTAGTTGTCGATGGCCTCGAACCAGTCGGTCGCCATGCGGGGTCAAATGGCGGGCGATTATTATTCTTGACGCGGGCGTCCGCGCCGCCGCAGCAGCACGACCGCGGCGGCCGCCGCCGCGCCGAGCGCCAGCGCAGCCGCCAGCGAAGGCTCCGCACCCTCGTCACCTGTCGCGCCCGCGGGGTCGGGAATCTCCACCAGCCAGATGTCAAGGCTGCCGCCGCGACCGGAGTGGAACGCCAGCAAATTGCCTTGCGGGGACCAGTCGGCGTGCCGATCAATCGCCGCGTCCATGGTGATGCGCCGCTCGGTGCCGCCACCGAGCGGGACGAGGTAGAGGTCGTGGTTTCCGTCGCGTTCGGAGTCGTAGATAAGCCACTCGCCGTCGGGGGACCAGCCAGGGTAGCGGTCGTAGTGCATGTCGTTGGTGACCTGCCGCGCGTCACTGCCGTCGCTCCGCATAACCCAGATGTCGTTGGTCTCGCCCCGCTCCGCCTCGTAGGTAATCCACTCTCCGTCGAACGACCAGCGCGGGCAGTGCTCGCTGCCGTCGCCCGTCGTCAGCCGTACAGGCTCGCCTGTCGGGCTGCCGTCCGCGTCGACGGCGACCTTCCAGACGTCGAGCGAACCGCCGCGGCTGGAATGGAACGAGATTTCGTCCCCGGCAGGCGACCAGCGCCCTGAGTCGTCGAAAGCGGGGTCGAAGGTGACCTGCACCGACTCGCCACTGGAGAGGTTGACGGCGTAGATATCCATATCCGACGTTGTTTCGCCCTCCTCGGGGGCGTAGGAGTTGAACACCATCCGCTCCCCACTAGGCGACCAGCCGGGGTAGCCGTGATAGCTGCGGTCGGTCACGATGGGCTGCAGGTCACCGCTCACAACGGCCAGCGTGTAGAGGTGGTAGATGTGCTCCTCCAGCCCGCGGTTGGACTTGAACACCAGCCGGTCGCCAGCCGGTGACCATTCGGGCTGCAGGTCGGCCGCGCCGTCGAAGGTGAGCTGCCGCGGGTAGATCACGGTCACGCGCACCGGCGCGCTCTCCGCTTGCGAACCGTCATCGTCGCTGCCGCGCGCAACCAGCGTGAAGTCAGCCGGCGCGGTGGCATTCGCGACCGCCGTGTCCCACGCCAGCAGCTCGCCGGGTGAGCCGCTGGCGACTACCGCGCCGTTCGCCAACAGCTCGACCTGTGTGAAATTACCCTCAGCCGTGACTGCCACCTCGACGACGCCCTCGACCCAGTCGCCATCGGCGAGTGATGTGATGGTGACCGGCGGTTGCTGTTCGAGAGAGCCGGTAGCGGGGAAGAGCAGCAGCGTAGCAACTAGCAGCGCGAGCGACGGGCGAGAGCGGCGCACGCCGACGGAGTGGAGCTGTCCTGAAAAAGTTCCCCGCGGCAGGCGCACCGCTTCAATAGCCCCCGCATTGCGCCAGCGTGGACGACCTGCAGCTACTGTCGCTGACGGTGCTCTTCGCCGGGCTGGTGACGCTGGCGCTGCCGCTGCTGGCGCGGCTGGTCGAGTTCGCCACCGAGCGGCAGTCGGGCGACTGGCTGCTGCTGGGACTTCTACTGCTCTTCGGCTCGGCGCTGGTGGCGGCGCTCTGGGCGGTCTGGGCTGCCTCGACGCAGAGCTGGCTGCTCTGGCCGGTGGGGGGCTTCACGCTGCTCTTCCGGCTCGCGTCGCCCCCCATCTTGCTGCGCGCGCTCTCGCAGCGCCTTGGCCCGCCCGTGGATGGTGTGGCCAGCACGGCGATGCTCGAGCAGTCGGTGACTGGCCTAGCAGTGGTGCTCGGCAGCTTTGCGCTTCTGGCGCCGTGGCTCGAGCCGGCGCACGGGACGGCGATGGCGGCGGCCGAGACCGGCCTCGCGACCGCCGTGGCGGTCTTCTCGTTCAGCCAGTTCTACCTGCTGCTCTTCATGGAGCGCATGCGCGAAGGGCAGGCGTATTTCGCGTGGGTCGCGGGGCTGCTGCTCGGCGTTGGATTCATGGTGCTGACGCCGGCCTACCTGCCGGGGTTCCAGGCGGCGTTCCGCACCACCTCGGCTCTGGGCTGGTTCGGCGCGGCGGCGCTGTTCCATTACGGCCGGCAGCCTGACCCGCCGCCACTGTTGCGGAAGCTGCGGTGGAACGATTAAATCCCCTCCGTGAATGCGCCGCACATGTCCAGTGAAACGTTACAAACGCTCGGCATAATCCTGCTGCTGAACGCGGTCGCGTGGGGCGGCTACGTCGCGTTGCAGGAAGAGCCCGACATCATCTACCGCTACCGCGAAATCGCCGTGGAGAGCGCCAACGTCACCGTCACGCTCGACTTCGGCGACGCCGGAGCTAATGCGACGACCTTCGTCAACGCGACGACGGTCAGCTTCGCTGGCATCGTTGTCACCAACGACACTTCGGCCTACGCGGCGACCATCACGGCCGCGCGTGCCAACGGCTTTGCGGTCGGCGTAACGTGGTATTCCTTCGGCCCCTACGTCCACACCCTCGACGGCGTCGCCGGCGACAGCGGCCGCTACTGGGAGCTCAATCACAACGGTGCGCACTCGCTGGTCGGCGCCGGCGACCTGCAATTACAGGACGGCGACGTCGTGATGTGGAAATACGTCGTCGTCGACTGGTAGTTCAGTCGAAAGTCAGCGCAGCGTATTCGGCGAGCGACTCCGGGTTGGCGAGCGCGTCGTGGTTCTTGACCGGCTGTCCAGTGATGGCGGCCAGCACCGCTTTCTCAACCTTCTTGCCCGAGATGGTGTAAGGGATTTCGGCGACCGGGGCCACATGCTTCGGGACGTGGCGCGGTGTGGTGGCGCTGCGGATGGCCTTGCGGAGTTCCGCCGCGAGGGCGTCGCTAAAGGCGATGCCCTCGGCCAGTTTGACGCAGAGTACCACCTCGATATCGCCCGCGACCGGCCGCCCAACGACGATGGCGTCGACGATTTCAGGTCGGTTCTCGACCGCGCGGTAAATCTCGGCGGTGCCGATGCGGACGCCGCCCGGGTTGAGCGTCGTGTCACTGCGACCGTAGATGATGGCGCCGCCCTCCGGGGTCATTTCGACGAAGTCGCCGTGGGTCCAGACTCCCGGGAATTCCTCGAAGTAGGCGGCGCGATATTTCGCGCCGTCTGCGTCGTCCCAGAAGCGGGTCGGCATCGACGGAAACGGCCGCGTGCAGACCAGCTCGCCGCACTCCCCCGTAATGCGCTTGCCGTCGGGCGACCACGCCTGCACGTCCATCCCCAGCTGCGCGCACTGCAGCTCGCCGCGCCGCACCGGTGAGAGGGGGTTGCCACCGAGGAAGCAGCCGACGATGTCCGTCCCCCCGGAAATCGAGGCGAGCTGGAGGTCGTCGTGGACGTTCTGGTAAACCCAGTCGAACTGCTCGGACACTAGCGGCGCGCCGGTCGAGAGCAGCGCGCGGAGCTGCCGCAGATCGGCCGCGTCGCGCGGCACCAGCCCAGCACCGGCGCATGACGCGAGGAATTTAGGTGAGGTGCCGAAGTGGGTGGTGCCGGTGCGCTCCGCCAGGCGCCACAGCGCGCCGAGGTCGGGATGCCCCGGGCTGCCGTCGTAGAGCACGATGGTCGCCCGCGAGGCGAGCGCCGAGACCAGCCAGTTCCACATCATCCAGCCGCAGGTGGTGAACCAGAAGAGCCGCTGGCCCGACTGCAGGTCGCACTGCAGCTGGTGTTCCTTCAGGTGTTGCAGCAGTGTCCCGCCCGTCGAGTGCACAATTGACTTGGGCGGGCCGGTCGTTCCCGACGAATACATGATGTAGAGTGGGTGGTCGAAATCAACCGGCTCGAACTCCGGTTCCGCGGCCGCGTTGTCGAGCAGGTCGGGGTATTCGACGACCGACCCGTGCGCCAGTTCGCCCGCGGCTCCCGAAAACGGGATGCGGATAACGTGCTCGATATCCGCAATCTGCCCCAGCACGCCGTTCACCTTCGCGTCGAGAGCGAAGAGCTTCCCGTTGTAGCGGTAGCCGTCGGCAACGACGAGTAGCTGCGGCCGCACCTGCCCGAAACGGTCCACCACGCCCTGCGCGCCGAAGTCGGGCGAGCAGGAAGTCCAGACGCCGCCCGACGCGGTCGTCGCCAGCATCAGCACCAGCGTCTCGATGCAGTTCGGGACGAACGCCGCCACGCGTGTTCCCTTGCGCAAGCCGAGCGCGCGCAGGCCGGCCTGCGCGCGCGCCACCCGCTGCCGCAGCTCGCCGCGCGTCAAGCGCACGTCGTCGCGCCCTTCGGCGCAGCCGATGACGGCGGGGAGTTCGTCGTCAGCCGCCAACAAATTCTCGGCGTAGTTGAGGTGCGCGCCGGGGAACCAGCGCGCGCCCGGCATTGCCGGCTCGGCCAGTACCGTGTCGTAGCCGCGGCTGGTGCGCAGTCCCGAGAACTCCCAGAAATGGGCCCAGAACGCTTCCATCTCGTCGAGCGACCAGCGGTGGACGTCAGCGTAGGTTTCGAACTTCGCCGGCGCCGATTGCATAAAGTGCCAGAGCAGGCTTGCCTCGCGGCGCTCCTGCGACGGCTCCCACAGCACGGGATTCACGGCGCGGCAGTGCCCGCGACTGAAAAAGCTACAGCATCCCGGCTTTCTGGATAATCATTAGCTGCTCGGTCGAGAGTTTTTCGCCGGCGAGGAACTTGCTGAACAGCTCTTCGGCGTTCGCGACGTTCTCGATGGCACTGGCGCCGGTCCCGCCCCTGCGCCGCTCGGCGACCACCTTGTCGATGGCCGAGAGCTGCCGCAGCTGCTCGATATAATTGGCGTGGACTTCGTCCGCCTGTTCCTTGGAATTGACGAAAGCGCGCTGTGCGGCGTCCGCCTTACGGCGTGCGATGCGGTTCGCTTTGAGCGCCTCGCGCATCAGCTCGTGCGCATTCTGCGCCGCGTCGCGGACGCGCTTCATATCGTGCGTCAGCTCCTTACGCTTATTCTCGCCAGCGCGGAACAGGTCGCGCGCTGCGGCTACTTCCTCGTCGCCATCCATCATCTCGTCTTGCGCGGTAATCTGCGCTTGCAGCGCGCCGATTTTCTCGACGAGCTCGCGCTCTTTCTTGATGCTCATCGAGCTGGTCATCTGCTTGATTTCCAGCTCCTGGATTTGCCGCCGTAGCTTCGGGACGGGCGGCAAGTGGGTGCCGGAGAAACGGGCGCGCTTCAGTGACAGGAACTGCTCGCGCAGTTGGTCAACCTCGTCGAGCACCTCGCGCCGCTCGTCGCGTACCTGACTCACATCGAAGTTGAGGCCGTTACGCAGGGTGCGCTGGTATTGCACCTGTTCCATCTGCACCTTTGCCTCATTGTTCAGCATGTTGCGATTGCCAGCGTGCGATTGTGATTCGAGGTTCATCTCGTCGCGCTTGATGCGCAGCACTTCGGCCGCCTCGTTGACTTCCTTGCGGTGCGCCTTGAGCTCCTTCTGCGAGAGCTCGGAGTAGTTAATTGCGGCTTCCGCGGTTTCCTCACCGCTGGCGCCGGCTTCTTCCAGCCGCGCCAGTAGCTCAGCCTTGGTGCCGGAGACCGGGAGCTCCTGCTCGCGCAGTTTCTCCTTTAGGTCGGCGACCTTCAGGCCAGCGTATTCGCTGGGTGCAGGCACGTCGCCTGCCGGGGCGTCGGGGGCGGGTTCCTCGGTTTCGGTCTCCATCGCTTCTCCCGGGGCATGGCCCCGCTGGCGGGCCTAACCGAAGAGGGCACCGAGTCCTTCGACTGCTTCCTCTTCACTGACTTCTTCTTCCTCGGCTTCTGCTTCCTCTGCGGGGGCTTCGCCGCCAGACTCGTCACCAGACGCGGCCGGAGCTGCAGCGGCTGCCGGGGCAGCTACTGCGGCGGTTGCCATGGCTTCCTCGATGTCCACGCCTTCCAGCGCGGCCACGAGGGCCTCGGCCCGTGCTTTGTCGGTCTTCAGGCCTGCGGCCTTGAGGACCTTGGTGACGCTCTTGGCGTCAATCTCGGCGCCCGCCGAGTTGAGCAGCATTGCCGAATAGATGTATTCCATTTTTTGTTTCCTCCTATTCGAATAGTGCTCCTAATCCTGATACGGCGTCTTCCTCGGACGCCTCTTCTTCTTCCTCGTCGTCGTCTTCCGATTCCGACGCGGCTTTAGCCTTGGTGGATGGCGCTGCGGCGGTGGGCGCCGCAGCGCCCTGCATCGCCTTCAGCTCATCGTCGGCACCGTCACCGGCGTGGCCGGCGACGCCCAGCATCTGCTGGTGCGCCTCGGCGAGCAGCGCGGCGATGGTTGCCTCCGACGGCCACGCCGCGGCGTGCGCCACGGCGAGTGCGTCGCGGCGCGCCTTCGAGAGCAGTGGCACCGTTGTGGTGTCGCTGAACCAGCGCGCGTGCATCGCGAGGTTGAATGCTCCGGCGGTCGCTGATTGCAGCTGTCCGCGGAACTCGTCATAGTCAATATCCAGCACTTCGGGCGGGTAGAAGTTCTCCCCGTCGTATGCGCCGAGCAGCTCCATCCCCATCGTAATCGGGAAGATTTCGAGCTTTGCAAGGGCTCCAGCCACCGGCGCCGAAATGGTCTCACCCTCCGCGACGGCAACGTGCCGCTTGCGAATCACGATTTGTCCCTTCTCGATGGCGGCCGGGAAGCCTGCCTGCTGGAATTCGCCCACGATGGGCCCGGCCGGGAACGGCGTCGGCCCTTTCTCGATGACGATATCTGCGCTGGCGGTCTCGCCGCCCTTTGCGGGCGCCTGCGTCTGCGCTTCGCTGAGCATGCGGAAAATCGTGAACGGGCTCCCCTCGCCGGTCAGCAGCGCCAGCTGCTCCTTACGGAACGCGTCGGCCAGCTTCTCGAGCCCGGGGCGCTTCGCGGCAACGGAATCGATGGCGCGGCGCAGCAGCCGGTTGCGGCTCATGCGCACGCGCACGCCGCGGACGCGCAGCGATTTACGCATCTCCATCATCTGCCGCGCGGGGATGCCGCTGACGTCGACCAGCGCGACGACCGGCGCCGCGAGGTATTCCTCGAGCTGCGCGATTTCGTCGTGCTTCCACTGCGTGGCGACTGCCTGCATCAGACCCTCACCGCCTTACCCATGGTAGTCTTGACCCAGACCGAGGCGATATTCTGGTCGCCGCGGTCGAGGTGCGATTCAATTCGCTTCAGGACCGTCTCGAGGTTCTCAACCAGCAGTTCTTGCTCCATCTCCACGTTGCCAATCGAGACGTGGAAGGTGGGGCGATCGCGCGACCGTAGTATCACCAGGTTGTGCAGTCCGTCGATGATGCGCGCGATGTCGGCGGTCGGCGGCACCGGTCGTGGCATCTTGCCGCGCGGCCCCAGCACGACGCCCAGCGACTTGCCGATGTCAGCCATCATGCTGATTTCGGCGACGAAGTAGTCGATGCCGTCGACCACCTTGCGCGCGCGGCGCTTATTGTCGGCGAGGTCGCCCAGCTCTTCGGGGGTAATCATCAGGTCGGCGTGCGCCTTCGCCTTCTCAGCCAGCTCCTTGCGCGCGAAGACGCCGACCTTCGCCGGCCGTCCGCGGCCGTGCGGCAGCGCCAGCTCGTCGTTGATGCGCTTCTGCGGGTTCTGCAGGTCGACATCGCGCAGGTTAATCGCTACTTCCACTGTCTCGGTGAACTTGCGCTCCTTGCGCGTCTCGAGCACGTCTGCGATAGCCTGCTTCACGTCGCCTGCGATGGTTTCACCCCCGTAGTGTGCGGAGCAGCGCTCCTCCTACGGACTTCGCGCCGCACCCGGGGACGTATTTAAGGATTCAGCGCGCAGTCTTCAGCCATTCCAAGTCGGACTGGTAGAGCATGCGGATGTCCTTCAGCCCCAGCCGCAGCATCGCCAGCCGCTCCAGGCCGAGTCCCCACGCCAGCACCGGTGTATCGATGCCGAAGGGCGCCGTTACTTCGGGGCGGAAGATGCCGGAGCCGCCCAGCTCGAGCCAGCGGTCGCCGAACTTCACCTCGATCTCCATCGACGGCTCGGTGTAGGGGAAGTAGGCGGGGCGCACGCGAACGTCAGGGAAACCCATGCGGCGGTAGAATTCCTTCAGCACGCCAATCAGCATCCCAAAGCTCGCCTCCTCCTCCATGATGATGCCCTCGACCTGCGTGAATTCCGGCAGGTGCGTCGCGTCCAGTGCCTCGCGCCGGAAGACGCGACCCACGGCGAAGACCCGCACCGGCGGCTCGCGGTGCTCCGACAGGTAGCGGATGGTGCTGACTGTCGTGTGCGTCCGCAGTAGCGCTTGCTGGGCGACCTCGCGCGACCAGTCGTAGCGCCAGCCGGTCGAACCGGTGTCGCCGCCAGTCTCGTGGACTGCCTTGACCGCCGCGACCGCCTCTTCGTCGTCGAGCAGGAATGATTTCGGGTCGTCCAGATACAGAGTGTCCTGCAGCTCGCGCGCCGGGTGGTCCTGCGGGATAAAGAGCGCGTCCATGTTCCAGAACGCCGACTCGACATAGTCGCCCTCGATTTCGGTAAAGCCCATCTGGAGGAAGATGCCGCGAATCTCCTCGGTGAAGCGCGTCAGCGGGTGCAGTGTCGCCTGCGCTGCGCCTTCGGCCTGCGTCTCGAGTGAGTAGCGCTGGAAGCGCCCCTCGCGCCAGCCGCCCGACTGGAGCATTTCCGGCGTCACCTCGCCCAGTAGCTCCTCGCCGCTCAATTCGTCGAGCGCCATTCGCCCCGCCTCGGTGATGCGCAGCGTCCGCGCGACCTGCTGGCTGCGCTCGAGAATTTGCCTCCCCTGCAGCAGCTTCAGTCCCTGCGGGTCGAGGCTGTCGACCGGCTGCGCGCCGTCTGCCAGCTGCCGCAGCAGCGGCTCGTCGGCGCCCTCGGGTGCGTCGTCCCGCGCGGGGGTCAGCATCACGCCGTCGTCGCTCTTCTCGAGCCAGGCCCACTGTTTGCGCTTGAGCCAGCCAATCACGATGCGCGCTTCGTCGGCGGTGAGCGGGCCGTCGGCGAGCTTGCTGGCGGTCGCGGCGCCGTGCTCGTTGAGCCACTCAATCGCGCGCCGTTCGGGCAAGCCTTTGGCTGCGTAGCGCCGTCCTTCCTCGTTCAGCCCGACCAGCTCGGTCGCCACTTCCTCGATTTCAGCCAGCTCCTTGGTGCGCAGCCATGAGGCGGCCGAGACCGCTTCCTGCTCGCCAAGCCCGGCAGCCTCGGCCGCCGCCGCTGGCGAGAGCTCGCCAGCGGCGATTACGCGAAGCACTTTCTGCTCGTTGGCGGAGAGGTCCACGACGTGCAATCCCCCCGGCTCTAAAGCGTTGCCCAGAGCGGCTCGAGCTGCGCCAGCTGCCGCAGGATTTCGTCGCGCACCTCGGGCGGCTGCTTGCCGTCGGTATCGACGATGAGGTCGTAGCCGGCCGGGTCGCGGTAGTCAAAGCCGTAAAGCTCGAGGTAGCGCTGCCGGTCGTCATCGTCGCGGCGCGTGTTGTCGCGCAGTTGCCCCGCGACGTCGGCAGCGCCCTCCAGCTTCAGCGTCGCGACCGCCTCGGCCAGCGCCGCGAGCGTCTCCGGCTCGCCCGGCGGCAGTGCGTCGCGCGCCAGTCGACCGGCGTCATCGCCCAGCTCGCGCTTCAGGAAGCGCACCGCCTGTTCGCGACGTGAGCAGCGGAAGTAGAGCCGCGCTATGTTCTCCTTGCCGAGCGACGCCATAAAGCCGCCGAGCCAGCCCGGCTGCCGCCCTTCGATGACCGCCATGCTCCCGTCGAGCCCCGCGCCGCCAATCCACTCGCAGGTGGCGTAGTCAATCTCGACATCAATCCCGCGCTCGGTCAGCAGCCGCCGCGCCTGCTCCGCGACCGAGATGCCACGCCGCGCAGCCGCCTCGCGGAAGAGCCCGCCGACCGAGCGGCAGACGCCGCTGTAGTGGCCGGCCAGCATCCGCGCCTGCGTTGACTTGCCGGTCAGCTGGTCGCCTGCAATCAGGATGACCGGCAGCGGCGTGACAGCTGCCCTGAGCCGCTCGACCGCGTCCGGCCCGACGTGGGTCGTGAAGGCGCGCTCGATGCCCTTGAGCGGGTCCACGACGGCGCACCGCCAGCCACCGGTTAAGACGGTTGCGCGTTCTCTAACAACTGAATCCCGGCTCCAGATGCCCCGTGACGGGGTCGCCGAAGTCCATCACGCGGCCGGGGTAGTCCTCCTCGCACACCAGCGCGATGAGCGAGTTGGGCGCCTCGTCGATAACCTGCCACCCCAGCTCGTCGGCCAGCTCCTGCGCGAACGCCCTGATTTCAGGCCACTCGAGCATGTTGTGCTGGCCGAGTCGCTTGCGCGCCGGGCCGAGATGCATGTATGATTTCACTTCGACCATCGTGCGGCGGCCGGTGCGGCGCGCGAGCGCGGCGTAGCCGGGGAGGTCAAAATTATTCCAGTCGCGGACGACGGTCATCCGTAGCACCTTGCGCGTCTCCAGCCCGTCGAGCAGGTCGAGCGTGCGTGTGACCCGCTCCCAGTAGTCGGGCAGCAGCGGGACGTCAATCTTCTTCCACGTTTTCGCGTCGGGCGCGTCCATTGAGACGTAGAGCTGCGTTGGCAACGCGTCCTCGTCGCGCAGCCGTTCAATCATCTCCGGGTGCAGGCCGTTTGTCACAAGGAACGACGAAATGCTGCGCGCGCGCAGCTCACGCAGCATCTCCGGCAGCCGCTCGTAGAGCGTCGGCTCGCCGGTCAGCGAAATCGCAAAGTGCCGTACCGTCAGCGATTCCTCGAACTTCTGCCGGTCGATGCTGGGATTTCCACCGAAGCCGGAGAGCTTGTGCAGGTGCGCCTCAATCGAGCCCTGCACGATGTCGGCCGGGTCGTCGTGCGCCTGCTTCATCAGGTCCTGCTTGCCCGAGAACATCTCGTTGACCCGCCAGCAGTAGACGCACTTCTGGTCGCACGCGACCGCTGCGGGGGTCATCTGCGTGCACTGGTGCGAGCGGATGCCGTAGAACTTCTGCTTGTAGCATCCCTCCGAGCCGGTGCGCATTCCCTTCTTGGTCCAGCCGCAGATTTCGATGGCCGAGTGGTTACCGACGATTTCGTAAGACGCCTTCTCGAGCGCGCGCTTGTATTCGTCAGTGAAGAGCAGGTTTCCGCTGTCGGCTGCCGACTGCATCAGATGTCCGAGACTTCGTGAATGTTCTGCAGTTCCCAGTTGACGAGCGTGCAGGTCAGCGTGTAGTCGAGCGGCTCGTTGAGGGGCAGCGGGTTGGCGTCGTCCTCGTAGGTAATCACACCCGAGACGGCTGGCCCCGCCGCCTCGAAGGAGGCGATGAACTCGTCGACCGAGTTGGCCGAGCCGGAGACGGGCGTGTCCAGTGCGGTTACGGGAATGGTGATGGAGATTGTGACGTCGAAACCGTCCTCCTGCGTGGATTCCGAGAAGTTGCCGGCGGTGATTTGCAGTGAGACCGTCGGTTGCCCGATATCTCCGCCCCGCGCCGACCAGCTCAGTTCAACGATGACTTCGGCCAGCTGCATTTTGCCTGCGAAGTCCCACTCGTTCTCGCCGGCGTCGACGCCGAACTGCACCGTTGTGCCCTCGCTGTTGAGCGTCCCGCTCTTGCCGGGGCCGGCGGTGGTGTTGGTCGCCACGTCCGCCTCGAAGCCGGTCGAGCCACCTCCGATGCCGGAGACCGCGACCGAGTTGGCCGCCGACTGGAACGAAATCGCGAGGATGATGATGATGATTGTGAAACCGACGGCGCCCGAGACCAGCCGGCCGGTTACGGCGAAGGGGAAGCCGCCCGGCAGCTCCATGCGGTGCAGCTCGCTGTTGTTGTAGCGCTCGAACTGCTTCAGCTTCTCACCCACGGTGTCGGACAGCGCCATTGTGGCGGCAGTAGTGGCGCGTTATTAGGTTTAAGCCGTTCTACGAGCAGCCCGTAGTCGCGCCGCAACCTGTGCACTTGAAGCAGTTCCCGTTCGGCACCAGCATGAACTGCCCGCAGTCGGGGCACGGGTCGCCCGAGAAGCCCATACGGACCGCCTCGGCGACTGTCGCCTGCCGCGGGTCACCGGTTGTGCCTGGGGTGAGCGGGCCGGGGTCGAGCCCCGCGCCGGGGGCGCCGCCCATGTCGTCGAGCGTCATCTGCACTTCGTGCTGGTCGCCCGACGCCTCGCCGTGCGGGGAGCGCTCGCTGGCGGCATCTTCCAGTTCATCCTCGGCCACCGAGCGCAGTGCGTCAGGGCGCAGGTCCTCCTCGGTGATGCCGTGCGCCAAGTCGTAGCGGCCGAGATAGTTGATGGCCAGCTCGCGGAAGAGGTAGTCGATAATCGAGGTCGCCATCTTGATGCGCTCGTTGCCCTGCACCGGACCGAGTGGCTCGAAGCGCGAGAAGACGAAGGCGTCGACGAATTCTTCCAGCGGGACGCCGTGCTGCAGCCCGAGGCTGATAGCGACCGCGAAGCAGTTCATCAGGCTGCGGAAGGCGGCGCCCTCCTTGGCCATGTCAATGAAGATTTCGCCAAGGCTGCCATCCTCGTACTGGCCGGTGTGGAGGTAGACCGTGTGCCCCCCAATCTTGGCCTTCTGGATGTACCCCGTACGGCGCTCGGGAAGCCGCCGCCGCTGTGCGATGTAGCGCGTCACCACCTTGCGCGCAATCTGGTGCGCGTCGGGCGTCGGCAGCGCCTCGGCCATGATTTCGACCGCCTTCTCGGCCGAGACGAGGCCTTCCGGCAGCAGCTCCTCTTCCTCGTCGGCCAGCGCAACTGCCAAGCTGGAGCCCGACATCAGCGGCTGGCTCAGCTTGGAGCCGTCGCGGTAGATTGCGATGGACTTGTTCATCGTACGCCATGATTTTTCGTACGCCTGACTGATTTCGGCGACGGTCGCCTCGTGCGGCATGTTGATGGTCTTCGATATGGCGCCCGAGATGAACGGCTGCGCCGCCGCCATGATGCGGACGTGTGCGTGCCACGAAATCGAGCGGGTGCCGTAGCGCCCGCAGCGGTTGGCGCAGTCGAAGACCGCTAGATGCGCCTCCTTGAAGTGCGGCGCTCCTTCGACCGTCAGCCGCCCGAAGGTGTAGTCGTCGGCCGCCTGTACCTCATCGGGCTCGTAGCCCAGGTGCTCGAGCAGGTCGAAGGCAGGGTTGGTGACCTGCTCCTGCGTAACGTCGAGTTTCTCGAGGCAGTATTCCTCGCCGATATGCAGTGGTGTCACCAGCATATTCAGCGAAGTCGTGGTGGGAATCGCCTGCTCGAGCCGGTCGATGACCTCGCCCGAGAGCCCCTTGCGTTTGAGCGATTCGCGGTTGACGCCTGGCGCTTCCTCTAGCGTGCCGTTGCCAAGCACGTAGCGGATGATGTCGTCACGCTGCGCCTCGTCGTAGCCGAGTCGTTCCACTGCGAGTGGCACCGACTGGTTGATGATGCGTAGCATCCCGCCGCCCGCCAGTGTTTTGAGCTTCACCAGCGCGAAGTCGGGCTCGATACCGGTGGTGTCGCAGTCCATCTGCATGCCGATGGTGCCGGTCGGCGCAATCACGGTCACCTGCGCGTTGCGGTAGCCGTGCCGTTCGCCCAGCGCCACCGCTTCGTCCCACGCCTCGCGGGCGCTGTTGAGTAGGTATTCCGGACAATACGCGGGGTCAATCGCGAGCGGCTTCACGGTCAGCCCTTCGTATTCGTCGGCCGAGGCATTGCACGCTGCACGGCGGTGGTTGCGCATCACCCGTAGCATGCAGTCGCGGTTCTGCTCGTAGCGCGGGAACGGCCCCTTGACGCGCGCCATCTCGGCCGAGGTGGCGTAGCACGCCCCCCCGAGGATGGCGGTCAGCGAGCCACAAATCGCGAACGCGCGCTCGTCGTCGTAGGGAATTCCCATACGCATAAGCAGCGAGCCGATATTGGCGTAGCCGAGGCCGAGTGTGCGGTAGTCGTAGCTGCGCTTCGCAATAGCCTCGGACGGGAACTGCGCCATCAGCACTGAAATTTCGAGCACGATGGTCCAGAGCCGGATGGCGTGTCGGTAATCGTCCAGTCGCAGCATCCCCTCGCGCTCGTCGTAGAACGCGCCGAGGTTGAGCGACGCGAGGTTGCACGCCGTATCGTCGAGGAACATATACTCCGAGCAGGGGTTCGACCCGCGGATGGGGCCGTCGGGCGCGCAGGTGTGCCACTCGTTGATGGTAGTGTCGAACTGGATGCCGGGGTCGGCGCAGGACCAAGCGGCCTGCGATATTTGGTTCCAGAGGTCGCGCGCCGGCAGGTTGCGGCACGCCTTGGGCTCGCGCCCTTCAGCCGTGGCTGCCTCTAGCTCGGTGCGCCAGTAGAGCTGCCACTCCCCGTCGGAGAGCGCCGCTTCCATGAATGCGTTGGAGGCGCGGACCGAGTTGTTGCTGTTCTGCCCCGAGACGGTCTGGTAGGCCTCGCCTTCCCAGTCGGTGTCGAATGTCGTCACCTCGAGGTGGGACCAGCCCTGTTCGCCCAGCTCGAGCACGCGCGCGACCAGCGACTCGGGGACGTAGTCGCGCAGCGCCGAACGCACCGCGCGCGCCAGCGCCCGGTTCAGTTTCTGGTCCAGTTTTTCATCCTTTTCGGGGTGCGCCACAATAGCGGCCAGAATTTCGTTGGCATGGTCCTGCAGCTGCCGCGAACCGGCAACCAGCGCCGCCACTTTCTCTTCCTCGGAGACCTTCCAGTTGATGAATTGTTCGATGTCGGGATGATCCATGTCGAGGCAGACCATCTTGGCGGCACGCCGTGTCGTGCCGCCCGACTTAATGGCGCCCGCGGCGCGGTCGCCAATCTTGAGGAAGGACATAAGTCCCGACGAGCGGCCGCCGCCCGAGAGCGGCTCCTCACCACTACGGATGGAGGAGAAGTTGGAGCCGGTGCCTGAGCCGAACTTGAAGAGTCGTGCCTCGCGCGTCCAGAGGTCCATGATGCCGCCCTCGTTCACCAAGTCGTCGCTCACCGACTGGATGAAGCAGGCGTGCGGCTGCGGGTGCTCGTAAGCGCTGGTCGAGTGCTCCAGCTCGCCGCTTACGGGGTCGACAAAATGGTGGCCTTGCGGGGGTCCCTCAATCCCGTAGGCCCAGTTGAGGCCAGTGTTGAACCACTGAGGCGAGTTGGGCGACGCCATCTGCGCCGCCAGCATGTAGCAGAGTTCGTCGTAAAATGCGCGCGCATCCGCCTCGGATGCGAAGTAGTCGTGTTTCCAGCCCCACCAGGTCCAAGTCCCCGCTAGGCGACGGAACAGCTGCCGCCCGTCAGTCTCGCCCCCCCGCCGCTTACTGGCGGAAAGCTTTGCCAGCGCCTTCTCGTCAGGCGCGGAGCGGCGCAACCACTTCGGGACGCCCTTCTCAGCCACCGGCTTCAGTTTGCGTGGGATGCCTGCCTTGCGGAAGTATTTCTGCGCCAGCACGTTGGCTGCGGTCTGGCTGTAATTAGTGGGGAGGTTGACACCGCGCATCTCGAACGCGGTCGTACCGTCAAAGTTGCGAATCAGTGTGTCGCGCTTCTTCCATTCCAGCGCGTCGAACGGTTCGGCTCCAGCTTCTGTAAAACGCCTTTTAATTCCGAGTCCTTCCGGGTTGGTTGGCATCAGGCCACCCCCCAGGGTGGCAGACATGTAGCATCGCATTTTATCATTACAATCATGGGTTCGGGGCATTCTAGCTACCTGATATAAGCGTTGCAGAGGGAGCTAATTTCGTAGAATGCCTCAAAATTCGGGTGGTGTTCCACTCCTTTTTGCGAGAAAAAGGGGTGGAACCTGCTCAAAACAAGGTAAAGGTTCCACGATTTATGTAGCTAAAGGTGCGGTTATTTTCTCTTCGTCAGGATACGTTATAAATGGCTTTTACGGGTCAGCGCCGGACCCCTGTGGTTTCGCGCCAGTCAATCCCGACCGTGCGGCGCCCCAGTTTACAAACGGGTGGGTAAATTCGCTTGTGAATCGAGCGCTGCACCAGCGCCGCAACGCGTGCTGCATCCGCCTCCGGAACGCCGCGCGCCGCCATTTTTGCTGGTGAGTCATGCCGCTCGAGCGCCGCCAGCAGCTGGTCCAGCTGCGCATACGGCAGCCCCAGCTCGCCCTCGTCGGTCTGTCCCTCCCACAGCTCGGCCGTTGGAGGGCGTTCGCGGATGGCCGCAGGCACCCCGAGGGCGGTTGCGAGCAGCTGCACTTGGCTTTTATACAGGTCGCCGAGCGGCAGCAGGTCGGCACCTCCGTCGCCCCACTTGGTGTAGTAGCCGGTCAGCAGCTCCGACTTGTTGGACGTTCCGAGCACCAGCGCCCCGCGCTCGGCCGCCGCGCCGTAGAGCAGTACCATGCGCAGGCGTGCACGCAGGTTGCCCTGCTGTTCGCGCGACTCAAAGAAGGGCGTTGCGTCGCCGAATGCGCTTGCCAGCGGCGCGATGTCCGCCTCGCGCGTCTCGACCGCCAGCGCGGCGGCGTGCGCCGCTGCCATTCCGGTCGAAACCGTCTCACCGTGCGGGAGCAGCAGCCCGTGGACCGCTTCGGCACCGAGCGCTTCAACCGCGATGGCGAGTGCGGTCGCCGAGTCGATGCCGCCCGAAAGCCCGAGCACGACGCCCGAGGCGCCGGCATCGGCGACGCGGTGCTGGATGAAGCCGGCGATGATGGCGCGACAGTCGGTGGGGAGACGCATCGGCCGCCGAGCGTGGGGGGCTTAATGGAAGATGCGGCGGCGGCCGCCGTCGCTACCCGGCGCAGTTCCCGGGCGCGAGCGCGCTGGCGTCAAAGTCCTCGTAAAAGCCGCGGACGCGCTTTTCGTTGACGCCCAAGTCGTTGGTGCCGAGGCGGGACTGGCTCTGCACCTGGATTACCGTCTCGTCACCCTCGCAGTAGAGCTGGAAGGTGAAATCGTCGGGAAACCGGAAGAACACCGTGCGCTGCACCGCGTGGACGAAGCCCTCCTGCGAGTTCAGGATGCGGGTCCGCGGCAGCTCCTCCAGCCACTCCAGCAGCGCTGCCTGCACGTCGTCCCGGGCGGCCGCTATTCGCATGGGCGCCAGCCCCTCGCCGCGCACATTCTGGTCGGCGACGCGGGTGCAGTTGCTCTCGTGGGGGCAGCCGGCGGGGAACGCATCCCACGGCTCGTCGGGCGCCGCGAGGGTAATCCCGGCGACGAGCAGCAGATAGACTGCCAGCAGCGCGCCAGCCGCTTTCCAGCCGCGGGGCCGGTTCAGTCCCACCACGCTTCCCACGGGAGCCCCAGCCGGATGCCGACAATTTCGAGGATAACGTAGGTCAGGAAGAGGTAGCCCGCGACCGAGGCGGCCAGCACCAGCAGCCCGGTGTTGAGGATGCGAGTCTGCTGCCGCCGTGCGTCGTCGAGGCTGCAAATGCCCTGCCGCCGGAAGTAGAACGCCAGTCCCAGCCCGAGGAAGAGAAAGGACGCGCCATAGAATATCCAGCGTGCCGGGCCGAAGTAGAGGCTGTCGCCGAACGCCGCTGCGGCCGAAATCGAGGAGAGCCCGAAGAGCACCATGATTACCGGCGGCAGGCAGCAGAGGCTGCTGATTACCGACGCTCCGCCCACCAGTCCCAGCAACGAGGCGGGCTGCTCGCTCTCCGCGACCATGCGTGTCCCGGTAGCCGACGGCTATATGGGACTTACCGCTGGCCCAGCCCTTTTACCGCACGGCAATTGCGCGCGCATGCAGCTGGCGGTGGCGCAGGCGCCCGTGGAACTGGGCGACGTCGACGCCAATCTCGCGACGTCGCGCAAGCTGCTGGAGCAGGCGCAGTCCGCCTGCGACGGCGGGCTCGACCTGTTGGTGCTCCCCGAGCTGTTCCTGACGGGATACCTGCTGCGCGATGACTACGCGCGCGTCGCCGAAGCGGTGCCGGGCGACGGCCCGGCGCAGGCGGGCCTCGCAGCACTGGCGGCCGAGAGCGGCGTCCACATCGCCGCCGGGCTGGTCGAGCGCGGCCGCGAGAGTCTCTACAACGTCGCGCTGCTGGTTGGCCCTGACGGCTACATCGGCCACTACCGCAAGCGCTACCTCCCGAACTTCGGGCCGTTCGAGGAGAAGCTGCACTTCGGCGCCGGCGACGCGACGCCGGTCTTCGAGACGCCGTTGGGGCGCATCGGGATGCAGGTCTGCTACGACATCTTCTTCCCGATGCAGTCGCTGGCGCTGGCGCACGCGGGCGCCGAGCTTATCCTGAACATCTCAGCCAGCCCCACTACGTCGCGTCCGCTGTTCCATCGCATGCTCCCCGCGCGCGCCATCGAGACCACCTGCTTCTGGGCTTTCGCCAACAACGTCGGGGTGCAGGGGTCGCTGACCTTCGGTGGGGAATCGTGCATCGTCGACCCGCGCGGGCGCTTCCTCCGCGAAGCGCCCGCGCTCGAACCGGGAGTTGCGGTGGCGGAAATCGACCTCGGGGCACTGCCGTCGTTCCGCGAAGCGCGACCGGTGCTGCGTGACTCTCAGTAAGCGGCCTGAAACTGGGACAGGTCGGCGTTACACTTCTCGCACATGAACATGGGTGAGATGCAGGCAGAGTGGAACTTGAGGTTGCAGTGGTTGCAGGTCGCGACGTAGCTGCCGGTGCGTAGCTCACTCTCGCAAACGTTGCAGGCGATCGAGGTGAACTCGACCCCCGACTTCTGTTGCGTGAGCTGCTTGCCGGTGCGCGTTGCGCCCCCCTTGATCAGCCCGGCCGCCCGGATGCGTTTGTGAGCATTCTCGACTTCTGGCTTCAGGTGTTGCAGCGCCTCAATCATTTTCTTCTGCCGCACCGCGACGATTTTCTCGATGCGCCCCACAGCGTCAGATTCGCGCTGGAGTGGCGGCATCTTGCCCATCTCTTCGGAGATATGGTGCAGGCTGGCGCGCTCCTGTTCGACCCACTTCAGCAGCGCTTTCATCAGGTTGTAACTCCGGATTGCCTCCTTTTTGGTCAGGAAGAGCGGGTCGCGGGTCATGCGCCCGCCCCCGGGAGGTCTTCAGGAAGTGAGTTGAGTCCGGACACGGACACTGCATGCCAACTCCTTCCTAAAAAGTATGCGTCCGCTCGCGCAGTACGACTGGTAAATCGTTTGACAGTCTGCTTTTAACCGTGGCAGGCTGGCGCCAGCCGATGCACGACGTTGCCGTAGTGGGGCAGGGGCCGGCCGGCGGGATGACGGCGCTGCGGCTGGCCGAAGCGGGCCACTCGGTCATTACGTTCGAGCGCAAGCAGCGGGTCGGCGACCCGATTCACTGCGGTGAAGGCATTGGGCGCATCGCGCTCGAACATACGAATTACCCGATCGGCGACTGGGCCATCCGGAAGGTGAAGGGCAACCGCATCCGTATGCCCAACGGCAAGTCGGTCGGGCTGATGTCGCCTGGCTACTCAATCCACCGCTGGGGGCTTGATCGCGCCATCTCGGACGACGCGGTCAAGGCGGGCGCCGAGCGGCACGAAGGCGTGCGCGTCACGAAGGTGGGCCGCGAGAATGGCCATTGGACGCTCGCCTCGAAGGACGGCCCGGTCGCGCAGGCGCAGCAACTGGTGATTGCCGAAGGGCGGGTCCCGGTGCTGGTGCCGCAAGTCGGCCTCAAGGGTAACGACAAGCTGCGGCTGCTGCCGGGGCTGCAATACAAGTTCCGCACCAGCGACGTCGATTTCCCGGATACCGATTTTTTTGACTTCTACATCAATCCCCGCTACGCCAACGGATATGTCTGGGTCTTCCCGCGCGACGACGTCTTCAACGTCGGCATCGTTGCGACCAACGGCGCCAAGGCGGGCCTCGAGCAGTTCTGCCGCGACGAGATGCAGGTCGACCCCGACCAGCGCATCCCCAACGACCTGGGCGACCTGCAGAATGGGGGGCTGATTCCGCGCGACGGCCCCATCCCGCAGTTCGCGACGCGCGGCGCCTACGTCGTAGGCGACTCGGCCGGGCTCACGAACCCGATAACCAAAGGGGGCGTCCACGTCGGGATGCTCTCGGGGGAATACGCCGCCATCGCCATCCGCAACGCGCTCGGTAGCGGCGAGCTGGTGCCACCGTCGCACGCGGTCAACACCCACGAACTCCGCGGCCTGCACTGGGAACGCGTCGGCCGGGCTCTGCACCCGCAGCTGGCGCCGCACCAGTGGTATGACCGCATCCTGAAGCGGCAGCCGTGGACGCAGCAGCAGTTCGTCGACGAGTCGAAGCTGATTTACGCGCTCGACGAGCGCATCCTGAACCTGATTGGCGAAATCTACGACGGCCGTAACTACTCCGACCTACCGTGGCTGAAGATGCTGGGCATTTTGATACGCAACCCAGACCTGGCGCCGATGGCGCGCAAGCTGCTCAAGATCAAGGCCAGTTTGAAGATAACCGAAAAATATGGGTGGTAACATTCCGTGTCTTTACGCGTTATTACGTAGCTGGAAGTGGCTAAACGGGCTGCGGTTTTTAATCCTACCTCGGCACATCGCCCGTTGTGAGCGACTGGATTGACTGTGAGAATTGTGGTGACCAGTTCGAAATCCGGGTTTTCCAGCGCAGTCATGGTTACTGTTCGAGCTGCCGCCAGCGCATGAAGCCACTCGATCTGGAGCTACTCTGCGCTGCCGAGGGCGCGGTGGCGGGGTACGGCGACGGCCGCGTCTCGCGCGGCGACCTGCAGGAAATCATGGTCATCATCCGCGGGACCGGCTGGTTCAGCCCGGTCGAGAAGGCGACGTTCGAACTGATTCACCGCAACTACCGTTTCACGAGCGCCGCCGAGAAACTCTACCACACCGAGCTCGGCAACTGGCCCAAAAACTAAATCGAGAAGGCCCGCCCTTCGCGCCCCACTTCCCAGCCGGCGCGCGCCAGCTGCGCCGACGCGTCGGAGTCGGGGTTGCAGAGCGGGTTGGTGTGATTAAGATGGATGAAGACGACGCGAGGGTCGCCCTTCCGCCACGCGCCGAGCCGCTCCAGTGTCTCAGCCACCGGTGGGTGCGGCACTTCGGCCTGCCGCGGCAGCTCATCGTTCGACCAGAAGGTGCCGTCGAGCAGCACGATATCGGCGCCCAGCTGCCGGAACCAGTCGCGCGGGTTCACGGCACCGACCGCCGCCAGCGTCGCGCCCCAGCTATCGTGGTCGGGCAGAAACAGCAGTTTTCGTTTCGCACTGACAAGCAGCGCGTGCGTGTCGCTCCGCTCGTCGCGGTGCGGCACCGGCAGCGGTGTGACTGCGAAGCCGTCGCCCGCAACCGGTTCGCCGCTGCGCCACTCGCGCAGCCGCAGGTGGCCGTCATCGAGCAGTGCGCGCCAGCCGGGGGTCGCGCGCAGCCTCTCCGCAACCGCTGGCGAGCAGTGGAGCGGGACGCCCCGCGCGTCCATCACTTCGGCGCCGAACTGCCCCAGCCCGTCGATATGCCCGAGATGGGTGTGTGTCAGCCAGATTGCGGCAGGGGTCCCGCCGCCAGCCAGCGCGAGCTGGCGCGCCAGTTCGCGCGTCGCTTCGAACAGCTGCACTCCAGAAGGGGCGCGCAAGGCGAGCGAGGCCGGCAGCCGCTCGAACTCGCGGTCGGCCAGCGCGGCAGCGCAATGCGTGCAGCGGCAGCCCGCTTGCGGGACGCCGCCGTCCTGCGCCGAGCCGAGCAGCGTCGCGGTCAGCATTGTGACCGCAGCCATTCTTGCATCAGGCTGCGCCCCGCGCCCGCGGCGGTGCGCTCGGGGTGCCACTGGACTCCCAGCCACGGAAGTTCGCGGTGCCGCAGCGCCTCGACCATCCCGTCCTCCGCACGCGAGATGACCTCGAGCCCCTCGCCAAGGTCGCGCACGCCTTCGTGGTGGTGGCTGGTGACCTCGAACTCGACCCCCGACATCGTAACTGGATGGTAGACGTCGTCGGTATCGCGCGTCCCGCCGGTGTGCGCCGCGGTCTCGAAGCCGCCATCGCTGATGTCGGGCCACAGCGTCCCGCCGCACGCCACGTTCAGCACTTGCAGCCCGCGGCAGATGCCGAGCACCGGCATCTGCCGCTCGCGGGCCGCCGCCAGCAGCGCCAGCTCCAGCGCGTCGCGCTCCGGTTTCGGGTTGCGCAGCCGCGTTTCGTCCACGTCGCCGCGGAAGGCACCGCTGCCGGGCGTCATGTCGCCGCCGCCCGAGAGCACCAGCAGCGGATAGCGCTCCAGCGCATCAACGCTATCGATGCGCTCGGCAGCGAAGCCCGCTTCCGCCAGCCAGTCAGCATATTTTTTTAAATACTTGTCTTCGGAAAGCGTAATCGCGACCGGTTGCATGCTTCGAGCCTTCCCTGGTGCTATGCGTCCCCGCCGTCGCCAGCGGCACAGGCGGGGCAAATCACCGTCGCCTGTCCCTGCGGCGCCCAGAGTTCGGCTGCGCATTGCGAACAGTTGGCCAGCTTGACCGGCTCGCCCTTGATAATTGCCTTGAAGTCTGCCATTGGTAACGGTAGAACGAGGTGGGATATAGTGGCTATGGCGTTCCGTGGCGACGTATGGAATGCCAGCTCTGCGCGCTTCCGGCGGGTGACTCTGCCTGGCGCATTGTCGACTGCCCCGGTTGCGGGCTGCCGCTGCTGCTCTGGAGCGCGCATGGCACCGATCCGTCCCGGGCGCAGCGGCGCGAGATGCGCGACGCGCTACGCCAGCACGGCAACGTGCTCTACGGCCGCGGCAATTACCTGATTGATCGCTTTCCTGCTGAATTCCCCGATCACTTCCATTGGCACTGTCGCCCCAACCTGAACCTGCAGTTGGTCGAGGAGCGGGCGCTGGCCCACGGGCGGCCGCCGGTGCAGGATGGCTCATAAGCAGCCGCGGGCTCGCCGCAGCGTGCTCATAGACTTGGAGGGAATCGACGGCTGCGGCAAGTCGACGCAGGCGTGGCTACTGGCGGAGCGGCTGCGCGAGGCGGGCCACACAGTAGTCGTGCTGAAGGAGCCGACCGACGGCCCGAATGGTAGCCGGCTGAAGGAGGTGCTGCGCGGTGAGCGGACCGCAGACGCCGAGGAAATCCTGACGCTCTTCGCCGCCGACCGACGCGAGCATGTCGCCGACCGCATCGCGCCGGCGCTCGAGCGGGGCGAAATCGTGCTGATGGACCGCTACTACTACTCGGCGCTGGCCTACCAGTGCGCCGCCGGGATTCCCGCCGAACGCATTCGCGCGCTCAATTCCTTCGCGCCCGCGCCGGTGCTCGTGCTGGTCTTCGACCTGCCCGTGGAACAGGCGCTCGAGCGAGTCCATTCGCACTCAGTCGCCGACACCTTCGAGCGCGCCGACCACCTTGAGCGCGTCCGCGCCGCCTATCTCGCACTGCGCGACGACCTGCTGGTACGCATCCTCGACGCGACGCGGCCGCCAGAAGCGGTCGCGGCCGACGTCTGGGCGCTGGTGCAGGAGGCGATGAAGTGACCGACTGGCTGCTGTTGCTCAAGCTCTCCCTCGGCGGGGTGCTGCTGTTCGACTTGCTGATTTTGCAGCGCAAGCCGGCTGCCGACGCGATTGTCCAGCGGCTTGACTGGCAGGCGGAGCTGGCGCGCAAGGGCACCTACGGCTGGCTGATGCCGACCGCGGCGCTGTTGGTGCTGTTGCTCGACCGCGCGCAGGGCAACGACCCGCGCCCCGCGCTGGCGCTGTTGGCGCTCGTTGTCGCCTACCTCGCGCTGCCGCGTTCGCTGGCGCTCGAGCGCGAGCACCTGCTGCTCGATGGCTGGCGCATCCCGCTCGCGCGCGTGCTCTCGGTCAAGCCGGTGGAAGACGGCGTCGCAGTCTCGCTCGAGCGCTTCGGCTGGCTCACCGAGCAGCATCTGCCGGCCGGAGCGGTCGCTGATGCGCTGCAGGAACGGCTGGCGCAACGGCCCGGGCGGGAGCCGTAGCGCTACAGGACACTGGCCAGGATCTGTACTATATCTGTCAACAGGCTCAACCCTGAAGCCGTGTCTGCCACGCCTCTGGCTGCGCCCCTGCCGCCCACTTTTTGCAATGCTTCAAGCTCATTCTGGTCGAACCAGATGCCCTTGCAGCCGCCGCAGATGTCGAGTTGCACCTCTGGTTCAGGGATGCTGGTGAGCTGCATCTGGCCGGTGCAGTGGGGGCACGCAATGTCGTGTTTGCTGGCTTCCGGCTCGCGCGATAGCTGGCTGGCGAGCTCCTCGACCGATGCGCTATCGGGTGCCAGCCGGGCCAGTTCCCCCCGGTCCAGGAAGAGCCCTCCGCAATCCTTGCAGTCGTCCACGGTTATCGCGAACGTATCATTGGTGACGCTGCGCGGTTCAAGGCCAGTGCTACAGCGGGGACACGTGCGCGCCATGCTTCGCGAGTTCCGGCCGTCGGTTTAAGCTGTTGGCGCCCCCCGGCGCTACGGCTCTGCCATGAACGCGACAAATTCCTCGAGCGACCGCGGCTCGAGTACGTAGTTCTCGCGCCGCTCAGTACCCATTGTCGAGCAGGGGTGCGGGCCGTAGTCGTGGCCCGGCCAGACGACTGCGAAATCCGGGACTTCGGCCAGCACTTCGAAGAGCGAGCGGTGCATCGCGCGCGGGTCGCTGCCGGGCAGGTCAGTGCGACCGCACTCGCCGACAAAAAGGGTGTCGCCGGTGAAGATATGCCCATCGGCTTGCAGGCAGATTGCGTCGCGCGCGTGACCTGGTGTGTGCAGCACGCCGACCGCGATTTCGCCGACGCGCAGCGTGTCGCCGTGTTTTAAAAATCGGTCGACGGTGAATTCCGCCTTACGGTGCGCCGCCACCTTCGCGCCGGTCAGCTCTACCGCGCGGCCGTTGCCGTTGACGTGGTCATGGTGGCCGTGGGTGTTGATGACCCACCCGACACAGTAGCCCAGTGCCTCCGCGCGGGCGACCAGTTTTTCCGGCTCGAAGCAGGGGTCAACCAGCGCCGCGATGCGCGTTTCTTCGCAGCCGAGCAGGTAGGCGAAGTTGGCCATCGGCCCGACCGCGAACTGCTCTACGATGGCCACTGAAACACCCCCAGCGCGCGCTGGAAAATACGGTAGAGCGCCGCGACTGCCCGCAGTTCGCCGCCGCTGTCGAGCCGCTCGCGCGCCAGCGGGTCCAGCTCGCGCAGCGCGGCGACCGCCAGCGGGGAGTCAAGGTCGTCGTCCATTGCCGCCTCGAGCCGCGCCAGCAGCGCAGCCGTGGCGGGGTCGCCGCGCGCCAGCTGCGAAGCGCCATGCGGTTTTTCGTCGCGGGCGGCGGCGTCCGGGCTGCCGCCCGCCGTCAGCACCTCGGCAGCGGTCCAGCCCAGCGCTTCACCTTCGGTGCAGGCGGCCTTCAGCGCCGTTTCGCTGAAGGGGGTGAAGTCGCGGTAGCGGTATTGTAGCAGGTAGAATCGCAGCGCCGCGGGCGGGCAGTCGTCGAAGATGGCCGCCAGTGAAAGCCGCTCGCCGCGCGATTTCGAGAGCTTGCCGTCGGCATCCTCCATCAGTCCGTTGTGCATCCACACGCCGCAATATTCGCCTAGACCCAAGGCGTCGGCGAGCAGCAGCTCACTCTCGTGGTGCGGATACGCCAAATCGGCCCCGCCGAAGTGGATGTCGAGCGGCAGCCCCGGGTCGCGCGACGCCATTAGCGTGCATTCTAGGTGCCAGCCCGGCCGCCCCCGCGGAGCACCATTCGGGGCCCAACTGTGGCCGCCCGGCAGCGGCGGCCCCCAGAGCATGAAGTCGAACGGCCCCCGTTTGGGTCCGGGGTCGACCGCGTCGGCCGGTTGGCAGAGCGCCGCCTCGATTTCGGTGCCGAGCAGCGCGCCGTGCTGCTCCGGCGCGACGGAGAGCCAGATGCCTCCCTCGCTCTCGTAGGCCCGCCCGTCGGCGAGCAGCCTCGCCGCCAGCGCGCCAATCTCGTCGGCGACGCCGGAAGCGCGCGGCAGCGCGTGCGGCCGCAGGTTGCCGAGCGCGTCCATCTGCGCCAGGAATTCCGTCTCGTAGCGCGCGGTCAGCTCCGCCTCCGGCACTCCGTCGCGCGCCGCCGCCTGCGCAGTCTCGTCGGCGACATCGGTAAAATTCTGTGCGTGGCGCACCGCGTAGCCACGGTATTCGAGCCAGCGCCGCAGCACATCCACGGCGACGTAGCTCTTGGCGTGCCCGAGATGAGCCGGTGCGTAGACCGTCGGCCCGCAGGCGTAGAGCCGCACCGGGTCGCCGGTTGGCGCGAAGCGCGTTTTGCGGCGGGTGGCGCTGTTGTAGAGCCGCAGCCCGCGGCTCATCCCTTGTCGCCTCCTGCGCGGGCGCAGATGTTGTCCTCGTCGCTCCAGCCGCCGCCGCGCACCATCGCCAGCGTGTAGTCGACTGCTTCCCAGCCTTGCGCCTCGAGCAGGCTGGTGACGCGGAAGTTGGGTGACGGGACGATGATTTCGACGCTTGCCATGCGGGGGAGCGCCGCGACCGCTGCCTCGAGCAACCCCCGCCAGCCGCGGCAGCCGGGCTTGACCACCCACGGCCCCAGCTCGTAGAGCGGCGGCTCGCCCTTTGCCAGGATGTAGCCGCCGTCGAGCGCGAGCGCCGCTTCGGGAACCGCCTCCGCGAGTGCCTCGAGCAGCATGGAGCGGTCACCGCCGAACTGTGCCGCGTCGAGATCCAGCACTTCGTCCCAGCGGTCGCGCGCCGGCGCGACCGCTGCATCACCGACGTTGAACGGCGCCAGCGCGTGCATCTCCGGCGAGAGCCGGAAGCGGGTCGACATCCCCTCCGCCTCGAAACCGAGCGCGCGATAGAAGCCGGCGGTCGGCATCAGCGCGTGCACCCGCACCGCGCGGCACCCCGCCAGCCGTTCCAGTGCCGCCTCGAGCAGCGCGACCCCCACGCCGCAGCCGCGCTGCTCGGGCGCGACGACGACGTTGCCGACTGTCCCGAGCGCACCGTAATCGTGCGCTGTGCAGACGCCGGCGGCCACGCCGTTGACTTCGGCGCCCAGCGCGGCGCCAAGCGCGTGCAGCCGCTCCCAGTCGCGTGCCGAGTTGCCCCATCCCTCGCCGTCGGTCAGTGCCCGTGCCAGCTCCAGGTCGCCGGCAGCCAGCGGATGGACTGTGGGCGCCGCAGGCGCGTTAGCCATCGGGCGCCCCCGCACGGCCATCGTTGACCGCGCCTTCCTCCATTCCCTCGTCGCATTCCTGCTGGCCGAAGGTCAGGAAGCGCTGCTCTTCGCGCCGCAACTTGAGCCGGCAGCTGCCGTAACCGTAGTCCTCGCCGCCATACCAGTGGGGGCAGTCCTTGCACCGCAACACGGCCGCCGAACGGCCGTCACCCAAAAAGGCGCGCTTCAAGGTTACTATTATAGCCGGCCGGCAGGTGGCGCCGCCATGCGACAGGGGACAGCAGCGCTGCTGGCAGTTATGGTGCTGCTCACCAGCTTCAGTACCGGCTCGCTAGCGCCATCACCGACGGCGCAGCCAACGGCCACTTCGCTAGCGGCCGAAGGCGAGAATGACACGCTGAACCGCACCAACACTTTCCCGTTCGACGTGCTCTTTGATGATTACCACGAATATTACGAAGTGGTCTCCGCATTGCAGCGGTTCGCCAACGACTTTCCCGGGATTGTTGAATTCTACACGCTGACTGACCTGATTCCGGCCGGGCAGACCTGGCAGGCGAACGAAATATACGGCATCAAGATATCTGATAACGTCGCCAACGAGCCGGCATTTTACGATGACCCCGACGAGGAGACGCTATTCATCGTCGGGAACCACCACGCCCGTGAGTGGATGACTGTCGTGACCCCGATGTATTTCGCCTACTACCTGACCCATTTCTACGGTGCCCCGCCGACCGACAACGACGGTGACGGGCTCGTGAACGAGGACCCGATTGATGGCGTCGATAACGACGGCGATGGCGAGCAGGGCGGCCGTGTCGACGCCGAAGGGCGGGCGCTCTTTGACGGCATCGATAATGACGGCGATGGCGTCATCGACGAGGGTATCGACGAGGATCCCATCGAGGCACGCGTTACGAACCTGGTGAACAACCGGGAAATCTGGATTGTCCCGGTCCTGAATCCGGACGGCTACATGTACGACCGGGAAGACCCGAGCCGTTTCTGGCGCAAGAATATGCGCGACAACAACAACAACGACCGCTACGGCGACGAGTGCGACGGTGTCGACCTCAACCGGAACTACCCGTTGGAATGGTCGCACAACACCCAGTTCACGGCGCTGATTGGCGACGACTTGGAGGCAGAAGTCACGGTCGATGACGACAATATCTGCTCGGACGTATACCACGGCCCGCGCGACTTCAATGATGACGACGGCGACTGCGAATTCATGGGGAATCCCTGCATAATTGGCGACCAGAACACCGGCGACCTGACCAAGGTGGACGAGGACCCGCCGGACGCAATCCACAAGGATGACGACGAAGACGGGAAGGTGGACGAAGACCGGGAAGGTGGATTTTCAGAACCAGAAACGCAAGTCATCGAGTACCTGACTTGGAGGCTTGACATCTACGAGGATTATCC
>LWDU01034820.1_pt1 | contig 82725 bp, 69 predicted proteins | sample 727161 | NCBI WGS metagenome assembly LWDU01 (sample SAMN04566230, study PRJNA314399) | hydrothermal vent metagenome | isolation source: deep sea hydrothermal plume seawater | place: Mexico: Gulf of California, Guaymas Basin | collected 2004-07-11
TTTTCATTTATGAAAATTTTTAAATCCATTTTAGTTAAATAATATAGATATAAATATTAGAATTACAATAAGAATTTTTAATAGCTTTTAATTATTCTATTAATGAATTAATAGTGCTTTGAATTCTTGATATAATTGCTTGTGTACAATAATAATTACCGTTAAATTTATTAAGACTATATTTTTTAAAATATTAAACAATGGTAAAAAATAATAAAAATTCTAGAAGAAATTTTTTAAAAAAATCAATTATAATTCCTCCATTAATTATTGTTCCTAGACATGTTTTAGGCGGAAAAGGGTATACCTCTCCAAGTGATAAATTAAACATTGCTGGGGTCGGAATTAGAAAATGGGGAATGGGATCGGGAAATCTATTACAGTGTGAAAACGAAAATATTGTAGCTCTTTGTGATGTAGACTATAATAGATCTGTTCCTACTTTTAATAAATATCCTAAAGCTAAAGTCTACAAGGATTTTAGAGTAATGATGGAAAATCAAAAAGATATAGATGCTATAGTTGTTGCAACACCAGATCATAACCATGCAGTAATAACAATGATGGCTATGCAAATGGGCAAACATGTTTACTGTCAAAAACCTTTAACCCACACTGTTTATGAAGCAAGAGTTATTACAGAAGCAGCTAGAAAATATAAAGTGCAAACCCAAATGGGAAATCAGGGCAGATCTTCAAATGAAATTAGAAAATTAAAAGAATGGGTTGATGATGGAGCTATAGGTCCTATTAGAGAAGTATTTGCATGGACTGATAGACCAATAGGAGGAAATGCTTGGGATACTTTTGCTGTTAAAGCTAAATCTAAAGAAAAACCTCCCATCCCTGAAGGATTAGATTGGGATTTGTGGTTAGGGCCTGCAAAATATAGAGATTATCATCCAGACTATCATCCATTATCCTGGAGAGCTTGGATAGATTTTGGAACTGGATCCATGGGAGATATGGGATGTCATATTTTAGATCCTGCATTTTATGCATTAGAACTTAGTGCTCCTTCTGAAATTCAAGCAACATCAACTCATTACATACCGGAGATAGAATCACAAACTTATCCTTCAGCTTCAATTATTAGAATGACATTTCCAAAAAGAGGAAATCACCCAGAATTAAAATTAACTTGGTCTGATGGTAGAATTCAGCCCCCTATTCCAGATGAATTTAAAAATGGTGAACAATTTACTTTAAGCGGAGCTATGTTAATTGGAGATAGCGGGAAAATTACACACGGCTCCCATGGCGCTGGCGGTGTAAAAATTATTCCTGAAGAAAAAATGTTAGAATACAATCAACCTAAACCCTATATACCCAGAGTTAACACTTCTCATGAAAAAGACTGGATAAGAGCGTGTAAAGATGGTAATCCCGCTAGTTCCTCTTTTGATTATGGGGGCCCTTTGACAGAAATGGTTTTACTTGGAATGATTGCTATACGATGTAAAAATCAAAAATTAATATGGGATTCCAAAAATTTTAAATTTAAAAATAATGAAAAAGCTAACAGCTTATTACACAAAAAATATCGAAAAGGCTGGAGCTTATAAAACTATAATTATGAAATATATTTTCTTTTTTTTAGGCCTCTTAATTTCTTACTCACAAACTTCAAAGCCAGAAGATTCCGAAGTATGGGAGCCTGAGCCTATTGTAATTAAGCCAGGAACTATGAATTCTCCTCCTAGCGATGCCATTATACTTTTTGACGGAACAAATCTTATAAATTGGAAAAATTCAAAATCTGGAAATAAAGCGAATTGGAATATCAATGATGACAAATCAATGACAGTTAAACAAGATGGAGGAATTGAAACTATTGAAGAATTTGGTTCTATTCAATTTCATATTGAATGGAAAACCCCAAGAATTGTTAATGGCAATGGTCAGGGTAGAGGAAATAGTGGAGTAATATTTCAAAGAAGGTTTGAAATTCAAGTTTTAGACAGCTATAATAACCGAACCTATTCTAATGGTCAAGCGGCATCAGTTTACAAACAATATCCTCCTTTGGTTAATGCAAGTAAAGGTCCTAATCAATGGCAAACATATGATATAGTATTTATGGAACCCTCTTACAATAAATCAGGAGAAGAAATAAAGCCAGGGAGTTTTACAGTTTTTCACAATGGTGTTTTAGTTCAAAATAATGTGACATTACTAGGAACTACAGAATACATTGGGATGCCCTTAAAAGGTAGAAATGTAATTTCTAAATACATGAGAACTTATAATAATTCTAAGGAAGACTTGAAGAGGACTATTATGTTACAAGATCATGGCAACCCAGTCCAATTTAGAAATATTTGGTTAAGAAAGCTCTAAAAATATTTATTAATATATAATTATAGTTTTCTTATTTTAATATTTCTGAACCATAGTGAGCTTCCGTGATCTTGGAAGCCAATATATCCCGTTTTATATTTTCCATAATCAGGTGCATTTTTCCATTTTCCTGAATTTCTCTTTTCATACCATTCTGTTGACCAAGGCACAAATGAGAGAACCATTTTTCCATTAAGCCAATGTTCAACTTTTTCATTTGTAAAAATAATTTTAGCTGAGTTCCATTCTCCAGCTGGATTCAATTTTTTTAAATCATGATTGGTTATATGCATAGCATAATCTGCCGCAGTCTGCTGCCAATCCTGTAATTTTGATGGTTCTTCTGATCCAAATTGCTGATTATATGATTTTAAATCATGAATAGTCGCATAGTTTAGATCATCAATTAACTGGTATTCAGGAGAAACTTCAGGAGGTCCGCCATATCCCTCTTTAATATGATAAAAAATACCGCTATTTCCTCCAACAGGAATTTTCCACTCTACATATAACTCAAAATTTTCAAATTCTTGTTTTCCATAAATGATATCCTTTCCTCCAATATAATTTTGTTCTAATTCCAGTTCGGTGTCAAACATTAGCATCCCATCCTTAGCAATCCACCCTGGAGGCATCATTTCAGAATTATATCCACGCCAACCGTCAGTAGTTTTACCATCAAAAAGACTAATCCATTCGTTTTCAAAATTTGAAGATTGAGAGCCAAATACAATAATAGCATATCCTAGTACTGCAATAATACCAAAAAGTAATATGTTTTTTTTCATAAAATATTTTTCAAGTTATAATTTCAAGAGGTTTTGTTTTTTTCCAGTTCCCTCTAGTAAAATCTGGAAATAGTTGGGGCATTCCTCCCTCTGATATTGATTTTCCACTTAAAGGAGTCACTGCACTCCAGAAACATCCTTCATAAACATTTTGATCTAATGGCATTCCATTTCTTAGACACTCTACTATTCGATATCTCATAATACCATCCATTCCGCCATGACCAGTATTTTTAGTTTTTTGATTTAATCTTTTATATAATGGATGATCATATTTTTCATATAACATTTCTAATTTATCACCTTGTATCCAAGAATGATGATCCTTACTTATGTCGTCAAATCCACCCTCTAGTGCAACCCTGGTTGGGAAACCAGCTAAAGTCCCTTTAGTTCCCTGAATAAGATTATGACGAGTGTAAGGTCTCGGACTTGTTTCGTCCCATTGAACCATAACAGTCCTCCCTAAATTAGTTTTTAGTATGGAGGTGTTTATATCTCCATTTTTATAATTTAATTGATTCCATTTATGTTCATGAGAATAATTTTTCTGAGCATATAATTTTCTTCCCTTTGCTGGAGATGAATAAGAAATAATATTTTTAAATGAGTCTTCGGTTCTACCTAAATTCATATACTGTGCTACAGGGCCAAGGCCATGAGTCGGATACAAATTTCCATTCCCGTTAGCATAATGATGAGTTCTCCAAGAGCCAGTTCCCCTTTCTTCTTGCGACATTTGAAATCTTAACTCATGAATATAAGCTGCTTCAGCATGTAGAAGTTCGCCAATAACTCCTTTTCTACACATATTTAAATACATCAATTCATCGCGGCCATAATTCACATTTTCCATCATCATACAATGTTTCTGAGTTTTTTCAGATGTATCAACAATTTTCCACATATCATTTAGAGTAACCGCTATAGGGACTTCAACAAATACATGCGCACCCTTTTCCATCGATTTAATTGCCATAGGAGCATGATTATTCCAATTAGTAGATATAAAAACTATGTCCGGCTTAACTTCATCAAGCATTTCCTTCCATTTACTCTCTTCTCCCCAATAATGAGCAATATTTTTGTGTCGTTCACCTTTTCCAATTTCACTTGCAATTTTTGATTTACTTATACAATTATCCTCATACAAATCACTAATGGCTACTATTTCTACACCTTCTAAGCTAGCTAAAGAGCGAAGATGACCACTTCCTCTAGCTCCAACTCCGATAAATGCAGTTCGAATTATATCAAATTTTGGAGCTGAAAACCCACCCATATACTGCCCTTTTGAGACAGGTTGAGTATTGTCTTCTGTACAACTAACTAACGTTTTAGCCGCTGCTAAAGCAGCTGCGGACATAGTTGTTGTTTTTATAAACTTTCTTCTGTTAAAATTTTTCATATTGACTTATGTAATTCTTAATTTTTTTTAAAAAATATTTTTCTGATAAAAATTGCCAATCAAAATTTATTGTTTGATTAGCAGGATGATTGTGATGATCTTGATCTAAAATATAATTTTCTGGCTTATTTAAAATTCTAGTTTTAGAGTATACTTCTTCAAAATTTATCCTTAGAGAATTAAATTTGTCTTCAAAATTTCTAATCTCATTAAATGCTGTTTTTTCATAATCTATTTCTGATGAAAGATCTAATTTTTCTAATGCAATTATAATATTTGAAGAAAATTTTACCAATTCATTAACTTGTTTATAGACCTCTAAAGTGTATTTATTTTTTGGATCATTTTCCATTAGCTTATCAATAGTTTCTTCTACTTCTTTACTAATTAAAAGTGAAGCTTTTGCATTTTTAATTTTATTAAAATATTTTTTAGACCACATTCCCTTATTTTCTAAATCAGGCAAATCAATAATAAATGTTTCCAAAGGATTTTCTTCTTTAGATATTGCAGCTCTTCTTACTTTTTCTTCTAATAACATATTAAGCCATAAACTAACAGGTTTTTCAAGTTTATCTATAAATGCAAATTCATTATTTGAAAAATCAGGACCATATGTCCTATGTCTATAAATAGTTTTAAATTCTTCAATAGTTGTTTTATTTCCAGACCATGAATACTGTGAAAAAGCAGCAATTCCTCTTTTATATAATTCAAAGTGCGGAGAATCATCATCCCAAAGAGTTAAAAGCAATCCCTCTAAGTTCTTTTCTATTGAACTAATAGCAAATGACTTAATCTGTGAAATATTGCTTTGATTTTGAGGCATTAATGTCCATCTAGTTTGACCAGCAGTAGCGCCCATAACATTTAGCCCGTTATTCATATACCAATCCATGGCTTTTTGATTCCCATATGTATCTGATTTTTGGTAATTCCACCTCATATAAACTGCATTTTTTGGAAACTTTTCTATAAACTGCATCAAGTTTAATTCATTTTTTTCCCAGATTTCATCTACTTTTTCCATACTTATCTCACTATTAAACATAGGTCTATAAACACCGGCATGTTTTAATGGCATATCATCCCAAAAAATGGGAATTCTATTATGTTTTTCAGCAAATTGACAAACTTTATTTAACCAAATTAAATTCAGTTCTAATTCACTTTTTCCTTCTCTTTTTAATAGATGAACTTCATCACCACCAACATGCAAATATTTTCCGTAAGGGGTAGCTTTAATAGCATCCAAATATAGATCAAATTGTAGGTCATAAGTTTGTGAATTTAATGGATTAAAAGCCCAATCGCTGTCAGGGACATCTCTTAAATGTTTATTTTTTTCATGTTTCAAAATAAAGGAAGCATGACCTAAACCTTGTACAAGGGGATTGATCATGATATTTCTTTTATTTGCATATTCACTTAATTCAATCCACCAGTCAATCGAGAGGGCATCGGGCGCACCAATTTCAGGTCTTAACTCATACTTTAATTTATCCTCAAATTCAACAATAATCCCATTAATTTTTTGCTTAGCTAAATGATCTATTAAATTGAAATAATAGGATTTTTTCTCCATATGATGCTTAACATCCAAATGAATGGGGCGAAATTTAAGTAAAGGATAGTCTTTAATGCTAACCATAGGCAGGTTTGCATTCTTATCTTTTGAGTCTTCTAATAATTGATCTAAAGTTATAAACGCATAAAATAATCCTACTTCATCTTTTGCAATAATGGATATATTATTTTTAAAAATATTTAATATATATCCTTCTTCATTTAAATTTAAGTTAGATTCAATAGAGTAATCTATAGTAGATTCAATTTGTTTATTGTTTTCAATATGATTAGTAAAATCCAATCTTATAGGAAGCTCCGTATTGTTATCAGAATAAGCAAATTTTATATTCTCAAAGTTTAGATTTGACAAATCGTTATTATATTCTATCTCTTGAACTGAGGGTAATAATTTAAATCCATCTAAATTTTTAATTTTATTTGAACATCCTATTAAAAAAACAGTTATAAGAAGGGTTACAATTTGTCTCATCTATCTAATTTAACAAAAAAAGCTTCCCTTTTAAGGAAAGCTCTTCATCGGTTCTCTACAAACCACTTATAAACAATCAGTTTATAAGCAACACAACGGTGCAAATATAGCTTTTTGAAATTTAAAAACAACTCCTTGAAAAACAAGGAATTATTTTTTAGTTAGTCGAAAAGATCTTCTTTATTAATCTCATTGATAATTTTATTTTTTGATTTATAGAAAACATAAAAATGAATTAAAACAGAAGTTCCCCAAATAATGGAACTATATTTTAATTCCTCTATAGATTCAAAACTAGAATTTAGATTTGAAATAAACCAAAACAAAGAAATAATATGAAAAATCAAAAAGGATACAAGATTATATCTAAAACCAATACCAATCAATGGTAATGTTTTATGATCTTTTTTTCCAAAGAAAAAACCAGCCCCCATCATTGAAGTAAAATATACTATGTTTAATATTGCAATTAACGGTATTGTTTCTTTAAAATAATTTTCATCAATTTCAATATTTATATCATTACTTAAAAAATAGGATCCAAGAATTCTAAACCCAAGAGTTAAAATAAAAACGGTGATTGAAAATGATAATAGATATTTAGTTATAAAATTTTTCATTGATTATTGTATTAAATTTTTCATTGATGATTTAAAAAACAAGTTGATGTTTCTTTTAATAAAGGATTTTAATAAAGTTTCTCCTAAACTTGTTAAAGAGTAGTATTTCCTGGAGGGACCTTTATTTCCATCTTTTAGATCGAATTTTACAATACTAACATGATGAAATTTTCTTAAACTCCTATATAAACTTTGTTCTTCACAAGAAATGGTTCCCTCTGAATTTTTCTCAATAAAGGATTTAATCTCATCAACATATTTACTACCATCTTTTAATGATAAAAATATCCAAAGAGTAAGTTGTCCCTTTTTATATGTTTCTTCCCATGAATTTAATAACTCTTCCATAATATAGTTCTAATAGTATTATACAACTTGTATAGTACAAATGTAATACTAATTTTTATTAATCCAAATAAAACTTTAATTTCTTATTGTTTAGTAGCCCTATAAAAAGATTTACGTCCTCCAATCACAGGGATCTTTAACGAAGTGGAATTAATGTCCACAGTTAGTATTGTACCCGGTTTAGGATGTAATGTAAATTCAGGATCGCTTGAAAAGATCATCAATCCTATTTGCTGACCTTTTTTTATAATTTGATCATCGGGTTGTAAATCAAAACTCATCGTATAAAATTTACCAGGGATTAAATTTGTACTCTCCGTCAATGATTTATAATTTTGAATATCTGCCCAACCTCGTGTTATTATATTGTCAGTTATTTTGGCTTTCTGATCAGAATTCCAAGGGAGTGAAACTAGCCAAACTGATAAATTTGCAGCTTTTTTACTACTAGCTACTTTAATGGTTAGAGTTGATAATCCAGACAAATGAATGTCTTCTTTAAGAACAGGACTAAGATATAGAAGTCTATTTTCTGAGGTTTTAGCTTTAGCTAGAGAAGCTCCGTCATAAGAATAATCATCTGTTAGTATTTCTAGTGTTTTTATTTTGTTTTTCTTGATAAATAAACCTCCTGTTCCTGGCGCTCCAGGATGAAGAGATAAAGTTACTAACGAGGCATCTGGATTTGGATATGCTTGGTAGGGGGTTGGTTTTTGTCGGGAATTATATTCTCTAACTATCCAGGCTTTAGGGTCTTTTTCTACACCATTTTCTATCCCAAATAAGTAGCGAGTAAACCATCTATTCATCATTTTTAGTGGTGGTGGACCGCCATGTCCATCTTGATGATAATATATTTGTGTTGGAATTCCCATTTCTATTGCTTTTTTAGAGATACGATAACTATGTTCTGGCATAACATTCCAATCATTAAATCCATGAGCCATTAACAATGCTGCTTTCATAGGTTTCATTTGATTTAGATAATCTCTACCCTCCCAAAAATCGTTGTAGTCTCCTGTTATTCTATCCATTCCATTAATCATTTCAGTATCTCTTATCACCCTATTATTTCGAACCCTATTTTCTTCTTTTCCACTGTGAATGAAATCATATAAAACATCTATATCTTCACCCAAATAACCTTCAGGTGATCGAACCAAACCATTAGATCTATAATAATGATAATATGATGTATTCGGTGCAATAGGAATGATAGCCTCTAATCCTTCCACTCCAGTTGTAGCTGCTGCTAATGGTAAGGTGCCATTATAAGAAGTCCCTGTCATTCCTACTTTTCCAGTAGACCAGTAAGCAACTACTTCTTTAGTCCCTTCTCTAGAAGTGTACCCCCTTGCTCTTCCGTTTAACCAATCTATTACAGCCTTTGGGGCCAGCGATTCATTTATTCCTCCCACAGTAGGAGCACCATCTGATAAACCTGTGCCCGGAGATGATGAGTGAACAACTACAAAACCTCTGGGAACCCAAGTTCTTATTTGTGAATTTGATATGATTGGACGTTTGCCTTTTCTAATTACCTCTACATGTTTTCTAGGTTTAGGCTGCTGACCTAACTCATGTTTTACATCCCAAAATAAGCCTGTTGCAAGTCCAGCAGTACCAGCATAATATGGGCTAGATTCATAAACTACTGGAAGTTTTAATCCATCTTCTGTTTGAGCAGGTCGAGTAACGTCAACATGCATTCGATCCATTTTTCCATCATCATCAGAGTCAAAAGATGTTTCAACCCAAAGATCATGACGTATCCACTTAGTTTCATCTTTAAATGATCCCACTACTTGAGCTTCACCATTTATAAAAAATGGAACAGACTTTTCTTGTGCATTTATAGCGATGAATATAAAAAGAGTTATTAGGTGAATTAATTTTTTCATAAGAGATATTTATTTAGATAATAAAAAACAGGTTCTTAAAAGTACAAAACCATTTGGATATGAAGCCTATTGAAAAATAGTGAATTTTATAAAAAATAACCTCTTGATTTTCAAGAGGTTACATTTTTAACATCGGTTGCGGTCTGGACGGGACTCGAACCCGCGACCCCCTGCGTGACAGGCAGGTATTCTAACCAGCTGAACTACCAGACCGTAATTAGCGAGTGCAAATATACACTCCATTTTTAATTCCGCAAACAAATTAGGGAATAGAGTTTAAAACTATAACAAAGCGTCTAAACTTTCTGTATATATATTTTTTGGAGATACACCAACTTGTCTATTTACTAGTTCTCCTTTATCAAAAACTAAAACAGTTGGAATATTTCTAACTCCAAATTTAGCTGCAAATTCTTGATTAGAATCAACATCTAACTTTCCAACAACCGCTTTTCCGTCGTAATCTTTACTAACTTCTTCTATAATAGGGCCTAACATTCTACATGGACCACACCACTCTGCCCAAAAATCAACCATTACAGGTTTTGTAGATTTTAATACCAATTCCTCAAAGTTTGAATCTGTTATTTCTAATGCCATGATTTTTTGTTTTATATCTTATAGTCAAATGGTATACCAAATAATTTTTAGTGACAAATTGACATTCATTTTATATATAAAATTTAATTTAATTTAAAATGTATATTATTTTCTTCTATCGATGAAATTAAGTCCTCATTTATTAATATTTTATGATTCTCACTAGGCATAGTTAATTTTATTTTTTCATTATTTTCAAAAAAAGAAATCTCAAGCTTTTGCTTTCCTTTATGTTTTTTAAAAATCTTTTTTAACTCATCTACTTTATTATCATCAAAATCATTTATATCCAATTGTAAAGTCAATTTTTCAGCATTTTTAGCTAGTGTATCCTGTAATTGCTGAAATGACAAAAAATTAATTCTTGGATCTCCAATTTTTCCCGTCTCCCTGTCACGCCATCCTTCTTTAACCAATAGGCTCAAGTGAATAAAGTTATTTTCAAATAAAAAATGTTTAAATTTTAAATATTCTTCTCCAAATATTCTAAAATCATATGAATCTTTATAATCTTCTAAAGTAAATCTGGCCCATCCTTTGCCATTTTTAGAAATTCTATGTTCGACTTCTCCTACAATTCCACCTAATCTTAATTTTTTGTTAACCAATTGGCCTAAACTTTTTAAAACTTCTAATGAAGCATTACAAAAATGTTCCATTGGTAATCTAAAATCATCTAATGGGTGTCCAGAAATATAAATTCCCACTACCTCTTTTTCTTGTTTTAATTGATTAAGAGTTGTCCAATGGATGCAATCTGGTATTTGAGGTTCATTTAATTGAACTTCAGAAGAGTTTTCAAACAAACTTACTTGAGCTGAATTTTTATTTTCTTGAAATTTAGAACCAAATTTCAATGCTTTTTCAATAAAAGTAATTCCGTCACCATTATCATGTAAATATTGAGCTCTATGAACACCCTTAAAAGAATCAAAACCTCCAGCATAAACCAAACTATCGAATGCTTTTTTATTAGCAGCTCTTAAATCAATATTCTTAGTTAGATCAAAAATTGAATTGTATTTTTTTTCTTGTCTTCCTTCAATAATTGAATTCACTGCTCCAGCTCCAACTCCTTTTACTGCTCCCATTCCAAATCTTATTGCATTATTATCATTTACTGTAAACTTGTAATACGACTCGTTAACGTCTGGCCCCAAAACACTAATAGACATTCTTTTACATTCTTCCATAAAAAAGCTGACCTGTTTTATATCATTCATATTATTTGATAAAACTGCAGCCATATATTCTGCGGGATAGTGCGATTTCAAATATGCAGTTTGATATGCTATTAAAGCATAACAAGTTGAATGTGATTTATTAAAGGCATAGGATGCAAAAGCCTCCCAATCTTTCCATATTTTTTCAAGAATTTCTCGTGAATAACCATTAGATTCACCTCCATCTAAAAATTTTGGTTTTAGTTTACTTAAAAGATCAAAAATCTTTTTTCCCATAGCTTTTCTTAACAAATCTGCATCACCTTTTGAAAAATTAGCTAATTTTTGTGAGAGCTTCATTACCTGCTCTTGGTAGACTGTTATTCCATATGTTTCTTTTAAAAATTCTTCCATTACTGGAATATCATAACTAATATCCTCTTTCCCATTTTTTCTATTTACAAAAGATGGAATATATTCTAATGGGCCTGGACGATACAATGCATTCATCGCAATTAAGTCTTCAAAAATTGTTGGTTTTAAATCCCTTAAATATTTTTGCATTCCAGCACTTTCGTACTGAAAAATTCCAACAGTATCTCCTTTTTGAAACAGTTCATAAGTTTTTAAATCATCTAATGGAATTGTGTCAATATCTAGCTCTACATTATGTTTGTACTTTATTAACTTAACCGTATCTTTTATTAAAGTCAAGGTCTTAAGGCCTAAAAAATCCATTTTTAAAAGCCCTGCACTTTCAACAACCGCATTATCATACTGTGTTACGAATAAATCAGAATCTTTAGCTGTTGCAATTGGAACAAAATTTGTAATGTCATCTGGTGTAATTATTATTCCACAAGCATGTGTTCCAACATTTCTAAGACTTCCTTCTAAAACTCTTGCTTGATTTATTGTTTCAGCTTGTAAATCACTACCGCTTGATAATGATTTTAATTCCATAATATTAGTAAATTCTTCTGACCTTAAATCATAACTTAATTGTTTTTCATCCCTCTCAAAAATATCCTTTAATTTTAAATTTGGAATCAATTTAGCTAACCTATCTGCATCTCCAAGCGATAAATCAAGAACTCTAGCTGTGTCTCTAATTGAAGATTTGGCAGCCATTTTTCCATATGTTATTATTTGAGCTACCTGATTTGAACCATATTTGTCAATGACATATTGAATAACTTTATTCCGACCCTCATCATCAAAATCAATATCAATATCTGGCATACTAACCCTGTCTGGGTTTAAAAATCTTTCAAAAAGTAAATCATATTTGATAGGATCTATTTTTGTTATTCCTAAGCAATAAGCTACAACAGATCCAGCCGCTGATCCTCTACCAGGGCCAACAGAAACGCCCATTTCACCCGCAGCTTTAATTAAATCTTGAACAATTAGAAAATACCCAGGGTATCCTGAATTTTTAATAACATTTAACTCAAATAGGATTCTTTCATTTAATTCAGAATCAATTTCTGAATAATGTTTTTGAGCACCTTTAAATGCTAAATGTTTTAAATATTCATTTTCAACATCTACTTTATCAGAATCAAATTTATTTTTATAAATGTCTGGTATTGTGAATTTTGGCAGTAAAACATCCCTTGCTAAATCATATTCTTCAATTTTATCAATAATATTTAAAATATTTTGAATTGAATCAGGTATATCTTTAAACAAGTATTTCATTTCATTCGAAGATTTGAAATAATACTCCTGATTTGGTAATCCAAATCTAAATCCGCGTCCTCTTCCTATAGGAGTTGATTGTTTCTCTCCATCTTTAACGCATAATAAGATATCATGAGCATTTGCATCCTCTTTATTAACATAAAAAGTATTATTGGTAGGTATCAATGGAATAGAATATTTATGAGCCAATTTTAACAAAACTTCGTTAACTCTATCTTCATCTTCCTGACCATGTCTCATTATTTCTAAATAATAGTCTTCTTTAAAAGATTCTTTCCACCATAACAATGCTTCTTCAGCTTGGGTTTCTCCAATATTTAATATTTTACTCGCAACTTCACCATACATATTTCCTGATAACACAATAAGATCTTCCTTATATTTTTCAACAATTCCTTTATCAATTCTAGGAACATAATAAAATCCTTTTGTGTATCCCAAAGAGCACATTTTAGATAAATTTTGATAACCATTTTTATTTTTAGCTAGAAAAACTGTTTGATAACCGTCATCTCTATTAGATTTGTCCAAATGATTAGAACAAATGTTTAATTCACATCCAATTATTGGTTTAATTTTAATTGAATCTTCATCATCAGACATTATACTATTATGACTTTTTATGGCTTTTATAAAATGGAAACAACCCATCATATTAGCTCTATCTGTTATGGCTAGTGCTGGCATTTTATTATCAGCCGTCTTATTAACTAAATTTATAATTCTTGATGTGGATTGTAAAACGGAAAATTGTGTGTTATTATGTAAATGAGCGAATGGAACTGATTTTAATTCTTCTGGGATATCTTTAATAATGGTTCTTTCAAACTTATTTTCTTTAGAAAGTTTCTTTTTAATTTTTTCAGACTCCTTTTTTAAATTTAGATGCTTAATCCCGGCTAATGGAACAGGAAAATCATTTTCAGGTTTGAGACTTTCAATTAAATCTAGATATCCCTTAAAAACTGTTTGATCAAATATGCCTTTTCTAACTAATTCAAAAAAAACTCTTGCAGTTGCTTCAACGTCCGCTGAAGCATTATGAGCTTCATTAAAGCTTTCTTCAAATAAAAAAGAATATATCTCAATTAAAGTTGGGAATTTAAATTTGCCACCTCGTCCACCTGGAAGTTGACATACTTTAGCTGTTAATTCGCTACAAGTATCTAAAACATCTTTTTTTGAAAGATCTATACTAGAACCTAATCTGAATAATTCAGCTCCAACAATATTAATGTCAAACTTTACGTTATGACCAACTAAAAACCCTGCTTTATTATAATCTTCAATAAATAATTTTAATACTACATCAATTTCAATTCCTGTTTTATTAGCTAAATCAGTTGAAATACCATGTATTTTTTCAGCTTCGAAAGGAATATTAAAATTTACAGGGCGAACTAAATAGCTATGATTTGATATTAAATCTCCTTTTGAATCATGCAATTGCCAAGCCAATTGAACACATCTAGGCCAATTATCTGAATCTGACAAAGGAGCCTTCCATTTTTTTGGGAGACCAGTAGTTTCAGTATCAAAAACTAAAAACATTTTTTAATTAAAAAATTAGAAATTAAATTTAACTATCTTTTTTATTAGATATTCAAAGAATCCGTCTAAGTTATCAACTCAATTAGAATAAAATAATTTTCATTTGTTAGTTTAGAAAAAAAATTTACATTTGCACCTCATTAATAACCGGGGTTTAGTACCTCACAATTTAATTTGATATGGCAGTAAAAATAAGACTTCAAAGACACGGTAAAAAAGGAAAACCATTTTATTGGATAGTAGCAGCTGATGCAAGAGCAAAAAGAGATGGACGTTACTTAGAAAAATTAGGGATCTATAATCCAAATACAAATCCAGCCTCTATAACTCTTGATGTTGATCAATCAGTTAAATGGATACAATTTGGGGCCCAACCAACAAATACAGCTAGAACTATTTTATCTAATGAAGGAGTCCTACTTAAAAATCATTTAATCAATGGACTTAAGAAAGGTGCTTTAACTGAAGAGCAAGTTGAAGAAAAATATCAAGAATGGATAACTGAGAAGTCCTCAAGTCTTGAAAATAAAAAATCTAAATTAGAAAAAGAAGAAATTGCTGAAAAGAAAAAAGCACTAGAATTAGAAAAAGAAGCTAGCAGCAAAAGAAAAGCAAAAGCTGAAGAAGCTTTAGCTGCTGAAGAAGCTGCTGCTGCTGAAGAAGCACCTGCTGCTGAAGAAGCGCCTGCTGAAGAAGCACCTGCTGAAGAAGCGTCTGCTGAAGAAGCGCCTACTGCTGAAGAAGCGTCTGCTGAAGAAGCGCCTGCTGAAGAAGCACCTGCTGAAGAAGCGCCTACTGCTAAAGAAGCGCCTGCTGAAGAAGCACCTGCTGAAGAAGCGTCTGCTGAAGAAGCGTCTGCTGAAGAAGCACCTGCTGAAGAAGCGCCTACTGCTAAAGAAGCACCTGCTGAAGAAGCGCCTGCTGCTGAAGAAAAAAAATAACATTCTACTTAATTACGATGAAAAAACAAGATTGTTATTATCTTGGAAAAATCGTATCAAAATTTAGTTTCAAAGGAGAGATCCTATTAAAATTAGATGTTGATGAAATTAACTCGTTAAATTTTAAGAATCTTTTTATTGAAATAGACAACATGCTTGTTCCTTATTCAATAGATAAAATTTCTTTACATAAATCTAGTTTACTGCGAATTAAATTTGATAATATTGATTCTGAAAAAAAAGCAAACAAACTTATTAAAAAAGAATGCTTCATGACTTTAAAAGATTTGCCTAAACTTGAAGGAAAAAAATTCTATTACCATGAAATAATTGGATTTAAAGTTCTTGATGAAAAATTAGGGCATATTGGAAAAGTTATTCAAACAAATCATCAAACTTCTCAGCCCGTTTTAATAATTAATAATAATGGCAGAGAAATCATGGTTCCTCTAGTAGATGAATTTTTAATCGAATTAAAAAGAAAAGAAAAAATAATAACTTTTAATTTACCTGATGGATTAATAGATTTATATTTAGAATAGAAAAGATATGAGTGATAATAATATTAGAATTAATAAATTTTTGAGTCAAGCGGGCTTTTGTTCAAGACGTGAAGCTGATCAATATATTGTTGATGGCAGAGTAACCATTAATGGAACTATCGCAGTAATAGGTTCTAAAATTAATTTAGATGATGATATTTCAGTTGACGGAGAAAGAATTTCAAAAAAACATATCAAGAAGTTATATCTGATGTTGAATAAACCTAAAGGAATTGTTTGCACTACTGACTCTGGAGTAGAAAAAAGTAATATTATAGATTTCATAAATCATCCTCAAAGAATATTTCCAATTGGAAGACTGGATAAAACCAGTGAAGGTTTAATATTTTTAACTAATGACGGAGATATTGTCAATAAAATATTAAGAGCCAAAAATAAACATGAAAAAGAATATCACGTAACAGTTAACAAGCCTATTAATAGTGAATTTATTAAAAAAATGAGCAGTGGAGTGCCCATTCTTAATACGGTAACTAGAAGATGTAAGGTCAAATATGTAAAAGAATATGAATTTAAAATAATCTTAACTCAAGGTCTAAATAGACAAATAAGAAGAATGTGTGAGCATTTAGGATATAGGGTTAAAAAATTAAAAAGAATTAGAATCATGAACATAGAGTTAGATATTTCAATTGGGGAATGGCGATATTTCACAACTGAAGAGCTTTCAGATTTAAAAAGTCTACTCTCCAATTCCTCAACTAATTATGCATAATAAAAAAAAGATAATTGCAATATTTATATTACAAGTATTTTTTTGTTATTCACAAAACTCCAATAAAGATAATATCCAATTAAAAGAAGTTGTTGTATCAATAACTAAAATAAAAGACAGTCTAAAAAATTCTCCATTTTCAATTTCATCAATAAATTATTCTAAATTTCAATCGACTGCTCAACAATTTTATTTAAGTGAATATATAGAACGAATTCCTGGTCTTTTTATTTCAAATGACAATAATTTCGCTCAAGATTCAAGAGTTTCAATTAGAGGTTTTGGATCACGTGCTAATTTTGGTATTAGAGGAATTAAATTAATTGTTGATGGAGTCCCTGAAACAACCCCTGACGGACAAAGTCAGCTAGATAATTTAAACTTAGAAATAATTAAAAAAATAGAAATTATCAGAGGAACAAGTTCTTCATTATACGGAAATTCTTCAGCTGGGGTCATAAGAATTGAATACATTTCCGATTTTGATAAAAGTTTTTCAAAAATTGGATATTCATTAGGGTCAAATAACCAAACTAAAAAACAAGTTTTATTTGGCATTAAGAATAAACAAACATACTATACTTTTTTATTGAGTGAAACAAAAAGTGATGGATACAGAGACTTCGGAAATTTCAAAAATTTAAACTTTAACCTAAAAGTTAAAAAAAATATTTCCAAAGACACTTGGTTAGGTTTTAATTTCAATTTAGTAAACAGCCCATATGCTAATGATCCTGGTGGTTTAACAATTCAGGAAGTCGAACAAAACAGAAAACAAGCAAGAGAACGAAATGTATTATATAAAACCCAAGAAGATATAAATCATTATAAGATAAGCTCAAGCTACAACAAGAAATTAAATAAAAAATTGTCTTTTTCAACCTATGCTTTTATTTCTAAAAGAAATTTTAATGGTAAAATACCTGTAAAAAGGGGGGGAGTAATAGATTTGAAAAGAAATTATTGGGGGGTGGGAGGAAATCTACTTTTAGAATCCAAACTTAAAACTCAATTAGGATTTGATATTGGCAATCAAAATGATTTAAGAAAAAGATACAATAATGAATTAGGAATTATTGGAGATCAAGTTTTAGATCAACATGAAAAGTTCTCAAATCTTGGGGTTTATCTAGTTAATAACTATGATCTAAATAAATTTACATTTAGTTCAGGTTTAAGATATGACACAAACAAAGTTAGTTTAGAGGATTTATATTTATCTGATGGTAATTCTTCAGACATCATAAAATTAAATTCCTTTAATCCAAGTTTTGGCATCAACTATAAAATAAAAAAAAATAGTAGACTATTTGCTAATATAAGCACGGGATTTGAAACACCAACATTGAATGAATTTAGTTCTTCTCCAATAGGCAGTGGATTCAACAAAAAACTTAAATCTCAAAAAACCATAAGTTTTGAATTTGGGTTTTCACTGTTCAATTCGTTCAAGAAATCAAACATAGATATAGTTTATTTTAATTCATTAACAAAAAACGAAGTTTTATCTTATGAAGATGAAAATTTTCCTAATCAAAAGTTCTATAATAATGCTGGAAAATCAAAAAGAAATGGATTTGAAATTTCAGGGTATTTTAACATAAATAAATTTATAAATATCAACGTATCTTATTCAACTGGAAAATATATATTTAAAGAATTTGTCGATAACGGCAGTAACTTTTCTGGAAATAATATTCCTGGAATCCCTAATAACATTTTAACACTTAGCCTGGAATATAAAACTAAGAATGAATTATTATTAAACCTAAACTTTAAATCAATAGGTGACATATATGCAAATAATTCTAACACTGTTGTTATTACGGATTCCAATACTTTAAATATTAAAATAGGAAAAGAATTTCAGTTAAGTAAAACAAGTATATACCCCTTCTTTATTATTAATAATATTTTTGAAAACAACTATTATGATAATATTAGAATAAATGCATTTGGCGGAAGGTATTATGAGCCTGCACCAAAAAGAACTATTTTTGGAGGAATTAAGTTTACATTATAGTTAGCCACAAGCTGTAAAACTATAAATGGAAGAAATTTAGAAAGTATGAAATCATTAATCGTCCTCTTATTAAGTTTTTCAATTTCTTTAGAGGAATAAAAATTACTTTTTAATGATTAAAAAGAAAAAAGTTGTAATTGTTGGGGGAGGAATTAATGGGTTAGTAGCTGCAAACTACCTTTCAAAAGATGGATTTTCTGTTTCCATTATTGAAAAGAACCCAATTATTGGTGGGGCGTGCACTTTTAGAACAAAAAAAATTGGAGACCAAACCATTGACTTTGCTTATGGGGCTACCGTTTTTGGTATGATGCCAAATTTCATTTTTCAGGAAACAGGTTTATCTAATAATGTAGAAATCTTTGCTCCTAAGCATCCAAAGCTTGTTTATTTTCCAGATTCTAATACTAGTACAAGAATATATCAAAACTATAAAAAACTTGATCAGGAAATAAAAAACAAATGGGGTGAAAGGGGGGACTTAGAAAGTTATAGAAATGATGAAGATAAAATAGTAGATTTTATTAGACAAGGATTTAGATATGGAGAAACCCCCTCAATTGAAAAAGCAAATACTGTTTTGGGAAAAACTCTAACTAATTTATGGATAAATGGAAGTGCTAAAAATCTTTTAGATCATTATTTTACATCTGATAAAACTAAAATATATATGGGAATGACTAGAATTGAAAGTGGATCCTCCTCAATGCATAATAAAGGTACTGCTTTTACTATTCCTCTTATGGATTCAGGATCTGTTTTTAATGGTTATTGGGGATATGTTAAAGGAGGTATCTGGCAAATTACCGAAGAAATCACTAAAATAAATCAAAGCCAAGGGGTAATGTTTTATATGTCTTCAAATATACATTCTATTGACAGTAAAAGAATGAAAGTTACGTTTGAAAAAGAAAAAAAGGATTATGAAATAGATTATGATTATATGATTTTTGCAACAGATCCTATTACTCCATCGAAACTTCTCAATAATTTTAAATTAGAACAAGAATTAGAAAATAAAGACTATCTGGGAACTAGTGGAAAAATTACTGCTTTCTTTAAAAAACCAGTAAAATGGAAGGAATACTCACCATATAAGAATTCTGATTCTGCATTTCGTTTTGTTTTTTCAAATCAAACTTTAAATGAATTTGAAAGCTCCAGTCAAAGAGTAGTTAACAGTTCAGATGATTATGCTCCTAGCTACGTTCAAATTTATGCTGAAGGAGCTGCACAACGGGTTCTTAAAAACCATGAACCTTTTGATAAGCTAATATTTTTTATAAAAAACATTAAATACAATAAAACAGCTGATCAGTTGCCTTTTATTAAGGAAGAAGTAATGAATTTAATTTTTAAATACATAAAAAATCCAGAGGATTGTGTGTCAACTGAATTTTTATGTCCTAAAGATTTAAATGAAATATTTTATTTTCCAAAAGGAAATATTGATCACATGGCACTTAATGAAAATCAAAATTATAGCCAAAGACATTTTTCTAAAAATGTAAATAAAAGTTTTTACTTGTATGCAGACTATGACAATATTTATTATTGTGGAGCAGGTGCGTATCCATGTGGAAGTGTTGCTGGAACGGCAGGTTATATGTGTGCTAAACAATTAAAAAGGTCAATTAATCAATAATATTTGTTATTTAAATTATTAAATTAGAGCAACTTCTAAACTAATTTAATATGTTCAATAAATTTTTTCACTTATCAACAATCATTATTTCTTTTTTCCTTTTAAGTTCTTGTGAGGTTAAAAATACTGATCCAGTAAAAATTATTAAAATTTCAACTGACCATGGAGAATTTAATGTGTGGACTAAACGTATTGGCAACAATCCAACTAAAAAAGTTCTATTATTACATGGTGGCCCTGGAGCAAATCATCAATATTTTAAAATATTTGATTCTTATTTTCCTAATGAAGATATAGAATATTATTACTATGATCAGCTTGGGTCAACATTAAGTGATAATCCTCAAATTGAAGATTTATGGACCATAGAACATTATGTTGAAGAAGTAGAACAAGTCCGAAAGGCTTTAGGAATGAATAAAGATAATTTCATATTACTTGGTCATTCTTGGGGTGGTATTTTAGGAATTGAATATTCATTCAAATATCAAGAAAATCTAAAAGCATTAATAGTTTCTAATATGGTTCCATCAGTTCCTGATTATAATGATTATGCTAAAAATGTCTTAGCTCTTCAACTTGATCCAGAAGTCCTAAAAGAAATCCGATCATACGAAGCTATAGAAGATTATACCAATGAAACTTATCTTAAGTTAATTCATGATAATTATTATCCTGAACATGTTTTAAGAATGCCTGCCGAAGATTGGCCAGAAGATGTGTCAAATGCATTTGCAGAACTTAATTTCCCCATATACTTAAAAATGCAAGGCCCATCTGAATTTGGAATAGTTGGTAATGCTAGCTTAAAAGATTGGGATGTAACTAGTGAATTAAATAAATTAGAAATTCCTTTTCTTTCTATTGGGGCAGAACACGATACAATGGATCCAAAACAAATGGAATGGATGGCAAACGAAGTGCAAAATGGTTCATATCTACATTGCCCAAATGGAAGCCATATGGCAATGTGGGATGACACGGAAAATTATTTTAAAGGATTAATTGAATTTATTAATCAGCTATAATCAAGTTATGTTAGAATTTTATTTAAAAAAAATAAAATATTTAATTCTTTTTATTGCTGTCTTTTTTTTATTTAACTCATGTGAAAATAAAGATAATTCTCCGAATATATTTTTAATAACATTAGATGGTGTTAGATGGCAAGAAGTCTTTTATGGAATTGATACTGTATTAGTAAATAATCCTAAATTAACTAGCGAAAAAAAATATTTATTAGAGAATTTTGATGATTCAAATTCTGAATCTAAAAGAAAAAAGCTAATGCCCTTTTTTTGGAATGAAATTTTTAAAAAAGGTAAATTATACGGAGATTTAAATCAAAACTCTTATTTCTCTATAACTAACAACAAAATTTTTTCATATCCAGGATATAATGAGATTTTGACTGGATCTGCCGACTCTTTAATAAATAGCAATAGTAAGGTTTATAATAAAAATGTAACTGTCTTAGAGAAACTTAATAATAATAAATTTTATAAAAATAAAGTTGCCGCATTCTGTAGCTGGGATGTTTTTCCTTTTATAATAAATGATAAAAGAAGTGGAGTCCCTGTTAATGCTGGCTACATGCCAGCTACTTCTCCAAACTTGTCAGAAATCGAAAAGTTTATTAATTCTAATCAAAGAAGAGCTCCTGTAATATGGGAAAGTGTAAGACTAGATGTTTTTACTCATAATTTAGCTCTTGAATATGTTAAAAAAGAAAAACCAAAAGTACTATATCTTGCCTATGGAGAAACAGATGATTTTGCCCATATGGGTGATTATGATCAGTATATAAAAGCATTACATAATAATGATAAAATGATTAGTGAGTTATGGTCATTTATTCAATCACATAAATTTTACAAAGACAATACTTTTTTGATTATAACTACTGATCACGGAAGAGGAATTGAAGAAAAATGGTCTGGGCATGGAAATTCTAAATCAACATGGGCTGCTATACTTGGGCCAAATTTAAACGAAAAAGGCATTATTAAAGACTCTCAAAATTTTACAAATCAAATAGCTCCAACAATTGAAAAAATAACTGGAATTTCCACCAATAATCATAACAGCATAAAACTATAATATCATGAAAAAAATTATCCTATTTATAAGCTTAATATTTATCAGTTTTAATTCTTACAGCCAAAAAGATCCTCAGCAGATGGGTAGGGAAATTGCTAAATATTTATTTGATATGAAGAATGATCCATTTGAGCAAAGGCCAATAAAAATTGACAGTGACTCGCAGGAGTCATTAGCCATTAGAAAATACTTAACAGTAGAATTAACGAAATTAGAATCAAAGGAATAAAGGTCCTTTAAGTTCAAAAGAATTAGTGAGTAAGATTTTAATTAATAAAAATATATAAGATGGAAATATTAATTGCCTTGATAGTTGTTGTAATATTAATGGTAGTAGCTGCTACAAAATTTCATTTTCATCCCTTTTTGTCTTTGTTACTTGCGGGAATTGTAATGGGATTTGTTGGCGGACTTAGTGAAACAGAAGTAACAAATATGCTAATGAATGGCTTTGGAAAAACACTCGGCAGTATCGGTATTATCATTGCATTTGGTACGATAATAGGTGCTTATCTAGAAAAAAGTGGAGGTGCTAAGACGTTGGCTAATTGGGTATTAAAAGCAATAGGAGAAAACAGGTCGGCGTTAGCAATGAACATTACCGGATTTATAGTTTCCATTCCCGTTTATTGTGATTCGGGATTTATAATTCTTTCTTCTCTAAATAAAGCAATCAGTAAAAAAACAAAAATTCCGTTGGTTGTTTTGGGTGTGTCGCTAGCTGCAGGATTGTATGCAACCCACGTTTTTGTTCCACCTACTCCAGGGCCACTGGCTGCAACAGCCGCACTAGATGCAGATTTGGGCTTGGTTATAATGCTTGGATTAATCGTTGCGATACCCGTATCTCTTTCAGGATATTTTTGGGCGAAATATATTGGAAGAGACATGAAAACAGAAGTTCTTGAAACGTCCATTGAAGAAGTTATTATAGAAAAACTTCCTAAAACCAGTATATCCTTTGCCCCAATAATAGTCCCGATAGTTCTAATTGCCCTAAAATCAATATCAAATTATCCTACACATCCTTTTGGTGAAGGTGTAATTTCAACAATTATTAATTTTATTGGAAACCCAGTTATTGCTTTATTTGCAGGAGTATTTCTTGCATTTAAACTAAAAGATAAAAAAACAAAGGAGACTCATTTTCATTGGGTAACAAGCGGATTAAAAGAAGCAGGTATTATCATTTTAATAACAGGAGCAGGAGGAGCATTTGGAGCAATTCTCAGAGCAACTGGAATTGGAGATGTTATTGGTTCAAGTTTTTCTGATTTTAATTTGGGTTTATTTTTACCATTTTTAATTGCAGCTGTTTTAAAATCAGCTCAAGGTTCTTCAACAGTTTCCATTATTACAACTGCTGCAATTATCGCTCCTATTTTAGAATCGTTTGGTTTGGATTCGTCTTTGGGTCGTGCTTTATCAGTTCTATCAATTGGTGCAGGTGCGATGACAGTTTCACATTTAAATGATAGTTTTTTCTGGGTCGTTGCGCAATTTACTGGAATGGATACTGCAACGGCATTAAAAAGTCAGACACTTTCCACTTTATTTCAAGGATTAACAGGAATTATTATTGTGATGATTATAGGTTGGTTATTTATTTAAAAAAGTAAATCAATGATACAGTTAATTAAAGGAAATTATATAAATGGAAGCTGGTTATTGGATAATAGCCTTAAAACTAAAGAAATTATTAATCCCGCAAAATTAACTGAAGTTGTAGGAAGTATCCAATGGGCTGATAAAAAGGTTGTAAAATTCGTATTAGAATCAGCAAATAAAGCGAAGAAGGTATGGAAAAAAATGTCCTTGGAAAACCGTATTATTCTAGCCAATACACTTCTTGATAAAATAGTAAAGCATAAATCTGAATTTGCTCAAATTATAACTTTAGAAAACGGCAAGACCAAAAAAGGTTAAGAAAATGCCTATTCTAAATAGCAAGAAAATTAACTGGTCTTTTCTAAAATTTGTCACTTTGATATAGTTTAATTGTCCTTATAATGGTTTCTATACATGATTGAATTAAATATTCAACATCATTAATTGCCTCCTCTAATTTCATTGGTTTATTTACTATAGAAAATATAGACGTAATACCCAATTTGTAAATTTCGTCAATGTTATCACCTATTTTACCTGTAATAGCAATTACTGGTACATGATATTCTTTTGCTAAAGCTGCAATTCCAAGAATTGTTTTACCTTGTAAAGTTTGTTTATCTATTTTACCTTCTCCTGTAATAATGAGGTCTATATTTTTAATATGTTTTTTAATTTCTAATGTTTCCAATATTAAATCTATACCGCTTTTTAATTCTGCATTTAAAAAAGCAATTAAGCCTGCTCCCATACCACCACCGGCACCTGCTCCATTAATATTCTCTATCTCAATTCCCAAATGGTTTCTTATAATTGCTGCATAATGTTCGAGGTTTTTATCGAGAAATTCTAACTGCTCTTTCGACCCTCCTTTTTGAGCTCCATAAACAAATGAAGCTCCATTTTCTCCAGTTAACTTATTGGTAACATCACAAGCAACAACAATTTTACAATTACTAATTCTTTTATCAAAATTAGTTAAATCGATGCTTGACAACTCTCCTAAAGCACCACCTCCTTCAGTTAATTCAACTCCTTCTTTATTAATAAATTTACCTCCTAATGCTTTAACCATTCCCATTCCACCGTCATTGGTCGCACTCCCTCCAATTCCAATAATAATTTTTTGACATCCTCTATCAAGCGCATCTAGGATGAGTTGACCTGTTCCATAAGAAGAGGTTATATCAGGGTTTTTTTCTTGTTCTTTCAAAAGTTCAAGACCTGATGCCTTTGCCATTTCAATAACAGCAGTAGTGCCTTCATTTAAAATTCCGTATTCTGCTGCAATAGATCTATATAAAGGGTCATATACTTTGACAGTAATTATTTTTCCATTTTTATCATTAACAAGTGCATCCAATAAGCCTTCACCACCATCTGAAATAGGTGTTTTAATTATTTCTGCATTTGGAATAATTTTAAGCACTCCTTTTGAAATGGCCTCTGCTACTTGTATTGCAGATAAACTTTCTTTAAAAGAATCTGGTGCGACTAGAATTTTCATTATCTCAATTTAACTTATTAAAGATTTTATTCATTTTGCAGTTGAACTTATGACAAATATCAACAAAATTATCAAAATTGGTGATATTGATGATACGCAAGACGCTGATGCAACTAATGGTTTACCAATGAACAAAGTAGCTATAGAAAAAGCTAAAAGCTTTGTACAAGCCGGTGGAAAGCTAGAAGCTATCAAAAAGAAATATAATGTAACCCCTGATATAGAAAAACAATTAACGACAACATTATAATTTTAGGTTATTCAACTAGGAAGTGAAAAATATGCAAACAAAAGAGTTTTAAGTAAGCTTATTGTAAACAGCATAGTAGAAACATGTCAATTACAAATGGGTCTTACGGAGTTATTACCTGGAAATATTTGGAACACAATGCCTGCCCATACGCATAACAGAAGGATGGAGGTCTATTTTTATTTTGATTTGGAAGAAGGGCAAACAATTTCTCATTTTATGGGAGAACCGCAAAATACAAGACATATTTTTCTGGAAAATAATCAAGCAATACTGTCACCTGAATGGTCTATTCATTCCGGAGCCGGAACTTCAAACTATTCTTTTATTTGGGGTATGGCCGGAGAAAATTTAGATTATAGTGATATGGATATCTATGCACCTAACGAATTAAAGTAATATGTATGAAAAATTTGTTTAATTTAACAGGTAAAAGAACTTTAGTTACAGGAGCTGTACATGGTTTGGGAATGGCAATGGCAAAAGGTTTGGGCCATGCAGGAGTAGAATTGATCGTTAATTATTACACGGCTGAAATGCTTGAAAAAGCAAAAATAGAATACGAAAAAGAAGGTTTAACAGTGCATACATATGTTTTTGATGTTACTGATGATAAAGCAGTAGAAGAACATATCGATTTAATTGAAAAGGAAGTCGGACCAATTGATATTTTGATTAATAACGCTGGAATCATTAAAAGAGTTCCAATGGAAGCTATGGAAACAGAAGATTTCAGAGCTGTGATTGATGTTGACTTGGTAGGCCCTTTTATTGTATCTAAATATGTAGGCAGAAAAATGATAGCACGTCGCGAAGGTAAAATCATCAATATTTGCTCTATGATGAGTGAATTAGGGAGAAATACAGTTTCTGCTTATGCTGCAGCGAAAGGGGGATTAAAAATGTTAACACGCAATATGGCTACTGAATGGGCGAAACACAACATTCAGATAAATGGAATAGGTCCGGGATACTTTGCAACGAGCCAAACAGCCCCTATTAGAGTGGACGGCCATCCTTTTAATGATTTTATAATAAGTAGAACTCCAGCAGGTCGATGGGGTGACCCTGAAGATTTAGTTGGAACAGCAGTCTTTTTGTCATCAAAGGCGAGTGATTTTGTAAATGGACAGGTCATTTATGTTGACGGTGGAATTTTAGCGACCATTGGCAAACCAAGTAATGAATAATAATTTTATTTAAAAAAATGAATAAAACCAATTTTATACACGATAATTTTTTGCTTGAAAATGATTTTGCGGAACAACTATATCATAATTTCGCAAAAGAAATGCCAATAATAGATTACCACAATCATTTACCTCCACAAGAAATTGCTGAAAATAAAATTTTTAATAATATTACTAAAATTTGGATTAATGGAGACCATTATAAGTGGCGAGCAATGAGAACTTTAGGTGTTGATGAAAAATTCATTACCGGTGATGCATCTGATAAAGAAAAATTTATGCAGTGGGCTAAAACTGTTCCATATACAATGAGAAATCCACTGTACCATTGGACACATTTAGAGCTTGCGCGTTATTTTGATATTTACGAATTATTGAATGGCAAATCGGCTGAAAAAATATACAATGAGACTGCCGATAAATTGATTTCTAAAGATTATAGTTGTCAAAATTTATTAAAAAAAGTAAATGTGGAAGTTGTTTGTACGACCGAAGATCCAACAGACACACTTGCATACCATCAAAAAATTTCCAATAGTAATTTAAATATAAAAGTAAGTACTGCATTTAGACCTGATAAGGCTATTTTAATTTCCAATGAAGGGTATAATAGCTACATTGATGAGCTGGAAAAAGCTGCTAATATATCTATACAGTCTTATACTGGTTTATGTGAAGCATTAAAAAGAAGAATTGAATACTTCGATCAAAATGGTTGTAAATTATGTGATCACGGTCTGGATCAAATTTATTTTGATAATTTTACTGAAATTGAAGTGAATACCATTTTTTGCAAAAAAAGAAGTAGTCAAAATATCAGTTCTGAAGAAGCCTTAAAATTCCAAAGTGCGATTTTATTGTTCTTAGCGGAGACTTATCATGAGTTTGGATGGGTTCAACAATATCATTTGGGGGCATTGAGAAATAACAATACAAGAATGCACACCATTTTAGGACCAGATACAGGATGGGACTCGATAGGTGATTACCCACAAGCTCAAAATTTATCGAACTTTTTAAATGCATTGGATAGTAAAGATAAACTGACAAAAACAATCTTATACAATTTGAATCCGGCAGATAATGAAGTAATGGCTGCTATGATTGGGAATTTTAACGATGGAAAAATTAAAGGAAAAGTTCAATTGGGATCCGGATGGTGGTTTTTAGATCAAAAAGACGGCATTGTAAAGCAGTTGAATGCGCTTTCGAATATGGGCCTTATCAGCTGTTTTGTAGGGATGTTAACCGATTCCAGAAGCTTTTTATCATTTCCAAGACATGAATACTTTAGAAGAGTGTTATGTAATTTACTTGGAGATGAAATAAAAAGAGGAGAATTGCCAAATGATATTAAATGGATAGGTGGTATGGTAAGAGATATCAGCTATAATAATGCAAAAGAATATTTTGATTTTTAATTGAAGATAATGAATGATCAAAAAACACAAGTAGGAAGGTATCGATTTCGAATACTGGCGTTGCTCTTTTTTGCCACATCAATTAACTACTTTGACAGGAGTCTTATTGGTGTAATGGCTCCGACACTTGAGAAACTATTTGACTGGACAAACAAAGACTATGCAATGATTATGGTATCGTTTAAAATTGCATACGCACTTGGGTTATTAACCATGGGCGGTTTAATTGATCGACTTGGAACAAAAAAAGGATATGCATTGTCCATTGGTATATGGAGTGTTTTTGGTATGCTGCATGCCGCTGTTCGTCCTGCTTTTAGTTTAATAGGATTCATAGCTGTCCGTTTTGGATTAGGTTTTGGTGAATCGGGAAACTTCCCAGCTGCTATCAAAGGTGTTGCGGAATGGTTTCCTAAAAAAGAGCGTGCTTTTGCAACCGGCATTTTTAATGCTGCCACAAGTGTAGGAGCAATCGCTGCTCCATTTGTTGTTGGTTGGATTGTTCATTTAGATGGTAAAAACTGGCAAATACCATTCCTTATTACGGGTGTACTTAGTTCTATCTGGGTACTCTTGTGGTTAAGAACTTATAAAAAACCAGAAGATCACCCTAAAGTCACGAAAGAAGAATTAGAATATATTAATAGTGATTCAGAAGTTGAAACGGGGGAGAAACTTCCCTGGAAAAAAGTACTTCCTAAAAGACAAACCTGGGCATTCTCTTTGGCTAAAGTAACGGATGCTGTTTGGTGGTTTTATTTGTTTTGGGGGGCTAAATTTTTAGCTGATAAATTTGATGTTAATATTAAGGATATTGCCTTACCCTTCTTTTTAATTTATATTTTAGCAGATGCTGGAAGTATTTTAGGAGGGTATTTGTCTGGTGCTTTTATAAAAAAAGGTTGGACCATAAATAAAGCTCGAAAAATTACTTTGCTTATCTGTGCAATAATCATTCTTCCTGTAAGTTTTGTTGCTATTACCGATAGTAAATGGTTAGCAATTACACTTATTGGTATTGGTGCAGGAGGCCATCAAGCTTGGTCGGCTAATATTTTTACACTGGTCTCAGATGTTTTTCCGAAAAAAGCAACAGCTTCAGTTGTTGGTATTGGAGGTATGATTGGTGCTGTCGCCGGAATGTTGGCAGATATTGCACTGGGCTCTGTATTGGATCAGGCGGGAAACTCGGGTTATTTCTGGGCATTCCTGGGTGCTGGATCATTATACCTTGTTGTTTTAGGTCTAGTACATTTAATTATGCCTAAAATGACTCCTCTTGATGGAAATTTAGAACCCATTATAGAGAAAAATAGTTAAATTCCTAAAAGCAAAAAACCCTTGAAAATCAGATGATTAACAAGGGTTCTCGTACTCGAGGCGGGACTTGAACCCGCACGAACATTACTGTTCATTGGATTTTAAGTCCAACGTGTCTACCAATTCCACCACTCGAGCTTAACTTTTCTTAGAGCGAAAGACGGGATTTGAACCCGCGACCTCCACCTTGGCAAGGTGATGCTCTACCCCTGAGCTACTTTCGCAAATTGGTTTGCAAATGTAAAACAAAAAATTAAAAAAAAATAAATTAAATTCCCTTAAATAAACAGTAATAATTAAGAATTTAAAATTCTTTTAATTTCATTTAATTTAATAAGGGCTTCAACTGGGGTTAATTCATCAATATCTAAAGACAAAATATCTTCTTTTAACTCTTCCAACTTAGGATTATCTAGATTAAAAAAACTTAATTGAAGATCTAGGTCTTCGTTTGTTTTATTGTTTTTATTAAACTGGTGAGATTTTTCTAATTTATTTAATATTTTTATTGCTGAAGAAATAAGCTGTTTAGGCATACCTGCCATTCTAGCTACATGAATTCCAAAGCTATGAGCACTCCCGCCTTCAACTAATTTTCTTAGAAAAATAACATTATCTCCCGTTTCTTTTACTGATACATTTGCATTATTAATTCTTTCAAATGAATCTGCCATCATATTAAGTTCGTGATAATGAGTAGCAAATAAAGTTTTAGGTTTAAAAGGATGATCATGTAAAAATTCTGTAATAGCCCAAGCTATGGAAATGCCATCATAAGTACTAGTCCCTCTTCCAATTTCATCCAATAAAATCAAACTTTTACTAGAAATATTGTTAACGATAGATGCGGCTTCATTCATTTCAACCATAAAAGTCGACTCTCCAATAGAAATATTATCACTAGCACCAACTCTAGTGAAAATTTTGTCTACTATTCCCATTTCTACATGTTTTGCTGGAACAAAACTTCCTATTTGAGCCAATAACACAATTAATGCAGTTTGCCTAAGAATAGCCGATTTACCAGACATATTTGGCCCCGTTATTATTAAAATTTGATCTTTAATATTGTTTAATAAAATATCATTTGGAATGTATGGGTTTTCAAGTGTTAATTGAGATTCTATTACCGGATGTCTCCCTTCAATTATTTTTAAATCATTTGAATTATTAATTGATGGCATTGAATAATTCATTTTTAATGCTAAATCAGCAAAACCGCACAAACAATCTACAATTGCTATCCAATTTGAATTTGTCTTAATTAAAGGAATAAAAGGAATAACCATTTGGATTAGTTCATCAAATATTTGATTTTCTAGTTTTAGAATACTTTCTTCTGCACTCAAAATTTTAGATTCATATTCCTTCAATTCTTCTGTTATATATCTTTCGGCATTTACTAGAGTTTGCTTTCTAATCCATTGTTCAGGAACCTTATCTTTATGGATATTTCTAACTTCTAAGTAATATCCAAACACATTATTAAAACTAATTTTCAAAGAACTTATTCCTGTTAATTCTTTTTCTTTTTCTAGAATTTCGTCTAAATGAGTTTTTCCAGATTTTGACAAATTTCTTAATTCATCAAGATCACTATTAAAACCGCTTTTTATTACACTTCCTTTAGAAATACTTACTGGAGCATCTTCGTCTAATCTTCTATCCAATAAACTAATTAGAGAATCACAATCATCTAATGAATTTTCAATTTTTTGAATAAATTTATTTGACTTTGATTTAAGTGTTTTTTTAATTGGACTGATACTATTTAAAGTAAATTTAAGTTGAACTAATTCTCTTGGTGAAATTTTAGAAGTAGCTACTTTTGCCATTATTCTTTCTAAATCACTAAATGATTTTAACTTAAATGTTATTTCATTTAAACAATCATTTGATTTAACAAAAAAATCAACCACTCCATGTCTGAATTCTAATTCTTTAATATTTATAGTTGGATGAATAATCCATCTTTTAAGCATTCTTCCACCCATCGGAGTAGATGTATAATCTATAATATCTAATAAAGAAACTCCGTCTCTTGAATTACTATTTAATAATTCTAAATTAGACATGGTAAAATGATCCATCCACACATGATGCTTGTCAATAATCAAATGAACATTTGTAATATGAGACAATTTAGAATGTTGAGTCTCTTCTAAATAATGAAGTATAGAACCACATGATATAATTCCTAAATTATCTTCTTTAATTCCGAAACCTTTAAGACTAGTGACTTTAAATTGATTTTTTATCTTTTCTAATGCAAAATCCTTATTGTATACCCAATCATCTAAATAAAAAATAGAATTATAACTTCCAAAAATTAAATTGAATTCCTTTTTAATTTTCTTAGGGATTAAGAGTTCCTTAGGGTCAAAACTTTGAATTAAATTCTTAATATAGTCTAACTCTCCATCTGAAATTAATAGTTCCCCAGTTGAAATGTCTAAAAAAGAAATACCATACTTATTTTTAATGTTAAATATTGAGGCAAGAAAATTATTTGATTTTTTTTCCAAAATACCATCATTTAAAGCTACACCAGGTGTTACAAGTTCAGTAACTCCTCTTTTGACAATAGACTTGGTTGTTTTAGGATCTTCTAATTGATCACAAATAGCTACTCTTTCACCTGCTTTGACAAGTTTATGCAAATAGGTATTAAGTGAATGATGTGGAAACCCTGCTAGCTTAGTTTCGCTATTGCTCCCAGCTCCTCTTTTAGTTAAAACAATTCCTAATATTTTAGATGTTTTAACAGCATCTTCATGAAAAGTCTCATAAAAATCTCCTACTCTAAACAGTAATAATGCATCAGGATATTTTTCCTTGATTTTATTATACTGCCTCATTAACGGAGTCACTTTTTTTATTTCTTTTTTCAATTTATAGTTGATTAAAAGCTAATTTACTATTATTTAGAAATTTAATCTATTACTTTGTGAAATCTTAATTATATGTATTCAAATCTAAATGAGAAAATTAAAAAATAGCGAACTCGAACGAATTGAAATAGATGAATTTAAAAAAATTTCTAAAACACCATTAATAATAATTTTAGATGATATTAGAAGCTTGAACAACATTGGATCTGTTTTTAGAACTTCAGATGCATTTTTAATTGAAAAAATTTATTTATGTGGAATTACAGCATGTCCCCCAAATAAAGACATCCATAAAACAGCTTTAGGATCTACAGAAAGCGTAGATTGGGAATATTCAAAAAATATTGAAGAACTTATAATAAATCTTAAAAAAGAAAATATTTTTATATGGAGCATTGAACAAGCTGATAGGTCTAAAAAACTTAAAGATTTAACCATTCCTAGTAATAGCAAACACGCTTTGATTTTTGGAAATGAAGTAAAAGGGGTTTCGCAAAATGCTATTAATTTGTCTGATGATGTGATTGAAATCCCTCAATATGGAACTAAACATTCTTTAAACGTATCTATTTGTTCTGGAATATTAATTTGGGAATTCTTTAAGGCTCTATCTTAATTTTTGTTTAATTCTAAATAATAATTTTAGATAATCTTCATCTTTTTCAACAAAATCTAAGTCTGAAACATCAACAAACACTACATTTAATTCAGGTCTGTTATTTAAATAATTTAAATAAGCATTACTTATTTTATCTAAATAATCTTTATTAATATCTTTTTCATAATTCCTTCCTCTCTTATTAATATTTATAAGTAATTTGTCTGTTGTTTGTAATAGACATATAACCAAATTAGATTTTAATAAGTCCTTAGTCATAGAATAAAAAATGCTTCTAAATAAATTAAAATCAATTTCTGACAAAGTAACTCCAGCAAAAATTAATGATTTAAATATATCATAGTCGAAAACTACTCCTGATTTAAATAAATCCATTTGATTTTTATAATCATTTAACTGTCTACATCTATCTATTAGAAAAGTAAGTTCTAAGTTTAAAGCATATCTATTTGGATCTTGATAAAATTTATCTAAAAATGGATTTTCTTTAAAACCTTCTAATATTAAATTCTTATTTAAATCTTTTGAAAGTTTTTTCGATAAAGTTGTTTTACCAATTCCTATATTACCTTCAATTACGATATTGTTGAATAATTCCATCGTATTTAAAATTGGCATTTTTAAAACATACTCTAGCTGATGAATTGAATTTAAATCTTTCAAATCATCTTTTAATTCCGCTATAGTAATTTTTAATATTGGATGAATTTTGCTTTTAGCTATATCTAATAGTGGAAGAATTACAAATGCCCTTTCTTGAAGATGCGGATGGGGAATCTTAAGCTCTAAAGAATTTATTATTTTATTTTCATAAAATAATATATCTATATCTATTGTTCTTGATTTATATTTTTTGGTATTGTTTCTTAATCTTCCTCCTTCTTTTTCAATTATAAATATTCTATTTAAAACTTCTAAAGGATCTAGTTTCGTACTAATAGCTATGCAACAATTATAAAAATCATCTCCAATAAAACCTAAAGATGGAGTTTGGTATAATTTTGAAATTGAGATAACATCTCCAATTTTTTGATCAATTAGATTTAAAGCAGTTTGTATATTTTTTTTTCTATCTCCTATATTACTTCCAATTGATAGTAAAACTTTATTCGTCTTCATTAAGCCAAATTAAAAAAAAGAATTTATAATATCTTATCTTTATTAATGTACTATTTTTAAATAATTAGAAATAAAAATGTCTGAATCAAAAAAAATTTTAGCTAATAAAATATATTTATACCTGTCTGCTTTATTTATAACTTCCTTAGTAGTTTCAAATCTAATTTTTCAAAAATTTTTTTACTGGTACCCTTTTAATTTATCTATTGGTGGAATTCAATTATTTGAGCTTTCTGTAGGAATTCTTCCTTATCCAATAACATTTTTAGTGACAGACTTAATTTCAGAAATTTATGGCCAAAAAAAAGCTAACCAAGTTGTAATAGCTGGTATTTTCGCTTCATTTTTTTCATTATTAATTATTTTTATATCTAACAGTGTCCCAGCATTAACTTCTTCACCAATTGATAATGAAACTTTTTCCAAGGTCTTTTCTTTATCAGGACTGGCTGTATTAGCTTCTATGTTAGCATACTTATTTGCCCAGTTTATTGATATTAAAATTTATCACTTTTGGAAAAACTTAACAAAAGGAAAAATGTTATGGCTAAGAAATAATTTTTCAACTTTTAGCTCTCAAATTATTGATACAATAACTGTAATATCTTTACTATGTTTATTTAATGTGCTAAAATGGGAAAGTTTTTGGGGTCTTGCAATATCAGGGATTATTTTTAAAATAATTATTGCTCTTTTAGACACCCCTCTTTTATATCTATTCGTTTATTTATTTAGGGAAAAATTTAATTTAAAAATTGGAGAGGAAATTACACTTTAATCTAATTCAATACTCACAACAATTCCTTCATTAGATCTTACATTAAAAACAGTATCGTCACTAAAAATTAGATATTGACCTTTAATACCCACTAATTCGCCAGAAAAACTATTCTCTTTAATAATATTTAAACTTTTGGGCTTTATAGGATGTTTTTGAACAGGATAACTTATGTTGAATGTTTTAAAAGATTGATCGTTGCAAAAACTTAAAACTTCATTTGGAAGTGATTTTAATGAATTTATTCTTTCACTTTCCAAGTCTATTTGAGTATTATTTACCTTAAGCATTTCTCTCCAATTAGTTTTGTCAGAGTAATGTTTTTTTAGTTCAACTTCACTAATCCCAGCCAAATAACGATTTGGTAATTCTAATATTTGTATAGCTTTAATAGCTCCTTGATCAATCCATCTATATGGGACTTGAGTTTTTCTTGTTACACCAACTTTTATTTCACTAGAAAAAGCCAAATAAACAATATGCGGTTTTAATTGAACTGATTTTTCATATTCTAAATCTCTTTCTTCTATATTTAAATGAGCTTTACTTAACTCTGGTTTCATTACCCATTGAGCAGTACTAGGTATTTCAAAAAAGCATTTCTTACAATATCCCTGTCGGTAAATCTCTAAATTAGATTGACAGTTTAAACATTCATAACCTTTAAATTTTAAAATTATTTTTTTTCCAATTAATTGATTCATGTGAATAAAATTATTCTTGAAATCTAGAAAATAATCAACTTGTTCATTGTTTTCTACTTTCATTTTAATCAAAACATTTTGGAACATATTAAAAAAAATAAATTATTTTTATTCAAATAAAGATACTATAAAAATGCCTTTTTCTTTTCTAAATACTGTAATGGCTTGGTTTCTAAAAAAAAGAATTCACCAAATTGAGTTGTTTATGAAATATCCTTTAGAAGTTCAAGATGAAGTTTTAACAACATTAATAAATAGTGCAAAAAATACAGAATTTGGACATAAACATGATTTTAAATCAATTAAAAATTATGAAACATTTTCAAGTCGAGTACCTTTAAGCAATTATGAAGATTTTTTTAAATTAATTGAGCGATCCATAAAGGGGGAGCAAAATATTTTTTGGCACAATCCAATAAAATGGTATGCTCAATCAAGTGGTACTACTAACTCAGTTAGTAAATTCATTCCTGTGAGTAATGAATGTCTTGAAGATTGTCATTTTAAAGCAGGTAAAGATGTTCTATGTCTTTACATTAATAATAATGTTAACTCTAATTTATTTTCTGGAAAATCACTAAGGCTTGGAGGAAGTAAAAAACTATATGAAAATAACAATAATTATTTTGGAGATTTGTCAGCTATTTTAATTGATAATTTACCAATTTGGGCAGAGATGATTAGTACTCCAAACAATGAAATTTCACTTATGGATAAGTGGGATGAAAAAATTGAAGCAATAATAAAAAATACTTTAAATGAAGATGTAACGAGTTTAGCAGGTGTCCCATCCTGGATGTTAAACCTATTAAATAACATATTACTTAGAAGTAATAAAACAAATATTGATCAGATTTGGGAAAATCTTGAAGTATATTTTCATGGGGGGGTTAATTTCAATCCTTATCGTAATGAGTTTAAAAAAATACTGAATAAAGATGTTAAATTTTATGAAACGTATAATGCTTCTGAAGGATTTTTTGCAATTCAAGATAGTAATGATTCTAATGAACTATTACTTATGCTTGACTATGGTATTTATTATGAATTTATTGAAGCCAAAAATTATGGCAAACTAAATCAAAAAATAATAAATCTTTCACAAGTCAGAAAAAAAATAAACTATGTGATTATAATATCTACCAATTCTGGTCTTTGGAGATATATAATAGGTGATACGATTAGATTTACTTCTGTATTTCCTTTTAGAATTCAAATAACAGGACGTATTAAAAACTTTATAAATGCATTTGGAGAAGAACTAATAATTGAAAATGCTGAGAAAGCCCTAGAACAAACGCTAATATCTCATAAATCATCTATTGTGGATTATACTGCTGCTCCATTTTTTATGGATAATGGAAACTCAGGACATCATGAATGGTTAATAGAATTTAATGACCCTCCAAAAGATTTAATACAATTTACAACTGATTTAGATGATAATCTTAAAAAAACAAATTCAGATTACAAATCAAAAAGATTTAAAAATATTACAATGTCCGAACTTGAAATTAAAGTGGCCAAAAAAAATTTATTTTATACTTGGCTTAAAAACAAAAAGAAATTAGGTGGACAAAACAAGGTGCCTAGACTTTGTAACAATAGAGGATTAATAGAAGAATTATTAAAATTAAATTAAGAAGCGGCCTTCAAAATATTTAAACTTGAATCAGATAATTTATTTAAAATATAATTTTTGTCAATAGTTAATTTTTTTCTTTTTGAACTTGGCAATTCAAACATGGCATCATTTAAAACTATTTCACATATTGATCTTAAACCTCTTGCTCCTAGTTTATATTCTAAAGCTTTTTCTACTATATAATCAAGTCCTTCATCTGTAAATGAAATATTAATATCATCCATTTCAAAAAGCTTTTCAAATTGTTTAATTATAGCATTTTTTGGTTCAGTCAATATTGATCTCAGCGCTTTCTTATTAAGATTGTTCATATATGACAGAACTGGTAATCTACCTAAAATTTCAGGTATAAGACCAAAATCTTTAAGATCTTTAGGGGATATGTAAGTTAGTAAATTATCAAAATTTGTATTTTTATCTTTAGGATTTTTATATCCTACAACTTGCATATTTAACCTCTTTGAAATAATTCTTTCTATTCCATTAAAAGCACCTCCTGCTATAAACAATATGTTTTGAGTATCCAATTCTATGAATTCTTGATCAGGATGCTTTCTTCCCCCTTTAGGAGGAACATTAACTATAGCTCCTTCTAATAGCTTCAATAGTGCTTGCTGCACCCCTTCACCTGAAACATCTCTTGTAATTGATGGATTATCACTTTTTCTAGCTATTTTATCAATCTCATCAATAAAAACTATACCTCTCTCTGCTTTATCTTGATCATAATCTGATGCTTGTAAAAGTCTTGTTAATATTGTTTCTACATCCTCCCCAACATATCCTGCTTCAGTAAGAACTGTCGCGTCAACAATTGCTAATGGAACATCAAGCATTTTAGCTATGGTTTTTGCTAACAAGGTTTTCCCAGTACCAGTCTGACCAACAATAAGAATATTGCTTTTATCTATTTCAATATCATTTTTTGATTGTTTTTGGTTTAATCTTTTATAATGATTGTATACTGCAACAGACAAAACCTTTTTAGTCTGGTCTTGACCAATAACATAATCATCTAAAAAACCTTTAATTTCTTTAGGCTTAGAAATCTTAAATTCTTCATTTTTTAAGGAATCTTCTCCTCTTTTAGATTCTTCAATAATAATACCATAAGCTTGCTCAATACAACTATCACAAATATGAGCCTCTTGTCCAGCAACAAGCAAATTAGTTTGTACCTTACTTAATCCACAAAAAGAACAGATTAAATTTTTATCAGACATATTATCTAATTAAATAAATAAAAATATAAAAGCTACTGAAAAATAAATTTTTTTATTATTCATGAATTTTTATTTTTTCTTTAATACTTCATCAATCATTCCATACTTTTTAGCCTCTTGAGCCTTCATCCAGTAATCCCTGTCACTATCACTATGTACTTTATCATATTTTTGACCAGAATGAACAGAAATAATTTCATATAATTCCTTTTTTAACTTTCCTATTTCTCTAGCTGTTATTTCAATATCTGAAGCTTGCCCTTGAGCTCCCCCTAAAGGTTGATGTATCATTACTCTAGAATGAGTTAAACCAGATCTTTTTCCTTTTTGACCAGCACATAATAAAACAGCTGCCATCGAAGCTGCAATACCAGTGCAAATGGTAGCAACTTCTGGATTAATGAATTGCATAGTATCATAAATTCCTAATCCTGCATAAACAGAACCCCCTGGAGAATTAATATAAATTTGTATGTCTTTATCTTTGTCGGTACTCTCTAAAAAAAGCAATTGTGCTTGAATAATATTAGCTATTGAATCATTAATCCCTGTACCTAAAAAAATAATTCTATCCATCATTAATCTGGAAAAAACGTCCATTTGAGCTACATTTAGCTGTCTTTCCTCGATAATGTAAGGGGTCATGCTACTCACTAACTTATCATAATATAGAGAGTTGATTCCATGATGTTTAATAGAATATTCTTTAAATTCTTTTGAGTAATCCATAGTTAGAGTTCTTATCTTATTATAAATAAAGTTAATTAATTTTTGCTATAAGCCATTTCAATAAATTTCTCATAAGAAACTTTATTGTTTTTGAATTTAAGATTTGACTTAAATATTTCAATTAATTTCTTGCTTAATAACTGATCTGAAATCCTTTTAACCTCATCCTTATTAGATAAAATTCTTTGAGAAATAGAATCAAGTTCTTTTTCGTCAGGATTATTTTGACCATACTGTTTCATTTGAATTTTAATCAACTCTTTTGAAAAGTTTTTAATTTGTTCCAAATCAATTTTTATATCATTTTGATCAATAATTTTCGACTCAATCAGCTGGTACCTTAATCCTTTTTCAGATTTTGTATACTCATCTTCTGCCTCCTCTTTAGATAATTTATTTTCCCCTGCTGTCCGCATCCACTTTTTAAGAAATATATCTGGAAGATCAAACTTTGTGTTATCTATCAAGTAATCATTAATATCATTTAATAATTTTTGATCTGTTTGGTTAACAAAATTACCTTTAGCATCTAACTTTAATTTAGCTTTGAGTTCAGTAACCGATTTGATGATACCTTTACCAAATAACTTGTCAAATAATTCTTGATCTAAATCAGCAGGTTGTCTTTCATTAATTTCATTTAATAAAAATTGAACTTTTTTAATTTGATCTCTATTTTGATCATTTAATTTTAAATGAAATGATAAATCTGAATCTTCTTTAAAAAGTCCACTGGTTTTTAAACCCAAACTCTCTCCAATTTTCAAAGCTTTAAATGCTTCTTTATTAGATTTACCTTTAATATTTTTCAATTGAAAAGTAGAAGAATTATTCACTTCTAAGTCTTGATTAGAAAAAGTTCCATTTATTTCAAGTCCATCTTCTATAACTTTTTTAGAAACTAATTTTCCATATTGATTTTGAATATTTTTAATTTGATCATCTATCATTTTTGAATCAATATCAATCTCAAAAGATGGAATAGCTTTTTTGTTTTTAAAAGAAACTTCAAATTTAGGTGAAAGGCCAATTTCGAATTCGAAAGTCAATGTATCAGAATCCCAATCCAAATCAGACTTTTCAATAAGTAATGGATTACCTAAAATTGCTAGCTTTTCTTCTGCTAAAAAATCATTTAAAGCTTTCTGCATCAGTTTATTTATTTCATCAACTTTAACAGAGGGTCCGTATTGTTTTTTGATTAAACCTATTGGAGTATGTCCTTTTCTGAAACCAGGAATATTTGCTCTTTTTTTATAGTCAATTAATACTTTTTCTACATTTGCCTGGTAATCTGATTTATCGATAGCAACTGATAAAATTGAATTAAGTTTATCTATATCATTTCTTGAAACTTTCATTATTTAATCTAAAAATTAGGGCGTAAAAATAGGTCTTTTTACAAAGGTGGACAACTTTTAAGATTTTAAAAAAAATAAAGTCTCTTCAATAAAATCTTTGAGGTTTTCTGCATGTACCCAATGACCTGCATTTGAAATATTGACCAATTTAGAATTTGGGAACTGTTTCCTTGTTAAAACCATTTTTTGATCATCAATATAATCAGATTTATCTCCCTTAATAAACAAAGTTTCACCATCAAAAAAAAGGTCTTTTGGAAGTGCAATTTCTATCTCTCTTAAATTATAATAAATAATATCTAAATCTATTCTAAATGCTAATTCATATTCATTTTTCCTGAATAGATTTCTCAATAAAAACGCTCGAAATAAAGGGTCTGGAAAAGAATCTGACAATGCACTCATTGCTTCTGATCTTGAACTTATATTTTTGAGATCCAATTTTTTTAAAGATTTCAAAATATTTTCATAATTATTTTTATAATAAATAGGTAAAATATCAACTATAATTAATTTATTAATGTTTTCAGGAAATAAATTAGAAAACATCATAGCTGTTTTTCCCCCCATTGAATGACCTATTATAGAAAAATTATTTAGATTATAATGATCTACATATAACTTTAAATCATTAGCTAAAATTTTATAACTAAAATCATAACTATGAAAGCTCTCCCCATGATTTCTTTGATCAATTAAATGAATTTTAAACCCATATGTAATCATTTTCTTTGCATAAGAATTCCAGTTATCTGACATTCCTAAAAATCCGTGTAGTATAATTAAAGTATGGTCACCCTCTCCTAAAATTTTACTTTTTAAAAGCATTATTTGATTTTTTGCAAATAAAGATTGATTACATTTTCAATTCCTAAATACAGTGATTCGCAAACAATAGCATGACCAATAGACACCTCATCTAAAAAAGGGAGATTTGAAACGAAGTAATTAATGTTTTGAAGGTTTAAATCATGCCCGGCATTAATTTTCATCCCTAACTTATTAGCCAAACTTGAAGCTTTAATATATTTATTTATCTCACCTAAATTTCCTTTTTCAAAATTAGTGGCATAGGATTCGGTATATAATTCAATTCTATCTGTTCCTGTTTCCTTAGCGCCTTCAATAAATTTAAGTTCAGGATCAACAAAGATCGAAGTTCTTATTCCATTTTTTTTAAACTCTGATATAACTTCTTTTAAAAAATTCTTGTTTTTTATAGTATCCCAACCTGCATTTGAAGTGACGGCATCAATAGAATCAGGAACAAGAGTTACTTGATCAGGTTTAATTTTACTAACTAAATTTATAAATTTATCAATAGGATTGCCTTCAATATTAAACTCTTTGTTTATTACTTTTGGCAAACAAATTGCATCATTATAAGTTATGTGTCTTTCGTCTGGTCTGGGGTGAATAGTAATTCCATCTGCTCCATAAGCCTGAATGTCTCTGGCCATTGAAAGCAGATCAGGATTATTACCACCTCTAGCATTTCTTATAGTTGCAATTTTATTAATATTTACACTTAATTTAACCATATTATATTTTTTCAAAAATAGAGCTTTAGTCTAATTATATCTATCGTTTTTTAATTAATTTGCAATAGAATTTAACTTTCAATATGAAAATTGCTATTTACAGTCAAAACTCTGAAAAACACACTAAAAAAGTGATGGTTGAGCTTTTAAATTTAGGTAAGAAATATAATATAAAATTTTATGTTGAAAGTAATTTTCACAAACTTTTAGAAAACAAATTAGGCTTTCAACCAGATTATAAAATTTTTTCATCTTACAAAGACTTGGACAATTCATTTGACTTAATGATTACTATAGGTGGAGATGGTACGCTTTTAAGATCAATTTCATTTATTAGAAATTTAGAAATCCCCATTATTGGAATAAATACCGGTAGACTTGGATTTCTTGCAACATTAAATCAAGATTTATTAAAACCTGAATTGAACAAAATTCTAATTGGGAAATATAAAGTTGAAAAAAGAACCTTATTAGAAGTAGAAATTAAAGGGAATGAAACAATTAATGAATTTGCAATAGCTTTAAACGAAGTAACTGTTGGCAGGAAAAACACTACTTCAATGATTAAAATTAAAACAAATTTAAATGGAGAATATTTGAACTCTTATTGGGCTGATGGGTTAATTATTTCCACGCCAACAGGATCTACTGGATATTCCTTAAGTTGTGGAGGGCCAATAATGAGTCCCTTAAGTCAAACCCTATCCCTAACTCCTATAGCGCCTCATAATTTAAATGCCAGACCACTAATTATTTCTGATGAAACCAAAATTGAACTTTCTGTATTAGGTAGAGAAAAATCTCATTTAGTTTCGCTTGATTCAAGAATAATTTCTGTTAAAAATGAAACCTTAATAACTGTTCAAAAGGCCAAGTTTAAAATTCATATTGCTTATTTTGAAGAAAATAGTTTTTACAAAACTTTAAGAAATAAATTGTTGTGGGGAGAGGATAAGAGAAATTTATAATTTTTATATTTACGTATATTATATGTTTAAACAATTTTTCTACTTTTTAAGCTTTTTTTTTATAATGAATTCTTTCTCTCAAAATAATGAAATAGGAGTTTTTATTGGAAATTCTAACTATATAGGAGATGTTGGACCAACTACATATGTAAATCCTTTTCAAAATCCGAATTATGTTTTTGGAGTATTATTTAGAAAAAACTTTAGTAACAGAATTGCTGGAAGATTTTCATTTAACTATTCAGATATTGGAAGCTCAGATAATTGGAAATCTAGTGTTGATTATCGAAAACAAAGAGGAAAATATTTTAAAAATACCATTTCAGAAATTAGCTTAGGAGTAGATTTTAATTTTTTTGAATTTGATTTAATGAATGATGCATTACAAATGACTCCTTATGTTCATACAGGTATAAATTATTTAAGATATAATGCTCTTCATTATCCTATAGGAATGTCTCAAGCTAGAAAGTATGGTGAAAATTCTACTTTCTCTATTCCAATTACTATTGGATATAAAATAAAACCATTTAGCAACATAATATTGGGGCTGGAAGTTAGAGCAAATCATTCTTTTACAGATAATTTAGATGGAAGTTATCCACAGTATAAAAACATGGAACTTTATTCTCAAAAAGCTTTTGGAGCTAATCTGAGTCAAGATTGGTATGTTTTTACCGGATTTACTCTTACTTATATTTTTGGAGATCAACCTTGTTATTGCCCTAAATAATGAATAATGAAATATTAAATTCCAATTTACCAAATCATATCGCTATAATAATGGATGGTAATGGTAGATGGGCAAAAAAAATAGGTAAACAAAGAATTTTTGGTCATAAAAATGGCACTAAATCGGTTAAAGAATGTATTTCTGGCGCATTAGATCTTGGAATTAAAAACTTGACTCTCTATGTTTTCTCTATGGAAAATTGGGAAAGACCAAAATTTGAAGTGAATGCTCTTATGAAATTATTAGTTAGCTCACTAGAAAATGAATTCGATTCTTTAAATAAAAACAATATTAAACTAACTGCAATTGGAGATATAAATTCTTTAATATCTAATACTAGAAAAAAATTAAACGAGGTTATTTCAAAGACTTCAAAAAACAATAAACTCAATCTTAACCTGGCAATTAGCTATGGATCTAGGCAAGAATTAATAAATGCTATAAAAATTATATCCTATAAAGTTAAAAATAACATAATTTCTAAAGAAAAGATTGATGAAAACATAATAAATGAGCATCTTTACACCCGAAATTTACCAAGCGTAGATCTTTTGATAAGAACAGGAGGAGAAAGAAGGGTTAGTAATTTTTTACTTTGGCAAATTGCTTATGCTGAATTGTTTTTTACTGATATTCTTTGGCCCGATTTTAGAAAAGAAGATTTTTTTAATGCAATAGTAGATTATCAAAATAGAGAAAGAAGATTTGGAAAAATTAGTGAATAAAAATAAATTATATAATTTTTTAATGAATACTTTAAAAAATTATATTCTATTATCTTTTTTAATGTTGAGCTTTATTTCTAAAGCCCAAGAAATGAACTTCATTAAAGGAAGTGAATATATTCTAGAAGAAATTTCAGTAACTGGATTAAAGAATTTTAACGAGCAAACCGTTATTACTTATACGGGATTAAGACCTGGGCAAAAGATCAGAATACCAGGTGAAGAAATAAGCGCTATTATAAGTAAACTGTGGAAACTTGATCTATTCAGTGACATAAACTTCTACCTTACAAAGATAGAAAACAATAAAGCAAGTATAGAAATTCAAATTGAAGAGCTCCCAACACTTTCAGAGTTTAAAATTACTGGATTAAAAAAATCTAAAATCGAAACTATAGTTGCTGATACTGAATTAAAAAAGGGAAAAAAAATCACTGAAAATTTCATAAAAACTACCAAAAACTACATTATAAATAAGTATAAAAAAGATGGTTTTTTAAATACTAAAGTCTCTATTGATGTAAAGCCTGATAGTAGTGAGATTAATTTTAGTAAAATGTTAATTCATATTGATTTAGGAGATAGAGTAAAGGTTGATGAAATTAATTTTAAAGGAAATGAAATTGTAAAGGGTAAAAAATTAAAAAAGAAAATGAAAAATACCAAGACTAAATTCTTGGGAAGATTTTGGAAAAAATCAAAATATATTGAAAAAGATTATAAAGAAGATTTAATATCAATTATTGATTTTTATAAGGAAAAAGGATATCGTGATGCTAGAATAAAAATGGATTCTGTCATTATTAATAAAAATAATATTGCTTTAAATATTGATATTGAAGAAGGTAAGAAATACTACTTCGGAAATATCTCATTTCTTGGAAACACATTCTATTCAGACAATCAATTATCAAGAGCATTAGGTTTGTTTAAAGGTGACACATATAATGGTGTATTGCTTAAGAAAAGAATTGCTGACAATACCAAACCTGATGGTGAGGATTTAACAAACTTATATCAAAATAACGGTTATTTATTTTCTAGCATAAATCCTGTTGAAGTTGCTGTTGAAAATGACACTATCAATTTTGAAATAAGAATTATAGAAGGTAAGCCAGCCTATTTTAATAAAATTACTGTAGTTGGAAATACTAGAACTAATGATCACGTAATATATAGAGAACTAAGAACTAAACCTGGTGAACTATACAGTAAAGATAAAGTCGTAAGAACAGTTAGGGAACTTGGACAGATGGGATTTTTTGATGCTGAGCAAATTAGTCCAGATTTCAAAAATGTTGATCCTAATAATGGTACTGTTGACATTGAGTATGGACTCGTTGAAAAAGGGGCTAGTCAAGTTGAATTACAAGGAGGTTATGGAGGTGGTGGTTTTATTGGAACTCTAGGACTTTCCTTTAATAATTTTTCGGCAAGAAATCTACGTAACAAAGCGGCTTATAAACCTGTTCCAATGGGTGATGGTCAAAGTTTGTCATTAAGATTTCAGGCAAATAGATTTTATAACACTGCTAGTTTCTCTTTTACTGAGCCTTGGTTAGGAGGAAAACAACCCGTTTCATTTTCTGTATCATTATCTAGAACAAAACAATTTAGATATGATTATTTTACTGGATTAGCTAATAAAAATCAATTTTTTGAAATTTCAGGAGCTACAATCGGTTTAGCAAAAAGACTAAGAATCCCTGATGATTATTTCGCCCTACAGCAATCTATTGGATATCAATATTATAATTTAAATAATTATTATACTGGTCTTTTTACTTTTGGGGATGGAAAATCTAATAATATAGCTTATACCATTGCTTTATCTAGAGATAATACATATACAAATCCTGTTTTTCCAATGGGAGGTTCTCAATTTACATTAAGCGGTAAGTTTACTTTGCCTTATTCTTTATTTAATGACATAGATTATGCCAATTTAGGAGATCAACTAGACTATCAAGATGATGATGGAAACCCAGATCAAGCAAAGATTGATCAAGAAAGATTTAAATGGCTAGAATTTTACAAAATAAAGTTTAATGGAACATGGTATACTAGATTAATAAATAAATTTGTATTAAAAGCTCATGCTGAATTTGGTTTCTTAGGAGCATATAATAACGATAGAGGAGTGATTCCTTTTGATAGGTTTTATTTAGGGGGAGATGGTATGTCTCAATACGCTATGGATGGTAGAGAAACTGTAGCTTTAAGAGGATATACTAATCAGTCTCTTTCAAGTCAAGAGGGTTCTACTATTTATAATAAATTCTCTTTGGAATTAAGATACCCAATCACTCTTAAGCCTTCTGCTTCAATTTTTGCTTTAACGTTTTTAGAATCAGGAAATGGATATGACAATTTCCGCGATTTTAATCCTTTTAATTCTAAAAGATCTGCCGGACTTGGAATTAGAATTTTTATGCCTGCTTTTGGGATGTTAGGAATTGATTTTGGATATGGTTTAGATAGCGATATTGAAGGTGATCTGGAGCCTCATGGCTGGGAGACTCATTTTGTGATCGGTCAACAATTTTAGAATTATTATCTTTAATAAGCTAAAGATTTACAAGTGATTAGAAAAAACATCTCATACTTAATTTTCATTAGTTTATTAAGCTTCCAATTATGCTTTTCTCAAAAAAGTGAAAGAATTGGTTATATAAATATGGAATACATTCTTTCTCAGATGGAAGATTACAAGCTAGCTAATCAACAATTAGAAGAAAAAATAGGTAAATGGAAAAAAGAAATCGAGTCAAAAAAAGATGAAATTGAAATATTAAAAGATAGTTTACTGGTAGAAAAACCGCTTCTTACATTTGATATAATTCGAGACAGAGAATCAGAAATAGCTTTTGAAGAAAAACAACTAAATGATTATCAAATTAAGCGATTTGGCGTAAATGGTGATTGGGTAGCGCAAGAGCTTATGCTTATCAGACCTATTCAAGATCAAGTGATGAATGTTGTTCAGACTATAGCTGAACAAAAAAAGTTTGACAAGATTTTTGATCAATCTGCTGATGCAATTATGCTATATTCCAAAAAAAAATACGATATTAGCGATCTGGTTTTAAAAAGTATATTAAGAACAGAAAAATTAGAAAAGCTTAATATTGTATTCGAGGATGAAAGTTTTAATCCAGAGTATGAAGCTAGAAAAAAATTAATTGAAGAAAAAAAGGCAAAAAAAGCTGAAGAAGTTAATTCTAAAAGAGAATTGCTTTTAAAACAAAGAGAAGAAAAAAGAAAAGATTATCAACGAAAAAGAGATAGCCTTTTAAAATTAAGAAAAGAAAAAAACCCTAAAAAAAGTTAATAAATGAAAATTTTTAAAACATTAAGTGCTGCAATTTTATTTCTATTTGCTTTGACAACTATGACGGCTCAAAGTAAAGTTGCGCATATCGATTCGCAAACACTAATCAGTCAAATGCCTGAAGTTAAGGAAGCTCAAGCACAACTTGAAAAACTTCAAAAAACTTATGCAACTGAAATCGATGCGTCAATGAAAGAGTATCAAACTAAACTTCAAACGTATTCTGCTGATGCTCAAAATCAAACAGAAGTTACTAATCAAGCTCGTCAAAAAGAATTAGCTGGTATGGAGCAAAACATTCAACAATATCAACAAACTGCTGCTCAAGATGTTCAAAAAAAACAAGCAGATTTACTTAAGCCTTTAATTGATAAAGCAAAAGAAGCTATTCAAAAAATTGCTAAAGAACAAGGCTTTGATTATGTTATAGATGCAACTCAAGGTGGTAGTTTAATCTTAGCTAATGGAAAAGATTTAATGGAAGAAGTAAAAAAAGAATTAGGATTCTAAATCTATTTTTAATTTTGTAAAAAATAAAAGCTATCTAAAGAAATTTAGATAGTTTTTTTTATTTTTATTTAATGAATAACTCACCCATAGGTATTTTTGATTCTGGAATTGGAGGAATAACCATCTTTAATTCTATAAAAAAATTATTACCTAATGAAGATGTTATTTATTTCTCTGATAATTTACACTCTCCTTATGGAAATAAATCAATAAAAACTATTAAAGAGTTGAGTTTTAAAAATACTCGTTGGTTATTAGATAAAGGATGTAAAATAATTGTAGTAGCATGTAATACGGTAACAACAAATAGTATTTCAGATTTAAGAAATAGTTTTAATTTTCCGTTTATTGGCATAGAGCCAGCTATAAAATCAGCAGCTATAAAAACTAAGACTGGAAAAATAGGAATACTAGCTACTAAAGGAACACTCTCAAGCTCGTTATTTAATTCTACTTCAAATGACTATGCTTCAAATATTGAAATAATTGAAAAAAATGGAGATGGGTTGGTTCAATTAATTGAAAATGGAATTTTTGAAGGAGTTGAAATTGAGCGCTTATTACATAAGTATCTTGATTCAATGATAGGGAAAAAAATAGACCATCTAGTCTTAGGGTGCACTCATTACCCTTTTTTAAATAAAATACTTTCAAAAATTTTGCCAAACACGATTAAAATTATTGACAGTGGAGAAGCTGTTGCTAAACAAACCAAAGCTTTAATCAATAAACATAAAATTAACAAAGAATCTAATCAAGGTAACTATTCTTTTTATTGTAATGGAGATTCTAGCTCATTAAATAAAATTTTAGATAAAAAATATGAAATCAATATCATCTAATGGAAAAACATACTATTAAATTTAAAGAAACAAGTAGAGAGGAAGAATTAGAATTTTACTCTAATATATTTTTATCCGACAAAAGGATTGAATTTGAAAAAATTGACCAAGCAAAAGACTTCCCTTTAATTCAACAAATTTTTTATTTGCCATTTGTAAAAAAAGTAGTGCTTAATAAACATTCTGTTTATGTTGAAAAACTAAACATCCTAGATTGGAAAGATGTTCAAAATGAATTATGTAAACAGTTAGAAGATTTTTTAAATGATGGTGGTTTAGTTAATGAATCTGAATTAAAAAAAGCTTCTCCAGTAACTGTTTATGCAGAAAGTACTCCAAATCCTAATGCTATGAAATTTGTAGTAAATAAAAAATTATTTGATGATGTTTATGAATTCAAAAAAGTTGAGCATACTAATGATGCTCCTTTAGCGAAATCGTTATTTAGCTTTCCTTTTGTTAAAGAAGTTTTTTTTGATTTTAATTTCATTTCAATAATACAGAAAGATAATTCAAATTGGGATGAAAATGTAATGGATGTTAGGGAATTTATACGTTCATTTATTCAGGATGATAATACAATTATTTATAAAGAAAATTTTATTAAAAAATCTGAGCCTAATACAATTGAAGATTTAGATGATGTTTCTAAAAACATTATAGAAATTATTGAAAAACATGTAAAGCCTGCAGTAGCTTCAGATGGAGGTAATATTGTTTTCAAATCATATGATAATGAAAGTAAAAAAGTTAATGTAATACTTCAAGGAGCCTGTAGTGGTTGTCCGTCATCAACTATAACTCTTAAAAGTGGAATAGAAAATATGTTAAAAGAAATGCTTCCTGGGATGATTTCTAGTGTAAATGCAATTAATGGTTGAACTTAATTTAGCACAAAGTTTTTTAAGTAAGCTGGCTCGAAATAAGCTAAGTCTTCGAAATCAGAATTTGTAAATTTTTTATAAGATAATAAGGCCATTTCTTTAGAAGAAGGGTAAGAATTGTTATTTAAAAAAATCAAATTAGAATTTTCTAATAATAAATACTTGCATTTTTCTTGGCCACTTCCAATTAAATGCAGTTTGTCATCTTTAAGCAATTGTTTAAAAGAATCCTTATTAATAATCTCCGGTTTCTCTTCTTGAATCAAATTATATTTTGAATCATACACAGCTGAATAAACTTCATCTCTTCTAGCATCTAACACAGGAACAATTAGTCCTTTTTCAATTTTTATTTGTTTTGAAAGAATTAATAAAGTTGATAATGAAATTAATGGAATATCTAAAGCAAAACAGAGCCCTTTAGCTGCAGAAATTCCAATTCTTAAGCCAGTATAAGAACCTGGTCCTTTACTTACGCTTATGGCGGATAATTCATTAATTGAAACGTTTGAATCTTTTAGAACTTCCTGAATAAAAGCATGCAATTTGGTTGAATGAGAGTATTTTTCATCATTCTTTTCCTTTAAAGAAATAACCATCCCATTATGTGCCAATGAAACAGAACAATTTGTTGAAGATGTCTCTATATTTAAAATATAAGGCATGAGTTAAACCATTTAATCTACTTTGATAGGTACTCCAAAATAAAAATCTAATACTTTAAGTTTAAAAATATAATCGTATTTAGTTCTTATTAATTCTGATTGAGCTAGTTCATAACGTTGCTTGGCCTGAGTAAAATCAAATGAATTCAAGGATCCAACCTCAAATTTATTTTGAGCATACTCAAAAGCTAATTTTCTAGCAACAACCAACTTCTGAGAAGCTAGATAAGCTTTATAAGCGCCTTTAGCATCATTATAAGATTGGTTTACTGAATTTTCTAAATCAAGTTTTTTCTGTTGTAAAGAATTTTCAGATCTTAAAATATTCACCTTAGATCTGTTAACATTTGTCCTATTAGAAAGACTATTTAATATAGGGATTGAAAGACTTAATCCGAAGTTTTGACCCGCATTTAAGTCAAATTGATCAGAAAAAGAAAGCGGACTTACTGTTGCCATTTTCTGATAAGGTGCTACCACTTTTTCACCCGTTCCTTCTACAACTCCAATAGGAACAAATGCAATTTCATCAGTTGCAACTATTCTATCTGAATATCCTATTCTAGAACTATAAGAATAAAAAGCAGACAATCTAGGTTGTAAAAGAGATTTAGACAATTCTAAGTCTTTCTTGGCTATTTCAACATTAGTTTCACTAAGTTTAATATCCTTTCTATTTCCAACTGCAAAATTATAAATTTCATATGGTGATTTATCTAAATTATTAGAGATAGGAATATCATAAGTTTCATTAGCTATTTCAAATCCATCGTAGTCTTCAATTAACAATAATTGAGCTAAAGAAATCTTAGATAAATAATAAGCATTTTGAGCGTCAACTAAATTTTTTTCTTGAGAAGCTAAATTAGCTTCAATTTCATATAAATCTCCTTTAGGGACAACCCCTGCTGAAACCAACTCCTTAATTCTTTTTAATTCTTTTACAGTAATATCTAATTGCAAATGTTGAACTGCCAAAGATTCTTTGCTAAAAAGAATCTGCAAATAAGAATTAGCTACTAGCAGTGCTATGTTTTCGGTCATATCCTCTAATTGATATTGGCTAGCTAAAATTGAAAGATTGGCTCTGTGTAATCTCTTAATATTCTGAAGACCATTATATAAATTGACATTTAAATTTAAATTCATTGATGAGAATTGAGTAGTGAAATTCTCTAAAAGACCAGTTGTTATGTTCTGATTTAAACCGACATTCCAAGAATGACTACTGCCAATATTTACATTAGGCAAAAAATTTCCAATTGCTCCTTGCTTATCTATTTGAGAACCAGCGTAATCTAACTTTGATTGTTTTATAGAAATATTCTTTTCTAATGCTCTATTTACACAAGCTTCTAGAGTCCATGTCTCTTGAGCGTATTGAATATTAGAGCAAATAAAAAATATTATTAAAGTTTTTAAAATTTTCATATTTATTATTTTTCTATATAATTTAGTTTTTGCATTCTTAGTCTTCTTCTTCTTCTTCAACCTCTCCTCTTTTATCTGGCTCTGTTTTATTCCAAACTTTAATTTTATCGGTTTTTGATACTCCTTCAATCAGCTCCGCATTAATACCATCTGAAATGCCCAATTTAACATCTTTTCTAATAAATTTTTGATCAGAAGTTTCAATTTCTACATACGGATTTTTTGTTTTAGAATCGTACTGTAATAACGATTCACTAATTGCAGTAATATCAACCTTTCTTTGAGTTACTATTGAAGCATTCGCACTATATCCAGCCCTTATAACATATTCATCATCTAGATAAACTTCTCCTTCAATTTTAAACTGAATAGCCCCGGCTACTTCTGTTCCTTTAGGAGCAATTAATCTTAATTTAGCATTATATTCTTTACCTTCTATAGCTCCCAAAGTTATTATTAATGGCATATCTACACTCAACTTACCAACTTCTCCTTCATCAACCTGGCCTTCAAAAATCATCTTATTTAAATCGGCAATAGTAGCAATGGTTGTTCCTGCATTAAAAGTATTAGCCTGAATAACTTGATCCCCTTCTTTAACAGGAATTTCTAAAATAGTTCCTGAAACGGTGGCTCTAACATTCGTGTTTGTTATAGTTGAACTTCCAGAAGAACCTAATTTAATTATCTGTAAATCACTTTTAGCATTTGACAGATTTTGCATGTCTTGATTATATCTTAGAGTGACTGAATTAAAATCTTGTTCTGAAATAATTTCTTTAGCAAAAAGAGCTTTATTTCTTTCAAATTCTATCTTAGAATTACTTAAAACAATTATTGCACTTTTCACTCTCCCTTCAGCACTATTTAAGGTTTGTTCGTTTGGAACTACTTTAATTCTAGCTATTAAATCTCCTGCTGAAATTTCATCTCCCTCTTCAACTAGTATTTTCTGTATTATTCCTGCAATTTGAGGTACAACATTAACTTCATCTTCAGGTAAGACTTTTCCTGTAGCTACAATTTTATCTTCAATTGTAGCTGTAATTAGAGTCTGCGTATCATACACAATTGATGATTTACTATTTGATTTAATAAAAAAAGCACTTGCATATAATATTCCCAAAACAAGTGAGGTAATTCCAATGTATTTTAAATATTTCATATCTATTAATTAAATTATTATTCTTCTCTTAATGCGTCTATTGGTTTTATGCTAACAGCTCTTTGGGCTGGTATAATTCCTATTAATGTTCCAAGTATAACCATAAGTCCTAGCGCCCCTAAAACATAAGGAATAGGTACTGTTGGGTTAGTGTAAGGGAAATCTGTAATATCTACAGTTGCAGCATTAATTCCAGACAATACAAATGCTCCCAATATTATTCCAATTATACCTGCTAGAATAGTTAAAAAAACCGATTCTAATATGATTTGTGTTCTTACTTCTGATGGGGTGGCTCCTAAAGCCCTTCTAATTCCAATTTCTTTGGTTCTTTCTTTTACAGAAATAAGTAAAATATTACCTATTCCGATCACACCTGCTAAAATGGTAGCAATGCCAACCACTAAAGATAAAAAGGTAAGCCCATTAGCGAAATTCATTGTTCTTTTAAAAACTTCTCCTAGATTAAACCCGCCTATTGCACGCTTATCATTTGGATCAACTTTATGTATTTGTTTTAAAGTGGTTCTTATCTCTTTCTCTACTTTAACGCCATCTATGTCTTCATCAGCAGCAATCATAAAAAATGCCACATCGTCTCCAGTATTAAATATTTTTCTAAAGGTTGTAAAAGGAATATAAATATCCCCATCATCTCCAAAACCACCACCTTCAACAAATTTATGAACTCCAGCTACTCTAAAATTTATTTTATTTATACTAATAAATTCCCCAATGGGATCTTCGTCTTTTTCAAATAATTCTAGTTGTGTTCTTTCTCCAATAACACATACTTTCCTTTCATATTTAATATCAGATTCATTTATAAATCTTCCCCCATCATATATTTTAGTAGTAGCTATTTTAATATACTCTGGATAATCTCCATATATAGCATAGGTTCCTGATTTGGTACCTCTTACTATATTTCCTCCAGCTCCTCCAAAAATACCAGCCGCAATTCTTGGTGCAATAAACTTAATTCCCTTCACTTTCTTTTTTAAAACATCTACATCTTGAATTTTTAAAGTAATATTTCTATTTGATTTATATCCTTTATAAGGCAGGCCTGTTGATTGAGCCCAAATAAAAATACTATTTGAGGCAATAGATTCAAAAGCTCTCTCAAAGCCATTATCAAGACCTTTAGAAGATCCCGATAAAGTTATGAATATAAAAATTCCCCAAAGAACACCTATCATAGTGATAATGGTTCTAATTTTATTTTTTTGGATAGATCCAAAAATTTCTTGCCAGGTATCTTTATCAAATAATCTTTTCATATTAACTATCTCTTAAAGCCTCAATTGGTTTAATTCTGGCTGCTCTTTTTGCTGGAAGATATCCTGCAAAAGCACCAAAAGCTATTAATATTACAGTAGCCAATATTCCCGTTAAAAGATCTATAAAAGGATCCGTTATGAAATACTGTTCTTCTAATTTATCGCCAATAAAATTTAAAAATGCTATTCCTGTAAAAAGTCCAACATATCCAGAAATTGTTGTAATAAAAATCGATTCTTGAAGAATCATTCCAATAATTGATTTTGGAGTTGCCCCAATTGCTTTTCTAATTCCTAATTCCTTTGTTCTTTCTTTAACTACAAAGACCATAATATTTGAAATTCCAATTATTCCAGCCAATAAAGTTCCTATTCCTACAAATGATATTATGTATTGTAAAACCGAAGCAAATTGATCATTCGATTTCATGTCAGCTGCTGCACTCCTTATGAAAACTCCTCTAGGATCCGTAGGGTCAATATTTTTCCTTTGTTTTATATATTTCCTTAATTGATTTTCGAAAGCTACAGCTCCGCTGTATCCAATTTCAGGTTTATAAGAAATAATTATTTGACCTACCTTATCAGTACTTTTTTGAATCAATTGAATAGTCGTGTATGGAGCGTAAATGATTCTTTCTTCATTATCTCCACCATCATCTTGAAAAACACCAACAACTTTCCATGATCTTCCTCCTCCAGAAATAAATTTTCCAATACCATCTTCACCTTTAAATAAATCTTGTTCAACTAATCTGCCTATAACAACATTTCTTTCTTTATTATCTACATCTAATCCGTTAATATACCTTCCTTTCATCATTATAGTCATCTCATTTTTTTGATGAGAAGGACCAACCCCTCTAATTGAATAATTGTTGGACTCTAGCTTGTATCCAGCATTCCCATTAAATGAAATTCTAGGAGTAATTCCTTCAATATAAAATTCAAATCTAGAAGATATTTCTTTTAAATCATCATTATCAAACTCAATCAATCTGTTAGACTCATAACCCTGATATGGTTTAGAAGTCCTTCCTGACCTTAACCATATAGTATTTTTTGCATCATCCTCAAAAAAACTTTCGAAAGTATTTCTAAGACCATTTCCAAAACCAAATAATACTACAAAAATTAGTATACCTAAAGCCACAGTGAATCCAGATAGAAAGGTTCTTAGTTTATTCTTTCTAATTGTTTCAAAAATTTCTAGCCAACGATCTCTACTAAACATTAAATAGCTTTTACCATTTTATTTTTTTTGTCTTCCATTATAATTCCATCTTTTAAACGAACTATTCTAGTACACATATTTGCAATATCTTCTTCATGAGTAACAATTAAAATTGTTTTACCAGCTTGATTTATCTCTTGAATAAGTGCCATTACTTCTTCTGAAGTCTTAGAATCCAAAGCTCCCGTAAGTTCATCTGCCAAAAGGACTTTCGGTTTAGTAACCATAGCTCTAGCAATAGCCACTCTTTGTTTCTGACCCCCAGATAATTCACTTGGCAAATGAGTAGCCCATTCTTTCAAGCCAAAATCATCTAAATACTTCCATGCTAAAGCTTCCCTTTCTTTTCTTTTTACACCTTGATAATATAGTGGAAGTGTGACGTTCTCTAAAGCAGTTTTATAATTAATCAAATTAAAAGATTGAAAAACAAATCCAAGAAACTTATTTCTATAATTAGCAGCTTTTGTTTCATCCAAATCTTTAATTGGAACTCCGTCCAATTCATAAGATCCTTTATCTAATAGGTCTAACATCCCAATAATATTTAATAAAGTAGATTTTCCTGATCCAGAAGATCCCATTATAGCTACCAACTCTCCTTCTTCTACTTCAAAATTAATACCCTTTAAAACATGTAAAGAGCTAGTACCCATTCTATAGGACTTATGTAAATCTTTTATTTTAATCATAATCTCTTGATTATTATTTTGTTCATCTTTATATTTTTCTTTGTATTTGGGTTCACTTTAAGTAAAAATAGTTTACTAATTTATTCTGTTTTTTTCTTTTAGTTTATGATCATTATCATTTTATTATAACACTTACATTTTTATAATTTATATCTTTAAACTGTGCAATTCTAGTGATTTAATACTAAGTAGACAATAAGTATATAATAAAGTTTAATTTGAATTATATTTTTTTTAATTTAGATGTTCTTAGAAAAAATTACCATAAATCCACTTTGATCCACTTTGGTAAAATTCCTGATTCGTGAAATTCGATAATTAAGCTTGAAATAGACATTATATTAAATATTAAAAAAGTAAGCCAAAAAACAAAAAGTATGATTATTAAATAGCGTTTAATCTTAGTTTTAAACAGGATTATAGCAACAGTTAATATTGCTAAAATTATCGTAAGTATTTGGTTAATGGATATTGAAACAATTAAATAATTAGGTATAGCATTAATTAAGTCATAAAACATATGATCTGTTTCAACTTCATTATAAAGGCCGATAATAATGGTGACTGTTAAAGAAAACAACGCTTTAAATAATATTAATGCAAGGCCACTTAGCGCATTAATTAAAGGGGCTACTAACCTAAATGGAAATAAAAAAATTCTTGTAATTGTATTTTCAGATTTATTTAGATTTCTTGTTTTTTTTTTAATGAACTCTTCAATATTTGATAAGTTAACATTGAAACCTGACATATTCATTTTCTGACCAATAGTTTTAGCTTCTTTAGTGAAAAACCATAAAAATAAATAAAACAATAACCCAGCACCTCCAAAAAACAAACTAACAAAGAAAATAACTCTTATCAAATTAACATCAATTTTAAGATAATTAGAAAGTCCTTTTGCAACTCCACCAATTATGCCATTCTCTTTATCTCTATAAAGCGTATTTCTTAAATTAGGATCAAAATCTTTTATGGGAATTCCTAACCAAAAAATTATGTAGACAATTAAATTGAGAGGGACAGCAATGAAAAATATAACCCTTACAATTATTGGATCAATTTTAAAGTATTGAGCAATCCCTGAACAAACCCCAGCTATTATCCGATTACTAGAATCTCTGTATAACTTATTATTATATTTTTGCTGATTATTTTGCGTCTCTTTATTCTTATCATTATCAGGAATTTCCTCGAAATCTTCTAAAGTTCCCATGATTTTAATCGTATTCTTAACATCATTTAAATCAATACTTTTTTTATAATCTGATGTTTTTGAAGAAAAATTTTCAGCTATTCTTAATTCAAAATCTTTCATTATTTCTCCCTCATTATCAATTGTATTAAAATAAGTTTTTATTGAATCTAAATATTTATATAAAACTTCATAAGCATCTTCATCAATATTAAAAATTGAATGACCTATGTTAATTGTATGTGTTTTTTTCATTTTATATTTTTGTATTTAAAAGTTTCTTGACAGAGCTATTTATTTCGTTCCATGAAACTATTAATTCCTTTATATAATTAATTCCTAATTCAGTAATTGAATAATACTTTCTTGGCGGACCCTGTTTAGACTCTTTCCATTCATACTTTATATACCCAGATGTTTTAAGGCGATTTAAAAGTGGATAAACCGTTCCCTCTACGACAATTATTTTAGAATTTTTTAATTCTTCTATAATATCGGATGTATAGACTTCGTTTCTTGAAATAATTTGCAAAATACAAAATTCCAAAAGTCCTTTTCTTATTTGAATTTTAAAATTATCTGTATTCAATTTAGTTTAAATCCGAATTATTTGATCTCTTTTTTTTCAATTGTTATGATAATTATTTCTTTATCATTCTCTTCTTTTTCCTCAAAAATAATAGTCCATTCGCCTTGAAGACCGTCAATATTTTCTCCATCAATTGTTAAATGAATATCATTTTTAACACTAACTTCAGGAGTTACTCTGTTAAAACAGGAAGTTAATGATAAGCTAAAGGCAAATAGAATAAATAATAGTTTTTTCATTTGTTTTAATTTTTAATTTTTCTTTTAATAATAGTGACAGTAATTACTATAAACAATAGTAAAACAATCAAGCCAATTAAATCTTTCCATAGTATAAGCTGTTCCATAGTGTGTTTTTATATTGTTCTAAAGCGTCTTTGTGTATTCCATTTAACGCTTTTACAATCACCTAACATATTTAATCTTGAAACTTTATTATTAAAATTGTTTCTTGTTTCATTAAGTTGATTGTTTTCATTCTTAGAATTCATAATTAAAATTTTATTGTTTATTCAATCTTTATATATACAATACATAGTACTATGCATTACATAGTAGCAAATGTATAAAAAAATATTCATAATCAAATTTATTTTTTAAAAAATTTTAAATAGAGAAAATAAAGTGTAAATGCACCAAGTATATATGGGATAATCATCAAATAGACAATGCCATCATTTAAGCTTTCTGCAGCTTTTTGATCAGCTCCAGATTCCAAAACAGCTCGGCACATAGCACATTGTAAGTCAATTAAACTCATTTTAATAATATGGTGAAATCATTAAATAAACAACCACACCTGTTACAGCAACATACAACCATATTGGAAAAGTAATTTTTGCTATTTTTTTATGTGGATCAAACTCAGATTGAATTGCTCTAACATAACTAGTTAATACAAGTGGAATAAGGACAATTGATAATATAATATGTGATATTAAAATAAAATAATATAAATAAGCAATCGCTCCTTCTGCGCCAAATGGAGTTGGATCTGAGGTCATGTGATAAGCTATATACATCACTAAAAAAACTAACGAAAGACCAATACAGATTTTCATAAGCCTTTCATGTAATGCTCTTTTCCCAGACTTAATTGCTCTTAAAGCTAGAATTAAAAGTAGTGCAGTTAAGCCATTTATAGTAGCATAAATAGGAGGTAAAAAGGATAGTGGTTCAACATCAGGTATTCTAACTGTAAATAGAATAGCTACAACGACTGGTATTGCTACTGAAACTATTTTAATCCAAATCCCATATTTAGTTTCATTTGCCATTACTCTATTTTTAATAATTGTTTAATGTCCTGTTCAATCATCTTTATTCCTTGATCAGGGCTATCTTCATTATTAATTCCAAGGTAGTACACTAAAGGCACCCCATACTGATTAACCCTTGAACGAATATACCCGTTTTGATCAATAAGAGCAAAGAATCCTTGATGCTCAAACCCACCTTCAACTTCTGGATTGATTGATGAGAAAATATTGAATCCTGCATTTGATAATTTATATATATCAGAAATTTCACCAGTTAAAAAATGCCAATTTTTAGATTTGACTTCTATAAGCTCTGAATACTTTTTTAAAACTGTAGGAGTATCATTTTCTGGGTCTATAGTAAAAGATACTATTCCAAAATCTTCTCTTTCACCAAACTTATCGTCTAAAATTTTCATGTTTCTATTCATCTCTATGCAAATAGACGGACATTTAGTAAAGAAAAACTCAGCAACAAAAACTTTTCCATTAAAATCTTCATTACTAATTAATAAACTGTCTTGATTTAAAAAAATAAACTCAGGAACTTTTCTTTTTTCTCCATTAAGTTTTATGAAACTCAAAACATCTGATTTGGTTAATCTTGTGTTTTCAGAAATGGACTGTTTTTCGATTCGGTCCATTATTTTTGGGAAAAATAAAATTCCAAAAATTAAAATAATGAATGAAATTCCTATATAAGAATACTTTTTCATTTAAGCTGATCTTTGTAAATATTGTTCTTTTTAAGAGCCATTCTGTATTCTGCTAAAATAACCTTTACATCATCTATCATATTATTATTTATATCCGCAACAGATCTAGAATCATACCCATATTTGGTGTCTTCATTATCATCTCGTCCTCTTAATTTACCATCTCTATCAATAATAAAAACATAAGGTGTTCCAAGATTTAAATCAAGATTGAAGTCTGTTTTCAAACTTTGAAAAACATCTAGAATATTCCGATCACTAATGGTAACAAAACTCCAATTAACAAGATCAGTATTGGTTCCTCTTTTTAATTCATTTTTTAACTGATTTGTTAATTCTTCCGTTCCATCAGGCTGAATCATTACAAACTGAAAATCATTGAACTTATAAAATCTTTTATATATTTTTTGATTAAGATTTAACGCGTCACCATGTTTGTCTTTAATGTTTTTTCCAAAAAACCCCAGGATAGTTATCTTATTAATAAAAGTAGTATTTGAAATTTTTGAAATATCATAAACATCATTAGTTAATACTGGAAGTTTAGCAAAATGATTTATTCCCGAAGCAAAAAAAAGATATACTACTAAGGGTAAAACAAAAAGAATAGTAAGTATAATATACTTTTTCATTAAGATAATTTACATTCTCTTTTAGAAATTCCAACTTAAAAAACCTTCATACATTATATCAAAAATGTAGTTTCCTTCTACCAAAAAAATAAAGGCTAAATAAGAAATTAAAAATATAAGAGTAATTACAATGGAGAATTGTAGTCCTTGAGGTTCATCTCTTAAGTGCATAAAATCCCATGCAATATAATACGCTTTAACTATAGTCAAAATAACAAATATCCAATTTATAAGCTTCATACTTAAAAAAGAATTAACAATTAAAACCTCAGGCTTATTAATTCCTAGCGTTACTTCAACTATTGTTACTATAGAAAGAAAAAATAATACTCCCCAGATTTTAGTCTCGTTAGATTTAAACTTAAGAAGACCTCTAAAAATTTCTAATTTATGTGTGCTATTTTCCATTTATATATAAATTAAACAAGATAAAAGAAAGTAAATACGAATACCCATACTAGATCCACAAAATGCCAATACAATCCTACTTTTTCAACCATTTCATAATGGCCTCTTCTTTCATAAGTTCCAACAAGGACATTAAAAAAAATGATGATATTAATTATCACTCCAGAGAATACATGGAATCCATGGAATCCTGTAATAAAAAAGAAAAAATCAGCAAAAAGTCTATTACCATATTCATTATTAACTAGGTTGGCACCCTCAACAACATTTTTTGATTCTGTTATTTTTTCCAATGACTCTTCTCTACTTAAAATAAGTTTATGTCCATTTGCATCAATTTTTTCAGTTTTAATAACTATTTGAGAGTTTGCAATAACTCCAGCTATGACTTCATCAGGTGTGAAAGATGGTAAAGAACCTTCACCATAAAACCACACGCCGCTATTACTTTCATGTTGAATCCTATCTGTATGACTTTCAATTGCAAATTCATCAAGGGCTACTCTTTCCCCAGTTTCTTTGTTTATAAATTGAAATATTTGACCTCCCTTTGTTTCAACTGCACCAAATTCTCCTCTAATAAAATTACTCCATTCCCATGCTTGAGATCCCACAAAAACAGCCCCACCAATTATTGTAAGTAACATATAAACAGCTACCTTATTTTTTTGCATATGATGACCAGCATCTACTGCCAACACCATAGTAACAGAAGAGAATATCAATACAAATGTCATTATTGCCACATAATACATTGGAGCATCTATGCCATGTAAAAAAGGAAAGTGAGTAAATACTTCATCTGCAATAGGCCATGAATCAATGTTTTTAAATCTAGAAAATCCATAGGCAACAAGAAAACCTGAAAAAGATAATGCATCTGAAACAATAAAAAACCACATCATAAGCTTGCCGTAGCTAGCTTTGAAAGGTCTGTTTCCACCTCCCCATAAATCTTTCTCATTATTAATGGATGTTGTAATAGTTGAGCTCATTTATTTTTATAAATTAAGGTTACGAAGTTACATATTTTTACTATCTAAAGAAATTTAAAAAAACAAATAAATACAACCATAGAAAACCTAAGAAATGCCAAAAAGTAACAGCTAATTCAAACCCTAATTTTTCAATGTTATATTTATTTTTTTGATTATTATAAAAAACAACAATTAGTACTATCATGCCCGCGAAAACATGAACTAAGTGAAGAACTGCTAATACGTATAAAAAAGAAGTCGTCACTGTGCTTTGCGCACCTGTAAAAAAATATCCTTTAGAAATAAGTTCTTGAAATCCAGAAAATTGAGAGATTACAAAAGCAATCGCCAATAAAAAAGTAATTCCTAGCCAAAAAGATGTGGTTGGTATATTATTATTTTTTACATTTTTTTTAGCCCTCCATATTGAAAAACTACTTGAAATAATCAGAATTGTACTTATAAAAAAGGCAGATGGCAATTGAAAATCAATTAACCAATCCGGTCTTGATTTGCTGACTATATAAGCACTAGTAAGCCCAGCAAAAGTCATAGAAATACTTAACATAGAAAACAAAAGCATCATCTTTTTTGCTCTTATATGTTTTTTTCTATCTTCTTGAGCATTTAAATCCATATATAAATTTTATCAATTAAATAAGTTATTTGTAAAAGTGTTAAATAAACTATACTCGAAATGAATACTTTTTTAGCAGCAGAAGTACTCATCTTGTTATATAGGTTAATTGCAAAATAAAGCATCCCTAATCCTAAAACTAGTACCACACAAGCTGATACAATAGAGAGTTTTAAATCTCCCGTTAATCCACTGACAGGAAATATAGAAATTATTATCATCCAAATAGTATATAAAACAATCTGTAGTGCGGTTGATTTATCTTTTTTTCTTGTAGGCAACATGTTAATTCCTGCTTTACTATAATCATCATGAAGCATCCATCCTAAGGCCCAAAAATGAGGGAACTGCCAGAAAAATTGAATCATAAACAATGTTCCCGGTTCAATGCCAAAGCTATTAGTAGCAGCTACCCAACCAAGCATAAAAGGGATAGCTCCAGGTATTGCTCCAACAAAAACTGAAAGCGGAGTAATCGTTTTTAAAGGAGTATATAAGCATGTATAAATAAATATTGAAATAGCTCCAAAAAGGGCAGTCTTAGGATTAATCTTATATAAAATGACAACTCCAATTAGAGTAAGGATAACTGAAATAATAAACGCCACACTTACTGACATTCTTCCCGATGGAATAGGCCTGTTTTTAGTCCTATCCATTAACTTATCAATATCTTTTTCTATAATTTGATTGAAAGAATTAGACGCTCCAACCATACAATAACCCCCAAAAGATAATAATAAAACGGTAGAGAAATTAAAGGAATCTGAAGCTAGTAAATAACCAACAATAGAAGAAAAAACTACGCTTACAGCTAATCTAGCCTTTGTTAATTCAAAAAAATTATTAAAACTTGCCTTAAAAGGATTAACAGATAATTCTGTTTTCAATGAGCTGCTGGCCATAAATTAAAATAGAGCGCGAAGTTAATGCAGAATAATAGAGAAAACAATTATTTTCTATAGATTTAAGCGCTATTACAAAAAGTGCTATTGTAATTTAAACTGAATAGGAATACTAAATGGAACTCTAACTGCCCTACCTCTTTGTCTTCCAGGTGTCATTTGAGGTAATTTAGTAATAATTCTTTTGGCTTCTTTTTCAAGATTTTTATCAGGTCCTCTTGTCTTAATATTAATAATACTACCGTCAGATCCTATCGTAAACATAACAAAAACCCTTCCCTGAATACCCATTTCTTGAGCAATTTCAGGATATCTAAAGTTTTTTCTAATATGAATGTTCATCTTTTCTTGAAAACAATCTCTTCTTTTAGATTTGGCTACTCTTTCACATCCTGGAAATAATGGAACATCTTCAATTATAGCAAACGGAATATCCATCTCCATCTCTTCTTCCATAACCTCAACTTCTTCAACTATTTCTTCTTGATCAGTTTCTGTAGATTCAATAATTGTTTCTTCAATCTCCTCCTCATCCTCAACTACTTCAATAATTTCAGGAGCTGGTGGTGGTGGTGGTGGTGGTGGTGTTTTTAGTTGTTCTGTAATAGGAATTTCTTCATCATCATCATTATCTACATTTAAAGATTCATAACCATATTTAGTCTCATATGTTTTAGCTTCAATAGCTCTCCATGAAACAAGCAAAACAATACATAATCCAAAAGCAAATAGTAAACTACTATAATTTCTTAGATCAGATTGCGGATTTTTTTTCAGTTGCATAAATTCTAATTATTGTTGAGCTAAGATAATTTTTTTTTTTAAATCAAACACTAAGACCATTTATTTTTAGAAAAATACAATCTATATGTTAGTATTCCTATTAATATTCCTGTAGAATTTGCAATAAAATCTGCCCAATCACTATATCTTCCAATAGGCAATACTCCCTGTAAAAATTCAGTTAAACTTGCTATAATAAAAACCAATAGTAAACTTTTAAATGGAAAAGAATTCTCTTTAAAATAATCTAATCTTATCCACATAATAGACATTACATAATACATAGACAAATGGATAAACTTGTCTAATTCAAAAAGTTTAAATTCAGGTATAGGAAAGTCAGGTATGGGGATTAATGAAATAATTACTATTAATAAAGTATAGACTAATGTAACCTTTTTATATAAAGTCTTATCCACCAATTAAATCTTTATAAGAATCGGCATCTAACAAATCTTCAGTTTCTGAAAGATCTTTAATCTCCATTTTAATAATCCATCCTTCACCGTAAGGATCATTATTAACTAGTTCTGGATTATCTTCCAAGGCTTCATTTATTTCAATTATTTTACCCGATAAAGGAGCAAACAAATCAGAAACTGTCTTAACAGCTTCAACTGAACCAAAAATCTCTTCTTTTTTCAAATCATCGCCTATAGTTTCTATTTCAACAAAAACGATATCTCCTAATTCACTCTGAGCATAATCAGTAATGCCTATTATAACATCATTTCCTTCAATTTGTATCCACTCATGATCTTTAGTGTATTTTAACTCTGATTTAATTTCCATTTGATAATTTTAATTTGTGTAAATGTAATTCTAAAAAATATTTTTTCATAAAAAATTATTCTCCAAAATTATATCTTAAAGTCATTCCAGATCTTATTGTAGTCATTGGAAAAGCAGATGATATTGCAAATTTTGAAAATAAGTGATCGTAAAAGAAAACTGCATTAAAACTTTTGCTTAAAGCGTAATCTGCAGATAACTTTAATGACCACATTGTTTGTCCAGCCGTAACTTTATTATCTAAAATATTTAAATTTCTAATAATGGTAATATTATCTCTTATATTTACATCTGCTTTGATATTTAAATCGCCTTTAGAAACTTTTTGTCTTCCTCCAAAACCATTTCTAAATTTTAAATCTTTAACTCTATAGCCAAATCCAATTGAATAATCTGTTCCTGAACTTTCGGTAAGTAAATCATTATCTAAACTTAAAGAAAGAGCTCTATCTTTCTTTAATGCCACTACTAACCTAATTGAATTTTTCAATTCCATATCAATTTTTAATAAAGGATTAAACTGTTCAACTAAATTGATATTAGTGTATAGTATTTCATTTAAAAAATTCCCAGACACATCTTTTAATGAAAGATCTTCCAAATCAAATTCTAAGTTAGATTTAAAACTATTTAATGTATAACTAGAGCGGTATGAATGTCCTATGCTAAACCTTTTAAATCTTTCTTTAAAAAACTCTAGATTAATTAGTCCGTTGTATTGTAAAGACCAATTTGGAAGTGGCGTACTTCTAATGGCGCTTAATGAAATACTCGAAGGATCTTGTCCGGAATATGCAGAAATAAATGCAGGAATTAAAACAGCTTGATTATTTTTGCCATATCCTAAAGGATAACCAAATTCATCTATTCCACCACCTGAACTACCATTAATTAAAGCTAATCTATTTGCTATTATTAATCTATTATTTTGAAAATTATTGAAAGTTATTGATTCATTTTCATCACTTTTCTTAAATGATGTTTTTATTAAAATAGTTGAAATAGCAAAATTTCCAAATGAATTTGGAGACAAAGAATTATATTGATTATCTGTTATTATGAAGTTCTCAGAAAAATTCTCAGAATAAACCCTATTAGCATTTATGTCAATTTTTAAATCGTCTATCAAACTTAATTCAGCTACTAAATCAAGCTTAGTGTTATGAACTTGAGTAAACTGCTCGTTAAAACTTGGAAAATTTGTTAACCATCCATTTTTAGCAGCCTCATATCTTATATCCGATTGACTACCAAAAACAAAAGCTAAAGAAGGTCTAGAAGTTCCTAAAAACCCAAGAGATTGAGTATAGCCAGGAAGGACTTTTCCATTATTTTCCGCATAATTCAACTTCAGCCTGGTAAGCCCCGTTGAAAGTCCTATAAATGAATTAATTATTTTATCTTGAATTGTTTTGGGGTTTTTCTTTTTCTCCAATCCTAAGTTTTTATAAAACTTAGACATATTAAATGATGTGGTTACAGTATGTGTATTGGCATTTTGAATTGTATTAACATTGCCAAGAATATTTCCTAATTCATCTTCAACCAAAGCCATTGCATCTGATCCCTTTTCCCAATTAAAATCTCCAGAATAACTATAGCTAGTAGATATAAAATTAATTAAAGGGAAAAACTTAAAGGGGAGTTGATAGCTTAACTGAAATGACTGATTATGTGAATTTGCTTCACCTGTATTCCAGAATCCATCCCATATATCTAACTCTTTGTTTATTACGATATTACCTTCTGAATCATTTTGAAAATAATTTTTAACAATGCTATTATTAGATGCTGAAAAATCTAATCTTAAAGAATTAGTCAAATTTTGACTTAAACTAAGGTTCCAATCAAACAGAAAATTTCGTTGTTGAATATCGGGCAAAGCTATTTGTTTTGAAGCATCAGCCCCTTCAATGTAAACATCTCTAAATCTTTGGCTATTAAAAGTTCTATTAATGTTTGTGTTAAATGATATACTTGACAATAATGGATTAAAATTAAATTCCTTTAACCATTCTAAATATTTATTCTCACTAATGAATTTTATCGATTCAAATGGGGATATTACAAATGGATTGAAAGTGTAGCTATACTGCGCACTAGCTCTAGCCGTTTTTCTTGTTAAGCTCTCTATTTCATAATCATGTTGCATCTCTTGATTGTAACTGTATGAAAAATCAAAATTTTCAATATCATAAATCTTTTCTTTTTGATCATCTGATCTATTTTTTTTCAAACCAATCAAATTAATACTGTTAATTTTTTTATAGGAAACTGCTTGGTTTCTTATCGAATCTTTTTGGCTTTTTCTAGTGGCAGAATTAAGTCGATCATTTAATTTAATATCTAGATAAAAAGGATCGTATTCAGGAGTGGTAAATTCTTTAGAAACACTATATGACAAAGGAACTTGAATCTGCCATTTCTCAGGAAGAAGTTTCCCTAAATTGACGCTACTAATAAAACTGTATTGTTTTAATTCTTCTCTACTTCTTTGGTTTGGTGTTTTGTCAATTGACCCAAAACCAATAGTCGACATTTTTCCTGAAAGTGAAACATTAGCAAAATCTGCAATATTTACATCCAAAGAGCCTAATGCAGACCATCCTCCTTTTCCATCTATTTCGGAAAGTCTTAATTCATTAAACCAAACCTCTGCTGATAGAATATCCCCATTTTTATCAGATGGATTTTTTACTCCAATCATTAAATTTTTAATAGCTCCAATTGTCGGATTTCCTTTAATTGCAAATTTGTATTTTTTATCTCCTGGCAAGCTTGAAATAGATGTAAATTCTTTAATAATTTCAAGTTCATCATTGAAATATAAAACTTCTGATAAATTAGAATTATTAGCAATAGCTATGGCTTTCAATTGAGTTAGTTTTTCTAAAGAAAAATCAATTGAATTTGATTCAGGTTCCCAAACTTGATCAGCACTATATCTATTAGAAGAATTTTGATTAAATGAAGTAGGTTTTAACGGAACTTCAATCTGATAATAATTATCTGTAAAATCTGATCCAATTCTTATAAAACCAACCAATCTTTTGTCAAACTCTTCAGTAGCTCCTTCACCAGGTAACTTAGTGCTTCCTTCTAATGATTCAGCATGTATATACATTTTTAGAGTCTTATATTGTCTCATGTCAAAGTTTTGGTTTTTATAAACTGCTCTAGAATCCTTTGGCTGAAGGTCATTAACCTTAATACTCATTGATTGTTCATTCTGTCTAATTATTGTATTATTAGAATTTATTTCTTCTCTTTCAACTCCTGGAGGAAGAACATAGTTTATTGGCACTCTATTTTCATTCTCTAAAATATTAACAGAACCTATTTCAAATGACGTATTAGGATAAGTTATGTTTTCTTTATTTAAGTTTTTTGAATACCTTTTCCAATCAGTCCTTACCAAATCTAAAGTTCCAAACCTTAATGTTAGCGGATTAGAAAAATCTTTAAGAAAAATTCTCATAAAACGAATGGATCTCATGTTATCAATTCCATTAATTGATTTAAAAAAAGGACTATACTTGCTACTATTGTAGAATTGTTTAAATACTGGAATTTTAAACTGAATCCATCTCGTAATTTTAGATTGACCATTTGGAAGATCAACTTTAACATTATCCCTTACATCGCTTATAAATGGATGATTTCCAACATCCATGTTTTTTCTAATAGGAACGGAGTATTCAAAATAACTGTCAATAGTATTCATGGTATTGTCTTGATTAACATCTTCATTATCTGGAATAGTTGTTGACCCTCTTACCGAATTCGTTACAGAAATTGGCGAATTACCTTGAGTACCATTATAGTTTTTGTATCTATCTAAAATACCGCCATTAGCATTTAAATAATATTGATAATTATCTCCCGCAGGATCGCTTGTTTGTCCATTAAAATATTTTTCTAATTCATCTTGATCATTCATGCCGTCATAACCCAAATCCTGAACAGATCTATTATTTGTGTCTGAATCGAAAGAATAAACTAAAGATTGAGTTACTGGAGAAACTCCCCAATTAGAATTATTTGTTATCTGTTGAGAATTTAGAGTTGGAAGGCCATTTTCATATAATTTTTTACCATCTTTTAAAATATCTTCTGAAATACTTCCCAAATTAAAAACTAATGTCCCTAGTTCATTTTCATTTGAAATATTATCTTCAAAAGTGTCCAAAAGCCAAAATTGCACAAACTCTACATTAGCTTGCTCAAAATTAGTAGAATTAATTTTTCTAGTTATTCCTGCCCAATTCTTTTTTGGTGATTGACTAAAAGTAGTGTTTAAATTATTGTTATATGGCCCTTTTTCTTCTGGGTAATAACTAAGGTCTAAAGTGTTTTGAATTCTAGATTGACCCTCAATTAAATCTTGTTGAGGAAAAATTTCTTCAATAAAGATCCTTCTAGTTTCGTTTTTGGATAATTCATTATCATCAATTCCACTTGGTCTTTGTCTTGTGTAAAAAATTGGATCAATATTGTACCATGCCAATTTAGCTCGATAATGTCCAAGTCTTAAATCATTAATTCCAAAATCTGATCCATTAACATTTTCTGGCACACTTGAAAGATTCCAGGAAAAAGTGTCTTTTATATCAATATTTGTTTCTGAACCTTCAAAGTCATCAACATATACAGTGGCAATTTCTTCATATCCTGAATTTTTAGGAGTACCTGAGTGAAGGTAAGCCACTTCAGCTTTTAATGAAATAAACGATTGTGCTTCTGTTCTAACATTAGGTAATTTATTAGCAAACCTAGTTAAAAAGGGGACTTCAGCTGAATACATGCCATTAAATCCTATCATCGTATTGTTTACTGGTTCAACTCCATAATTAGCCTTTTGAGTAATTGATCTTTCACTTAGATTCATAAGTGATCCGCCTATAATAAAATTATCATTAAACTTATGTTCAATATTAATTCCTGAAAAGCTTTTCTTTTGCTGAGAATAAAAAGAATTACTCTCAGTTGAGATTTCTATAGGAATGTTAGAATTTTTTAAAGTTTCGTCTAATATTTGGATTCTTCCCGCTTGGTAATTAACTGTATAATCCGTTCCTTCCTGGAGAAGTCTTCCTCCAGCTGTTACTTTTACAGACCCCCTGGGAACATTAAACTGTCCAATAGCAATTCCTCCAACCTCGCCAGATGTTTTATAAGATCCTTTAATTTGAAATTTATTCTTTTCTATATTTTCTTCAGCTCCAGTTTTAGATAAATCATAAATTTCTTTATAAACAAATTTTTTCTGGTTTAAATTGTAAGAATCTTTATTATTATAACTCTCACCAGAAGAATTTACGTCTTTTAATTTTTCAAATAAATATTCTCCAAAAGGTTCTATTGATGTAAAAATAATTAACCCATTATTTGAATCGATTGTAATGTTTGGAACAAAATCAAAAAATCCATCACCACCATTTTGGATATCATTATTCATGTTTAACTTATCAAAATTAAAAAGAGACAATAATGTTTTACCTTCAATTGAACTAGGCCAAATTAGAGGATCTACTGGCTCAATATAATTTAATGGAGATGGATTAGTATAGAAAATATTTAATTTAAAGTCGTCTTTGTTAATTTGATATGAACCTATAGAATAAATATTTTTCATCATCAAATCCCAAACTGGCTGATTGATATTAGTTAAACTACTTTTTAATAATTTTACTATTAAACTGTTATTTGAAATTTGCGGGTCATTATTTTGTTGCGTAAAGCTAGTGGCATCTATTCCATCATTTGCAAACTCTCCCACTTGAAAAACCTCTCCACCAACAGTAAATTGATAAGCTACAGCTAATATTTCATCATTATTAAGGGGTTGATTTAATGATATATATCCCAACTTATCATGTAATTTATATTCATTTAATTCTAACTTTCTTGCATTTTCTAAAACAGAATAATCATTCCCCTCGCTTACTAAATTAGAAATAGATCCAAAACCTTCTTTTACCTTAGAAATATCTCTAATTGAAGCATTTAACAATCCATTATCTATGGTTTCAGGATCTAATTTATTTACTGAATTATCTGGATAAACATTTAATCCAGGTTTAGTTATAAAATTTGGATAAAATTCATCCAATTTAGTTTTCTCAGGATTTGATTCTCCTAGATCTTGTAACCCTAAAACATTTCTTACATTTTGAGTTTGGTTGGTTCTATTTGTAACCCAAATCTCTATTCTTGTAATTTTTATTTGTGTATTTAAATAAGGGAATGTTTTAAGAGTTTGATCATACTTATCTCTAAAGTACTGACCTAAAAAAAAATGTTTATTTTCATCGTAATCCAATGGGTATATTGAAAATTCTTCAAAGCTACCATCTCCTTTAGCAACTACTGTTTGAGATTGAGATCTTTGTTCAGATAAAACAGTGACTACTTTAGTGTTTCCAAATTTTAATTCGGTTTTGAAACCAAATAAACTTTGTGCGCCAGAAATTAAAGATCCACTTAGAGGCATGCTAATATTACCTAGTTCAATTTTTTGAATAATATCATCTTCTGTAGGTGTGTAATCTAATTTTAATAAATTTTGAAAGTCAAAAGTTGACTGAGTATCATAATTTGAACTTATAGTTAATCTTTCACCTATTTTACCATTCATACTCAAGCTAATTGTTTGATTAAAATCAAGACTTATATTACTTTGATTTCTACTTGAAAATGAGGGATTGTCGCTTTTTTGATATCTGGCTCCAATGTCCATTGAAATAGAACCTTGTGGAGTTAGTTCAATTTCATTTCCTCCAAAAATAGTTTCAAAAAAATTAGAATTAATATATAAATCTGGAAGTAAATTTTTTAATTTTGAAGAATTCTCAGAATTCTCTTCTTCAATTAGACTAAGTTTGTCTTGAAAATACTTTTTAATATTATTTTCTTTAATCAATTTCCTATACTGATCAGGCGTCAATACTAATGGGATTCCAACATCAATTTCTCCAGCTTTAGTGGTATAAATATATTTATCAATCAAAGGATCATAAGTATATTTTGAAACAAAAAAAGAAGGAGGAATTAGTTTAAACTTTCCTAAATAAATAGTATTTCCTATTGTGTCTAAAGTAATAACCTTTTGACCTAGCATATTATAATTATATAATACAACTAAGAAAAATGATACAATAAATACTTTTCTTTTTATAAGAAATCTAACCAATACTTTACAATTTATTTAACGCACTCTTTATTAACTCTTCAACAGACATTTCTGGCGAATTATTTAAAAGTGTTTCGATAACTTTATTAGTGTGCCTTCTGTTATACCCTAACACCTCTAATGCAGATAACGCTTCATCTTGATTTGTATTGCTAATATTTCCTATAAATTCATCATTTCCTGAAATTAAACTTACTTTATCTTTAAGGTCTATAATTACTCTTTGAGCAGTCTTAAGACCTATCCCTTTAACAGATTGAATAGTTGAAACATTTCCTGAAATTATGGCGCTTTGAATTTCTTTTGGAGTTAAAGAAGACAACATCGTTCTAGCAGTACTAGCTCCAATTCCTGAAACTGAAATAAGTTGTCTAAATAAATTTCTTTCCGTTTTTTCATAAAATCCAAATAAAGTATTAGAATCTTCTTTTACTTGTAAATGAGTAAATAAAGTAATGCTTTCTGAATCTGTGAGTTTGGAAAAAGTATTTAACGAAATATGTATCATATATCCTACTCCATTGCAGTCTATAACTACATCAGTAGGAGATTTTTCAACTAATCTTCCTTTTAATTGTGTTATCATTTTTTAATTTTAGATTTTTTTTGAGCATCTACTACAGCAACTGCTGACATATTTACCATCTCTTCAACACTTGCCCCTAACTGAATTACATGTACGGCTTTAGACATACCCATCATTATGGGACCAATTGATAACGCATTATCTAGCTCTTTTATAACTTTATAATTAGTGTTTGCTGAATCTAAGTTTGGAAAAATTAATGTATTCACGTTCTTGCCAGACAGCTTTGAAAAAGAAAACTTTTCTTTTAACATTTCTTTATTTAGAGCAAAATCTGATTGCACAGGTCCATCAACATTAAGTTTAGGGAAATTTCTATGTAAATAATTTACAGCCTCATTTACTTTTAACACCATTGGATGATTAGAAGAGCCAAAATTAGAGTATGAAACCATAGCTATAATAGGTTCCAAGCCAAACATCTTAACTGTATCAGAAGTCATCTTTGCAATTATAGCTAAATCTTTAGAAGATGGATCAATATTAATTGAAGTGTCAGACAAAAAAAGAGGGCCTTTGCTAGTAATCATTAAGTTTGTGGTAGCCACTTTGTTTACTCCTGGAGATCTGCCAATTACTTCAAATATTGGCTTAACAGTTACCGGATAACTTCGAGAATAGCCTGAAATTAATGCATCCGCATCTCCATTGTATATCATCATTGCTGCAAACAGGTTTCTTTCTTTCATTTTATTTACTGCTCTGAAATAAGTAATCCCTTTCCTTTTTCTCATTTTCCAATATTTTTTACCATATTTTTCTCTATTAGGGAATTCTTCTTTAGATTTTGGATCTATTATTGGAAGGTCTTCATCAAATTCAATTTCTTTTTTTAATTCTTCTATTACTTCTCTATTTCCTAGAAGTATTGGAAATCCTATTCCTTCTTCATGTACAATTTGTGCGGCTTTCAAAACATCTAAATGATCTGCTTCGGCATATATTATTCTTTTTGGAGAAGTTTTAGCTCTATTAGTTAATAGTCTAACTATTTTTTTATCGCTTCCTAATCTATTGTGTAACTCTTCTTCATATTTATCCCAGCATTCTATAGGTTCTAAAGCTACCCCAGAATCCATAGCAGCCTTAGCTACCATAGGGGGAATTTTTGTAATCAATCTTGGATCAAATGGTTTAGGAATAATATAATTTTTTCCAAAAGTCAATTTAGTTTTATCATAGGCTATATTGACAAATTCTGGAACTGACTCTTTCGCTAATGAAGCCAAAGCTTTCACTGCTGCCATTTTCATTTGATCATTAATTTTAGTAGCTTTTACATCTAATGCTCCTCTAAAAATAAAAGGAAATCCGAGAACGTTATTTACTTGGTTCGGATAATCTGAACGACCAGTTGCCATTATAATATCATCTCTTGTTTTCATTGCTAAAGAGTACTCAATTTCTGGATCAGGGTTAGCCATAGCAAATACAATAGGGTTTTTTGCCATACTTAATAACATGCCTGGATTAACCATATTTGATCTAGAAAGGCCAATAAAAATATCCGCATCTATCATTGCCTGATCAAGAGAATTTAAATCTCTACTAGTAGCAAATTCAGCTTTTTCACAGGATAGTTCTTTTCTGTCTTTTCTTATAACTCCTTTGCTGTCAGTCATCACAATATTTGATCGTTTTATTCCAAATGCTTTATACATTCTAGCACAAGAAATTGCAGCTGCTCCTGCTCCACAAACAACCATTTGTACATCTTCTATCTTTTTTTCTACAAGATCTAAAGCATTTAATAAAGCTGCTGATGAAATTATAGCCGTACCATGTTGGTCATCATGCATTACAGGAATATCGAGTTCTTCAGAAAGTCTTTTTTCTATTTCAAAAGCTTCTGGAGCTTTGATGTCTTCTAAATTTATTCCTCCAAAAGTTGGCGAAATATTCTTAACAGTTTCTATAAATTTTTCTGTATCCTTAGCATCAATTTCAATATCAAAAACATCTATTCCAGCAAAAATTTTAAACAAAAGGGCTTTGCCTTCCATAACGGGTTTAGAGGCTTCGGGACCAATATCACCAAGGCCTAGTACAGCTGTTCCGTTGGTTATTACTGCAACCAAATTCCCTTTTGAAGTATACTTATATACATTTGATGGATCCTTTTCAATTTCCAAACACGGGAAAGCGACTCCTGGAGAATAAGCTAGAGACAAATCCCTTTGACTATTATATTTTGTCGTTGGCATTACCTCAATCTTTCCGGGTTTCGGTTTAGAATGGTATAATAAGGCCTCTCTTCTATTTTTATTGTTTTTCATTTTCTAGAAAAATTTTGTAATCTTTTTATAATATAAATTTATAAAAAGCATTTTCAATAACATAGGAAATAGTTAGTATAAAAAATGTATAATTAAAAACTATTATAATTAATAAAGCCAAGTCTTGCCAATGCTTTATATTTATGCTGTTATTTAATTATTGATCATAATAATCTTGCCTGTGTTAAAGAAGGTTTTTTTGGGATTGTTTTTTTTAATGTTTTTCTATTTGGGATCATCTCAAATTAGTAAGGTACACTACATTCCTCCCTTAACTGCTAATAAAATCACCGGGGGCGGAGGTTCAGTTCCAGAAGATCAATTTATATATCTTTCAACTCCAAGTACTGACAATGTAACGGTTACTATTACTCCCCTTAATGGAGATACTCCGACAACATATACTCTTCTTAGTAATAGTAATCCAATAAGATATGACATAGGAAGCGGTGGTGAAACACAACTTTTTGTTGATCATGATACAACTGGTGGAACTGTCGCTTTGAAAGCTGGTTTTTTGATTGAAGCAGATTGTCCAATTTATACTTCTGTAAGATACAATGCTGGAGCACAAGCAGGCGCATTAGTAAGTAAGGGAGATGCTTCTTTAGGTACACATTTTAGAGCTGGAATGATGACAATGGGCACTAAAGAAACTGAAAATTCACAAGGTACATCTTTAAGTTTTGTTTCTGTAATGGCTACTAAAGATAATACAATTGTATCTTTTGAACTGCCAAATGCTGTCAGTGCAACAACTATATCAAATTATACTTATCTAGGCCCATTTACAAAAACACTTAATCAATATGAAAGTATTATTCTTGCTATAAATTACCCATCAGGCAATGATATTGGTGAAGCGCGAAATTCTTTAATCGGAGCTCTAATAAAATCTGTTACTATTGCAGGAGTTGAAGATAAAACTAAGCCCATAGTAGTAAATGTTGGGTCATCAAGTGGAACATTTTCTTCAAATGGTGGAGGTCATGACCATGGTATTGATCAAATTGTTGGTCTTGATAGAGTTGGTCATGAATACATTTTTGTAAAAGGGAATGGACAAAACCGTGAGACTGGTGGAGAACTTGAAACTCCTCTAATTGTTGGAGCTGTAGACAATACTCAAATTTTTATAAATGACGACAACACAAATCCAATTGTAACAATTAATGCAGGAGACTACTATTTAATCTCAAGTACTAGATATTCAACTCAAGATCAAGGTGCCACCATGTATGTCAGAACTCAAGATAAAAATCATCCTGTTTTTGCTTATCAAGGTATTGGTGGGAGTGGAACTTCTGAAGCTAATCAGGGTATGTTTTTTGTGCCCCCACTAGATGAAGAAGCTAATGATGATGTTAACAATGTTCCAGAAATTGATTTTATAGGAGATAATCCATATGATGATCAAGCTGGTGTTTCAATAGTTACAAAAAATACTGCAACAATTACAATTAATGATACAAATGGGGATTACGATATTTCTTCTTTGACGCCTATTACAGTATTAGGTAATTCAGATTATAAGGCTTACTCCGTTACAGATCTTGCTGGAAATGTTAAAGTAACTTCAGATAGTGAGTTATATTTAGCATATTTTAATACTTCTGGTGCTGCAACTAGTGGTGGTTTCTATGCAGGTTTTGCAACTCCCCCAAATGCTGAACTAAACTTAGGCATCAATTCTCTTGGAAATTGTTTACAAATAGACGATCAAGGCAATGTCATAGGTTCCAATATCACTCTGCAAATAACAAATTCATCTGGATTTAATTCATGGGTTTGGCAGATTAAAGATGCCAGTGGGAATTTTATTGTAGCACCAGGAGCATCAGAAAATACAGAATCTTACATACCAGAAATAGAGGGAGAATATAGATTAAAAGGTGTTATTAGCTGTTTAAACTTTGATCAATATTCAGGAATAATACCTATTAGTATTTGTCCTGCTGACTCAGATAATGATGGTGTTATAGATAATTTAGATCTAGATTTAGACAATGATGGTATTTATAATTCTGTTGAATCTGCAGGAAATTTAAATGTAGACTTGTCTAACATAGCTTCTCCAGTATTTAAAGATTCTAATAATAATGTTGTAAATATATCTGTACAAATAACAACTGATGGATCTGACAATGATAATAAAATATCTGGATCTGCTACTGGAGAATTACAATTTGAATTAGCTCCTTCCACTAAGCATATTTTATCTTTTGAAATAAAAAACACTTTAGAGCCTCTTAACTATAAATTCACTGGAAAACCAGAAACAATTACTGCTGGAGATTATTTTGAAATTAGAGTACTCCCATCCACTAGAAATGTAACATTACTAGACCCAGATGATCAATTGTTAATTGATACAAATTATGATGGTGAAACATTCAGCTCTGGCATAACTACATATACTTCAAATCTAATTCGATTTAAATATAGAGCTGACACAACTCTTCCTTCATACCAGTTCTTAGCTTATGATGTTGAAGGCTTTAAAATTAGTTCTGGCGCAGATGAGACATCTTCTGTTTCTTTGTTTACGGGAAAACTAGAAGTAGTTGATTATAAAATTAATTCTGATGTTAATACAGCTAATGCAGACGCCCTTTATGATTATTATGATCCCGATAGTGATGGTGATGGATGTAATGATGTTATTGAAGCAGGATGGATATATCCAGGATTTTTAGGAGATCCCGATAGTGATGGAATTTTAGGAACTTCTCCGCTAAATACAAACACTGCAGGAGTTATTGATGATAGAGGGCTGGTTGTCACTCATAAAACTGCTGGGGGATATGAAATTGATCCTAAAAAAAATACAGCTGGAAATTATTTGTTTCAAACACCTAGTGATCCTGTAGGAATTCAAACTCAACCTCAATCAACAAGCGGATGTGAGGGCAATACTATAGAATTTGAAGTAACTGCATCATCATCATCTCAAACCACTATTTATTATCAATGGAAATTCTATAACCTTATAGATAAGGATTGGGAAAATATTTCTGATGGAGGATCATATTCAGGAGCAACTACTAGTAAATTAACTATTACTAACATCACAACTGCAATGGATGGGAGGTATAGAGTTTTTGTTAATGATGATGAATATCTTTGTGATATAGGATCAGATTCAAATATTTCACTTACAGTAAATGAGTCCCCAGATAATCCTATTGTATCTCAAATCCAAACTTTTTGTCAAACAGATACTCCAAAGGTTTCCAACCTAGTTGCTTCAAATGATGGAGCTACATTGACACTTTATTGGTATGACTCTGTTAATGCAACGACTCCTTTAGATTCAACGACACCACTTGAACATAATAAATTTTATTATGCTGAATTTATTGATAATGAAGGTTGTATAAGTTCAGGTAGAACTGAAAGTAAAGCCTATATATCAAATCCAATATTAAATGCTTCAAATGAAGTGGTATGTGTTGGTGACACTACAAAACTTACAATTGAAAATATAGCAAAAACTGCTGCTGATTTCTCTGCTGAAAACAATCTTATTTTCATTACAAATAATGGAGAGCCTGTAACATGGGATACTAGCTTTGGAAAAACCTATTTTATGATTCAAGCCGGTACTGGTCAAACTGGATTTAGTCCAATAGATTGGACAACTGCAAAACAAATTACTGATAATTACAATTCGGGGGATAGTTCATCCAGTGCAAGAATGTACGTGATCTTAGATGCAGATATGGAAACAACTGTTTGGAATGGTCTAAATTCAATGGGATTAACAGGAAATGATGGGATATATTTTTGGCTAGGACTTTATCAAGATCTTAATGATCCTGAATATGCTGAGCCTGGAAATGCAGCTCAAAATTATGCAGGATGGAAGTGGGTTAATGGTGCATATTTAAAGGACACCTATGTTAACTGGTGGACTGATGAACCTAATGATGCGGGTAGTGAGCACTATGGACAATTTGAATTTTCAAATAATGGAAAAGCATGGAACGATATGTCAATAGGTAATGGGCAGTCGTGGCCACTTTTTGAATATACTGGATCTACAAGTATAGTTTGGGGTTATTATGATAATGATGGGAATGAAGTTCTAATTGATAATCCTGGAACTGGTTCATTAGATGTAAGTCCAACTCAAACAACTACCTACTTTGTAAAAGTTACAACCAATGATGTAGTATGTAAAATTGAAAAAACAATAACAGTCAATCCAAATCCAACTGCTAAAACTATCCCTGACTATGAGTTTTGCGATAACACTGATGATGATGGAAATAATGGAAGTATAACTCTAACAAAAGCTGATTTTGATGCATTGATTCCATCAATATTAGGGCAAGACCAAAGCGAAAATGATTATACTGTTACATTCTATACATTATCTGAAGATGCCTCTACTGCAACAAATGTTATTACTTTTCCTTATACAAATCCTATAAAACCATCGACTGAACCTCACTGGTTTGTTAATTCTACAGAAATTTTTATAAGAGTTGAGAATAATACAACAGGGTGCTTTATTTCTGAGACATCATTCAAGCTTATAGTAAAACCCAAACCCATTTATTTTGAAGTTGATAATATAATTCTTTGTGATGATAATAGAGATGGTAGAGTTGGAGAATTTAACCTAGGAAATAGAACAGAAGAGTTAAGATCCGGTAATGCAACAACTGATCCAAGTGATGAAGACAATCAATCTTTAAATGACTTTGTTGTAACATATCACACAAGTCTTGCAGATGCAAATGATTTAAATAGTAATGGAATTGATAATCCAGATAATTTTACTATTGAGGAAAATAATCAACAAACCATTTACTTTAGGATAATTAAAACAAGTGGCTCATATCCAGGTTGTTTTATTACAGGAGAAGCATTTGATTTAATTGTTGAAGCCCTTCCATTTGCTAACACTGTAACTATAGCTAGACAATGTGACGGTGATAGCTCACTTGACACAAATTCCCAAGATGGTATTTTCCCATTTGATACTTCTGGTATTCAAGATACCCTTTTAAATGGCCAAACAGATGTTACAACTTATTACTATGATAAAGATGATAATTTCATAGGTAATGTATTGCCCGAAATCTATGAGACAGAGTCTCAAATAATAACAATTAAAGTAGAAAATAATACTCCACAAAAATGCTATGACGAAACTACTTTAGAATTTATAGTTGATAATAGTCCTGAATCTTATGAAGTATTAATAAATAGTCAATGTGATGATGGAGTTAGTGATATTGATGGTTATTCAGAATTTAATACTTCATCCGTTATCCAAACTTTACTTACAAATCCCGATAGCAATCAAATGCAGAGTCTAGATGATTATTCTGTTTCTTTTAGCTACGTTGATGAAAACGGTAGTACTCAAAATTCACATCAATTACCAAATCCATTTAATACAAAAACACAAACTGTTGTTGCAACAGTAACTAATATAATTAATACTAATTGTGTCATTACAAAAGATATTGACTTTACTGTTGTTCCACTTCCAGTTATAAAAGAAAATTTAATTAAAATTGAACAATGTGATGATGGTAAGGGTGCAGAAAATGATGGAGTTACATTGCATGATCTCTCCGAATCACAATTATTATTTTCGGACAATTATCAAAATGAAACATTTGAATATTATAAGGATCTTGATTTATTAACAAAAATTGATGATCCAGAAAATTATGAGAATTCTCCATTTTATGATGAGGTATGGATTAAAATCACTACTGAAGATGGATGTATAAGAACTTCTAAAACACAAGGTGGAGCTGATAGATTAAAAATTGAAATTACAGTTGGTGCAAGTGAAATTTCTGATACATTTATGCAAGACTTTAGTACCTTCTACAATGTATGTGATGATTCACCTGCAAATGATCAAGATGGAATTTCTGTTTTTTCATCTACTATTCTAAAAGAAATAAAAGAGAAATTAATATCTTCTAATCTAAAATTTGATAGCCAAAAAATTAGAGTTACTCTCCACACAAATTCTGAAGACGGATTAACTGGTCAAAACCCTATTGATATTGATCAAGATTTTACAAATATAAATCCAAATACTCAAGAAATATGGGCAAGGATTGTTAACATTGATATTACACAATTCACTTGTTTAGGTTATGCGCAAGTAGCAGAATTATATGTAGAGCCAAGACCTGTCGCATATCCAGTAACAATCTTAAGACAATGTGACGGTGATAGTCCATTGGATAATGACTCTCAAGATGGTATTTATCCATTTGATACAAGTAATGTTGTTGCCAGTTTGCTAACAAACCCTGATACAGGTGTTATTCAAGATCAGTCAATACTTACAATAACTTATTATAATGAAGATGGAACTGAAATACCAGCTGCTAACATTGCTTCAACTTTCGAAACAGCTTCTCAAACCATCACCATTAAAGTTGAACGTAATCCTTCCTATCCAAACATCACAAATCCGGATGGATTGTGTTATGACAAAACGACAATTGAATTTATAGTAGATGATTCACCTGAAGCTTATCCAGTCACCATTGCTGCACATTGCGATGATGGAGCTGATGATAAGGATGGTTACTCTGAATTCGATACCTCTACTATATTGAATACACTTTTAACTAATCCTGCCACAGGACTTTCTCAAAATTTAATAGACTACACTGTGAGCTTTAATTATACTGATGATAAAGGAGTCGGCCTAACAGCAGCTACTCTACCTAATCCGTTTAACACCAAAACACAAAGCGTAATAGCAACTGTAACCAATCCGCTTAATTTGGATTGTGTTATTACCGAATCTATTGAGTTTGTGGTTAATCCACTACCTAGTTTTGATATAGACGATGACACAGTTGTCTGTTTAAACCCACTCCCTGGTCAACCTGTTGAAATTGGAACTTCTAATTGGAACGGGGGAACAACTGCTTCAATTTATAATTACT